>JABAHQ010003270.1_pt1 | contig 11977 bp, 26 predicted proteins | sample 7062091 | NCBI WGS metagenome assembly JABAHQ01 (sample SAMN14534359, study PRJNA622989) | marine sediment metagenome | biome: marine biome [ENVO:00000428]; feature: marine pelagic biome [ENVO:01000023]; material: deep marine sediment [ENVO:00002113] | place: India: Gulf of Kutch | collected...
ATCCAAATTGAGTCCCCGGGAGTCCCCAATACGGCAAACTGGATGGCGCTATCGGATGACACCTTAGCCGACGCAGCCGTGAATTCGTACCCCCACGCCGTAATCCCCGCGGTAGCCTTGACTGTGCAACTGGCGTCGGAAAAGACGGTGACGGAGGCCCATCGCATTACCCCGCCCGAGCTGGCCGCGCCGGCCTCGGCATTGAGGTGCAGAGCAATACCCGTCGCTGATGCCGTGGGCGCCGTGATCTCGGTGCACACGTCCTTTGTCAGGATGGTGTATGACGGCCACGTATTACGTTTGCACGTCCCTGGCGCCACTCGCGTATACTCGCTAACGCACGATCCCATCGAGTGCTCAGCGCCGCCAGTGTAGATGCCGTCCGTCGCCTTTACTGTCCGCGCCTGCACGTCCTGGGGCAGCCCGTAGATACCGCCGCCGATCCCTGAGGCGATCACGGCGCCCGAGATTGTCAGCAGGATGCCGACGATTAGCCTTTTCATGATCTTTCGACCTCCAACACGGCTACGTCTTGGCTTCCCGTGCTCCAGGCATAGACTGCGGCCGTGGTCTCCAGTGTGATCGTCTGCCCAGGTGCCACGGGCGCCCCGCGCGTCAGGCTGACGCTGACATCGCCGACTCGGATAGTGTTCGTGTTGCCCGCCAAGTTGGTAATCAACACACGACGGCGCGCCGTATTGACTGGAGCCACCTGAGTAGCGATCGCGGCCGACAGCGTCACATCTTCGGCCGGGCTCAGCGTGTCTGCGCTTTGCTCCTCCGTCTGCACCGCCCCGCCGGCGAGGATAAGGGCGCGGTCGATTAGCTCGCCTGTGGCCAGCTCGAACGAGATGGTCAGCGCGGTGGCATTCGGGTTGAAGATCTCGACCTGCCGGATTCTATCGGCCTGACCCCGAAACGGTGCCCAGTGCCAACCGGCGCGGAACGGCACGCGCGTCCCGCCGTTGACGGCCACTCTAAAGGTGGTCTGATTGGATGCCGAGCAGACAAAAGTGTCGCCGGTCATGGCAAAATACCGCGACTCGCCGGCAGGCACAGTAAGATCGACATGCGATGCCAAGCTCATCGCAGACTCGCGATAGCCATGACTGCGCCCACGGCAATGATGGCCAGCGTTGCCATGCGCGTGACCTGCCCCTCGACGACTTCTTGCGCCCCCTCATCGATCTGTCGGATCACGTTTCCAGCGAACTGCTGGGTCTGCGCGGCTGAGGTGGTGGCCAGGTCGCCGGCAAAATCGAACGCCTTGGCACCGAAGTCCAGCGAGCGCTCTAGAGCGTCTTCGCCGAACCCGAACGCGCCCTCGATGGCCTCCGGCGACTCAGCATCGATCCGGATATCGGTGCGCCCCTCGGCGCCTGTGACGATGTTGCCCTTGCCACTGCCGGCGGTACGCTGATCCGTGACCGTCGTGGTGCGGGTCTGTGCGCTGGAGCTTTTGGAGCGGTTAAAGCACATCAGGCGACCTGCAGCTCAAGGATGCGCCGCTCGCCGGCGGCAAATCCCATCGCGCCCAGGCGCCGGCCCATGCCGGGGCGCTCGACGTCGGCGGCCACGGCCCAGCAGCCGAGCTCGCGCGCCTTGGGCACGGTGTACTGTTCAATGACGGCGGCGGTCCACGGCGCGCCCTTGCGCGCGGGAAAATTGACGAGCACGAACTGAAACGCGCCTAGGCGGCGCTCCCACACCAGGTAGCCGGTGGCCGCGCCGGCGCTGACCTGCACCAGCGTATAGCGCCCCTCGGCCAGGGCCTGGCGCAGGTCGCGGTAGGCGGCCAGCGGAACGTCCAGGTCTTCGGTGATGGCGGCGACCATGCCGGCGGCGACCATGGGCCGGATCTCGGTGCAGCGAAGGTCTAGCGCTTGAGCCATGCAACCCCCAGGGCGGCGGCGCCGATTATGGCGGCGATGCGGATCACGGCGGCGAGTGTGTCGGGCGAGCCGGTGGCGCTGGCCCCGGCCCCGACGGCGAAGGCGCCGGTGTCAAAACGCTGGTTGACCTCTTCGAGCCCGTCGATCACTGCGCCCGAGCGGGTCGGCGAGGTGATCGAGGCCCCTTGGCCCAGCGTGCCGGATATAACAGGTAGCCGCACGACGCCCTCTAGCGCGTAGCGGCAAAGAGCAACAGCGCGCCGCCGACCACGGCCAGGCCGGCCACCATGGCCTCGCGCGAGAGACCAAAGCCGCGCTGCTGCTCGGCGCGCTGGGTCTGCGTGACGGTGGGCTCGGGATCACGCTGTTGCTCCAGGCGCCGGAACTCGGTCGTGGCCTCGGTGAGCCCCCTCCAGATCGAGAGGGTTTCGTCCCACACAGCACCGAGCGCACCCGACACAGCGCCCTCGGGCGCGTCGCCGTCGCCGGCGGTCGGCGCGTTGACCGCGGCACCCGTCGAGCCGCCCCCGTCGACGGGGGTGCCCCAGGGATCTTGCAGGACGTAGAGCGGCTCGGCCATGGGTCTCAGTCAGGGTTACCGAGTATCTCGGAAAGCAACGTGAAGCTGCTGGCTGCGGCCATGTTGAAATCCAGCCGTAACTCGGCCACCGGCTGGCCGTTGGCCTTGGCCATCGACAGCGCGTCCTGCACCCGTTGAGTGTCGTCGAAGATTATATGGAACACGTCGGCCTGCGGGGACAGGCCTTGGTCGTCGAGGGCCTCGGTGTTCTGGTCATCGGTCAGATCGTAGACGGTGAGCTGGTCGACCTCGATATCGACATCGGAGATATCGCCGGCAGCAGCCTCGAATGCGTGCAGGCGCGCGTAGGAGCCGGCGTTTTTCGCCAACGTGCTCACGGTGACGATGCCGGTGGCGCTGACCGGCACGACCTGGCGACGCCACTTGATGATGCCGCGTAGCGGCTGCTGCACGTTATCGATCACGGCGATCCCGCCCAGAGTCGGACTGGTCGCTCCCGAATCGATATCGACCTCAATCTGGAAGGTGTCGACGTTGGCCATACCCCAGGCCAGGGCATCCTCGCCGGCCGGGTCGCGGCGCCACGGCTCAGAAAGATAGATGGGCAGGTGGCCTGTATTGAACGACTGGCCGTTCAATGCATTGATATCGAAGAGCTGAGCGGCGCTGAAGACGCGCTGTACGCGCCCGTTGATCTTGACGCGCGCCTCGGTGATCTCGGCCTCCATGTTGGTCTGATTGGCGCCGCCTGCGGTGGAGGTGCCATAAACGATGTCGAGCTTGTGATAGCGCCGGTCGGTGGGTAGGTCGAAGGTTGCGGTCTGACCTGCGGCTACGGCGTGCGCCGAGGGTAGGGGCACTTTTCTGCGGGGCATGGGTCTCTCCAGGAATCGGATCGGGCCGTCCGGAGACGGCCCAGGAAATCCATCAGCCGTCGTAACCGTCGATGGCCTGTTTGACCAGCGGCATGTTGCGCAGCGCGTTCATGGTCAGGCCGGCGAGGAAAATGGCCAGGACGGTCATACCGACGTGCTTTGCGACGGTGGCGAACTTAGGCATGGCGGAGCCTCTCGATCAGGGGACGGACGAACAGATCATAGGCGGCAATCGACAGGACGCCGGTCAGCACACCCATGGCGAGACGTTCGGACATGACAACAAGTCCAGCACGCGCCGGGCGCCGGGGGAAGCGGCCTACGGGGCTATCGTGCGGCCGGATGGCCGCGATTGGGCATTTTTTTGGTTTTTCGGGTCAACAGGTCCACCACCAGGTACTCGTGACCGGTGAGCTCGGCACAGGCCAGGACCTGCGGCATGGCCGCGTCATCGGCCAAAGTCTTGGCCGTGTTATGCGACAGCCGGAACAGGTACCACAGAGAGCACTGGTCACGCACCACGGGCGGGACCTGGGTCGGGCGCTGAACGATGAAGTGCGCGCGGTGGCCAAGGTGTCTGGCCTGCGTGGCGCACCAGTGCATCTCACGGTCGTAATGCCCGACGTAGCCCGAGGCCTCATCGATGAAAAGCGCGCACTGCCACGACCCCTTAGCCGCAACCAGAAAATCCTCGGCCTGATCATACATCACATCGGCCGGCCAGCCGGGAGTGAGGAATGGATCGAGCACGATCACGCCGACATCGCGCGCGGCATACTGCGCGCGGGCGATCTCGCGGGCCAGCGAGCTTTTGCCGGTGAGCGTAGCGCCGGCGATCAGGACGTGGGCATGTCGTGCCATCAGAACACCCGATAGCGGAACGAGAGCGTGTTGAATCCGTAGCCGTCCTCCCAGACCGGCATCGAGCTTGTGTGCTCGAGCTCCAGCGTGGCCCGCTCGTCCAGCTCGTAGACCAGCCGCACGAAGCCCAGCGGATTATCCATCCCATCGACCTCGGGCCGGTCCCACTCCTCGGCGTGCACCCCCAGGCCCAGGTCTAGGTGCAGGCCCTCGGCCGTGGCCAGGCCCGGGGCCAGCAGGACGGCAAACAGTATCGCGCGTACATCCATGACAGTCTCTCCTCATGCTGAGCGTTCCCCCTCAGCATCGGCGCCCTCGCCTGAATCTGGACTTAACGCGGGGCGCCGCTTGTCGGCTTTCCTGCGCCCGACCATCCGCCCCCACCATGCGCGCAGGCGCCCGGCGCGCTTTTTCGTCGATGGGGCGGCCAGGCGGGGCAGCACGTAGGTGGCCTGCGCCACGGACAGCTCGAGCCACCACGGTAGCTCGCTGATGCCGCGCACCCGGTAGTAGCGCTCCCAGGCCTCGATGTGCTGGGCGCGCTCAGCATCGCGCCCGATCCCCTCGACGCGGCCGAACTGCCAGTCCTCGCCGCCCAGCGAGACCGCAAGCTGGTTGAGCGTTGCCACGGTCACCTCGGCCGTGGATCGATAGCGCGCGCCCTCGGCCTGTAGGTCGGGCGAGTCGGGCCCCTGGGAGGGGGCGCCGCGATATACGCGCGACTCCGAGCGCTTAGGCCTGGCGCCGGGCTTGCGCCACAGGAGCCCATCGGCGGTCAATTTCGGGGTGCCGTCCTTGTTGGTCTTGTGTAGGGCGGGATCGAATTTGATTCCGTGCTTGTCGGCGAGGTGCTGGTACTTCGCCGGGTCGATTTGCGCCGATTTCGATTTCGGCGCCGGGCTCGGTTGATCGGTCGATTGGCCGGTCGAATCGCGCAGGTGCTCGGATGGCTGGGGCATCTTGGCGCCGATCTCAGAGCCTGGCTTGGCGCCGCCCCGCCCGACTTCGGGCCCCGGTTGGCCGGCCGGTTTCGGTTCGGATTCGGTTCGGTTCGGTTTCGATTGCATGGGTCACCCCCGGATCGTTCGGTCTCGGATTCGATTGTGCGAATCATACTCGCCACAGTGCCCGGGGTCGAACTGCTCCAGCAGGTGCTCGCATATCCAGCGGGCAATCGCCCCTCGCCGCCCCGCCCGGCCCTTCCAGCGCTGCAATCGGCCGGTAAACAGCGGGTCGTGCGGGGGCTCGAGGAACAGGATGGTCCCCACCACCACATTCAGCGCCAGGTCCAGGGCCAGGCCGACGGCGAGCAGCACGTAGGCATGGGCCCGCGCGACGGGGTGCAGCTCATGGCGCACCCGCCGCAGGTGCATCACGGCGATGTAGAAGAGCCACGTGAGGACCACCAGCGCGTAGCAAGACAGGGCAAAGTAGATGATTTCCATGGCTCGGCCTCCAGATCAGTCGGGCGGCGCCGGCCGAGACGGGCCCGGTGGGTCGGTTGTGGGTTCGCGCGGGCCACCAGGGGCGCCCGACGTTGTCGACTTATGATCCGGTATCAAGTCAAGGGGCGGGCGGCCGAGCGTGACGTGGTAACCCCCGGCCCGATAGGCCACGGTGCCGATCCACTCCACGTCCTCGAGGGCGCCGGCGCCCTCCTCATCCTGCTGAATGGCGTACAGGCACCCATAGGAACGTGTGCGGCGAAAGCCCTTGTTGGCGTACCACCATTCAAGCCATTTCGTCGGCGCCCACTCCAGCATCGGCGGGGCGGCCGATCCCTCGGCGGCCTTGGCCTGCGATTTCTCGGCCACCATGCGCACCGGGTATTTCACCAGCTCGCGCAGGGTGCGGGCCAGGGCCTCGACCGTGGGCGCGCGCACTCGCTTAAGCTCTACGTTCCAGTGCCAGGCCTCGCGCAGCTCGCGGTAGTCCAGCCAGCCCTCCACCACCAGCACGGCGTTCAGGTGCACGTTCCACGCGCCGTCGGCCCCCATAGGGTCCTCCTGGGTCACCAGCGCGCCGGTGATCTCGGAGAAGCGGCGCCGGCCGCGGGCGCGCTTGCGCAGCAGGGCGCGGAAGCGGCGAAACATCGCGCGCTTGGCCTGGTGCAGCTTGCCGGGCGCGACGTTGGGCATGGTCAGCACCGCATAGTAGATGCGCGTGTCGCGCCCCTCTTTGACCTGGCGCAGTAGCTCGGGGATATAGGCGCGCTGGATCCGGTGGGCCTCTTCGCGCGCCTCGTCGGGACACAGCTTGGCCTGGCCGCATTTGGCGTCCCAGGCCACCAGGTGGGACTGGTCGGGGCGGATACCGAGCGCGCCGGTGGTACGGCAGGCGCGCAGGTGCTCGGGCAGCTCGCGAAGGGTGCGGTCCCCCTCGGCCAGGGGGGCGATGTGCTGCTCGATGTAGTCGGCCACTCGGCGCTCGATGGCCCGGCGCTCGGCACGGGCCAGGCCGTCGGCCTCCTCCAGCGCCTTGATCTTCTGCGCGAGCTCATAGCGCGCCTGCGATAGGTGGATGCGCCGTGCGAGCTGGTGGCGTTCGGCCGCGCGGGCAGCCTGCTCGATGTGGCCGGGGAGGCGGCGCGCATTTGGGTGCAGGTAGAGCCAGCGCCCGAGCTGGTAGCCCGGTGACAGGGGATCGGCTGCGGCGGCTGCGCCGATCACGGCGCAAGCCGGCCGTAGAACTCACGCCAATACTCATCATCCCTGGGGCCGGCGTAGTGATCACAAAAGCGCGTCCCTCGCCGGTGCGGATAGTGCAGCCCATCGCAGGCGCAGCGCTCGGCCCGGTGGCGCCGGCGCACCTCGGGATCGTAGGACAGGTGCCCACCGCAGGCCGGGCACACCCGCCGGCGCCGATACTCGCCGATGGGCTTACGAAGCCGCACCCGCAGCCGGCACCCTTTGCGCGTGCACCGATAATGGCGGATCACAGCACAGCCTCGGTGCCGTCGGCGTACCTGATCCGCAGGCGCGCGTGATGCCCGAGGAACGGGGAGGCGGATTGGAATTCGGCCAACCGATACGCTTCCCACGGAGAGATCGAGACGAGGACCGCCCACCGCTCGGTGCTTGGCGTCGGCCTGGCCCTGTCCGTTATGGGTACCTCGAGCCGCAACATGCTGACCGGTGGGTAGCTATCCAGCGACGAGGTGCGTAGCTCGCGCGATGCTCGGCGCCACCGCTGGCGCCATTCGCGCATCCAGCCCAGCGCCCAGCGATGTGCGCGGCGCAGCGGAACGTGGGAGCCCGACCAGGTGCGCAGCCTCATGGCAACCACCACAGTGCGGCGCCGGCGCCGAGCAGCGCGCAGGCGAGGAGGACGCGCACCAGGCGGGCGCGGCGCCGGCGCCGGGACTCGCGGCACAGGGCGCGGGAGATATGCCAGGCGACCAGCGCGCCCAGCGTGGCAAACACGGCGGCGGTGGCGACCTGGCGCGGGGCCGGGGTCTCGAGGCCCTCGAGCGCCTCCTGGCCGCCGGGAAGGTCATCGTCCTCCTCAATCCAGCTCACGCCCCGCACTCCTCGGGCCGGTCCTGGCGCCGCTCGAGGTACTCGGGCGGGTCATCATCGATGGGGAACAGCAGGCGCTCGGCGATCATGTAGCGCGGGCCGGTATCGAGAGCGACGGCCCATCCGCGCTCGCGCATCACGAGAACGCCGCAGCCGCCGCCTACCAGCGGGACGAAAAATTCAGTGCCTGGCTCGTAGGGCCCGTCGGCGATAGTCCCGGTCTGGCCGGCCGGGGACGGGCCCAGCATCTCATTGGTCGGCGCCCACCCGATCCGCACCCGCACCCCCGGCCCGAGCGCGGCGCTCACCGCGCCCGCCTATCGGCCGGGCGCGGGCCGTAGGGATCAACGGGCGGGGCGTCGGGATCGTCCAGGCGCACGTCTAGCGCGTGCATCCAGTCATGCAGGTGCTCGGTCTCCGGGACGCGCGGGCGGCGGTAGACCTCGCCGGCGACGGCCGCGCGCACCCGCGAGCACAGCTGATGCAGCTCGGCCAGCTCGCGGTCGGTCATGATGTGCAGGGCGACCAGCGGGAGGCAGCGCAGGACTGCCTCATTATGGGCGCGCAGGGTCGATATGAGTTCGCCCATGGTTAATGCCCCGTTCAAGCCGCGCGTGGTGGAGTGTCGTCAGGATCCGGGCCGTCGCTCAGGGCGTCCAACAGCATGCCGAGGTCGGTGCCGGTGGTGGTCCAGACCCACCCGGCCCAGGTCTCCAGGGCCTCGCGCGCGGCGCGGTGAGCCTCCAGGCGCAGCTCCTCGAGGTGCTCCAGGGCCAGGGATCGGCCTCCACGCGGGAGCGTGCGCAAATGGCAGACCACCGCGCCGGCGAACTGCTCATGCGCTCGGTACGCCTGCACCAGTTCCGCGAACAGTCGGTTGATGATTTCGACGTCGGACAGGCGGCCGTCGGTGTCGGTCTCGGTGGGATCGTCGGATTTGCGGAGTATGCCCATGGCCGTCTCCCTGGTTGTTTTGGGGGAGGCCGGCATGGGAGCGCGAGGCTCCGGCATGGGGGGAGGAGGTGCTCGGGCGGGACCCATGCCGGCCAGGGATGACGCTACGTCAACAGCAGATGACCGTCAACAGCTGCGGGCATCGCACCGCGGTTGACTATGCGCTAGGCTTGGGGATGTCGGCGTGGGGCCGGGAGGAGGGAAAAATGTCAAAAACAACTGAGTGGATCGACCGCGCTAAATCTGAATTGGGCGGGATCAGCGACTATGCGCTAGCACAAGAACTAGGGATTTCGCGGGGCAGGATGTCCAGCTACCGCGCCCGTGGCTCCCAGATGGGCGATGACGTAGCCGTGCGCCTCGCCGGGCTGCTGCAAATATCCGCTCTAGAGGTAGTGGCCTCGATCCGGGCCGAGGCGGTCAAGGAGCCGGAAGCGCGGTCGTTCTGGAGGCGCATCCAGCGCGCCGCCCGCGACCATGCGGCCAGCGTAATCGTAGGGTTAGGCTCCGCCCTGCTCCTACCCGGGATCCCCGGCGCGGCCGGCCAATGTATATTATGTCAAACCGGCGCCGGCCGCCCGGCCGCCCGAAAACATCCGAAAATTAAAGCCCGCGCCGGGGCCCGCCGATTCAAGTAGGGTTTACCGTTTTTTTCGCACCCTCACGGACGATAGGCCCTATCTATGACGACACGACACCCGATAGCTATAAATCATGGCCGGCCCCTCGAGACGGTGGGCCTGCAGGACTGGGCCGGATTCTATTTCAGCGGTGAGACCCTGTACACGCCGGCCGATGAGCCCGTCACGCCGGGCGATGTGCTCGCCCTGCCCCTGTACCGCCAGCTCGCAGCGGACTACCGGCGCGCCATCCGCGAGCCCCTACAGCTCGATTTCTTGACGGACCTATAGTGACAAACCCACCTGGTGGATCCTCGCGTGGCGCCATGCTAGATTGGTGACACAATCAGCTGGCTCGAGGCCTCATCATGTCACCATCACGCCGAGGACTTTTGCACGACACGTTCCAGGGGCTCACCGAGCTACAAGCGCGGATCCAGGACCATGCGCGGCGGTCGGATCACCTGCAACGGGAGATCGCGCGCCTGGAGCGCCAGGGCACGACCGCGGCTCGGCCGCATTGGCGGGCTGGACGATACCTCTACCTGGTCCACCCCCAGCGAGACGGCCGGCGCCGGCGCGAGTATGTCGGCGTCAACCCCACGCGCGTGGCGCGGGCGCTGTACCAGGTAGAGCGGTGGGAGCGGGTCCAGGCGCTGCGCGCCGAGCTGGCCGAGCTGGAAGACCAGCTACGGCATATCGCTGCGCGCCTGCCGGGGACATCGGCGTCGATCTGGTGACAGCACGTCGGCGAGCTCACCCCAGCCCCGTCACCACCAGCAGAGAGGACCACCGATGGAGAGTCAGCGGGCAGATGGACGTGGACACTGGCCGGCCGGGAAGGCGCGCGGCCTGGAGCTGCCGGCGCGCCTGCGCCGACGGATCGGGCGCGCCCTGGATACGGGCGAGTGGAGCCGAGCGGGTATCGGCCGGGCCCTGCGCGTGCAGGGCCGGACCGTAGGACGATGGGTGCGGCGCGAGCGGCGTATCGCGCCCGAGCTGCTGCCGCTCCTGGAGCGGCTATTCGCGCGCCGGCGCTGATCCCAGCCGGCCAGCTCGGGGCATTATTATCCCCTCTTACGTCTGCGAAAACGCCCGTCCTTGCGGCGGGGCGGTAGTCTACGGCGCTTGCGTGCCATGGCGTACCCTCTTGACGTGGTGATGCAGCGCCTCGTGGCGCGTCTCAAGCTCCAGCAGGCGCCGGTCCAGGCGCCAGACAAAATACAGCAGGCCGTAGGTGGCCAGGTCGCCGCCGGCCGCGATCAGGTCCAGGGCTCCCACCACGGCCGCAGCGTCCACTATCCCCGTCCCCGCACCGCCTCGGCCAGCCTGCCCAGCGCCGGGCGCCCGACCTTCTCGACGGATCGCCCGATCACGTAGCCGCCGAGTCCCAGCTTGATCAGCCCGAGCAGCTCCAGCTCCAGCGCCTCCGATATACCCGCCTCGGTCCAGCCCATCCAGCGCGCGACGATCAGCGCCACCAGAGTCAGCATGGTCGCCGGGCGCCAGTTGCGCGCGAGCACGCCATCGGATTTTGCCTCAGCCACCACGACCCGCGCGCGCGTCGCCATCGCCCGCAGCTCGCCGGTCTGCGCCAGGGCCAGTAGCTGGCGCTCGCCCTCGGCCCGGTCCTGGGGATCGGGCCATAGGCGCTCGAGGAGCTCGCGGCCGAAGGTGAGGCCGGCGGTGATCGGATCAGCCGCCGCCATCGCCGCCCCTCGGGTAGTAGTGGATGCCCAGCGCCGCCCCGACCAGGGCCAGGCCGACGCCCAGCACCAAGCCCGCGCTCACCCTGGGCCGGGGCGCCGGCTTCGGTTCGGGCTCGGGCTCGGGCTCGGGCTCGGGCTCGGGCTCGGGCTCGGGCGCCGGCGCCGGCGCCGGCTCCAGGTCATCGGCCGGGGCCGGATCGGGACTCGGTGCATCGGTCTTGGCTACCTCAACTTTGCTCACTTGATCCACCCCAACTTTTTGCCGACCACGAAGATCACGCCGCCGGCGATGGCCACCTTGAGCAGCGCGCCGCCCAGCTCATCGGTGGCCTCGGCCGTGTTGCGCACCGCCCCGGTGAGCAGCCAAGCGCCGGCCGAGACCAGGCCGCCGGAGATCAGCCACCAGACGATGATAGGCATCAGCACACCTCCTGCTTAGCGGCAACGTAGCGTGACCAATAGCGCTCGGTCGCGCCCGAAAAATTGCCGGGCCCGCCGTTATAGCTCTGCACAATCCATTGCTCGGTGCGCGGCAGCCCCCGATAGGTGCGCAGCCAATGCAGGTAGGCGGCGCCGAAATAGATGCTCACTCGCGGGTCGAACAGGTCATTGAGCGCCGGCGTCCCGTGCGCGCCATAGCTCATGTCGGTCGCCAGCCAATAGGCAGTGCCCAGCAGCGTTTGCATAAGCCCGCTGGATGCATCGCCGATGTGGCCCTCCCAGCGTATGGCCATGGGATTGTACCCGGACTCGATTTTAGCGATGGCGGTCACCATGCAGGGATCAACGGCAAGGCGATGCTCTTCGATCACCGATTGCGCCAGGCGGTAGACTTCATCGCGCGACAGGCGCTGAGTCCGGGCCGTGGCCTGACTCACGGCCCAGAACACGGCGCCGAGGCCTGCGATCACTGCTGCTGTGCGGGCGGTGGTGGTCATGCCTAGTCGGTGTAGCCGGCGATACTATAACCGCCGAGTCCCTGATTACCGGCGTCGTCACCGGCCTTG
>JABAHQ010021611.1_pt1 | contig 11971 bp, 6 predicted proteins | sample 7062091 | NCBI WGS metagenome assembly JABAHQ01 (sample SAMN14534359, study PRJNA622989) | marine sediment metagenome | biome: marine biome [ENVO:00000428]; feature: marine pelagic biome [ENVO:01000023]; material: deep marine sediment [ENVO:00002113] | place: India: Gulf of Kutch | collected...
TAAGAAGTGTTAAAATTTCCTCTACAGTTTCGGGATTGGATAAGTCTTTGGGGATTGCATTAACTTTTATGTCAAATTGGGTCTCGAGCTCGCTCTTTCGTTCTTCGAGGAGCGATTCATTGCGAGCAACCAATATTAAATTATACTGATCTTTTGCAAACAGTTTGCTCAACTTATATCCGATTCCGGTAGTGGCGCCTGTAATCAATGCTGTTGGTAGTGATGATGGCGGTCGTTGCATAAAAGCCGTTCTTAGTTCCCCAATGAGTCTTCTGAATATTGTTCCTCCTCTACCCTTTTATGGGCATGAGGCCAACGCGTTACTGATGTTGTGCTGTAAAATGTAATCGTTCCATCATTCAAATACAATCCCGGAATTTCGATATTTTTTATCCCCAATGATGTTCCATATCATAATATCCTGGGAACCGGCTATGGTAATTGATACCTGCTAATGCTACTTCATCAAAATCATTTTTCTCCTCTGTAAAAAATCTCCGGCCTGAATTTGAGAGAAATAAATACCGCTGGCCAGTCCGCTGGCATCCCAACGGTATTTATAAGTTCCGGGATTCAGATTTTCAGAAACAAGTGTCGCTACCGCCTCACCCAAAATATTATAAATATTCAAAGACACAAAAGTCGCTTGAGGTAAAAAAATCTCAATGGTTGTGGTCGGATTAAAGGGATTGGGATAGTTTTGTCGCAAATTGAAATCCTGTGGAATCTCGGGCTTGGCGAATATATTTTGGCGTCCATCATTTGTATTTTGTTTCTTCATATTTAGTTTTTCATTAGCATTACCTGAATTTTTTGCAAGAGAACCTGCCTGTTTTTTCGTTACCGGCTCAGTGAACCCTGAGTATACCACCTGTTGCCCCCCATTCGATACACTTGGATCGTAATCCCCATAATCTATTAATCCGGCTAATTTGGTCGGAGTCCCACCCGTTACTGAGATAGTGTAAATGTCAGCGTCGCCATTTCGATTAGAATGAAAAACAATAGCCTCATTATCTCTTGTCCACGAGGGTTGCCAGTCACCACTATCAGGATCATTGGTTAAATTAATGGGTTCCCCTTTCGGTTTACCACTCGTGTTTACTTTAATCTTCCATACATCATTATTATAAACATAGGCTATCCATGAAGTATCCGGGGACCATACTGGCTGATATCCTGTGGTAACAGTTGTTTCGCCATGACCAGCTTTATTGACAGTCAAAATTTCTCCGGTGGTTGGACGGTGAAATACCAAACGATTGCCTATGGGTGACCAGTCGGGATCAGTAGCGTTCGTGACCAGCAAAGTTCTGGTCCCTCCGGTTGCAGGAACGGTATAAATATTAGGATCATCCATTCGAAGGCGGTCAAAGGCAATTGTTAAACCATCGGGCGACCAGGCAGCATCGTTTCCGCCTTTAGCACCGACAAGCGGAGTACCCACCCCTGTTGCGACATCGGTGATATAAATTGAATGTTCTTCTCCCGGGCCTGTAAAAGGATAATCTCCGCGAACCACATCATGGGCAATCTTCAAATCATCTGGTGACCAGCTAGGATTATATTCACCGGCACCGGAGATACTGGTCAACTGTCGAACACTGTTTGTTTGCAAATCAATGACATAAAGATCATAATAATCGGGAATCTCTGATAGAAATACGACACTACCGCCACCGCTGGTGGTTGCCTGGCCAATTGATTTGGGACTCCAGGCGATCAGCGAAGCACCATTCTCAATGATGATTTCCCTGGTAAATAGGTAGGATTTATTAGTTCCCTGCGCACCTATTTTAATTTGCGCAGACGTATTCGGATCACCGGTGCCGTGAATAACCATTCTGCTATCGCCGGCATGGAGAAAAGAGAAAATAAATAGAAATATTAATAATATTGATATTTTTTCTTTCATGACGCACCATCGTTTTTAAAGGTTGTTATTCGAAATTGCAAACCGCAAATAAGTACAAAAATGAGTCCACTTATCACTCAATTATGGCATTTACCTTCATTTATTAGCGAATCTGGAAGTCTCATCTATTACATTGATCTTTTCTGCCATAAGCGCTTTCAATTGGGCAATTTCTTCCCTGAGCATCTGGTTTTCTTTTTGCAACTCTGTAGTTCTTTTTTCCAGTGCCTGTATGGCAATCAAATTTACCCCATGAAAATCAGCGCAGGCGATGGTGGTGTCATTGCCGATGGTGCCAAAGCTGTCGTGCCCGAAAGCCGCAAAGAAATCCTGCGCCATGGGACCGTAATGGCGGTATTTTGACGGATCCTGTTCCTTGTAATTCCAGGTGCCTAGTTTGAAGTTGCTGATTTTTTGCAGGACTGATTCCCCATCAACCGGGCGAAAATTTTCTTTTTTGGTGGAATCGGAAATGGAAGACCAGGAATTGGCATTGTTCCCCATTTCCACCCCGGCGGTGCCGTTATAATTGGTATACAGCGCATATCCGTTTTTGAAACGGGCAAAAAAACGGTTGGGAGTGGATCTGACCATTCGATTAACCGCGTGATCCCCGATAATAAATGATCCCTCACCACTAATTTCCACATTATTCCCCATTGCTGTGGAGTAATCTCCGCTAGCCTCGGTGGTAGATCCTATCGATATGGAGTAATCTCCGCTGGCATTTGTGAACCATCCTATCCCTGTGGAATAATCTGCGCTGGCGATGGTTCGATATCCCATTGCTGTAGAGCCCAGTCCTTCGGCTACAGTTCCATTTCCCATTGCTGTGGATGCGTTTCCGCTGGCGTTCGAGCCAGCCCCAATTGCAGTGGCCCCGCTTCCGCTGGCAATCGTGCCATATCCTAAAGCGGTGGAATGATTTCCGCTGGCTTGGGTGCCTTGTCCCATCGCTGTGGATGCATATCCGTTGGCTACAGTTGAAAGTCCCATCGCTGTAGATGCGTACCCTCTGGCAGTCGTGCCGTATCCCATCGCGATAGAATAATTCCCGCGGGCTAATGTCCTATACCCCGTAGCTACGGAGTACCAACCTATATTACCGTCATCCCATTCAGTCGCATCTACACCGCCGACGCGGAAGGCAGCCTTGTTGGGGTACCACATCATACGGTTGCCGGCGCCTTCCAATGGAGGAGATTGGCCACTGTTATATGCACCTGTAAAACAGACACCCTTTCTTCCGCTAACCATTAAGTTTGAACTATGTACGATATCCGGTCCGATTGTAAGGTCATAGTCCTGGCTATTGAAATTGGAAGCAGATGGCTGGAGAATAACGCTTCCGCCATTTCCAACTAAGCCAAATTGTCCGCCAAATAATTCCATCGTCATTCCCACCTTGCCCATACCCGATAAGTCAGTCACTTGAATTCCGGCTCCGCCATTAGGAGATGATGGGTTGAATGAATTTTCAATCTCTCCAAAAGAATATGTTGACCCTGCAATACCTTCTTTTCCTATTATTACTGAATAAGGAACCACAACCTCGAACAGATTTGCAGGATTTGTAGTGCCTATCCCGGATTTACCGTGAGCACGGGTGGTAAATACGGTATCGCCATTAGAATTAATGATAAAAAATCCTTCATTGGCAGTGCTTCCGCCTAATACATTATCAATATTCTGTGCCCGGAGTGAATGGAATGTAAATAGGATAAACAGACTAATGGTAATAGTAAGATACATATTGAGTAGGTTTTTAAACATGATGTACCCTTTCTTTGTTTTTGAGTATTTAAAATTCACTAAACAATTCTTAGATTTAGCGCAAGGATATTTTTTCAACAACTTCCGAGAATTCATCTGACCTACTTAGTCTCTATGATAACATCAGCTTTCCCTTCCTCACCTACAGGAACAGTTCACAAATAAACTGGAAAAACCGAGCTGAGAGGCTATTTTTCCCCGCAGCCACTAAGGCAGAAGGCACAAAAAGAGCAGTAAACAGCCAGATATCAAGTATAGCATGCATTACATGTGCAGCAACAACCAACCATATCAAAACCATAATTACAAAATCGATATATCCCCAAAAGCTCCCACTCCATTGTTGCCATGCTAAATAGTAAGAATAAAAAAACATTCCTATTGCGAATACGGTTACTGCCAAAAATGGAATTATCGCCAAACCAATGGTTATAACCCGAACTATATTCCTCAATAATTTTGTCGGGAGGAAACGTGATATAATTGACAAAAGAAAAACCATTCCGGTTATGGCAGTAAGAATTACATATATCTGAAAACTCAGGAGGTATTTTAGTTCAACTTTACTCCAATATGGTAACGATGCAAGAAAGGGATGCTCCCCGGAGAAGGGATCATTGCCGGATAATTTGGCATACAAGTCTATCGCATTAACTAAACTCGGATCTTTGATGAAACCAAATATGCTGGTAATGTAACCGATCGCAGGATATAAAAGCGGATATACTGCTGCAACAATCAATGCAATAACCCCAAGCGTCAGAGCGCGTTGGTTAATCCTATTAACATCAAGGGTAACACTTATCTCATTATTATTCGGCATATTTCTTATTACCACTCTGTTATAATATGGATATATGTCTTATTGACTTTTGAAAGTCTTAACAATGGGATAAATCCGGTTCCACAGGGCGATGTTGTTTTGCAAATTATCCGTAATGGGTGATGAGGCATGAAATATGTGCCAATAATTTTTATTGATAATCAGGACATTGGAGAAAATCTTAACGTTTTCATATCCCAATCGTTTCTCTGAAACTTTGTAATCTATTCTGTAGGCCCAAATATTATTTATGGTAAATGTATTGGAATAGAGTTCCTCCGCGCCCGGATATGTAAGAATACTATACCGGAATCCATCCCGAATTTTTTTGGAATGAAGATCGCCATACAAAATTGGCAATTGGGTTGCGATGGAAAAACGAAGATCCTTATTTTTTTTATCTAATAGAATGAGATCAAACCGGGGTAGATTATTTGCTCCATCGGGCTGCCTTACTATTTCTTCGGCAATAGAATTCTGCTTCCATTCTTTAGAATTCCAAGAGATGGAAAATAGCTTGTTGGGGTGATGATAAATTTTTATGTTATCTCCTTCACTTTGTTCACAACCCATTACTAAAATTGAAGCGATGGAAATCAGGAGAATGATTTTTTTATTCATGAGATACTAACCTTTGGTTTAATTTGTATGCTAAGAAAAGTAACTGTTAATGACGACGTCCGTGATTATTATTTAAAACTTAGCAATCGGTACCTTTACGTGTTTCAACAAGATTTAAGAAAAAATTCGTATGCTTCTTTCCTTAGGCACGAGAAGAATAATTTTCTACAGAACTCATAATATTCTCTTTTTCCTCTTTGAATTCGTTCCTCCTTGGATAAATTCAAAAAAAATGCCATGGGTAATCAAATTATGAAAATGACGTTAGGTTATTGTTAATTATAGAATTAACAAGAATTAGGATTTCTGAATTTGTTCGTGAAAAGGAGGGAATTAATTCGCTAAAATTAGCGACCTGATGATAGATTGTGTTTACTGAAGTTATCCTCGCTAATTGCCAGGGGATAAAATAAGGTTAGCGAGGGAAGGCGGGTTATAGAGGCTTCACGATGCCAAACTTTGCCATCTTATAGCGAATGGTCTGTTCGGATACCTGCAATAATCGGGCGGTTTGGGATTGGTTCCAATCATTTTCTTTTAATGTTTGCCGGATGATCTGTTCTTCATATTCTTCCAGACTTTCCTGCAAGGATTTTCGATAGGTATAATCCATATCCCTCTTCATCATTTTTTTAAATTCCTTTTGAAATTCCGGAGGCAGCACATCCTGATCAAGAATCTCTGTCTCCGCAGGAACCACTGTAACCAGTCGTTCGACAAAATTTTCCAATTCCCGGATATTACCGGTCCATTTGCGTTGTTTCAAAAAGGTGACCAAGGAGCGATGAAACATTTGCGCATATTTCTGCTGCTGTTGAGAATATTTATTTAGGAAATAATTTGCCAGGAGCGGGATATCTTCGCTGCGTTCATTGAGTGTCGGCACTTGCAGCGGATAAACATAGAGCCGATAATACAAGTCCTCCCGGAATGACTGGTTTTTCAGAAGCTCTCGCAGCTTTTTACTGGAAGCGGAAATAATACGCACATCCACTTTGCGGGAAAGATTGCTGCCGACCGGTCGAATTTCTCCTTCTTGCAGCACCCGCAAAAGTTTTGCCTGCATATCGAGCGGTAGATTGGCGATCTCATCCATAAAAATCGTACCGCCATTGGCGGCTTCGAATAATCCTTTTCGATCATCAACAGCGCCGGTAAAAGCGCCTTTGACATGCCCGAACAACTCACTTTCAATTAAATGTTCCGGAATGGCACCGCAGTCAATAGCAATGAAAGGACGTTTACTGCGGAAACTCAGCTTGTGGATCGCCCGGGCAATCAATTCCTTGCCGGTACCGCTTTCCCCCTCCAGCATGACCCGCACATCACAACGGGCCGCCGACTCGATCCCTCGCAACAAATCCATAAATTGCGAGCTTTTACCCAATAATCCCAGCGCCTCGTATTTTGATAGAAGAGTAGAATCCGGCAAAGATACCTGAAAATATTCCTGTATTTTATGAACATTATTGATAAAAGGAGCGGTAATAATGGCCAGCTTTTCCAACAAATTGAGTGATTCGGAAACGTAGGCAGGGTCTCCTTTCTTATTTAGTACCACTAAATAACCAATATTACTTCCCCCGCTCTGTAAGGGCACACACATTGCTGATTGTATAGCCACATCCTGGAAGAGATGCTTGCGAAACCGGTCATCACTGTGAATATCAGCGCTCAGAAATGGCTGTTGATGTTTCATAATCCAACCAATAATGTTGGTTTCCAATACCCGGTATTGTTTAATGGTGGTTGCCGCTCCTTCTTTGATGACCGTCTTAATTGTCTCCTGGGTGCGGGGATTCACCATCAGGATGGAAGTAACTTCCGCCCGAAATATGGCTGATATTCTTGAGGATAGAAGGCGAAGCATTTCCTGAAAATCATGTTGCTGATTGAGAATTTTTGCCAACTCGAAAATTATTTCAAATTTCTCATGATGTACCTTCATTTAAAATGCTCCCATAATGCCTTAACAAATTTTATGCATGTAAAGATTTTTACTAAACCATTTTAGTAGTTTGTCAAAAAAGTTTTTACCTCTACAGATTTCTCACTGCGCTTTCCCAAAGGGAGCACTTCGTGCCGCTCCGTTCGAAATGACAGCCATAGAAGTCATTTCGAGCGAAAGCGAGAAATCTCTTATGTCTCGTAACTTATTTGACAGACCACTTAGTGCTCAGCACTCTCTTCCAGCAACTCATGGAACCTGGGATGGCTGCGCAAGGGGTCGTAGAGCGGATCCAGTTTCAGCCGCCAGTGAGTCAATTCACCCGGAGAAGATAATAAAGCACCCAGTTGTTCAACTGCCGTATCATAATTCCCGATTAGAATATGGATATGGGCCAGTCTTAGCGGGGGATTGCTGTACGGATTCAGCATGTCATCCAGTAAACGTGTTTTTCTTGACAGTTCGACAGCTTTCTCGCCTTCCCTTACAGCATGTGAACTATACCCGAGACCTGCACAGGCCAGCCCAAGAGATGAATGCCAACCGGCTATCTCAGGATTTGCATCAACAAGTTTTTCATATATTACCCGGGCGCTGTCAAAATGCATTTTTGATTTATCATCTTCTTCCATTAATCGATAAATGAGCCCTTTACGAAGATTTGCAACTCCAGCATCTGAGAAAGAAATCTCCAGTGCTTCCCTGTAATTGCGAGAAAAAAGTTCAATGATCCACTTTCCTGAATTCAAAATAAACCGCCGATTCCGCACGTGTTCAAATCCCTCATTAATGATCGCACGGGCGGCATTTAAATCACCATATCCAAAGAGGTAAATGCAGGCTTTTCTCACATAAGGAAAATCGTGCTCAGGATGGTTTACCAGGTAAATATTTATCCAGTTTTCGGCATCTTCCCAGCGACGTAACAACCAGTAGGGGGCGCTAACCCATCCCCCACTATTGATTTGATAAGGGTCCAATTCGTATTGCTTTTTAAAATACCCGGCAGCCTTCTCAAAGCGTCTCATTCTCAGATATAAAACCCCGATATCATTTATGATGTCACTGTTGTTGGGTTGGCGGGTTAAAGCCCACTCATATTCTGTTAATGCACGCGGTAAGTTGTTCTCTATATTCGCCAAAAAATTCCCCCGGGCAAAACGAACTTCCGGAAGCTCAGGAGCCAGCTTAACCGCTTTTTTCAGTGTAAGCTGCGCTTTTTCCTTCCAGGCTGCAGTGCGGCTCTGGTAATTCCACTGGTATAAAGTCGCGTATACAATGGCAAGTTTAGCATAAGCCAAGGCGAAGGCGGAATCCAGTTCTATCGCCCTCTCATACATTTGTGCGGCCATCTCATTTCCTTCAAATGTGTCATAATTAGACCAGTAATGATTGCCTTTCAGGAAGTAATCATAAGCCTCCATATTCTTGGTAGGTTTCTGTTGTATCAAATGCCTTTCTTCCGGAGTAAGGGTTGCTTTAAGGGCAATAGCAATTTGTTGGGCCACATCGCTCTGAACTTTAAAAATGTCGGAATAATTACGATCAAATGTTTCCGCCCAGAGGTGTTCCTCGTTTTCGGCATCGATTAATTGCGCTACGATTCTGATTCGATCTCCTGAGCGGCGCACGCTGCCTTCCAAAAGCGCATTTACTCCTAAATCCTGTCCGATCTCCCTGGCTCGTTTTTCGGTATTCTTATATCGGGTAACCGAGGTGCGGGCAATAACTTTTAGATCTTTTATTTTGGCTAATTGCGTAATAATATCATCGTGGATGCCCTCCTTGAAAATTTCATCTTCTTCGCTTTTGGTAATGGCGGTAAACGGTAAAACAGCAATCGACTTCCGTCCGGCTAATCCATTTGCCGCCTTCTGATGGGTCTTAAATACGAAAAACAATGCGAAGACAACTGCAATTGCCACTAAACCGGCTATAAGAAAACGGGCGGATTTTTGTTGGGGTGGTTTGTGTTGTCTTACCTTATTGGCCGGGATTCTATCCAAAAATTCCGGTGATTGTTGCAGGTTTTGCAAATCTGCGATAAATTCACCGGTATGGTGATAGCGGTCTTTCGGAGTCTTCGCCAGGCTCTTTTTCACAATCCGTCCCAATTCCTTGAATACTCCGCTCCGAAAATTCACCAGTGCTTCCGGTTCCTCATTCATAATCGAGTATATTATCGCTTGCTCATGGTCCCCCCGGAAGGGAAGTTGCCCGGTCAACATCTCATAAAGCACTACCCCAAAAGACCAAATATCGGTTCGCTGATCCACCTCTTCGCCTTTCACCTGCTCCGGCGACATATATGCAACCGTGCCCACAGTTGTGCCTTCTCTGGTCACTTTCGATTGTCCCAGCAATTTCGCCAACCCAAAATCGACTATTTTGACTATCCCGTCATTTGTAATCATAATATTGGCCGGTTTGATATCCCGGTGAATAATCCCATGTTGATGGGCTTTCTCTAATCCTGAACAAATTTGCATTGCAATATGGACAGCATCCTCTAAGCTCAAGGGACCGCGCCGTATTTTTTTCTTTAATGTCTCCCCCTCATAATACGCCATGACTATAAATAACTGACCATCTTCGGTCTCATCAATTTCATGAATAGTGCAAATATGGGGATGGTCGAGGAAAGAAGCCGCCCGTGCTTCATGAATGAAACGTTGCTTTTCGCTCTCATCATGACAAAGATGGTGGGGTAGAAACTTTATGACCACAAGGCGGTCGAGTTTAAAATCCAGGGCCTTATAAACAATCCCCATGCCTCCGCCGCCGAGCTTCTCCAAAATCTTGTAATGTGAAATCGTCTGACCAATCATGATCTTTATTATTGATATCAAAAAACATGGTATTTGTTCATATTTCCGTATTGCTTCAAAAGTCTTTCATATCGTTCTTTTTCTGTTGTCATTATTTCCTTAAAACGATTGTCGGTTCGTAAACTGTCATACCATCGAAGATTCTTGTACCGGAGATAGCGAGACCTTTGAACATCTTCATTCTGAAGTGCTTTCATCAATTCGAATGTTTCATCTTTTAAACCCATGAGGGAATAGAGAATAATTTTATCTGATCTACCGCCATTGCTTTCTTCAAACTGTTTTAGTGCGCTCTCTTTTTCACCCTTAACCACCAGAAGCCATGCTTTATGAACCTTGAATTGTTCATCATCCGGATACAACTTTTCAATCCTTGACAATAATTTTTCAGCCTTTTCCAACTTTCTCAAGATAATAAATAATTCAATATTCAAGAGCAGAATTAACTTGTCCTCCGGTTCAATTTGTAAGGCACTATCAATATCTAAAGCAGCTTTTTCATACTCTCCAGTATATTGATAGGCCAGACTCCGGGCTCCGTAGTGCCATGAGTCCAGCGGATCCAATTGTATGGCCTTGTTAAAATAGAAAAAGGAAGGTTTTACCACTCCAAGATTTCTTAAGAAGACACCCATCTGAAAATTTGATCTTGTGTGGTTGGGATTTATTTGAAGGGCTTTTTTTAAGCAGTCAAATCGTTTGTTGGTTGCTCTTTTACTCCAAAAAACAAGCGCCTGAATATAAAGTACATCTGGGGAGTTTGAATCTAAACGCACGGCCTGTTCTATGTATTTTTCCTGTAAACGAAAATATTTCAGACTATCCTCCTTAGTTTTTGCTACATACCCCTCATAAGTATTATAAAGATTAGCCAATTCAGCATAGGATGGGGCATATTCCGGATCGAGCTTAATCGTTTTTTTAAAAAACAGTTCAGCGGTCTTGAAATCTTCCAGCTGGAAGGTATGATAAAACTTTTTATGAAAAAATTTACCTTTAAGAAAATTTTTGTATGCCTCGAAGTTTGCCGGTTTTTTCCTGCGCATGATATCAATTTCTTCAGGGGAAATTCTTTCAAATAAAATGTTGGCAATATCCTGCGAAACATCATCCTGAATACCAAAAATATTTTTATATTCACGATTGTAATCTTTTGCCCAAAGATGATACCCCCCATCGGTATTAATCAATTGTACCGTTACCCTTATCATATTACCGAATTTGCGAATACTGCCCTCTAAAATATGGGATACATTCAGTTCCCTGCCAATTTCTGGAATGGTTTTTTTGCTATCCTTAAATTTCATCACTGACGTTCGGGCAATCACCTTTAATCTTTGCAAACGGCTTAAGTTGGTGATTATCTGCTCAGTCATGCCTTCACAAAAGTATTCCTGCTCCAGATCAGGACTGATATTTTTAAATGGCAATACGGCAATGGAATTTACCCACTCACTTTGACGATGGGTCATATTTTCAGATTTGTCTTTGCTCGGGATTCGGTCAGATAAAAAATATACTACTGTGATAAGCATAATAATTGCAAGAAAAATACCGAATGAAAAAAATCTCCTCCTAATTCTATCATGAGATAATCTATGTTGTTTTAGCTTTATTACAGGATATTTCTTAGAAGAACCCAGCTCTTGTATCACTCTTTGCAAATTCGCTGCAAGCTCATCGGCATGTTGATAACGTTCTTCAGGCGCTTTTGCAAGACACTTATTTACGAACCGCTCCAATTCTACTGGCACCTCGCTTCTCAATCCTGCTATCGATGCCGGATCTTCATTCATAATAGAATAAATTACCGCCTGATCATAATCACCCTTGAAGGGGAGTTCTCCGGTGATCATTTCATAAAGTACCACGCCCAGAGACCAGATATCAGTTCTATGATCGACTCCTTTACCACGAGCCTGTTCCGGTGACATATAGGCGATCGTTCCCAATGTTGAACCTTTTTTGGTCAGTTTGCTATGGCCGGCCAATTTAGCCAGACCAAAATCAACAATCTTGACCATACCGTCATTGGTAATCACAATATTAGCCGGTTTGATGTC
>JABAHQ010001800.1_pt4 | contig 11961 bp, 11 predicted proteins | sample 7062091 | NCBI WGS metagenome assembly JABAHQ01 (sample SAMN14534359, study PRJNA622989) | marine sediment metagenome | biome: marine biome [ENVO:00000428]; feature: marine pelagic biome [ENVO:01000023]; material: deep marine sediment [ENVO:00002113] | place: India: Gulf of Kutch | collected...
GTAGGCGCAGCGGTGATGGCCTTCAGGCTTAGTCCTCCCAATCCCTACATCCTAGCTGGAAATGCCATCTTGGGTTTCATGACCGGGGTGTTCTATTCTCATCTCAAGAGCATAAGAGGGAGGCCAGTGGTGCCTCAGTTGATCTCCGTGGTAGCCGCCTACCTGGTGCAGGCCCCCTATGTCTATGTGACGGATGCCTTTCTGATGTCTATACCCTCCAGCGTGGTCTTGACAGTCATTCTTCCCAAGCTCCTGGTGGAGGATGTGGTCAGTGCCCTGCTGGCCCATCTCATACTGTTCCGCCTGGACCTGACCCAGCTTCTAGAATGATCCCTAAGATTCCGCTGGGCTCATAGCATAACGTTTTTCCGCCTCCCATCTCCTGTGGAGGATGAAGATGCAGGATCTTGACCGAGCAAGACTGAGGCTAAAAGAAAAGGAGCTTTCGCTGGTGATTTTCAAGAGCGGAGAACTCCTCTTCGAGACCGATTCTCACGGAATCAAAGGTTTTCTGGAGGCCACCCAACTCTTGGGCTCAGGGCTGGCCGGGTCCTCCGTAGCAGACAGAATTGTGGGGAGAGCCGTAGCCTTTCTATGTGCCTATTTCAAAGTTTCCAGCGTCTTTGCTGTAATAATGAGTGAGAAGGCTGCCGACGTTTTAGTAGGGTATGATATTCCCTGCCGCTTCGAGAGGTGCGTTCCCGATATTCTGAACCAGGCAAAAGAGGATGTCTGTCCCTTCGAGAAGCTGGCTGCCGGCTTTGCGACCCCGGAGGAGGCCTACAGGGAGCTTCGAAGTCTGCTACAAGAGTGAACGTTAATCTTCAAGAAAAATATACGAAATATGGAGAACATTGTTATTGATTCCTGGGGCCGGGTTTAGCTTTACAGTCTGCTGTATGCATAAACATAGACTTTAAACATATTTTAACAAAGCTTAAACGATGAAAGAAAAATACACTACATGAACGCTACAATCTTCGAACTCCTTGTCTATCAGGTATAAGCTTTTAAGTCTGACCTGCGCCATTTTATCTGGAGACATCTGATGAGTCTGACTGTTAAGTCTCGCATCGGCAAGAAACATGCCATCTATCTACCGAAGCGGATAGTGGAAGCCCTAGATATAAGGGAAGGCCAAAAAGTACTACTAGAAGCCGCTGGAGACACCGTGATTCTGAAACTTCTAAAAGATCCTCTCCAATTAGCCTTATCCAAGGACAAATTCGCATCTATCAAACCGGAAGAGATTGAGGGCATAAGCCTTGAAGAACAGGCCACCCACCTTGAAGCTTCTCCTTGACACCAGCTTCATCCTTCCCACTCTAGGGATAGACACCGGTGAAGACACTAGGCAAACCCTCAAAAAGTTGGCCAATCTCAAAACCGAAATACACATCTCCCGCTACACCCTCCTAGAATCCCTCTGGGTGGCGGCCAAACTCATCAAGAACCAAGAGTTCAACTCAGAACGCTTCCAACTGGGCCTAAGAAGCATACTAGAAACCGGCCGATACACAAAAGTAGACGAGAACCCACAAACGTTCATCCAAGCCCTAAGGCTTTACAGCCTGGGCCATAAAGATATGGTAGATAACCTACTCTACACAACCTCCAAAACTCACAGCCTCAAACTACTGACGCTGGACACAGAACTCAAAGATTTCATAACCCACCAAGGACTAAAAGACACCACCATCTTCCCAAACCAAATACTCCAACGCAAGGAGCACCTGTGATTCCCATCCCCTAATTCTGCATTCCATAGATGGCTCCCAAGCCCGTCCCGGAAGCTGGGGAAAACCAGGATCTGGGCCTATAGGTGATCACGCTTTTTCACGCATGGCCTCAACTATCTGCCGCAGCTGCTTCTTCTTCTGTTCTGTGACTCTGACCACCACTATGCCCTTTCTGGGTTGCCCATAGACCACCAGTGAATCCTCAGGAGCAATCAGCACGGCTACTAAGGTTAGCAGGTCCTCTTCTCCCTCCACCAGAACCCGGGTCACCCCCTCCAGTTTGATCGCCTGCTCCACTACCTCCCAAGTCTCATCGGTTAAGGTTCCTGCCGGGTTCTTCACAGATAGGGTGCGGTCCACCTGCACCTGGATGGGCAGGATCTCTCTCCTCATAACCTTATTGTCCACAATCAGTACTGTGGGCTGAATCCCCTCCCTAGTCATGTTCTTGGAGACCACATCACCCACTGAGATCAGCATCGACGGCCTCTCTTGGTGGATGAGCTCCTTCAGTCTCATCATGGTGTGGGTGAAGGAGCCCTCAATCAATATTCCTATGGGAGCCTTCAGTCTCCTGCGCTGTTGGGGGGTAAGAAGTCGTATTCCCATCACCTGACGCGTAGGGCGTAGCGTCCCTTCCTCTCAGTTTCCATGGCCTCGGCGATAGCTGAGTCCTCAGCATCGAAGATGATGACCAGGCCACTGTAATCTTCGCTGAGGCTGGCAGTCTTACATTTTGGACAGGTGGATCCTTCAGAGATCAGCTGACATTCTCTACAGGCCTTCTCAGTCATATTCTACTCCGCCTCCGCTTCCTGGGGCTCTTCCGGGGCCCCCTTGACCTTCTTAAGATCCTTCTTGATCCACTGGATCTTTCCTAGATAGGGTTGCCGGGCGGTGACCCCGATCTTTCCGGATCCTCTGCCGCGTCCAAAGGAGACGGCCGTCACCCGCACCCTCACCTGATCCCCAGTAGTAAGCTTCCGTTTGGTCTCCTTCCCCATCAATACTCCCTGCTTCTCATCATGGGAGATGTAGTCATCCATCAGTTGGGAGACGTGGAGCAGAGCGTCAATGGGCCCCACCCGTACGAAGGCTCCGAAGTCAGCGATCTCCACCACCTCCCCCTCTATCACCTCTTGAAGGGTGGGGAAGAAGGTGAGCAGGGAGAACTCCACCCTGTGATAGGTAGCTCCATCTCCAGGCATGATCTTCCCCACTGGTTCAACATCGATACCGGTTACCGCCACGATATAACCTAGCTCCTCATCGATCACCCCTTCATACTTCATCCTCAACTGCTCATGGCCCACCCTATCAATAGGCTCATCAAACCGCTCTGGGGGGATACGAATGGTATCCACTAAAGTCACGATCTTAAACATAGCAACTCCTCCCACAACCCGAAGAAAAGATATCCATGAAGTATATTCTCAAGGTAAGCCGCCTTCCAATTACACTGGACTTTCTCAAATAAGAGACGCCCACATTTATATAGTATACCTCTTCAACCCCCTTCCAAACCCTGTTCTCCGGATGTTTTAAGATAAATATAGGGCCACAACCCAGAAGCTACATTGCGCAGGGCATCTCAAGTGTGGTTCAATTAGACTGTACAGTCGACCTGCGGGTGATATCGACGTACAACTTAAACCCCACTTCATAAAGTATTATGATGAACAGCGGATGAGAAGGACCGGAACCGCCCGGCTACCACTCCACTACGGAAGGGCACCCAGATGGCTAGTCACCAGAATGAGGAAGCTGGCCAAGGAGATAGTGACCATAATCTTGGACCAATACGGCCAGACCGAATTCCTGAGGAGAATCTCAGATCCCTACTGGTTCCAAGCCTTGGGCTGCACCTTGGGCTATGACTGGCACTCCTCAGGAGTAACCACCGTCCTCACCGCGGTGCTGAAGACCGCCCTGGACCCCATAGAACAGGGGATAGCCGTCTGCGGAGGAAAAGGCAGATTCTCCCGTCGAGCACCAGCCGAGATCACCGAGAATGCAGAAGAGTTCGGACTCTCCACCCACAGAATCAGCCGCCTAAAGTACGCCAGTAGAATGAGCGCCAAAGTAGATAACACCGCCATCCAAGCGGGCTATCCTCTCTACCACCATACTTTCTTCGTTACCGAGAAGGGTGACTGGGCCGTGGTCCAGCAGGGAATGTCCACCAAGGACAGAACAGCCCGCAGATACCACTGGCTCTCCGAGAACGTCCAGGACTTCCTCCTGGAGCCCCACGACGCCATCGTAGGCCAGACCAAGAGACAGAGAGTCCTCAATATGCCGGCCAAGGAGAGCAGAGAATGCCAAAAAACCTCCACCGACCTGACTAAGGAAAGACCTAGAGCGGTGGCCAGGATGCTAGAGTCCATCCGTCCAAAATATCAGAGATCTCTGCAGGACTGGATGCCCCACATAGAGAGGAAAGACTACGTAGCCCACGCACTCTATATGCCCCAGAACCTGAACTGGACGGCCGTCAAGAAGGCCTACGAGTTCCAACCCAGAGACTACGAAGAACTCCTGAGCATAAGAGGCATAGGACCCGCCACCGTAAGAGGCCTGGCCCTGATCTCAGAACTGATCTACGGCACACCACCCAGCTGGAGAGATCCCGTCAAGTACTCCTTCGCCTACGGAGGCAAAGATGGCGTCCCCCATCCCGTGGACCGGAGAGCCATGGATGAGTCCATCCAGATCCTACAAGACGCTGTGAAGAACGCTCCCATCCCCAAGCGGCAGAGGCTGAGATCCCTACAGCGACTGAGAAGCTACGTCCCCGGAGATCACCACCCCCCATAAGAAAGCCTCTACTATCGCAATACAGAACCAGAGGCCCTCTGATCATAATAAGAGAGCTTTTTAGCCTGCAGGATCTATACCTCGGGGGACACAATTGATGATGAAGAGGCGACTCACCGAATACTTCTCCACCTCCCAGCAGACAGAGGAAGGGGAGAGAGCTGTCCCCCCGGAGAGATCCGGATCCAAAGAAGAAGCGCATCCGGTTTCTAAGTCCATAACCCCCAAGAATCTACCCACCTCACATCTTGTCTCCGCCACTTATGATGGGGAGAGAGGCTTAGCCTGCCTAAAACTCTACGAACCCCGATCTGCCAGAATATATCTGTGGTACGACACCACAGGCCATATGCCCTACTGCCTCACAAACCTGTCCACTCCAGAATTGAAGAAGATAGACCGTCTGACCTCTCATCCCAGATTTGATCATTTCGAGACCATTGAGAAGTACGATCCCCTACAAGATAGACAGGTCACCTTGACAAAGGTGGTGGGAAAGGATCCTCTGGCCATTGGTGGCCGGGGCAAGGCCCATATCAGGGATATCATACCCGAGGAGTACCCCAAGATAGGGGGCATAGAGAAGGAAGTGAGAGTCTGGGAGGCAGCCATAAAGTACTATCAGTGCTACATCTACGACAGAGAAATGGCCCCAGGCATGACCTACAGGATCCATGATGGGCAACTGGCTCAGGTGGAGCACCCCCCCTCAGAGAGCATCGTAGAAGAGATTGGTGGACTATTTGAAGACCAGGAGCTATCCGAAAACGTGGAGATGTGGGCCCGTCTCCTGGAGTATCCAGCTCCCAGCTTCCGGAGAGTAGCCCTGGATATCGAAGTCTTCTCCCCCATATCAACCCGGGTCCCGGACCCCACCAAGGCAGAACATCCCGTGATCTGCGCCACCCTGCTAGGAACCGACGGAAGGAAGAGAGTTCTACTTCTAAAGAGGAAGAATATGAAGGAGGGCATCGGAAAACTCCCCTCAGACGTGGAGGTGGAATACTACCCTACTGAACAGCAACTCATCTCCCAGATCTTCCGAGCCCTCCAAGATTACCCCTTCATAATCACCTTCAACGGCGATGACTTCGACCTCAGATATCTATGGCACCGAGCTCGGAACCTGGGACTGGGCAGAGAACAGAACCCCATACAGGTGGGGAGAAGGGTCTGCCTTCTGAACCGCAACATCCACCTGGACCTCTACAAATTCTTCTATAACAGATCCATCCAGATCTATGCCTTCAACCAGAAGTACCGAGATGTGACCCTGGACAGCGTAGGCAAAGCCCTCCTAGGAATGGAGAAGCTGGAACTGGATAAACCCATTAGCCAACTCTCCTACCTGGAACTGGCCCACTACTGCTTCAGAGACGCCCAGATCACCCTCCAACTCACCAGATTCGACGATGATCTGGTGATGAAACTGATTCTAGCCTTGGCCCGTATCAGCCGCATGCCCCTAGAGGACGTCAGCCGGCTAGGGGTCTCCAGATGGATCCGAAACTTTCTCCACTACGAACATCGCCGACGAAACATACTGATCCCAGACAAAGAAGATATCCTGATTGCCAAGGGAAAGACCACCACCAAGGCGATCATAAAGGGCAAGAAATACAAGGGGGCCATCGTTGTGGATCCCGTTCCAGGAGTACACTTCAATGTCAAGGTCATGGACTTCGCCAGCCTCTACCCCTCCATAATCAAGGTCCACAACCTGGGATACCAGACCATCCGCTGCCCCCACAGCCAATGTGAAGAGGATAAGGTACCCGACACTCCCCACTGGGTATGCACGAAGCAGAGAGCCCTAGAGAGCCTCCTGATAGGCTCCATGAGGGACCTCCGAGTCCGCTGGTATAAACCCAAGTCCAAAAATGAAGAGCTGCCCAACCAGTTACGCAGCTGGTACAACGTCATACAGAGCGCTCTGAAGGTGATACTCAACGCCAGCTACGGCGTCTTCGGCGCCGAAACCTTCGACCTCTACTGTCCACCCGTGGCCGAGGCCACCGCCTCCCTAGGAAGACACGTAATTACTCAGACCATAAATAAGGCCCAAGAGCTAGGGATCCAAGTCATCTATGGAGACACCGACAGCGTCTTCCTGAAAGACCCCACCACAGAACAGATAGAGACCCTGGCAAGCTGGTCGGAGGAAGAGCTGGGAATGGAACTGGAAGTAGACAAGGTCTACAGATACTCCATCTTCAGCTCCAGAAAAAAGAACTACCTAGGCGTGTTGCCAGACGGAAACATCGATGTCAAGGGATTAACCGGAAAGAAGCGGCACATCCCCACTTTCATCAAGAAGGCCTTCGACAAGATGGAAGACCGACTGAGCCAGGTGAAGACCCCTGCCGAATTCGAGGAAGCCAAGAAGGAGATTCGAGAGATCGTTCGAGACCGTTACCTACAATTGAAGCAACGGGAATGGGGAGACCAACCTGAAGAACTGGCCTTCCATGTGGTACTAGGGAAGGACCCCAAATATTACGTAAAGACCACCCCCCAACACGTTAAGGCAGCGCGCATACTCCAGAAAGAAGGCTACGAGATCAAGGCCGGAGACCTAATAAGCTTCGTCAAGGTGGCTCAGGAACCTCATGTCAAGCCGGTTCAACTGGCCTCCAACAGCGAGATAGATGTCACCAAGTATGTAGGTTACCTGCAGTCCACCTTCGATCAAGTCCTGGACGCCCTAGGACTGGACTTCGAAGAGATCATAGGACTGACCAAGCTTGAACGATTCATGTAGGACCTTAATATTCATGCCTCCGCCTATGTTCATCCATGCGCCCAGAGCACTCGCGGATCATCCAAAGAACTGGGGTAACAAAAATATTCGCCTCTTTCCTTTTGATCCCCAGCATTCCCTTTCTCCCCTCTCTATATTACATCCAATTGTAATATAGAGAGGTCTGAGCCTGAAGGCGTATGAGTCGGTTGCCAGGGTTATTCTTCTCCAGCCTCCGAGCTATCTCCTCAATGTCAATCTTCTGAAGTAGAAGCCGTCCTCCCCTCTCTTGGTCAAGATGAACTTGGTCTTCTCCTCTATATGGCGCTCATCAATCCCTTACGCGCTTGCTGCTTTTCGGATACTGATTGTGTATTCATAACCGTTTAATCCCCCAGCCCAGGAAATTCACAGGTGAATGCTCAATCTCCTTGGGTATGAACCGAATAGGAAGTTACGTTAGATGGCAGAGTCGGCTGTCCAAGCCTTAACCCCGATCCCCTTAGACCTAACTGAGAAAGAACCGCTCCAGATTCTGCACGTAGACGATGATGTAGGCTTCTTGAAGGTGGCCAAATACTGCCTGGAGACCCAGGGCCCACACCAAGTGGATACTGCCCAGTCTGTAGAACAGGCCAAAGAAAAGATGCAGCAGAAGACCTATGATGCCCTGGTCTGCGACTATAAAATGCCCGAAGAAGATGGCCTACAATTCCTGAAGGAACTGAGAGACCACGGCAACAACATTCCCTTCCTCATATTCACTGGAAAGGGCAGAGAAGAAGCAGCCATAAAAGCCCTGAACCTAGGCGCGGATCGATACCTCAACAAGCAAGGCGACCCAGAAACCGTCTACGGCGAACTGGCACATGCCATACACCAAGCCGTGAAAGCTAAGCTGGCCAGACAGGCGATGATGGAGTCTGAACGGAGATATAGAAGCATCTTTGAGGAGGCACTGGACGCCATCTTCGTGGCCGATGCCGAAACAGGTATACTACTGGACTGCAACCAAGCAGCATCAAAATTGGTGGACAGGGACAAATCGGAACTGGTGGGTAAACGCCAGCGGATTCTCCATCCTCCAGAACAGATTGAAGGAGAATTCAGCAGAACTTTCAAAGAACACCTCAAAGAAAAAGAAGGCCAGGTTCTGGAAACCCAGGTCATCACCAAAAACGGAGAAATCAAAGACGTAGAGATCAAAGCCAACACCCTTGAGCTCAAGGGAGAAAAACTGATCCAAGGAATATTCCGAGACATAACTGAACGTAAACGTATAGAACAGAAACTTCGAAATAGGGAGGAAAGATTGCGGCAGGCGCTGGAGACCGCTGTGGACGGTGTCTGGTTCATTGATACAGAGGGTGTCACCACCTACGTGAATGATGCCATGGCAGAGATGCTGGGCTATACCAAAGAGGAGATGCTGGGAAAGAGTGTGCTCCATTTCGCCTCGCAGGAGGAAATTGAGCGGTTTAACAAACTCTTCCAAAGAAGAAAAAAGGGTATCAGAGAAGTACTCCAATTCACCTTCAGAAGAAAGGGTGGAGAGAGGGTGGTCTGCCGCCTTTCCAGTAGTCCCCTCTATGAGGAAGATAAGGTTACGGGTGCCTTCGCCTTTGTACGAGACATCACAGAACAGAAGAAGAGAGAGAAAAAGCTGCGGGAGAGTGAGGAGAGATATAGGCTGCTTGCCGAGTATTCCGCGGACATCATTTATAGAATGAACATAGAGGATGAGGAGTTCACGTACGTTAGCCCTTCCGTCGAAACAGTATTCGGCTACACTCCTGAAGAAGCCCTCGCCCTAAAACCAACCGATGTACTCACTCCTGAATCATTCAAAAAACAACTGGAGGCTATGCAGAGAGATCTTTCCAGAGACAGAACATCTCCTAAAACTCTTCAGCTTGAAGCATTTCACAAGGACGGACGTACCTTTCCCATTGAGATACATGCCACTTTTATCCCTAATGAGAAAGGGAAGCCAGTGGAGATCCTAGGTGTCTGCCGCGACATCACAGAACAGAAGCAGGCGGAGGAGAAGCGAGAGCAGCTTCTCCATGATCTTGGGGAGCGTGTCAAGGAACTGCGCTGCCTCTACCAGATGTCCAAGCTGGTTGAGAACCCTGACCTTTCAATGGAGGAGATACTGGGGAAGACCGTCAATCTGCTGCCTCCCGCCTGGCAATACCCAGACATCGCATGTGCTAGAATAGTGCTTGACGGCCAGGAGTTCGAGACTGAAGACTTCCAGAAGACAGAATGGAAACAGCAGGCGGGCATCACGGTGCAGGGAGAAGAGGTGGGTACCGTGGAGGTCTACTACTCACAGGAGAAACCCACCCTCGATGACGCCCCCTTCCTCAAAGAGGAGAGAGATCTGATAGAGGCTGTGGCAGAGAGACTGGGAAGAGTTATAGAAAGAGAGAGGGCGGAAGAGGAGATCAAGTGGCGTAACAAGCAGCTGGCCGCCCTCAACGCTATCACTACTTCCATGATGCAGAGTGCCTTCGATCTGGAAGAGATATGTCAACAGATAGCAGATGGCTTCGTGGAGGCCCTGGGGTGTATTACCACGTTGATACTGTTGCTGGATGAAGAAGAGGAAGTCTTCAAAGGTGTGGCGGCCTCCTCTAGGAGAGGGTTAATCCCCAGGATCAACAGCATAATAGGTTCCCCCTTATTTCAACTCCAGGCTCCAGCCAAGCCAGGTTTTAACGAGGCTATGGATAACATTCTGGATGGCAGAATGACTATCAAACAAGATCTGTACCGGTTGGTTGCTCCCGTGCTGAATAGACCCGTCTGTTCTGTCCTGAAGAAGATTATCGGTTCCAGAACATTCCTATCGGTGCCCCTACAGGCCAAAGGGAAGCTGGTGGGGGCCGCCTTCATGTCAACCCGAAAGGGGATGGAGGAGCTGGACACAGAGACGATGATGACCTTCGCCACCCAAGCGGCTATCGCCATCCAGAACACACGGTTGTATGATGAAACCCAGAAGGAGATAATCAGACGCCGGAAAGCAGAGCAAGCAGCCAAAGAGAGCCAACAGAAGTTCAGACGATTGTTCATGGGCAGTCCCGAAGCCGCAGTTTATGTGGATCAAGATTTCCACATCCTAGAAATTAATCCCCGATTTACAGAGCTCTTCGGGTGGTCCCTGGATGAGATCGAAGGGCAGCATATCGATGACATAGTGGTGCCCATAGAAAAACGGGAGGAGGCCGAAAGTTTGAACCAGAAGGTGAAGGAGGGATACGTTTACCACGACACGGTCAGAAGAACCAAGGACGGATCTATGATTCCGGTATCAATATCCGCCGCTCCCATCATCGTAGATGGTCGGCTGGTGGGCCACGTAGGATTATACAATGATATCTCAGACCTGAAGAAGACAGAAGAGCGGTTGGAAGAGACCTTGGAGAAGTTGCATGTGGTGGGTAGGCTGACACGACACGATGTCAGAAACAGACTATCCTCGGTCACAGGCAACACATACCTGCTTAAACAACAACTGAAAGAGGACGACAAAGCGCTGAAATATCTGGTAGACATCCAGTCCGCGGTTCAACAGGCAGTGAGGATCTTCGACTTTGCCAGAACCTACGAACAGCTGGGTATGGAAGAACTGGAATATCTAGATGTGGGACAGAGTGTTGAATGGGCGGTTCAACAATTTTCTGATCTGGATGTGGAGGTAGTGAACGAATGCCGTGGCTTGAGAGTGCTGGCGGACTCACTGCTATCCCGACTGTTCTATACTCTGATCCACAACTCCCTGCAGCACGGCGAAGATATCAGCCAAATCCGGGTATACTACCAAGAAGAACAGGATCAGCTGAAGCTGATTTATGAGGATGATGGGGTGGGCATACCCCAGGCTGAGAAGGAGAAGATCTTCCAAGAAGGCTACGGAAGAGGCACCGGTTACGGCCTCTACCTGATACAGAAGATGTGTGAAGTCTACGGTTGGAACATCAAAGAAACCGGCACACCGGGTCAGGGAGTCCGATTCACCATGACAATTCCCCAAGAGTCCGAAGCTGGACGCGGATAGCTGTATGTATTCCATCCGGCTAGCAAGCGCAACAAGCATGGATATCTGTATGGGCTTCTAAATTCAAACCGGCTGGACTCCAATCTTGAGTGAACAATCCTCTAGAAGATACTTCTACCTCAAATCCCCGCCGGACAAAGCTAACTCCTAATGTTGGACACTTAAATACTCCTGTCCTCCACCCTACTCCTGACCTCCATCTCAACCCCAAAGAATACTACCCAGAGAAGGAGCACACAGAAAAACTGAAGAAACTCAGAGAAGAGAGAAAAGAATGGCTCTCCAACTATCCAACCTTAAACCCAGAGATCAAAGCCGCACTCTAAACCACAAACCCTGTAGAGTATGCTCCATACCTCCAACCTTAAACCACACAATGAGATCCTGGAGACCAAGCTCTCTCCCCCACTGCTTCCTGTCTATACACTAAGACAAGTCAATCTCACCCAAGAGAACACAGACCCATTCCCAAACTGTACCCGCCAGCCCCAGAAATGACCCTCAGTCCCAAACGTCTCTGACAACCCATTTCTAACCTTCAACCATAGACCCTCCATAACCTGCGGGCAGGATGCAGAAGATTCCCCCAAGACTGGACC
>JABAHQ010008137.1_pt1 | contig 11954 bp, 13 predicted proteins | sample 7062091 | NCBI WGS metagenome assembly JABAHQ01 (sample SAMN14534359, study PRJNA622989) | marine sediment metagenome | biome: marine biome [ENVO:00000428]; feature: marine pelagic biome [ENVO:01000023]; material: deep marine sediment [ENVO:00002113] | place: India: Gulf of Kutch | collected...
CGTCAGGTTGTCGAACAGAATCTTGTCTTTCGCCTTGTCCGGATTTTCATAGTTGATGGCTTCGACCTTGAGCAGCGCGAAGTAGCGCTCGCTGTCCTTGGGCGGGCGGATCTGCCCGGAGATGGTGTCCCCGGTGCGCATGTCGAATTTCCGGATCTGCGACGGAGANNGGCAGGTAGTTATACGTGGGGGCGCGTAAAAAACCGAATCCGTCGGGAAGGATCTCCAGAACTCCCTGGCCGAACATCAGGCCGTCTTTTTCGGTCTTCGCTTCCAGGATCTTGAAAATCAGATCCTGTTTTCGGAGACCGCTATGGCCCTGGATTTTCAGCTCCTTGGCAATATTGGTGAGCTCGGAAATGGTTTTCGACTTTAATTCTTCGATGTTCATTGTCATGGGTCTGGGTCTTCTTGATGAGGTGGCGTCTTGGGTTGGATTGTGGATACTCCGTGCGTACTTCCTTCGTTAAATAATTTGGTTGATGAAGTAAAATGAGGGCAGAAAAAACCTAAGAAAATTATCGATCCCGGATAAGTTTACTGGCTCAAATGAATTTAAGCTGGGTTGCTTGACTGGAATTTATGGATTTCAGGGGTTTTTGTATGGGAGCTTAGGAGATCTCTCTTACTTTATCGAGTTCGATATTTTTTGTCAACGTTTTTTTCTTTCATCCGAAACGGGCAAACGTCTCCCTTTTCTCGCGTTGACGCGCTCCCTGCTTTTTTCGTATCATGAGGTCTGGGGTTCTTAAAAATTAGAAGCAGGTGAAGAACCGAACGGTTCATTTTTTTTGGGAAAATGTTTCGCTTTTTTTTCGCCTCTGCATGTTTGTCCATTTGAACTGTCACAGCCACTATTCCCTGCTGGCGGGTGCGGACCACATCGACACCCTGGTGCAGGCCGCCGCGGCGATGGGCTGTCCCGCCCTGGCCCTGACCGACACCGACGCCCTGTACGGGGCGGTGGCGTTTTCCCGGGCCGCGGCCGCGGCGAGTCTTCGGCCCATCTTCGGCAGCGAGATCACCGATCCCAAGACCGGCCGTCGCGCCGTGCTTCTCGCCAAGGACCTGTCAGGCTTCGGCGAGCTTTGCCGGGTGATCTCCGAGAGGCGGCTGGATCCGGACTTTTCCCTCGCCGACCGGCTGTCGCATTTGAGCCGCCGCGTCCTCCTCTTGTGTCCGGACGCGGCGCTGCTCACCCGGGTGGTGGCGGTGCGCGGCCGCGGCGACGTGTACGCCGAACTCACCCGGTTTCCCGGTTCGGAAACACCTCTCCGGCGGCTTCTCGAAACCGCCCGGCATCTCCGGGTCCCGGTCGCGGCGACGAACCGCGTCTTCTTCCGCGACGCGAAGGACTGGTCCGTCCACCGGCTGCTCGCCGCCATCCGCACGAACACGACGGTTCACACGCTGCCGCAGGGCGCGGTGGAGCCGCCCAGCGCCTGGCTGAAACCGCCGCGGCAGATGGCCCGGCTGTTCGAAGACATCCCCGGGGCGGTGTCCAACACGCGAGCGATCGCCGAGCAGTGCGACGTCCGCCTGCCTCTGGGGGAGGTGCGCCTGCCCCGCTTCCCCGGGCCGCCGGGCGAGACGCAGGACGCTTTGCTCACCCGCCGGGCGTGGGCGGGCCTGCGCAGGCTCTACCGCCGCGTTCCCCCCGAGGCGGCCGAGCGGCTCCGGGAAGAGCTGCGGATCATCGAAACCCTCGCCTTCGCTCCGTACTTCCTGGTCGTGTGGGACATCGTGCGCGAGGCGAAAGCCCGCGGCATCCCCACCGTGGGCCGCGGCTCTGCGGCCAACAGCCTCGTCTGCCGGGCGCTCGGCATCACCGAGGTCGACCCCCTCCGCCACCGCCTGTACTTCGAACGCTTCCTCAATCCGGAACGGACGGATTACCCGGACATCGATCTCGATTTTCCCTGGAACCGCCGGGACGAAATGCTGGACTACGTGTTCGAGCGTTACGGCCGCGAGCACGTGGCGTTGATCTCGTCGCACATCCATTTCCGCGGGCGCTCGGTGTTGCGGGAAGTGGGCAAGGCGCTGGGCCTGCCCCTGCCCGAAATCGACGCCTTCGTCAAGCGGCTGCCCTCGCACGCCGAGGTGGCCCGGCTGGACGAGCTGCGGACCACGATTCCCGAATGCCGCCCCCTGCCGCTGGAAGACGAGCCCTACCGGAGCATGGCGGCGCTGGGCCGGCGGATCGACGGCTTCCCCCGGCACGTGTCGATCCATTGCGGCGGCATCGTCATCAGCCCCTTTCCCATCACCGACCGCATCCCGCTGCAGAAAACGCCGAAAGGGTTCGTGGTCACCCAGTACGACATGTACCCGGTGGAAGACATGGGCCTGCTCAAGATCGACCTGCTGGCCCAAAAAGGCCTCGCCGTGCTCGCCGATACGGTGCGCGACGTGGAAACGCGCACCGGCGCGACGATCGATTTCCGCCGCATCGATCCGGTCCGCGACCCGGCCGCCCGGCGGCTGGTGCGCGAGGGACGGACCATCGGCTGCTTCTACATCGAGTCGCCGGGCATGCGCAACCTGCTCAAGAAACTGCGCGTGGACGGGTTCGAAATGCTCACGGCGGCGAGCTCGATCATCCGTCCCGGCGTCGCCGACAGCGGCATGATGAAAACCTTCATCGACCGGCACAACGGCCAGGCGCCGGGGACCTCCGGGCACCCGGAAATGGACGCGCTGCTGAAAGACACGTTCGGCGTCATGATCTACCAGGAAGACGTGATCAAGGTCGCCCACGCNNGGCAGAACATCAACACCTACCGCGACCGCTTCCTCCGCGGCGCGCGGGCGAACGGCCTGTCGCCGGAAGCGGCGCGGGAGATCTGGAGGCAGATCGAAAGCTTTGCGGGATACGCGTTCTGCAAGGCCCACAGCGCCTCGTTCGCCCTCGTCTCGTACCGGACGGCGTACCTGAAAGCGCATTATCCCGCCGAGTTCATGGCGGCGGTGCTTTCGAACCGCGGGGGATTTTACGACACCTGCGGTTACGTGGAGGAGGCGAGGCGCATGGGGCTCGCCATCCTGCCGCCGCACGTGAACGCCAGCGTCGAGGCGTTCACCGCCGAGCGCCGTCCCGGCGCAGGCGGCGCCGGGGCCCGCACGGGCCATGCCATCCGCATCGGCCTCTCCCAGGTGAAGGGGCTCACGCGGCACGCCATCCGGTCGATTCTGGAAGCACGCCAGCAACGGGGGCCTTACCGCACGCTCGACGATTTTCTCGACCGGGTGATCCTCGACGGCCGGGACGCCGAGTCGCTCATCCGCTGCGGTGCGCTGGACGGGCTGGGAGCTTCGCGGCCGAACCTGTTGTGGGCGCTGAAACGGCGAGTCGCAGCCCGGCGACGGCGCCCGGGGTCGCGGGGCACGGCCGGCTTCCTCCCCCCGGCCTGCGAGGTGCCGCGGCTGCCGGAATACGAGGCGCGGGAAAAGCGCCTGGCGGAACTGGAATGCCTGGACCTGACGGTGGACGCCCACCTGATCTCGCTCTACGACCTCAACCGCGACGATCTCCTCCCGGCCCGGGATCTCGACCAACACGCGGGGCGGGTGGTGACGCTCGCGGGATGGCTGGTCAACTCCAAGCGCACGCGCACGGTCAAAAACGAGTTCATGAAGTTCTTGATGCTGGAAGACGCCACCGCCCCGTTCGAGGTGACCTTGTTCCCGAAGGTGTATCGCCGGTTCGGCCCCCTGCTGGTCGACCGGGGTCCCTACCTCGTGAAAGGCCGGGTGGAACGGGAAGGCGACTGCATCACTCTCACCGCGCTCTGGCTGGGCCGGGTGGGGGAAGGCCCCGTTTTCCTTCGATCCGGGGTTGCGCCCCCCGGAAAATGAGGTTATGTTCAAAAGAAGGAAACAAACCCTGATCGAAGCCTCCTCATGCTCAACCCATCCGACCGGTTCACCATCGATTCGCGGGATTTTGAACCCGCCTACATGAAGCTGTTCCGAAGCGGCGAGTTGTGGCGCCGCTCGCGGGCCGCGGTGCGCCAACTGGCGAGCTGCCGGGTGTGCCCGCGCGACTGCGAAATCGACCGCCTGGCGAACGAAAAAGCGGTCTGCAAAACCGGGCGCTACGCCATCGTCGGCAGCTATTTTCCCCACTTCGGCGAGGAGGACTGCCTGCGCGGCTGGAACGGCAGCGGCACCATCTTCTTCTCCATGTGCAACCTGCGGTGCGTGTTCTGCCAGAACTACGACATCAGCCAGGAGGGGGAAGGGGTCGAGGCAACGCCGGAGGAGCTGGCCCGGATGATGCTCGGCTTGCAGGAGCGCGGCTGCCACAACATCAACTTCGTCACCCCGGAGCACGTGGTGCCGCAGATCCTGGAAGCCCTGCCCCTGGCGGTTCAGATGGGCCTGCGGTTGCCCCTGGTCTACAACACCGGCGCCTACGATTCCATGGAAAGCATGGAGATGATGGACGGCATCGTCGACATTTACATGCCGGACTTCAAATACTGGGACCCGGACCTTTCAAAAAAATATTTGAAGGCCAAAGATTACCCCGAAGCGGCGCGCCGGGTGATCCGGGAAATGCACCGCCAGGTGGGTCCCCTGGTGTTCGATGAAAACGGTTTGGCCCGCCGCGGCGTCCTGGTGCGCCACCTGGTGATGCCCGGGGCGTCCGACGATGCGGAAAAGATCATGCGGTTTCTGGCCCAGGAGGTGTCGCCCGATCTCTATGTGAACATCATGAACCAGTACCGCCCCGCCGGCCGGGTCAGCGAAACCCGGTATGCCGAGATCGACCGTGCCGTCTCGCCCCACGAGCTGGAAGCGGCGTACGGGTTCGCCCGGGCGGAAGGGCTGACCCGGTTCGACACGCGCCGGCCGCTGTTCCGCACGACAGAATCGTTGTGAAGAGACTTTCCCGACCGAAACGTTTTACTGCGGGACCGGGATGGACCGCCCCTCCCTCCGAGTGATTCCTGGCAAGCGTCTTTTGCGTTTCCTTTCCCATTCGGGTTTCAACCCCCTTCCCGCGGGCTCCGGCAAATCCTCGTCCGTTGCGTCCGGGCCGGGGGCCGACGGAAGAAAGACCGGACAGGGTGGAGGCGTCTCTTCGGCGGCCGCGGTTTGACTTCCCTTCGGAGAAAAGGCAAAATGATTGCCTTGGTTTGTTGAGGTTGGGCCTCGCCGAACCGGGGAACCAAGAAGGGCTAATTTTTTCCCGTCCCTTTTCCGCAACGGGCGGTGGGGTCTGGATTTTTTTTTGAGGACGCTTTCGAGGTCCGCGGGCAACCCCCTGGGGGGCGTCCATTTTCAATAGAGAAGGTTGGACTATGGCTAAAAAGAAAAGCAAGCGAGACGATACCAGCCAGTGCGAGAAATGTCTTCCCGCGTATTGCTGCAACTATTTCGCGTTTGAGATCGATGAACCCGAAACCCGAAAGGACTATGAAAGTCTTTTATGGAAAATCGCACACGAAAAAGTGTCTCTTTATATTTACCGGAAGCGGTGGTACATCATGATCCACACCCGATGCAATTTCCTGACTCCGGACAACAAGTGTGGGATCTATGAACACCGTCCCTACCTCTGCCGGGAACACAGCACGGAAAACTGTGAATACCACGGCGAGGACTACGGGTTCTCCGAGCATTTCATGAGCTACGACGATTTGTTGATTTACATCAAGGAAAACACGAACTTCCGGTTCAAGCAGGCGCCGACGGGAGTTCCGGCCAACCTCTGAGGAAGGAGGCAACGGGAGGAAGGCCCCGGCCCGAACCGGGCGGGAGAGAGGGGTTTATTCCTTGTCCTTTTTATCTTCCTTTTTCTTGGTGGTTTTTTTGGCCGTGGATTTTTTTGAGGATTTGGCTTCGCTTTCTTTTTCTTTCTTTTTTTCCGTTTTCTTTCCCCCGGCGGTGGACGGGGTTCCTTTTTTGGCCGCGCTTTTCGTCTTGGCCTTGGCGGGTTCCTTGCTTTTTCCTTCGTCCGGCCCGATCAATTCAATGAAGGCCATGGGGGCATCGTCGCCCAGCCGGTTTCCGATCCGGATGATGCGGGTGTAACCGCCGTTACGCTGGGCAAACCGTTCCGCCAGGGGGCCGAACAGTTTCTGCACCGTTTCTTTCTGATGCACCCACCGCAAGGCCTGGCGCCGGGCATGCAGGGTCCCTTTTTTACCCAGGGTGATGGTTTTTTCCACCTTGCTCCGCAATTCCTTGGCCTTGGCCAAGGTGGTCCGGATGCGCTCCTTTTCGATGAGCGAGGTGACCATGTTGCGGAACATGGCTTTCCGGTGGGCGGAATCGCGACCTAGTTTTCTCCCTGCTTTTAAATGACGCATAACCCCTCGATGATGTCCACAAGGTTACAGGGGCTTTTCCCGTAACCGATTCTATTTCTCGAAATCGACTTCCACTTCTTTTTTCTTGCGCATTTGGTTGATCTGTTTCAGATCTTCCTCTTCCAGTTTCATGCCGAGGTGCAGCCCCATTTCCTCCAGGATTTCCTTGATCTCGTTCAGGGATTTGCGGCCGAAGTTTCGGGTTTTCAGCATTTCGGAATCGGTTTTCTGCACCAGTTCGGCGATGGTCTGAATGTTGGCGTTTTTGAGGCAGTTGTAGGACCGGACCGAAAGCTCGAGTTCTTCCACGCACTTGGCGAGGTTGGCCAGCATTTTCTGTTTTTTCTCGTCCACCTGGGGCTGGACGGGTTCCGGTTCTTCCTCGAAATTGATGAAGATCTGCATGTGGTCCTTGACGATTTTGGCGGCATGAGCCACGGCGTCGTCGGGACTGATCCCCCCGTTGGTCCACAATTCCATGACCAGTGAGTCGTATTCGGTGTATTGCTCGACGCGGGTGTGTTCCACTTGGTACTTCACCTTTTCAATCGGGGAGAAGATGGCGTCGATGGGGATCATCTGGATCGACTCGGTTTCCAGGTGTTGTTTTTCGGCGGGCACATAGCCCCGGCCCCGCTGGACGATCATTTCCATATCCAACGCGCCCCCCTGATCCAGGGTGGCGATATGGTGCTCGGGGTTCAGGATGACGACGTCGGGATCGGTGGTGATGTCGCCCGCGGTGACTCTCCCCGGTTTGTCGGTTTTGAGGTAAATCCGTTTGCTGGGCGTTTGGCCGCTGAGTTTCAGGTTCACTTGTTTGAGGTTGAGGATGATTTCGGTCACATCTTCCAAAACCCCGGGGATAGAGGAAAATTCGTGATAGATCCCTTCAAACTTGACCCCCACAATGGCCGCCCCCTCGATCGAGGACAGCAACATCCGTCGAAGCGAATTCCCGATGGTAACCCCAAAACCCCGTTCGAAAGGACCCGCGACGAATTTGCCGTAATAGGCGGTCTTATTTTTTTTGTCAAATTCCAATCGCTTGGGTTTGACCAGTCCCTGAGTGCTGTANNTTAAAAGAAATCAAAACTGGGTTGTTAATGGATGAACGCCCAAAACCAACGGCTGGAAAGCGCTTAACGGGAGTAAAGTTCGACGATGAGCTGTTCCTGAACGGGAACCGGAATATCCTCTCTCGTGGGCAGGGATTGAACGATACCCTGTTTGCTCTCCGAATCGAATGAAAGCCAATGGGGCTGGGTTTGATCTTTCATTCGTTCCAAGGCCGTCTTGATGGGGACCTTGTTTATCTTCCGTTGGTTTGGAGCGATCACATCGCCCTGTTTCAAAATATACGATGGAACATTGACCCGTTTTCCATTGACCGTAAAATGATTGTGGCGGATGAGTTGCCGGGCCGCGTTGCGGGAGTTGGCGAGTCCCATCCGGCACACCACGTTATCCAGGCGGAGTTCCAGGTTCTGCAGGAGGATTTCACCCGTCACGCCCTTCTTCCGTTCCGCTTTGGCAAAATTGATCCGGAATTGATTTTCCAGCAGGCCGTAATACCGTTTCAGTTTCTGTTTTTCACGCAACTGCATTCCGTACTCGGAAAACTTCTTCCGCCCCTGCCCGTGTTGTCCGGGAAGGTAGGACCGGCGGTCGAACGAACATTTGGCGGTCTCGCAGCGTTCGCCTTTCAGGAACAATTTCAGACCTTCCCGTCGGCACAGCCGGCAAACCGATCCTCGATATCTTGCCAAAATATCCTCCCTGGCTGATGAATTAAGATTAACGTTACACTCTTCTTCGTTTGCGGGGCCGGCAGCCATTGTGCGGGATGGGGGTTCTATCCCGGATGACCAGGATTTCCATTCCCGCGGCCTGCAACGACCGGATGGCCGACTCCCGTCCGGAGCCGGGTCCTTTCACATGGACTTCCAGTTTTCTCATGCCCATATCCTTGGCCCGGTTGGCGGCGCGTTCGGCGGCCACCTGGGCGGCAAACGGGGTGCTCTTGCGGGATCCTTTGAATCCTTGCGCCCCCGCGCTCGACCAGGCGATCACGTTTCCCGACATGTCGCTGATGCTCACGATGGTGTTGTTGAACGTCGCCCGGATATGGGCCACCCCGGTTTCGGGTGCGGTTTTATGCTTCTTTTTGCCGCCTTTCCCGCCTTTTCCTTTTTCCGCCATGAACGCCTCTTTTTCTAGGAACCGTTATTTTTTGCCCGCTCTCGCGCCGACGGTTTTTCGGGGACCTTTCCGGGTGCGCCCATTGGTATGGGTGCGCTGGCCCCGTGCAGGAAGTCCCTTGCGGTGCCGCAGTCCCCGGTAGCTCCCGATATCCATGAGCCGCTTGATGGACATGTTGTTGCTTCGGCGCAGGTCGCCCTCGACTTCGTAATCTTTTTCGATGATCGACCGGATCCGCGACACCTCGTCGTCGGTCAGGTCTTTCACCCGGACCGTTTCGGCGACCTGGGCTTTCTTCAGGATTTCCCGGGAGGACGGCTGAGCGACCCCATAAATGTAAGTGAGGGCGACGACCACCCGCTTGTCCTTGGGAATATCAACGCCTGCAATGCGTGCCACGGTGACTCCTTTTTCCTTGCCGCGCCTGGGAGGGAACCCGATCCTTCCGCCCCCACGGGGTGCGGGGTTTATCCTTGTCTTTGTTTATGTTTCGGATTCTCGCAAAGCACCCGCACAATCCCTCGGCGGCGGATCACTTTGCACTTCTTGCAAATGGGTTTGACTGACGACCTGACTTTCATGACTGATTTCCTCGTACGCCTTTCACTTGTATCGATAGGTGATCCGGCCCCGGCTCAAATCGTAGGGCGAAAGTTGAACTTTCACCCGGTCCCCGGAAAGAATGCGGATGAAGTGCATTCTCATCTTCCCCGAAATATGGGCCAGAATCGTGTGCCCGTTTTCCAGTTGCACCCGGAACATGGCATTGGGAAGAGGCTCGAGAACGGTTCCCTCAACTTCGATAGCGTCTTCTTTCGACATATTCAGGCAATATAGGAGCAAACCCGCGAGAAGATTTCCTCCACGGACCCGTTCGCTTTCAACGTTTTCAAGATTCCTTGTTTCCGGTAAAACTCCTTAAGCGGCGCGGTTTCCCGTTCATACACTTCCAGCCGCTTGGTGATGGTCCTTTCGTTGTCGTCGGGCCGCTGGTACAACCGGCCGCCGCAAAAATCACAAAGGCCCGGAAGTTTGGGCGGACGCGTTTTCTCGTGAAACATGGCCCCGCATTCCGAACAGGTGCTCCGCCCGGTCAACCGGTCGATGACCTCCAACGCGTCGATTTCGAAATCGATCACCGCATCGAGCTCCAAATTCATGGTTTCCAGGGTTTCGGAAAGTTTTTCCGCCTGAACGATGGTTCGCGGGAACCCGTCCAGAATAAATCCCTCTTCACAATCCGGGGCTTTGATTCGTTCCTTGATCAATCCCACCACAACATCGTCGGGGACCAGTTGTCCGGCGTCCATATAGGTTTTAGCTTTTTTCCCCAGCTCCGTTTGGTCCTGGACCGCTTTTCTCAAGATATCCCCCGTGGAGATCTGGGGAATGTCAAACTTTTCTTTCAGCAGCTTCGCCTGGGTGCCCTTTCCCGCTCCGGGCGGGCCCAAAAGAATCAACCTCATGGATCAGCCTCGCCGGCCTCTCAATCTTCCCTTTTTGATGAACCCATCATAACTGCGCATGACCAGGTGGGATTCGATCTGCTGCATGGTATCCAGCGACACCCCGACGACGATCAGCAGGCTGGTTCCACCGAAATAGAATGGAATGTTGAAATATTTTATCAAATAATCCGGCAAAATACAGATGAAAGAAAGATATAACGCCCCGTAAAACGTGAGCCGGGACAAAATCTGGTCGATATAGTCGGCGGTCTTGGCCCCGGGCCGGATGCCGGGAATGTAACCGCCGTATTTTTTCATGTTGTCCGCCACATCCACGGGATTGAAAATGACGGCGGTGTAAAAATAGCAAAAGAAAAATATCGCCGCAACGAATAAGATGCTGTACCCCAGGGTTCCCGGCGTCATCATCGCCGAAACCTGCTGCATCCAGGGATGATCGATGAACTGCGCGATCGTGGCCGGGAACATGATGATGGACGAGGCGAAAATCGGCGGAATCACCCCGGCGGTATTCACTTTGAGCGGCAGATGCGTGCTCTGCCCCCCGTACATCTTTCGCCCCACCACCCGTTTGGCGTATTGAATCGGGATCCGGCGTTGGCCGCCTTCGGTGAACACGATCGCCCCGACCACGAGCACCATGAGAACCAGCAGAAACAGCATCACCAGGACGGAAAGCTCGCCCGTCCCCATGAGGTCCATGGACTGGAAAATGGCGCTCGGGGTTCCCGCCACGATGCCGGCAAAGATGATCAGCGAAATGCCGTTGCCGATGCCCCGCTCGGTGATCTGCTCGCCCAGCCACATCAGAAAGATGGTGCCCGCGGTGAGGGTCAGGACCGTCATCATCCGGAAGCCCCACCCCGGCATGGGCACGATGGGGGTGCCGACCGGGCTTTTCATGGCTTCGAGACCCACGGCGATCCCCGACCCCTGGATCATGCTCAACGCCACGGTTCCGTACCGGGTGTACTGGGTGATCTTTTTTTGTCCCTGCTCCCCTTCCTTCTTCAGCCGGGCCAGGTAAGGAGACACCATGGTCATGAGCTGAAGGATGATCGAGGCGCTGATGTAGGGCATGATNNCCGGCTGAGCGCTCCGCCGGAGAACATATCGAAAAACCCCAGGATGGTCCCCTGCGCCCGTTCAAACAATTCCTGCAGGGCCACCGAATTGATGCCCGGCGTGGGAATATGGGCCCCGATGCGGTAAACCACCAGGATACCCAGGGTGAAGAGAATCCGTCTCTTGAGCTCGGGGATCCGAAAGATGTTCCCAAACGTCTGCGCGCCACTCATTTAAAGGATTATGGCCTTTCCCCCTGATTGTTCGATTTTGGTTTTGGCGGAGTCGCTGAATTTCTGCGCGTGCACGGTCAGGCCGGCGGCCAGTTCACCTTCCCCAAGCACCTTGACCGGCCCCGGTTTTCGGATCAGCCCCTTTTCCTTCATGACCTCGGGGGTGATGGGGCCTTCCCCCGAGAGCCGGGCCAACTGTTTCAGGTTGACCACCTGGTATTCTTTTCGGAACAGGTTTTTGAACCCCCGTTTGGGCACCCGCCGGTACAGCGGCATTTGGCCCCCTTCGAACCAGGGGTGGGGGTTTCCGCCGGAGCGGGATTTTTGCCCTTTTTGTCCGCGGCCGCAGGTTTTGCCGATTCCCGAGCCGGGCCCTCGTCCCACCCGTTTGGGATGTTTCCGGGCGCCCGGGACGGTTTTCAATTTCGATAGTTCGAGCATGGTTTCCATCACAATTCCGCGGCTTGCGCCGCCACCGTTTTTCCGCGCAATTGGGCGCATTCTTTTGCATCGCGCAAGGTCATCAATCCCTCGATCGTGGCTTTGACCACGTTGTGGGGGTTGTTGGTGCGGAGGCATTTGGTCAGAATGTCTTTCACTCCGGCCGCTTCCAGCACCGCCCGAACGGCTCCTCCGGCAATCAGCCCGGTTCCGCGCGACGCCGG
>JABAHQ010004136.1_pt1 | contig 11949 bp, 7 predicted proteins | sample 7062091 | NCBI WGS metagenome assembly JABAHQ01 (sample SAMN14534359, study PRJNA622989) | marine sediment metagenome | biome: marine biome [ENVO:00000428]; feature: marine pelagic biome [ENVO:01000023]; material: deep marine sediment [ENVO:00002113] | place: India: Gulf of Kutch | collected...
CCCTCGTTCATGATGTACTGGCCGTACTCGCTGCGCCCGCCATACACCTCCAGGTGCCGCTCTTCGGTGGTCGAGTATTCGCTCCATGACAGGTCGTCGGTGGCCTCCGCCTCGATGGAAGCCGAGGCGAACACATTCTTGAAGCTGGCCCGTGCGTACACATCGATGCTCCGGTTCTGCTTCTCGAACGACATGTTGGCCGACGTACTGTAGTCGAGCCGCCCGCCGACGATGATCCCGGTGAGCACGTGGGTTCCGAACGTCTCGAAGATGTATCCCGGATCGACGGATGGGTCGTTGATCGCGGACGCTGCGGCGGCCGTGAGCGTCCCCCGTAATTCCTCCGGCTTGACCGACAGGGCGACCCGCAGCCCGTGCTTGCGGATGACACTCTGGACGGTGGCGAACGAATAATGCCGACTCTCGTACCGGTCCTGATTGAACGAAGCTCTGAGAGCCCCGCTGAAGCCGAAAGCCGACCCCGTGATACTCACCCGGGCCGAGAGGCTCCGCTGGTACTCGTGGCTGTCCTCGCCGCTCACGACGTGGTAGGTGGCACGTTCGTACTGGACCTGACGCAGCAGGCTCGCCTCCTGCAGCGCCGCCAGGTCGAGGACGAGCGCCTTCACATCGGCGACGTCGGCGTAGTTGCCGGTGACGTTGTACCCGGAACCCAGGACCTCCATGCCCGCGGCATCGAAGTCCGGGGCCGCGTTCCCGCAGATGACGTCGAACCGGGTGAAGCCGATCTCCTCGGCGGTGATGGCAATCGACCGCGGGTTCTCGCCCTGTACGATACAGAACGCCTCCACGCCGCTCAGCGTCACCGTATGGGTCTCGAGGGCGAGGTCGGAAAAGGTCACAGCCTGACCTGCCATGATCGGCTGCGCCTCGCCATCGTCGACTGCGACCGTACAGCCGTCGGGGTCCGGTCGGTCGCCCATCATGTTCAGGTAGACGTTGAGCTGGCCGAGCTCTGCGGTGGGTCCCGTCGCGTCGTCCGAGCAGGCGATGCCCGAGACGAAGACCGCTACGAGTGTCAATAGGAAGACTCGTTTGACGCTCATCACCAGCCTCCGATCCCTTTCCAGTCCGGTCGAGGCGGTGACGCACGTTTTGGTCACTATCGCGCGTATCTTCGGCGCCCGCAACTGTGGCATGGACAGCACAGGGGGCGGGGCGGGGGGCCGCCGCCGCCCGGGTCGCTGACGCGGCCCTACGGTTCGAGGTGAGCCCGGACCCGGGCGTAGCGGGGGCCAGGCATTCGCTGGACCAGCCCCGCCAGCTCCAACTCGAGGAGGGCGGCGGCGAGGGCGGCGGGCCGGGCGCCCACGGCGGCGGCGAGGCTCTCGATGTCGGCGGCTTGTCTCTCGAGAGCGGACCAGACACGCCGCGCCAGCTCGGAGGCGCCGGGCTCCGGCTGACGGCGCAGCTCCTCTTCCAGAGCATCGGGGTCGCATCTATCGGCCTGCTGCGGCAGCGACTCGTCGGTCCGGGCCTCGAGGATCCGCAGGATGTCGGCAGCGGAGGTCACCAGCGCGGCGCCCTCCTGGATCAGCCGGTTGGTGCCGGCGCTGGTGGGGTTGTGGATGGGGCCCGGTACGGCGAAGACCTCCTTCCCCGCCTCCAGCGCGTGCTGGGCCGTGTTCATCGCGCCGCTGCGCTCCGGCGCCTCGACCACCAGCACGCCCCGTGACAGCCCGGCGATGATGCGGTTGCGCTGGGGGAAGTGCCACTTGCGGGGTGGCGTGCCCGGCGGAAACTCGCTCACCAGGCAGCCGCCCGTGGCGACCGCCTGAAACAGCTCCTCGTGCTCCGGCGGGTACGGCACGTCGATCCCGGTCCCCAGCACGGCCACGGTGTCGCCGCCCACCTCGAGGGCGGTCCGGTGGGCGATCCCGTCGATCCCCCGGGCCAGCCCGCTGACGATGACGTAGCCGGCCCGCACCAACCCGACGACCAGCGAGACCGTCGCGTCGCGGCCGTAGACCGAGTGGGCCCGGGTGCCGATGACGGCGATCCCCGGCCGGCCCAGTAGTCCGAGCCGACCTCGCAGATGCAGTACCGGCGGCGGCTGCACAAGGCTACGCAGCGCTTCCGGGTAGTCCGGATGATCGGTCTCGATCTTGTCAAGTGGCGTCATATGACGCCGCGATCCACGCATCATAAGCTTGACCCATAGGGCGCAACGTAGCCGGCGTGGATCAACGCAACGTCAAAGTAGCGAACGACCTAGCGCTAGCCATGGACTGCTTAGAACGTTGGCGACCTCAGCGGTTAGACAAGCCCCCCTGCGCTCGTCCGGAGCCTCTTTACCAGCTGGTGGTCTTAATGGCCTCTCACGTCAGCAAACAGGGTGGCCGTTTCCCAGGCCGAGGGCCAAGCGCGGCTAGAAGCTCGATCCACTCAAGGACTGCATGCGGGCGCGGCTGGAGAAGTTTGACCTCCGCGCCACCGTGCTGCGACGGATGCAGTTTTTCGGATGGGATCTTGGTTACTGGACGGATCGGGGCGAAGGTCCAGGTTGCGCTAAACGACCGCGATCTGCGCGGACACCGCATTGTAGGCAGACGCAACAGGGAAGGCCAACAGCACTGCCAGACGACAGTAAACCCACCTGCAGCCGGAGGAGTTGTATGGCTGGGGTCGGGACGACGTGCAGAGGTGGGCTCCCAACCGCGCAACGTGTGCCAAGATGCATATCAGCTTTCGTGAAGCAGCGCTTGCTAGGCCAAGCCGCCGAGGCGTCTGTGACTGCTCGGTCTATTGAGACGCCACCCGCCGGACAATCGTCAGCACGACTCTCTTAACAGCGTCCCAGTTCCGATCTAGGATCAATATTCCTATGGGTATAACCACTGTTGTCACGAAATACAACAAGGCCCCGCGAAATCTTTCCGTCCTGAATGGACGATATTTCAGACAGAGACCCGGCCTGAGTGCCCCTCGAAGCCCCGCAGATGCGGAGGAGGTAGCGAAGACGAAGCCGAAACGTTAATCAATTACGCCGGCCTTGAGGTGGTGGATCAAGGTAGTGAGAATAGGTGGATCATCCTTCTGAGAAGTGACACGCCTTGCCAATGCCAGTATCGCCTCCGTGAACTTTGCTCGACCGCCGCCTCGAGCCCTATTCAGTCTGGTGTGATTACCTCTCTTGCCGCCAAGTATAACTTCACAAGCTCAGCATCTATGACAAAATTCTCGAGCCTCTCCTGTCGATAGAAATACTCCAAAGCAGCTCCGCACATCCGATCCCTGATCTCAAGTACGTACGGACTGTCTATCGGCTCTAGCCAATGATCCACTATTACCCAACCTGAATCCGTTTCCACACAGCGAGTCACTCCGGCCAGTATCTCAACAGACAACCTCGCTTTCTCTATAGTCTCGCGCGCCTCTTGTACACGACCGGCCTTCCAATATGCAAGCGCAAGTCGCGGAAAGAGTAGCGAATTGGGGACCTCAAACAGACGTAACTGCAACGCGTGTTCAAATGAGTCAATTGCGGCTTCGAAGTCTCCTGCGGCCATCTTCTCTATGCCAACGCACACCAGCTGATCATAGCGGGGGTCACCGAGCAATTCGGGCGCGGAACAGTTCAGGGACCCGGCCTGAGCCATAGCCCCAGTTGCCGTGGACACCACGAAAGCCACCAAAAGCAGGTTGTATTTCATTGCTGCGCTCCGGCGTTGTACATACTACGGAACATAGTAGACGGGCAGAACAGACGCCGGGTTAATAGGCGCCCATCCTTGGCCAGTGTTGAAGCGGACCTCAACATGAATGTGATCCGGCATCGACGCGCGGTAGGTAGGCGCGAGAGACTGGCTCACTCCAATGATCTCACCAAGATAGACTTGGCTTCCCTTCGCAAGAGACGATAATGGCTCAATATACATGACTCGCACACGATACACCGTATTGCTGATCTCGACGTATCTGAGCGCTTCGGCAGCCCAGCCAATTCTCGTAACAGTCCCGTTCAGTGGTGACGGGATCAACGTTCCTGGATCCACCAAGAAGTCCATACCCTCGTGCTCGTATCTTCTGCCACCCTTCTTGCGCGACGCGCCAAAGTGACCGCAGCCGCGGCCCTGCGCGCACGTACGAGCCTTACCGTATGCCTCCTTGAGTTTGCCGTAGGCCCATCCAGCGTACCAAGCGTTGGCGAATGCCCATCCTTGGGTGATGATCAAGCTCCTATAATATCTATACGCCCGATGGGCTTCTCGTCTTGCCTTCTGCTGCTGACACGCTGTAGAATTGGGATCTTCTTCACACGGATCCTCTGTTGTCATGTCCAGGCCGCCGGGATCACGCAGGTCCACTGGATTGCCACCCGCATAGGCGTACGGATTGAGGCCACCCTGGAGCCCGATGGGGTCTTCAGAAAGGAACCCTCCTGTCAGCGGATCATAGTACCGAGCACGGAAGTAGTACAGGCCGGTGGCCGCGTCCAGTTCTCGACCCGCGTAGCGGAACCGATTCGACACCGCCTCCGACTCTGCTTCCGCGAGACCCCAAGGATCGTACGCGTACAGGTTGACGAGTCGATTCCCGATGGAATCCGCGAGCCCGTACACCGACCCCAGTGGACCGATGAGATACCAGTAGAACTCGCCGTCCCTGCGAAGGGTGTGCAGCTTGTCAGTCCCTGGCAGATACGTGTACTCCGTCACCGTGTCGTTCCTGACGTCATAGAGGATATGCCCGCTCGCCCAGACGTAGTCCTCCGTGCTAACCCCCACCACCACGGTCGCGATGCGGCGTCCGAAGGCGTCGTAGCGGTAGTGGATCCTCGTTGTATCCGTTCCGAGGATCGAGATCACGCTGTCCAGCTGACCCAGCGAACCCCAATGCAGCAGCTGGACGAGGCCGGAATCGGCCAATTCACGTCGTACGACATTCCCGGCCGAGTCGTACGTGAGCCGCACCGTATCGCCATGGGCGACGATCTCCGTAAGCCGGTTGCCAGGATCGACGTCCGCCCCGTGATCGGTTCGGTTGCCCACGTCATCGAACGCGAACGTATCCACCTGGGTTAGCGTAGAGAAGGAGCATTGATATCCGTAGTCCTCCGAGAACTCGCAGTCGCTCCGCGACTCCCAGATGAACCGGCGGGTCAGTCGTGACTGGCTGTCGTATTCGAACGTATGGTAGTCTTCCCGTACGTCCCCGGAGCGCGCGTAACTGGTCACCCGGCGCGCCGTGTCATACTCCATCTGAAGCTGCAGGACGGTATCGGGAAATAACAACCTCAGCCAGCGGTACGCCGCCCTCCGGTGATCGCTCGTGCGCTGGTATTCGACGTCAAGTTTGGGGCCGAGCTTTCGACTGGTAACCAGGCTGTCGACATCCCGCCCCGTCACGTACACGCTCTGCCCCCGCACCCGCATCGTGTCCAGCTGCGCCAGACCGTTGTAGACGAAGTCGATCAATCGGTCGTTGTATTCGTCGTTGATCTGAGTCGGGCGGCCCGACCAGTGGGCGTAGGTATAATCCACACCATAGGCGGTATCGCTCCGGACGCTGACCGTTCGGTCCACCAACCCGTGCGTCGTGTACCACGTCGTATCCGTGCTCCAGGCGTTCGAGGCCCACGCGAAGCGATCCTCCCCGTCCGGATCGTACCCGAACGTCAGCGTGTCGTCCGGTGCCTCCAGCTCTGTCGTGCGTCCGAGGATGTCATAGGTATACTCGATCTCGCGGCCGTTCCGGTTCATCCAGACTTTCACGCTGCCGGCTATGTCGTAGCCATAACGGTCGGAGACCACCGAGTCGGCCGGGCCGTAGCGCGTCGTCACCCAACCGAGCGCGTTGCGCTCGAACGCGTAGACCCCCTGGATGGGATCGATCACCGTGTCCGCATAGATGGGCCCGTAGACCGTTCGAGTCGGGTTCGCCGCGCCCGGCGCGTAGACCGCGGTATCCCGGTTCAGCACGTCGTATTCGTGCCGGACGGTGTCGCCAACCGGCGAGATGACCTTCGTAACCCGACCGTAGCCATCGAATACGGTCGTCGTGGAATCATGCGCCGGGCCGACCACTAGCTCGAGGTTGCCCCAGGAGTCCTCGTACACGTACTTCGTGGTGTCCCCGCTCATGCCGACCACCATCGTGTCCTGGCCCCGGGCGTCCGGGAAATGCTCGATCCGCTCAGACGAGTATCCCACACGCACCTGATCGAGCGCGCCTTGAGCATCGTAATAGTACGTTCGCTGCAGGATACGGCTACCGCGCTCCACGGTGGTGACCAGACCCCAGATGGGCTCATAGCTGTACCACGTCTTGCCGAGCCCGACCACTTCCTCAGCCACGAGCTGGTATCCCGACCAACTCCAATTCGTGACCTGGCCGCTCGGTGCCACATTCTGCGTGGGCAGCCCGGTGACCTGGTAGTACGTTTCGCTTGTCCGCCCCAATGGATCGACAATTTTCAGCGGCTGCCCCAGGCTATTGTACCAGGCCTGAGCTGTGTCATCGCGGGGTCCGACGACCAAACCATAGATCTCGGCAGGCTCGATGCGCCGTGATGGCGTCGAGTACGTCGTGCTGTCCGGGTGCGGGAGCATGCGCTCGTCAGGCGAGGAGTAAATGGTTCGCGGACGTGCCGTGCTGCTGTCATGCAATGTGACCTGCGGCAGCTCGATCTTCTTTAGCCGGCCCAGACCGTAGCTGTAGTCGGTAGTGTTCCCTTCGCGGTCCGTCGACGACCTCATCGTGTGGTACGGACTGTAGGTGAAGCTCTGTGACCGGCCGTCCGGGTCCTCGATCTCCGTCAGGTCGTCGCTCGCATCGATCGTCACGTACGTGACGCGCGCAGCGCCCGGGACCGAGTCCGCGATCGACGACAGGTAGCCGCCGCTGTAGGAGAGCTTGATCACGTGACCGACGGGATCCTCGATCCGGACCAGGTGCCCGCTCCCGTCGTAGCCGTAGGTCGTCTGGTTACCGAAGCGGTCCTTGATCCAGTCGATCTTGAACCGCCCGTCGCCCTTCGGTGTGAACTGCGCCTTCGTGCTGTCATCCCAGATGCGCACGTAGTTCGTGTCCGCCACCTCCCGGATCTTCGTGAACTCGCCCCGCTCCGGTGTGAAGAGGTCGCTGCCGATGCTGTCGAACGCAATGATCCCGCCCGCACCGTCCAGCAGCACGATGACGCTGTCGCCGTAGGGGATGAGCTCCTGCAGCCCGGCGATCGTCCACCCCGCGCCGATGTCGCTGTCCCGCTCGTCCTGGACGAGGATCCGCACGGGAACGTGCGTCTCCCGGTGCCGGCCGCCGGTCCACCAGCTCTCGATGACCGCGGTCCGGTGGATCAGGCCGGGGGTCCACCCGTAGAATTGCGCCGCGAGGCGAACGACACCGGTATCCACGTACTCGTAGAACCAGGTCGTCTCGCCGTTGGTCAACGTTTGAAGATTTCCGTTGTTCGGATTCTTGAGCGAGATCGACATCATATCCGGCGGATCGTCGAACTCCTCCGGGTGCCAGACGTCAACGGTTACGGTCCCTCGGCGGACCACCTGGGCGCTCGAATAGAACAGCGTGAGAGAGCGTGGCGCGTCCAGACTGAAATACGGCGGCGTCGAATGCGTGACGATGAGATCGTAGCACGCTGCGCAGAGGTCCGGCGTGATGATATCCCCATTGTGCGGTTCCACCGATACCTCGGGGGCCGCAGGCTCCACCGTCACGATGTAGAAACCTGAACCGTGCATACAATCAAGTCCGGAGCAGCCCGGCTCGTTCAGGTCGAGCCACACCTTGGCTGTGCCCGAATCGGCTGCTGTCACGTAAACCGTGATGAGCGTGCCATCGTACGGTTCCGGCTCGTTGTAAACGGTTACCTGGCTCGACTGGGGCGTGCAATCACTGACTTGGCCATTTCCGGAGCACGTAGCGTCAAAGGTCATATAAGCAATCGTGTCGTCCAAGATCTTGGCGCGGAAATAGAGTGGGTAATTCCCAGTATTCTCTGGCATCGTCTCAGCATCGCCATCCGGTGTAACACTGACGCCTATGTCCGGTTTGCTGACAACCGATAGCGGCAGGGAGACGTCTCGCGCTCCGCTATTCTCCAGAGGATCCCGTGGAGCCAAGGGGAGGGAGAACCCCGCCACATACAGACTGACGATCCAGATCACGACGCTTCGAAGCAGCGCGTTCATCCCGGCCTCCTCGTGACAGTGCAGATGCAAACCGGTATTCACCTAGGAAAGAAGCGCGCCCAAACGGAGCCGACTCCTACAAACGTCGGGGTCCGAATAGGTTAGCGTGGCAGAGGCGGTGATTTGGAAGCCCTCGAGAGTCGCAGATTTGAGACTCGACTCCCACCCGGGGTCTCATTCTTGAGACTCTGGAAACCCACTGTCGATGTCCGATTGGCGTCTTGCGAGCCTGAGGTATGCCGCGAGTCTGGGTCTGGGGAGGAACAGACAAACTCCCATCCGTATCGATGAGGGACGAAAGCTGACCGCAGTTGTTAGACTCTTGAATGGCGAGACGGCAGAGGAGGGTTACTCGCAGGACTGACGATCATCCTGTTCGCTGGAGGCATCGGCGTCGGCTGGCACGTCGCTCGCGCCGCCGAGCTTCCGAAAGAGGGTGGCGCGACTGACCCCGAGAATCTCGGCCGCCGCCTCTCGGTTCCCGTTTGTGACCCGAAGCGCCGCCTGGATCACTCGGGCTTCGGTCCGTGCTCTGACCTCGGCCAGTGGCAATAGATAGGTGCCCAGCGAGGAATTCGCCTGCTCGAGACCCGCTCCCGGCCTCAGAAACTCGACCAGGTCTTCGGGCTCGACCACCGGGCCGTCGCACACCGACGCGGCGGCTTCGATGACGTTGCGAAGCTCGCGCACGTTGCCGGGCCAGGGCCACGACTGCAGCACCCGTAGCGCTTCGGCGCTTACCTCGAGTAGTCTTTCGCCCTTCGTAGTCAACTGATGGAGTCGAAGAAAGTGCCGGGCCAGCGAAGGTATGTCCTCCGGTCGATCCCGCAGCGGAGGAATCTCGATCCGGGCCGCACCGAGCCGGAAGAGGAGGTCGTGACGGAATTCACCCCGCTCGACCATCTGATCGACATCTCGATGCGTGGCCGCAAGTACGCGGAAAGTCGAGCGACGGGTCCGCTGCCCGCCAACGCGACGGTATTCCCGCGTTTCGATGGCACGCAGCAGCTTCGGCTGCGCGTGAAAAGGGATCTCCGCAATTTCATCCAGAAACAGTGTTCCGCCGTCCGCCTGTGCGAGAAGTCCGTCCTGCGCGGGGCCTGCGCCTGTGAACGCGCCACGCTCGTGGCCGAACAGCTCACTCTCGATCAAGGTCGCCGGAATCGCGGCGCAGCTCACCGGCGTGAAGGGCCCGGCGCCGCCGCTGACTCGCCAGATCGCCTCGGCCACGATGTCCTTTCCGGTACCGCTCTCCCCGAGAATGAGCACGGGTATCGGCGAGGGGGCGAATCGTCGGATCCGCTCGATTACCCATTGCATGGCTGGGGAATGGCCAACGATGCCGGCAACCTCACCTCCCGTCTTGCGGAGGGGGAGTTCCTTTCCTCTCGGCGAACCCCGACGGGTTACCATGTTCCGCCGCCCTCAATGCCGTCCGGCCGAAGCCCGGTCGTGTCGGCGGCTGCGGTATCGCCGGGCAGGAGTGGTGACGGGAGGCGCCCCCGGAGCCGCGGTGATCCTTCCTGGATCTCCTCGGTCGCCCGCTCCGCGTCCTCGTCGGTGGCGAGGACGTGCGGGGTCAGGAAGAGGAACAGCTCGGTCTCGGTCGTCCGCCAGCTGGTGGATCCGAAGAGCAGGCCCACGACCGGGATGTCCTTGAGGAGGGGGATGCCCGAGCGGACCTTCTCCTTCTGTCGATCGATTAGGCCGCCGATCACCACGGTCTGCCCATCGGCCACCAGCAGCCGGGTCGACGCCTCCCGGGTCGAGATCACCGGCGCGCCGAACTGGGTCTCCGAGGTGGCGGCGCTCACCTCCTGCCGGAGGGTCAGCGTCACGTAACCGTCGTGGTTGATCGTGGGGATGAGGGTGAGCTTGGTCCCCACGTCGCGATACTGAACTACCTGGTCGCGAGTGGCCGCATCCGTGGGCAATGAGCGGGAGACCTGAATGAACGGCCGCTCACTCCCCACCAGGATGTGGGCCTCCTGGTTGTTCGACGCGACGAGGACCGGTCGGGAGAGGATGCTCACGTCCGAGCTGGTGGAGAGCGCGTCGAAGAGCGCGTCCACCTGCAGATCATCCAGATGCATGATCCGGGTGACGAAGTTCCCCAGCACCCGCTCGCTCAGCTCCGCCTCGATCTGCGGGTCGCTCCCGGAGGGGGCGTTGGAGACGAACACCTCGAGCCCGATCCGGGTGAGGGCGTCGCGCCGGGCCTCGGCCACCAGCACCTCGATCATCACCTGCCGCGGCCGCACATCCAGCTCCTCCACCGCGTCCTGGATCACCTCGAAATCGTGCTCGGTCGCCCGGATGAGGAGCGAGTTGGTGGTCACATCCGGGACGATCGTCACCTCCGCCTCGAGCTGCGCCTCCTCCGCCGCGGCCTGCGGGGCGGCCGGCGGCGGTGCCGGCGCCTCGCGGCCCGTCCCCGGCGGCACCAGGTTCTCCCGCAGGCTCTGCGAGAGGCCCACCGTACTGAGGGACGGGCCGCCGCCGTAGCCGCCCAGCCCGGCGCCGAAGAGGGCGTTGACGGTCGCCGCCACATCGGAGGCAAAGGTGTGCCTGAGACGAATCACGAAGAGGTGGATGACCGGCTCTTCGGTCTCCTGCTCCTGTGGCCGGGCCCGTGACGCGCGCGCCTGAGCCTCCCGGATCCGCATCACGCCGCCGCTCCGCTCCAGCTCCAGGCCGTTCGACTCCAGCAGCGCCGCGAAGATCGCGGGCAGGCTGTCGCGGGGTACCGGGCGATTCGTCTTCAGCGTGACGGTGCGGGACGGCAACGATCCGTAAGTGACGTTGGCGCCCATGAGCTCGGCCAGGGCCGCGATGACGGCGCGGATATCCGCATCCTCGAATTCGAGCCGCACGTCTTCGTCGGCCTGAGCGCGCACCGGACGGACGTCCAGGGCGCCGTAGAGCACCGTGACGGCCAGACAAAGGATCGTGGTTCGACTGTATGTGCCCATCATCATACTCATTCCTGCCCGGCGTCTTCCCTCAGGGCTTCCAGGCTTTGACGATCTTCAGCGTCAACGTGGTGTCAGATCCCATCAGCACGGCGCTGTCACCGGCGACGACGGCGAGGAGAAAGAGATCTATGCTGTCGCCCATGGCGTAGACCCAAAGGCCACGACGGGACGGTGACCCCTCGATGAGCGCGAGGCGATCCCCGGCCGAGACGGCCGTGCCCCGAAGTCGATAGTCGGGAACCAGTGAGCGCCATCGGCGTTCATTTTCGTCAGGGCTTCGCTCGGCCGTCGCCGCCAGACGGTAGCGCTCCGGGGGCGCGCTTCGGTCGGCGCGGAAGGGGTCGGTGTGTATCGCCGCGACGATCGCCTCCGGAAGGATGTGTGCGGGTGCCTGAGGCGCGGCATCCGCGGTCATCACGGGACCGCTCGCCAGCTCCGGGCCATGAGCTGTCCCGGGTCCCTTCACGGCGCGTAGCGCGGCGCCGACCAGAAGCACGCCGGCCAGAGCGAGAAGCAGCCGATCAGCGGCGGGCCAGCCCGCCAGCCTATCCAGGAGTCTCCGCATCATCCTCGGACTTCCCCTCCGAATCGTCTTGCACCGGTACCGGCGCGGTGCTGACGAAACCGTAAACCGTGAGCGCGGTTCTCAGGACCTCGACCTCAGACTCGCGTCGCTGGCCGCCCGCCACACTCACTTCCAGCCCCGATACGTGAAGCAGCTTTCCCGCCGTCTCCAGCGTGCGCAGGAAGCCGAGCAGTCCGGCGAGGTCCGATTCGCACTCGAGGCTGGCCCCGATCCGAAG
>JABAHQ010054409.1_pt2 | contig 11948 bp, 11 predicted proteins | sample 7062091 | NCBI WGS metagenome assembly JABAHQ01 (sample SAMN14534359, study PRJNA622989) | marine sediment metagenome | biome: marine biome [ENVO:00000428]; feature: marine pelagic biome [ENVO:01000023]; material: deep marine sediment [ENVO:00002113] | place: India: Gulf of Kutch | collected...
CGATCCCCGCCGCCCGAACCCGCCCGAACCGGCGTCGCCACTCGTCCAGGCTCAGATCGCCTCCCCCGTGGACCCAGGTCCAGTGGCGCGGTGCGCGGGATTCGAGCGGGCCGGGACCGCAGGCGGTCGAGACGGCCGGCAGCACGCCAAGCGCCATCGCCGTCTTGCTCACGGTCTCCAGAAACCGCCGCCGTCTCATCTGCCGCCGCTCCACCTCCAACCGACTGTCCACGCGGTCGCCAAGCGTTCGCCGTATAATAGGACGGCGGCTGCCCGGCGACAGCCGCCCCGTAACTCGCCCGTGCCCAGACGCGCCTCAGCCGCTATGATTGAAGCCGGTCGTCCGGAACTACAACCTATCCGTGTGGCGCAGGCGATGGCAGGCTGGATCGTACCTCCACCCAAGGAGCCCACCAAGAGCCGCGACGAGCTCGCGGATGAGCGNNGCGAGCCGCCAAGGTCGAAGAGCTGGTGGGCTGTGGCTACCTGAAATCCGAACGGATCCGCCAGGCCCTGCTCAGCACCCGCCGGGAGGACTTCATCCCGCACCTCTACCGCGACTACGCCTACCTCGAGGTCCCGCTGCCGCTGCCCGGCACCGACGCCACCATCTCCTGTCCCCACAGCTATCCGTTGTTCTACGAGCCCCTGGACCTGGACGCCGGGCACCGGTTCCTCGAGGTCGGGCTCGGCTCCGGCTATGGCACCGCGGTGGCCCGCGAGGTCGTCGGCGATCAAGGATTGGTTGTCGCCGTCGAGATCGATGACCTGACGTACGACTTCGCAAAAGCCAACTTGGAACGTGCAGGCTACGACGACGTCGTCCTGGTCAACGCCGACGGCGCCCTCGGCTATCCGCCGCTCCAGCCCTACGACCGGATCTCCATCACCGCAGCGTGCCGAACGGTGCCGCCCCCGCTCATCCAGCAGCTGTCGCCCGAGGGCAAGCTCATCGCCCCAATCCTCAGCGGCCGCCAGCAGTCCCTGGTCCTCCTGGAGAAGACGGCGTGCGGGCTGCGCACGAGCGAGCTCTGCGAGGTGCTCTACGTGGCTCTGCAGGGGGAGTACGGGGCGTGAGAGCGGAGGCCCGCCTCTACGAACGGCTGCCCGGCGGCGCGGTGCGCTGCGGCGTCTGCCGGCGGCGTTGTGTGATCCGGCCCGGCCAGAAGGGCTGGTGCAGCACGCGCCGGAACGAGGACGGCATCCTGTACAGCCTGATGTACGGCGAGGTGTCGTCGATCTCGGTGAACCCGATCGAGAAGAAACCGGTCTTCCACTTCCATCCCGGCTCGCGCTGGCTGTCGCTCGGCAGCCTCGGCTGCAACTTCCGTTGCCCGGGCTGCCAGAACTGGGAGATCTCGCACTGGTCGCGCGGCACCATGCCCGCACGGTATCTCGCGCCGGAGGACGCGGTGACCGCCGCCCGGGCCAACGGGTGCATCGGCATCTCCTGGACGTTCAACGAGCCGACAATCTGGTTCGAATACACTTTGGATGCGGCGAAGGCGGCGAAGCAGGCCGGGCTCTACACGAACTACGTCACCAACGGCTCGATAACTCCGGAAGCACTCGCGATGATCGCGCCCCATCTCGACGTCTTCCGGGCGGACATCAAGGGATTCTCCGACGAGGTCTACGAGTGCATCGGCCACCTGGCCGACCTGCAGGGAATCCTCGAGAACGTCCGCCAGGCGAAGAGCTACGGGATGCACGTCGAGCTCGTGACCAACATCATCCCCCGGTACAACGACGGCGAGGCCGAGCTGCGTCGCATCCCGCGCTGGATCAAAGAGACGCTGGGCGCCGACACGCCCTGGCACGTCACCCGCTTCTACCCGCACCTGCAGCTCGCCCACATACCGCCCACCCCATTGGCAACGCTGGAAAGCGCGCGGACGATCGGAAAGGACGCCGGACTGTGGTATGTCTATCTCGGCAACGTGCCCGGTCACCGCTGGGAGAACACCTACTGCCACTCCTGCGGCGCACTGCTGATCGAACGCTACGTCTTCGACATCATCCAGGACAACCTGGAAGGCGGCAGATGTTCGGCATGTGGAGAGCGTATCCCGGGCACGTTCCCCGAGCGACGCGACGTCGCCACACGCGCCTAAGGCGACCCCAGCATCTCGGCGATGTTGTGGAAGCCCCGCACATCGAAACGGCCCCAACCGGCCTCGGCCATCGCCCGGAGGCGGCCGCCACTCCGCAGCCGCGCCAAGCTGTCCCCGAAATCGGAAGCGTCGCGCCGATCGCCGATGAGCGTCGCCACCGCTTCCCCGAGCAGGAACTCGCGGTTCAACGGCGCGAAACTCCCCAGCGGTGGATCGACGATGAACATCGGTAGGCCCAGGCCCAGCGCCCAGTTCGTCCGCTCGTGCGAGGGGGCGGCGAAGTAGTCAAACGCTCCGAACAGCCTCGACGTGAGCTCGTCCAGCTCCCGGCGGCCGTCGAACAGACAGATCATGGCCTGAGGGGGTCGGGTCGGTAGCGCCTCCTGCGATCGCACGGCATCCAGATCCCGGTTGACCGCAGCGAACCGACTCGCGACGCGGGCGGCGAGTCGGCCGGACCGTCGGGCGAAGACCACCGCTCGGCCGCCCGACTCGACGGCTGACAGGGCGGCGGCGGCCAGCCTCTCGAGGTGCTCACGGGGCTCCGCTCCCGACGAGAAGAAGGCGCCGCACAGTGGGCTCGACCCGGCGAGCCGCTCGAGCCTGGCNNCCCCGGCCTGGGCAAGCAGCGCCGGCTCGATACACAGGCCCGAGACGAAGATGCTTTTCGGGTCGAGACCGGCCGCGAGCAATCTGTCCGCGGTCCGCTCGAGAGGCACGAGGGTGCGGTGCCGACCCTTGACCCACGATTCCCGCGGGGCCGCGATCTCGCCGTGCTGGTAATACAGATTCGGCTTGCCCCTCAGCATGGCGGTGAGTATCGGGTGCGCGACGACCAGCGGGGTGGGATCATCGGCGAAGCGCCGCCGCAGCGGACGTCCCATGATCGCCCGCGCCAGACTGCGACGATTGGGATCGTGCCGGCCCCGCAGCCGGTTATACAGGACAGAGTACGGGTAGCCGCGCCCACCGTGGAGGTACGTGGCTCGCGCCAGCTCCCACGCCTGCCGGGCGAGACCCGAAGTCGCCGAGAAGACGTCGGTCACGCTGCCGATCCTGTCGGCCGGCAGGCACTCGATGATCCCGTCCAGATAGTACGGGTGGCCCCGCCCGATGCCCGTGTAGAGGAAGTTGAAGGTCACCTGCCCCTGTCGGCGGCGAGCCGTTCCACAGCGCGCCGGGCCGACTCGACCCGCGGCTGCAGCTCGGGGTCGGCAGCGTCCCAAAGCTGGGCGAACGCGGCGAGGTTCCTGATCGCGGCGACCGTATCGCCGAGGGCGAGCTGGACCGCGCCGAGGCGCTCGTGCGCGACGGGCCGCAGGACGCCGTAGCTCCACGCGTCAACGAACTCGAGGCCGTAGCTGCTCGTGAGCGAGTCGTACTGAGCCGCCGCCTCGGCGAGATGACCCAGGGCCGCGTAGGCATCGCCGAGCACGAGCCTCGAGCGACGGGCCGGAAGGCCCCAGTCGGCGGCACGCGCCCGGCGCAGGTGTTCCAGGCTCTCTTGCGCCGCACCGTCCTGAAGCGCCACGACGGCCCGGACCCGATCGCCCAGGCCGCCCGGATGGAAGTCACCGACTGCGGCCAGTGAATCCANNGCGGGCCTCCGCGAGGTCGCCGGTCAGAGCGTACGCCTCCGCGAGCACAGCGAGCGTCTGGTACTTCACCGACGGGATGGTTTCCTGACCGGCAAGTTCACGGAGTCTGACAAGGTACGGCCCCAGCCGCCCGGGCACGCCGGCGGCCAGCGCCGCATACGCAATGGTCAGAACCGATGAGTTGATCAGATCGGACAGACCCACCCGGGCCGCCACGTCCCAGGTCGAGTCCGCGAGGGCGATCGCCCGATCTATTTGCCCGCGCCGGGCCGCGATTGGGGCGAGCGTCCACAGGACCCACGCCGTGGCGGTCGGGTTGGACTGGGCAGCGGTCCCCTCACACAGCGCTTCCGTCGCTGCCACGTCATCGGCGTAGTAAGCGTTCCAGATCGCGGTGCCCAGCGTCCACATGGTGCCCGGGAAGCGCTCGTGCATAACGGCGAGCGCCGACTCCGCTTCCTCGTGTCGACCGAGCACCCGCGCCGCGTTCGCCCAGTTGAAGTAAGCGGTGGCGTTGCTCGAGTCGATCTCAATGGCGCGGTCGTAGAGCGCGAGGGCATCCCGGTAACGGCCCATCCGCTCGTAGATGTCGCCCAGATTGTTGGCTGCGACGTCGTCGTTCGGGCCAACCGCGAGGGCGAGCTGATAGTAGTGGGCGGCCGAATCCAAGCGCTCGCGGCGCGTGTGGTACATCGCACTCAGCAAGAAGCGCTCGCGGTCCAGGAGGCGCTCGCGGTGACGATACGCCCGGTCGATGCTGGCCCGGGCGGCGGCTGGGTTCCCCGCGTTCCCATAGTTGACGGCCATTGCCCGATACGCCGAGGCGAACGCCGTATCCAGCGTTACGGCCTCACGCAGCAGTGGAAGGGCGGGCACAGGGTCACCGCGATCCATGTACTCGACGGCACGGGCATAGAGCACCAGCGCGTCCAGCGAGGCGGTCGTGACGGCAGGCAGCGGCCGGCTGCGCTGCAGGCTGGCCAATGATTCGCCGAGGTGACGCCGCACCAGGCGGGCGAGCCGCTCGACCGCCGGCAGAACCCCGGGCTCGTCCGCGGCCGTCTCCCGCACCCGGACCGCGACCTCCCCGGTACTCGCCTCGATAATCCGCGCAGCCAGCTGATAACCGCTCCCCAGGGGCGTCACGGTTCCGGCCACCACCGCGGGACAGCCCTCGCGGCGGGCGATCTCGACGGCAACTTCCGGTGCCACGCGGGTCGTGTCGGGCAGACGCATCCGGCGCAGGCTCTCGACCAGCTGGGCCCGGTCGACCACGTTCACGCGCGGCGATTGGTGGAGATCGGTGACGACCGCCTCACGCACCGCTAGCGCCACGGCGGCTCGGTCCGTCTCGTTCTCGAATTCGGCGACGACCACCGGATCCTCAGGGCTGACGAACCCGGCGGCCGCGGCCCTGACGAACGGGCCCGGGAAGGCCAGCACCAGCCAGGCCNNCCGCGTTGCGCCACGTCAGGAACCGACGGCGACCCGCGGTCTCGCGGTCCCGCGCACTACTAAGTCCCGACGGGACGCCCAGCGCGTCGCTCGCCGGCCCGACCGGCCCCCGCTCGCCGGCCCGCTCGGGCACAAACGCCAACCCGATGACCACCAGCAATCCGGCCGCCAGAAGAACCNNACCAGCGCCACCGAGAACAGCCACTCCGGAAGGCCGTATCGCTCCGTGAAGAGCGCGGACGCCTCCAGAACCGCCCAACCGCCGCCCAGATAGGCGAGCAGCACCTGCCAGAGCGAGCGCTGGTGAATCTCGAGGACGAGCTGCTTGAAGCGGGCCATAGAAAACGGCTGGACGCCAAGCTAGGGCCAAGGAAGCGTGCCCGGCCACAAAATGGGACGGTCAGTTTCCGGAGGCAATATTCGCTGACCGTACCACAGCGGAAACGCGCCGCTCCATCCACAGCGTCCACCCGTACCACAAGTTGAACACCGCGATTACGATCNNCGAGCTCGAAAAGGTCCGGCTGGTGCACTCCCAGGTAAAACAGGTGCACCAGCCGCACCAGGTTGATGGCGAGGAGCAACGGGATCCCGAGGGCGAGGCCCGCCAGCTTGAGGCGCAGCGATCCCGGTTGGGCGAGGATCGAGACGGCGAGGAATCCCGCCGGCACGAGGCCCAGGCAGCCGCGTGAGATCTCGTAGGCGAACCCGCCCGGGTGGTAGATGGCGCTCGCCTCACGCACAGCTTGTATCCCGACCCAGTGAATCAGCGCCAGCGTCGTCCGCGCCGTGAGCGTCCGCAGGGGAATCAACACCGGCCCCACGACCTCGTCCCGAAACGCGACCAGCACCACGATTACGAAGACGGCCAGCGCCAGCACGAGGCGCAGGTTCAGTCGACCGGCGACCGCTGCGCGTGACACCCGGTCCTCACCTCCGAGCCGCCGCGCGCCGCCCACGCAGCAGGGCCGCCGCCAGGACCAGCAGGACCAAAACCGTGAGCCCGATGACCGTCAGGTCGGGCACCCGGACGGGCGTCGACGCGCTGACACCGTCGGTCTCGGCCGTTATCGTCGCCCTGCCGCGCGACACTCCGGTCACCGTGCTGGTGGCCACGCCTTCGGAATCGGTCAGCGCGCTGGTCGGTGCCACGGTGGCGACGCCGGGATCCGAGCTGCTGAACATCACCGTTCGACCTTCCTGCCGATCCCCGTCGATACTGACCGTGGCGATCGCGGTCGTCGTCTCGCCGTTACTGAGTTTCTTGTCGGGATCCAGCCTGACGGTGATACGCAGCGCTGGCTCCTGCGCCACCCCTGTCGCGTTCAGCAGGCCCGCACCACACGGCTGCGGGCACTCGGTCGCGGTCCGCCGTAGAGCGCTCGACTGTAACTTGTCCAGCAGCTCTGCCGGCGTCAGCAACGGATCGTGCGCCAACCACAGTGCCAGGACGCCGGCGACGTGCGGCGTCGCCATCGAAGTGCCGTTGTAGTACGCGTAGCCGCCCTTCACCATGCTGAGCACGCCGTCCGGGTTGTCATCGCCGTTGTCGTCCCGCTGCACATCGCCGCCCGGCGCCATGATCTCCACCGTCTCGCCGAAATTGGAGTACCGGGCCACCAAGCGGCCGCGCGCGTCGCTGGCCGCGACTGTTATGACATTGTCGCAGCTGGCAGGCATGAATCCGGCAGCGTCCGACGCCTCGTTGCCCGCTGCGACCACCACGGCCGCGCCGGCCTCCACGGCGTCGTTGATCGCCGACTGCAGCGACGGCGCGAGCGTGCAAGGCCCGCTACCACCGAGGCTCATGCTGATGGCCCGTGCGGGCCTCGCGTTGTCCGGCACGCCGGGCACGCTGAGGCCGGCCGCCCAGCGGATCCCATCGACGATGTCGGCGGTCGTGCCGCCGCACTTGCCCAGCACGCGAACCATCTGCACGCCGACCCGCCAGTTGATCCCGGCCACGCCGGCGCCGTTGTCGGTATTCCCGACCCCGACCGTGCCCGCCACGTGGGTACCGTGCCAGCTATCGGGCTGCGGCGGACACGCGTCACCCGGGTCCGTCGGGTCGCTGTCGCGCCCGTCGCCATCGTTCCCCGCACTCGGATCGCTGATCATGTCGTAGCCGGCGACCAGGTTGGGCGAGTCGCTGATATCCTCGTGGTCGGGCAGGATGCCGGTATCGAGAATCGAGACGACGACGTCGTTGCTACCCGTGAGTGTGTCCCAGACCTGCGGCAGCCCTATCCCTCCCGGCGACTCACCGCTGCCTTCGCCGTTCGTGAAGTAGTGCCACTGCTCCACATAGCGAGGGTCGTTCGGCGTCGCGACGATACGCAGGATGTAATTCGGCTGCGCGTACAGCACGTCCGCACGCTCGCGCATCGCCTCCAGCGCGGCCAGCGTGGCGTCCTGCGCCTGCGCTGCGGTCATCGCGCCTATCCGCACCTGCGGTATCGTGTAGATGAACTCGCCGCCGGACAGCTGGCGTACCGCGGTCTGAAGGCCGTACGGTGCGAGTTGCGCGTCGGTCAGGCGGACATCGTCGCGCATCTTGACGATGACCTGGCCCGCGACAAATTCGGCCTCCGAGGATAGATTCCGTTCCAGAAGATTCTGAACCTGCTGTGGCGTCAACTGCTGGGCCGAGAGGCCCTCGAGGCCTGCGGCGAAGAGAGCTAGCGTGGCTAGCAGCGGGATTCTCATTGCCGTCTCCTTGTGGTTGGCCTGCGCTGGCCGATCCAGGGTGCACATGCGGTAGCTACGAGCGAACTGGACGAACCGTGATGCGTACTCTCCTTTCAGTCCTGACGTTCGTTCTCGTGGGTAATCTGTCAGCTCTACAACAACCGGAATTCGTGCCGGGCCAGGCGATGCTGCGATTCGCCGCCGGTAGCCCGGGCAGCGAGGCCGTGATCCGGGCGGGTCAAGCGAGCCCTCCCAACCTGGCGGAGCTGGTCCACGTCATCGACGAGCTGGGTGCCCGGCTCAGTCTACCGCTCCGAGCCGTGCAGGTCTCGAGCGGCAACTGGCTCGTCCTGTCGGTTGACTCAGAGACACTGGCGGAGCGATCCGCACAGCGGCTGCGCGACCGGGCGAACGTCACCGACGCGCAGGTACGTGCGCGCGAGGCGGGGGAAGCCGGTGGCGCACGGACATCGCTCGATATCGTCGTCAAGTTCGCACCCGGCAGCCGAGGAGACAAGGCGCTCGCCAGAGCCTGGGAAGGCGCCACCGCCGAGCCGCTCGCCGACCTGCTGCGCGACCTGGAGCAGGAACTCGGCGTCCCTTTGATCGCGGCGGCGCGCGGCCGGTGCGAGTTGTCCCTCCAGGTCGACCTCGAGGCACTCACACTGAGCCTCGTGGACGGCCTCAAGGCCCTGCCTGAGGTCGAATCCGCTCAGCCGAACTACGTACTGCGAGCCTTCGGACCGGGAGCGGATTGATAGGCCCGCTGGCCCGAGATTCCCCTACTCCGCCGCCGACGGGAAGAAGATATAGAACAGCGTCACCAGATCCGCACCGACGAACGCTTCCAGCAAGGTCTCATCCTGGCACACGTCCCGGCCCGCCGAGATGCCGGTCCGCACCACCCCAGCCAGGTCGAGGAACCCGAAGATGGTTATCGGCGTCCGGTCGCCCGTCCCACGCAGCACTTCGCCGCCCAGGAAGATACCGACCTCCTCCAGGCCGATTTGCAGAACGCGGACCTCGATCCTCCCTCCCCCCGCGACTTCCCAGTCGGGGTTGGCATACGTCACGGCTGTTGACGCACCGACGCGAACCATCCCACCAGGCCCGAACCCCAGCATGGGCGAGAGGCGAGCGGAGAGCGTGTAGGGCGTGGGTTCGCCGCGATCCAGGATCGCACCTTGACTCGCATCGAGCGGAAGTAGGAACCGCATTCCAGCTTCGTCTTCCTGCGCCTTCAGCGGCCCGGCGGTTGCGAGCGCACCGACCGTTGCCACGAGACCGACCAGCAGAATGCGTTCGCAGCTGTTCATCTCCAACCTCCCATGGCTACTCCGAGAACGGTCATCAGTCGACCTCCCGGGCACGCTCGAGTCCGTGCTCGAAGTTCCTGCGGATCGCCTCGGGATCGAAGGTCAATCCGGGACCGAGCCCCTTGGTCGCGTGGATGATCTTGATATCCACATACCGGTACTTCGGGTCCGGAGCGCAATGCGTCTTCACAAGCTCGTTGATCTCCAACGCGTGCTTCACGTCGTTCACGTGGATCTCGTCGCTCATCAGCTGGATCGCCCGTTCACCGACCTTCAGCCAGCTCGTGAGCTTGATCCCGGCGAACTCGGGATACGCTTCCGTACGCGGCTTGGTCGATGGGAGCACCACATACATCTGATCCGGAACGTCACCCTCCGGCCACAAGCGCAGCGCCTCGAAGGCGGAAGCCAGCGGCGTCCCATTACGAACGCCGCCGTCGAGGCCCTCTTCGCCACCGGGTAGCAGCACCGGCGGAAACGTGACCGGAATGCTCCCGCTGGCGATGATCGCACTTATGAGATCCGGGTAGTCTCGGTTGCTCGCCGGAACGTAACGGCCGGAGATGAAGTCCACGTAGCCAAATCTCACCTCGATGCCGGAGTTCCGCAGCCGCTCGGGATCCACGTTCGCCTCGATCAGCTTGCGTGCCGGCTTCAGGTGGTACAGGCTCCTCTTGTTGTTCAGCAGCGTGAGGCCGGCGTTGAGCCATTCCGGCACCCGCGGATACCACCGGCGATACACATCCTTGCTGCCCTTCAGCGCGAACCAGATCTCTTTCAGCCGCTCGACCTGCGCGGCCAGCGCGTTCTGGTCCTCGGCCTGGCCCAACATCGACGCGTTGATGGCGCCGATCGATACGCCTGTGATCACATCGAACCACAGCCCGCGTTCCCTGATGAGCTGATAGGCGGCGCCGACCTCGAACGCGCCCTTGGCGCCGCCGCCTGCCAATACCAGCGCTCGCTTCATTCGTCATCCCTCCGCCGGAAACGAGAGTACAGCGCGAACCTCCGACCGCAGGGAGAGGTGGACGACCCACCTCGGCCTGAAGCCCCACGGCCTTCCGATACTCCCACACCCGGCCGCTGAGTGATTCCTATCGGCACAGCACACTAGCGGTCCTTCCGCGTCGCCACGAGAACCCCTGGGGGTCCGTAGCGAGCGAGGCGCATCGCTGCGGGGATATAATGGATCCGAATGTCGACCTGAAGGGAGGAGGGCTGGAATCCTCATCAGGCCGACCTGGCAAGTCGTTGATCTTGTGAACCGGTCACGGGCCGACGCCCCCGGAGCGACGGGAACCCCGTGTACGGCCTCAACCCCTGCCATCACGTTCCCACAATATCGTGACCGCGAGGCACGGTGGCAACGGCGTTCGCCTGGAGACGGCGCCGAGCACAATCCACGTTGACTGAGACCCGCGCAGGCGCTAGTAGTAGTCTGGCCCCACCCCGACACCAGGAGGTCCCCAGATGATCGCGCCGGAACGATTCGGCCTGGAGAAGCGCCCTCGCGGCTTCTCCAGGAGGGCTTTCGTCAAGACCTTGGTCGGGAGCTCGGCGCTTTCCGTGGTCGCGCTCAACCGGCTGAACGCCGCCGTCTATCACAGCCTGGAGTCTTTGAACCAGCAGGTCCTACAGGACCCATCCCCCGATGGCGCCTACTGGGAGGCGGTGAGNNCGGCCCCATGCCGCGACCCGTGTTCAACAGCCTGGTGGATGCCTTCAGGGTGCAATGCACGAGTCCGTGCGATGTCTACGGCTTCCTACCGCGCCGGCGCGAGGAGGTCAGGAGGAAGCTCGCCGAGTTCATCAACGCATCGCCCGACGAGGTCGTCCTCACGCGTAACACCACCGAGGGCATGAACTTCGTCGCCAATGGGTTGGACCTGAAGCCCGGTGACGAGGTCCTCATCTCTACTATGGAGCATCCCGCGGGGATTCACCCCTGGAGGCTGAAGGCCGACCGATACGGGATCACGGTGACAGATGTCCCGATTGGGCTCCCACCAAGCAGCGTCGAAGAGATCACCGACGCATTCGAGCGAGCGATCACCCCGCGAACCAAGGTGATCAGCATCAGTCACACCGTCTACATCTCGGGCCTCATCGCTCCGATCAAGGAGTTGAGCGAGCTCGCGCATCAGCGCGGCATACTCTTGCTCGCCGACAGCGCGCACGGTTTGGGCATGCTGAACCTCGACATGAAGGAGCTCGGGGCGGACTTCTTCACGTCGAGCCCCTACAAGTGGCTGGGAGCGCCTACCGGCTGCGGTCTCCTGTACGTACGGCAGGAGGTGCAGGACCGGCTGTGGCCGACGATCGCATCCTCGGGCTGGGACACCGAGACGACGGCGAGGCGGTTCGAGACGCTGGGTCAACGAGCGGACCCCATCGTGATCGCCCTGGGCGAAGCCATCGACTTCCAGAACGTGATCGGCAAAGACAGGATCGAGCGGCGGGTCCAGACACTCGCCGGCCACCTGAAGGCCGGGCTGGAGGGCATCCCGGGAGTCCGCCTGCACACCAGCCACCACCCGTACCTGAGCGGGGGACTCACCGCCTTCTCGGTGGAAGGGGTGGATCCGGAGCGGATCGTCAACNNTACAACATCGTCATCAGGACGATCGGGAGTGAAGCGGCGGGAACGCGCGGCGTGAGGGTATCGACCCATATCTTCGTGTCGCTGAAGCACGTCGATAGGGTACTGGAAGGCATCGAGTACCTCGCCGGCCAGGCGTGAAGCGGCGCGACGAATCGGCCCCAAGGCGAGCGAG
>JABAHQ010030064.1_pt2 | contig 11943 bp, 10 predicted proteins | sample 7062091 | NCBI WGS metagenome assembly JABAHQ01 (sample SAMN14534359, study PRJNA622989) | marine sediment metagenome | biome: marine biome [ENVO:00000428]; feature: marine pelagic biome [ENVO:01000023]; material: deep marine sediment [ENVO:00002113] | place: India: Gulf of Kutch | collected...
GGGTGCGGTAAGAGCGCACCGCGTCCCCGGCGACGGGGACGGCACGGCAAACCCCACCCGGAGCAAGGCCAAATAGGGGAGCGAAGGCGTGGCCCGCGTCGCTTCCGGGTAGGCCGCTGGAGGCGGTCGGTAGCGATCGCCCAAGATGAATGGTCCCCACCCCACCACCTTACCAGCCGGACAAGGGCCGGCGCCCTGGATAGGGGCAGGTTTGGTGGCGGGGACACAGAACCCGGCTTACAGGCCCGCCTCGACCTATACCGCTCCCCGCCGGGCCCGGCGGGGAGCACTTTTTTCGAAGCCCCGCCATTCCCGGCTGGCCCAGCTCGCCCGCCCCGAGGGTCGGGCGGGACTCGGTCTCGGGACCACTCCCCCGAGCTTGCGTGCCACTTTATCCCACTCCGTACCCGGGGACGGGCCTTTTGCGCCTGTTTGCGGACGTCCGGGCCGGCGGCGGCCCGGCAGCGCCCGTGCCTGTCCGGGAATTTGCTTGACGGAGGGCTACGCCCTTCACTAGAGTTCGATGAAGGGGACAAAGTGGGATATTGTGGGGTGTGGTGGGGAGAATGCCAAGCGCATGTTCCGCGGAGCCTTCGAGCATACGATGGACGACAAGGGACGGTTGTCCATCCCCTCCAAGTACCGGGAGCTGCTGGAGAGCCACAGCGACGGCCAAGTGGTGGTCACGGTGGACCCGGACCGCTGCCTGTCCGCCTATCCGGTGCCGGAATGGGAGGGGATCGAAAGCCGCCTCGGGGAGATGTCCATGCTCCGCCGGGAGGTGCGCCAGCTGGAGCGATTCCTGATCGGGAACGCCGTGGAGTGCGCCCTGGACCGGCAGGGAAGGATCCTCCTGCCAGGCAACCTGCGGGAGTTTGCCGGCCTGTCCCGGGACGTGGTGGTGGCCGGGCAGATAAAGAAGTTCGAGATCTGGGACCAGGAGGCATGGTCCCAGCAACAGCGCCAGTGCCTGGACTCCATGGAGGGGGCCATGGAGGTCCTGGCCGAGCTGGGCCTGTAGCTGGGCCTGTAAGGCTCGGAGGCCGCTGCGGTCTCGCTATCGAGGGAGCGGATGGAGCCATGGCGACCGAGCATGCCAAGCATCGGGCGGTCCTCGCCGAGGCCGTGGTAGCGGCCCTGGCGCCCGCGCCGGGGTCGCGCCTGGTGGACGCGACCTTCGGCCGGGGCGGTCACGCCCGTCTGCTGCTGGAGCGCCTGGGTCCCACGGGGGGCTTGTTGGCCCTGGACCGGGATCCGGAGGCGGTGGCCGCCGGCCGAGCGGCGCTCGGAGAAGACCACCGGTTCCGGATTTTGCACCTGCCCTTTTCCCGGATCCGGGAGGCGGTAGCGGAGGTGGGATGGGAGGCCGGGATTGACGGCGTTTTGGCCGATCTGGGCGTATCCTCCCCCATGCTGGAGGAGTCCGGCCGGGGCTTCAGCTTCCGCCAGTCCGGTCCCCTGGACATGCGCATGGACCCCGAATCGGGACCCACCGCTGCCGAATGGCTGGCCGAAGCGGATCCGGCCGAGCTGGAGCGGGTGCTGCGGGACTACGGGGAAGAGCGGCATGCCCGGCGGGTGGCCCGGGCGATCCTGGCGGCACGCGAGGGCGGCCGCCTCCGGACCACGGCGGACCTGGCGGAGGCCGTCCGGGGCGCCGTCCCGGGGCCGAGGGAGCCGGGCCAGGACAAAGCCACCCGAACCTTCCAGGCCATCCGTATGGCTGTCAACAACGAGACGGCCGAGCTGAAGGCCTTCCTGGCGGGAGCCGTAGCGGTGCTGCGCCCCGGTGGGCGCCTGGTGGTGATCGCCTTCCATTCGGTGGAGGACCGGATCGTCAAGCGATTCATCAGGTACGAGGCGGCGGATTGCGTCTGTCCCCCCGAGCTCCCCGTTTGCCGCTGCGACAAAGTGGCCCGGCTGCGGCCGGTAGGCAGGCCGCTGCGGCCTACCCCCGAGGAAGTAGCGTCCAACCCCCGGGCCCGCAGCGCCATCGCCCGGGTAGCCGAGCGGCTGGCGGCATGAGGAGCCTGGTCACCGCAGCAGTGCTTGTCCCCCTGACCCTGGTCAGCGGCCTGTCCCTGGTCTGGGCCCGGGAGGAGGCTCGCCAGCTGGATCTGGCCATCCGTGAGCAGCGTGACCGGATCCGCCAGCTGGAAACCGAATGGGGGCGGCTGCAGCTGGAGCGGGCCGCCCTCGCCGCGCGCAGCCGGGTGGAGCGCCTGGCTCGGGAGCGGTTCCGAATGCATGTCCCGGCCACGGGGGAGACCTGGGATTTCCAGCCATGAGGATCGCCTGGCGCGGACACTTCGCTCTGTTCCTGCTTTTGCTCGGCTTTCTGGGCATCGCTGTCCAGCTGGTGCGGGTCCAGGGCCTGCAGGCGCCGGACCTGCAGGCCCAGGCCCGGCGGCAGGCGGTTCACCGGGTCAGGGTGCCGGCCATCCGCGGCGCCATCCTGGACCGGCGGGGAGAGCCGCTGGCGGTCAGCACGCCCGTCCAGTCCATCTACGCCACCCCTGCGCAGGTGACGGTCGGTCCGGCGGGTATCGGGCGGCTGGGGGAGATCCTGGGGATGACCCCCGAAGCCCTCCGTCGGCGCCTGGAGCGAGACAGTCCCTTCGTCTACCTCAAGCGCCAGGTCCCGCCGGCGGTGGCCGCCCGGGTCCGCCGACTGAATCTGGCCGGCATCAGCTCGCTGCGGGAGTACCGCCGGTACTATCCGGCCGGAGAAGTGGCCGCTCATGTGGTGGGGGTGGCGGGGGTGGACGGCCAGGGGCTGGAGGGCATGGAGCTGGCCTTCGACCGGACCCTGTCAGGCCGAGCCGGGCGCCGTCTGGTCCGTCGCGATGCCCTCGGTCGGGATATCCGCACTCTGAGGGTGCTTCGGCCTGCTCGGGCTGGAGCCACGCTCCGCCTGAGCCTGGACGGCCGCCTCCAGTACGTCGCCTACCAGGCCCTCAAGGAGGCCGTGGCTCGCCAGCGGGCCACGGCGGGCATGGCCGTGGTGCTGGACCCCCGGACCGGGGAAATCCTCGCACTGGCCAATGTTCCCTCTTACAATCCCAACCACCTGGCGGCCTCGGGTCCCGAGCAGCGCCGCAACCGGGTGATTACCGACGCTCTTGAGCCGGGCTCCATCTTCAAGCCCTTCACCGTGGCCTCGGCCCTGGAGGAAGATCTGGTCCGACCCGGTACAATGATCCACTGCGAAAATGGGCTGATGCGGGTCGGAAGGCATCGGGTCCATGATGCCCATCCGCTGGGCCGGGTGGCCGTCCAGACCATCGTCCAGAAATCGAGCAACATCGGGGCCGCCAAGATCGCCCTCCACCAGGAGAACCTCCAGCTCTGGCGCCAGCTCCGCCGGTTCGGGTTCGGGCTGCGCCCCGGCACCGGCTTCCCCGGCGAGACCCGGGGCATCCTGCACTCCCCCTCGGAATGGCAGCGCTTCGATCGGGCCACCATCGGCTTCGGCCACGGCATCGCCGCCAGCGCCCTGCAGGTGGCCCGGGCCTACGCCGTGCTGGCCAACGACGGCCGGCGTCTGCCGCTGACCCTGCGCCGGCTGGAGTCCAACGAGGTCCCCGCGGGCAAGCGGGTGATCGGCGCGGACACCGCCCGCCAGGTAACCGGAATGCTGGATCTGGTGGTAGGCCCGGGGGGAACGGGGAAGCGGGCCGGGGTGGCCGGGTACGGGGTGGCCGGCAAGACGGGGACTGCCCAGAAGCCCGGTCCGGGCGGTTACCAGGAGGGCCAGTACGTGGCCTCCTTCGCGGGCTTCGCGCCGGTGGAGGATCCCCGCCTGGTGGCGGTGGTCATGATCGACGAGCCGCAGGAGGCCCATTACGGGGGAGCAGTGGCTGCCCCGGTGTTCCGGCGAGTCATGGAGCGCGGTCTGCGATTCGCCCGTGTGCCGCCCCGTCCAGGCGATCGGCAGCGGCCCCCGCTGCCCCTGCGCCAGGCCCGGGAGGACGCCGGGGAAGGTAGAGCCTCATGAACTGGGAGGAGCTGCTTCCGGAGGCGGTGGCGGCAGGGTGCGGGGCTCGGCCGGTTACCGGGGTTACCGCCGACAGCCGGGCCGTAGACCCCGGAGTACTGTTCTTCGCCCTGCGCGGCAGCCAAGCCGACGGGCACCATTTCATCGGCGAGGCGGTGGCCGCCGGGGCGGTCGGGGTGGTTGCCGAGCGGAAGGTAGCCGTTCCTCCGGAAACCGCCCTGGCGGTGCACTCCGAGGCCCGGAAGCTGCTGGGGCAGGCGGCGGCCCGCCTGTTCGGCCATCCCGCCCGGACGTTGCCCGTGGTGGGAGTGACCGGCACCAACGGCAAGACCACCCTGTCCTGGCTGGTGGCTCACCTGTTCGACGACGGGGCGGTCGTCGGCACGCTCGGCTGGGGCCGACCCGGGGCCCTGGAGCCGGCGGCGGAGACCACCCCCGGCGCGGTCGCCCTGCAGGAGCGCCTCGCCAGCCTGCGGGAAGCGGGGGTGAGCGGGGTGGCGGTGGAGGCCAGCTCCCACGGACTGGACCAGGAGCGACTGGCCGGTCTTCCGCTGACCGGGGCCGTCTGGACCAACCTGTCTCCCGAGCACCTGGATTACCACGGGGACCTGGCGGCCTACGGGGCCGCCAAGGCCCGCCTGCTCGGCCGGCCCGGGTTGCGCTTCGCGGTGCTCAACGCCGAGGACCCGGCGGTGGAGGCGTACGCCGGGACGCTGGCTCCCGGGGTGGCCTTGTGGCGTTTCGGCGAGGTGCGGGGCGACGTCCGGGCCCAGGAGGTATGCTGCGCCCCCGATGGGGTCCGGCTGCGGGCGGCCACTCCCGCGGGGCCGGTCAGCGTGCGCTCGCCCCTGGCCGGGCGGGTAAACGTGGCCAACCTGCTGGCGGCCATCGCCACGGGCCTGGCCCTGGGGCTGGACACCGCCGCCATCGCGGAGCGCCTGGGGGCGGCTCCGCCGGTGCCGGGGCGCATGGAGGATCTGGGGGAGACTGCCCGCGGAGCGCGGGTGTGGGTGGATTTCGCTCATACCGCCGATGCCCTGGAACGGACCCTGGCCGGGGCCCGGGAGCTGGTGGAAGGGAGCCTGTGGTGCCTGTTCGGCTGCGGCGGCGAGCGGGACCCGCGCAAGCGGGCGGCCATGGGCGCGGTGGCCGATCGCCTGTGCGACCGAGTGGTTCTGACCAGCGACAATCCGCGAGGCGAGGACCCCGAGGCGATCATCACCGCCGTGGCCGGGGGCATGCTCCGGCTGGTGCCGGATCGGATCCCCGAGCGGGAGGATGCCATCGCCCAGGTCCTGGCGGCGGCCGGCCCCGGAGACGGGGTGGTGCTCGCCGGCAAGGGCCACGAACAGCACCAGGAGGTGGCCGGGCGCCGGCTGCCCTTCAGCGACCGTTCGGTGGCCGCCCGCTGGCTGGCACCCGCCGCGGAGGCCGTGACCGATGATGACCCTGGCTGAGGTGGCGGTCTGGACGGGCGGACGGGTCCGGGGGCAAGCCCGGCTGGAAGGGGTGTCCACCGATACCCGCCGCCTGGAGCCCGGCGCCCTGTTCGTGGCCCTGCGCGGCCCCCGCTTCGACGGCCACCACTTCCTGGAAAAGGCCCGTGCGGGCGGGGCCGCCGGCGTCCTGGTGGAGCGGGGGACCCGGACCGGGGAGCTGCCGGCGGTGGAGGTTGCGGAGACCGGCCGGGCCCTCCTCGAATTGGCCGGGGCCTGGCGCCGGGGGCGCCCTGCCCGGGTGGTGGCGGTAACCGGCTCCTGCGGCAAGACCACCGTCAAGGACCTGATCGCCCGGGTGCTGCGGGAAGCGGCCGAGGGAGCCGCCCTGGCCACCCCGGGAAACCTCAACAACACGGTGGGGGTCCCACTGACCCTTTTCGGGCTGCGGGACCACCACCGCTTCGCTGCGGTCGAGGTGGGAATCAACCGGCGCGGGGAGATGGAGGGTCTGGCTGCCGCGGTGGGACCGGACGTGGCGGTCATCACCAATGCCGCCCCCGCCCACCTGGAAGGGCTGGGCTCGGTGGAGGCGGTTGCGGCGGAGAAGGGGCGCCTGCTTGCGGGCCTGGGCCGGGAAGGGGTGGCGGTGCTGAATGCCGACTCTCCCTTTGCCGAGGCCTGGGCCCGGGCGGCGCCGGGACCGGTGCTGCGGTTCGGCCTGGAGGCCCGCGCCGATGTCCGGGGCGAGTGGGAGCCCCGGGGCGACGGCGGCCGGCTGTGGATCCGCACCCCGCACGGTGAGACCAGCGTGGACCTGCCCCTGCCCGGGCGGCACAGCGCCGCCAATGCCCTGGCGGCGGCCGCTGCGGCCGAGGCCCTGGGGGTGCCGGCGGAGGCGATCGGGCGGGGCCTGGCTGCCGCGGAAGGTCCCCCGGGACGGCTGCAGGTCCGGTCTGCCAAAGGGGAGATCTCCCTGCTGGACGATACCTACAACGCCAATCCCGCCTCCCTGGAGGCGGCCCTGGCCGTGCTGACGGAGGGGGCGGGGTGCACCTGGCTCGTGCTCGGCGCCATGGGGGAGCTCGGCTCCGAGGCCGGCAGGTGGCACCGCTGGGCCGGGGAGCTGGCCCGGACGGCGGGGGTGGATCGCCTGCTGACCGTGGGGCCGCTGGCGGAGGAGGCCCTGCGGGGGTTCGGGGCAGGCGGCCGGGCCCTGCCGGATTGGGAGGCCGCCGCGGTCCTTCTGGGGCAGGAGGCCGGATCCGGGGACCGGATCCTGGTCAAGGGCTCCCGGGCTGCGCGACTGGAGCGTCTGGTGACCCATCTGGCGGGGGACAGCTAGATGCTCTTCCACCTGCTCTACGAGCAATGGGGGGAGCTGCCCGGATTTTCCCTGTTCCAGTTCATCACCTTCCGCACCATCGCGGCTACCCTGACCGCCCTGGCCATCTCGTTCGTGATCGGACCGTGGATGATCGAGCGACTGAGCCGCTACAACATCGGCCAGACCGTGCGGGTGGACGGTCCCGAGAGCCATCTGCCCAAGGCGGGGACCCCCACCATGGGGGGGGCTCTGATCCTGGTGGCCCTTCTGGTTCCCACACTGCTGTGGGCCGACCTGAGCAATCCCTACGTTTGGGTGGTCACCCTGGCCACCGGCGCCTTCGGCCTGATCGGGCTGGCGGACGACTACCTCAAGCTGGTCAAGCAGGATCCGCGGGGCATCGGGGGGGCCAACAAGTTCGGGGGGCAGCTGTTGGTGGCCGCCGCGGCCGCGGTGGTGATGTACCTGATCGCCGACGCCCCGGCGGATACCGCCCTGTCCCTTCCCTTCATCAAGGACCTCCTGATCCCCCTGGGGGTGGGCTATATCCCTCTTGCCGTGCTGGTGGTGGTGGGGGCCTCCAATGCGGTCAACCTCACCGACGGCCTCGACGGGCTGGCCATCTTCCCGGCCCTGATGATCGCCTTCGGCCTGGGGATCTTCGCGTATGTCACCGGCCACGCCGGGTTCTCGGAATACCTCAACATCCCCTTCGTCCCGGGGGCGGGGGAGATGGCCGTGATCTGCGGCGGCCTGATCGGGGGTGGACTGGGCTTTCTGTGGTTCAATGCCTACCCCGCCCAGGTCTTCATGGGCGACGTGGGGGCCCTGGCGCTGGGAGCCGCCATCGGCCTGGTGGCGGTGGTGGCCCGCCAGGAGATCGAGCTGGTGATTATGGCCGGCATCTTCGTGGTGGAGACCCTGTCCGTGATGATCCAGGTCCTGTCGTTCAAGCTGACCGGCCGGCGGGTGTTCCGCATGGCCCCCCTGCACCACCATTTCGAGCTCCAGGGATGGCCGGAGCCGCGGATCGTGGTGCGGTTCTGGATCATTACCGTAATCCTCGTCCTGGTGGCCCTGTCCACCCTCAAGATCCGGTGAGGCTGCGATGAGCGCCATGCAGTCACCCTCTCCAGCCCGCGATCCCCTGGCTTCCGCCCGGACGGAGCTGGCCGGGATGCGGGTGGCGGTGGTGGGGGCCGGCCGCACCGGGGCCAGCGCCGTGCGCTTCCTGCGGGCCGCGGGGGCCCGGGTGAGCCTCACCGACAGCCGGGAGGAGCCCCCGGGGCTGGCGGAGCTGGACCTGCCTCCCGCGGCCCTGGCCCTCGGCGGGCTGGACGGGGCCCTGCTGGCGGGGTCCGACCTGGTGGTGGCCAGCCCCGGGGTGCCCCTGGCCGAGCCGACGATCCAGTACGCCCTGGCGGCCCGGGTGCCGGTGATCGGGGACGTGGAGCTGTTCGGCCGCTACGCCGGTGCTCCCGTGGTGGCCGTCACCGGCTCCAACGGCAAGTCCACGGTCACCACTCTGCTCGGGGCCATGTTCGAGGCTGCGGGACGGCGGGCGGCGGTGGGCGGCAACCTGGGCACTCCCGCCCTGGACCTGCTGCGGGGCGAGCGGCCGGAGGTCTACGTGCTGGAGGTCTCCAGCTTCCAGGCGGAGGGTCTGGAGCGCTTCCGGCCCGCGGTGGGCGTGCTGCTGAATCTCAGTCCCGACCACCTGGACCGCCACCCCGACGCCGAGACCTACTTCGCGGCCAAGTGGAGCCTGTTCCGGCGGATGGGCGAGGGCGACACCGCCGTGCTCCCCGTCGAGGATCCGGCCGTTGCCGCCGGGGCCGGGGCGCTGCCCCCGGAGACTGCGGTGCGCCGGTTCGGAACGGCCGCTCCCGGCCCGGGCGATGCGGGGGTAGCGGGGGATCCGGACGACCCCTGGCTGGCTCTGGGCGGTGCGGAGGGGCCCGCTCCCGTCCTGCCGCTGGCCGCATGGCCGCTGGTAGGAGCCCCCAACCGGCTCAATGCCGCGGCGGCCCTGGCCGCCGGAGCCGCCGCGGGCCTGGAGCCCGAGCCCATGGCCGCTGCCATGCGCGCCTTCCGGGGCCTTGCCCATCGCATGGAGACCGTGGCGGCGGTAGCCGGAGTGCGGTACGTAAACGACTCCAAGGGAACCAACGTGGGGGCGGTGCGGGCCGCCCTGGAAGGGCTCGACAGTCCCTACGTCTGGATCGCCGGCGGGGTCAGCAAGGGCGGGGACTTCTCCACCCTGGCCCCGGTTCTCCGGGGACGCTGCCGGGAGGCGGTCCTGCTCGGGGAGGCGGGGGAGGAGATCGCGGCCGGGATCGGGGAAGCCACGCCGGTGACCCGCGCGGACGACATGGCCGCGGCGGTTAACCGGGCCGCCGTGGCGGCCCGGTCCGGCGACACCGTGGTGCTTTCCCCCGGCTGCACCAGCTTCGACCAGTACCCTGATTTCGAGGCCCGCGGCGAGGACTTCCGGCGGGCGGTCCTGGCCCTGGAGGCGGACCGTGCCGAGCGCTGAGCAGCGTATCCGGCGCCACCTGCCCGACCCTGCCCTGCTGGCGGCGGCCGGGGCCCTGCTGGTAGTGGGCCTAGTCCTGGTCTATTCCGCTTCGGCGCCCCTGCTGGCGGAGGAGGGGCAGGATCCGGCCCGGGTGGTGCGGCGCCAGGCCCTGTTTGCGGGGGTGGGAATCGCGACCGGGGTAGCCTGTGCGCTGTTGCCGCCTCCGGCCTGGCGGAAGCTGTCCCCGGTGATCCTGCTGGCCGGCCTGCTGGCGCTGGTGGCCGTCCTCATTCCGGGGGTGGGCAAGGCCGTTGGCGGGGCCCACCGCTGGCTGGAGCTGGGGCCTTTCCGGGTCCAGGTCTCGGAGCTGTTCAAGGTCGCCTTCGTGCTCTACTTGGCCAGCTATCTGGTTCGCAAGGGGGAGGAGAGGCTCGCCACCTTCAGCGGCGGTCTGCTCCCCATCCTGACCATTGCCTGCTTGTCGGCGGGCCTGCTCCTGGCCGAGCCCGATTTCGGGGCCGCGGCCATGGTGGTGGGCACCGGCCTGGTCATGGGCTTCCTGGGCGGCATCCGGCTGCGCCACCTGGGCGCGGCGGCGGGGATCAGCCTGCCCCTGGTCGCATGGGCGATCTTCGGCAGCGAATACCGGTACCACCGCGTGATGGCCTTCCTGGACCCCCTGGCGGATCCTCAGGGCTCGGGCTTCCAGCTGCGGCAGTCGCTGATCGCCTTCGGCAGGGGCGAGTACGCCGGGGTCGGCCTGGGGGACGGGGTCCAGAAGCTGTTCTATCTGCCCGAGCCCCATACCGATTTCATCTTCGCCGTTGTGGGCGAGGAGCTCGGGCTCGCCGGCACGGTGGGCGTCCTGCTGCTGTACGCCCTGCTGGTGCAGCGCGGGTTCGTGGTCGCGGCCCGTGCCCCGGACGTCTATGGGAGGCTGGTGGCCCAGGGGCTGACCTTCATCATCGGCTTCCAGGCCCTGGCCCACACCGGGGTAAACCTGGGCCTGCTGCCGACCAAGGGGCTGACCCTGCCCCTGATCAGCTACGGCGGCTCCAGCCTGGTGACCACCCTGGCGGCGCTGGGGATAATCGCCGGCATCGATCGTTACCGGTGGCTTTCGGAAGGCCGGGGCCGACCGGCGACGGTAAGGGGACCCACCATGGTCCGGAAGCCCTTGGCGGGGGTGCACCCATGACCGGAGCCCGCCAGGATCGATCCCATACGCTCCGCCCTGGTCGCGGCCAGCCCACCCGGGTGGTGATCGCGGCCGGGGGCACCGGCGGCCACGTATTCCCCGCCCTGGCCGTTGCCGTGGAGCTGCGGGCCCGGGGCGTGGAGGTCCATTTCCTGGGAACCTCCACCGGCCTGGAGGCCCGGGCGGTTCCGGCGGCGGGCCTGCCCCTGGAGACCGTGACAATGCGGGGCCTGCGGGGGGCCGGCTGGCGGCGCTGGGTGGCACTGCCCTGGACCCTGGCTCGGGCGGTGCGGGAGGGCGTGGTGGTGCTGCGTCGCCTCCGTCCCGCGGCCGTTCTGGGCATGGGCGGCTACGTCACCGGGCCCGCCGGAATCGCGGCCTGGCTGCTGCGCTGTCCCCTGGTGCTCCACGAGCAGAATGCCATCCCCGGCATGGCCATTCGGCGGCTCGGACGCCTGGCCCGGCGGATCCTGACCGGGTTCCCGGAGGCGGCCGCGGCCCTCGGGCACAAGGCGGAATGGGCAGGCAACCCGGTTCGCTCCGAGCTGCTGGCCCTGCCACCCCCGGCCGAGCGCTACGGCGGCCGGACCGGGCCCCTGCGAGTGCTGGTCTTCGGCGGCAGCCAGGGGGCCAGGTTCCTGAACCGGCACCTGCCGGAATGCCTTGCCGAGTCCGGGCGGCCTGTCAGAGTCTGGCACCAGGCCGGGGAGCGGGAGGTGGACGATGTGCGGGCCGCCTATGCGGGGAGCGGTCTGAACGCTGACGTGGTGCCTTTCATCCAGGACATGGCCGCGGCCTACGCCTGGTGCGACCTGGCGGTCTGCCGGGCCGGGGCTGCCACGGTGGCGGAGCTGGCGGCGGTGGGGGTGCCGGGGCTGCTGGTCCCCTATCCCTATGCCGTCGACGATCACCAGCGCCACAACGCCGAGGCCTTGGTCCAGCGCGGGGCGGCAGTCTGCCTGACCCAGGCCGAGTGGGACGATGCCGCCGTTGCCGGCCGGCTGGCCGGGGATCTCGGTGAGCGCCCGGTGCTGGCGGAAATGGCCGAGGCCGCCCGGGCATTCGCCCGCCCCGATGCCGCCGGGAAGGTCGCCGATCACTGTCTGGAGGGCTCGCACCGTGTCGCCTAGCCGCCCCTTCTCCCAGCCACCGCGTCCGGTGGGGCCCGAGCACGGCCATCACGTCCACTTCGTCGGCATCGGCGGGGTGGGGATGAGCGGCATCGCCGAGGTGCTGCTGGCGCTGGGCTATCCCGTGAGCGGATCGGACCTGCGGGAATCGACCACCGTGGCCCACCTGCGTGAGCTGGGGGCCCGGATCCACATCGGGCACGAGCCGGGCAACGTGGCCGGGGTGGATGTCCTGGTGACCTCCTCGGCGGTGGCTCCGGACAACCCGGAGGTGGCCGCGGCCCGGTCCCGGGGCATCCCGGTGATCCCCCGGGCGGAGATGCTGGCCGAGCTGATG
>JABAHQ010022937.1_pt4 | contig 11941 bp, 9 predicted proteins | sample 7062091 | NCBI WGS metagenome assembly JABAHQ01 (sample SAMN14534359, study PRJNA622989) | marine sediment metagenome | biome: marine biome [ENVO:00000428]; feature: marine pelagic biome [ENVO:01000023]; material: deep marine sediment [ENVO:00002113] | place: India: Gulf of Kutch | collected...
AACTGCATGATCGGGCTGATCACGCCGCCCTACGGCATCCTGCTGTTCGTCATCAACGCGGTGACGCGGCATCCCGCTGGACGACATCATCCGCGAGGTCTGGGCATTTCTCGTTGTCCTGATCGGCGCGCTGCTCCTGATGATCCTCTCGCCAGATCTGGTGCTGTGGCTGCCGCGGCTGTTCGGGTACCAGGGCTGATGCAGGACGACGACTCCCGGAACACGGTCTGCGGTTCAGATGCGGGCGAGGCCAGATGACCCTTTCGATCGGAACCACATTCGTGCCCGGAGACCTCCGGACGAAGCTCGCCGCGATCGCGGCGGCCGGCTTCGGCGGCGTCGAGCTGTTCGACCCCGATTTCACCTGTTTCGACGGCTCCGCGACAGAGCTTGCGCGGGTCGCCGATGACCTCGGCCTGCGCATCGACCTGCTGCAGCCGTTTTGCGATCTCGAAGGGCTTGCGGATTCGCCCAGGATTCGGGCCTTCGACCGGCTGGAGCGCAAGTTCGACCTTATGCAGACCCTCGGCGTCGATCTCCTGCTGCTGTGTTCGTCGACCCATGCGGCCGCGTCGGACGATCCGGCGCGCGCCGCCGCCGACCTCGCGGACCTCGCGGAACGGGCGGTAAGCAGGGATCTCCGGGTCGCCTATATGGCGCTGCCATGGGCGCGGCACATCCGCACCGAAATGGCGGCACTCGAGCTGGTGCGCCGTATCGACAGCCCCGGCCTCGGCATCGGCCTCAACAGTTCGTTCTCGCTGGCGGGCGGGGCGAAACCGGCCCGGCTCAGGGATCTGCCCGGCGAGCGGATATTCCACGTGCAGTTGCTCGATGCCCCCGCCCTGGACATGGACCTGCGCCATCTGACGAAGCATTTCGGCGCGCTTCCCGGACAGGGCGATCTGAACCTCGCGGGCTTCGTCCGAATCGTGGCGAAGGGCGGTTACGCAGGCGCATGGTCGCTGGGCAGCGTCAGCGAAATCGGGTCGCGCGGCGGCGCGAAAGAGGCCGCCACCGACGGCTATCGATCCCTGGTCACGCTGCTGGACGATGCCGCGCGGCGCGAGCCGGACCTGGATTTCGGGACCCCCGAACTGCCCGAGCGCGTCTATGCGTCGGGTTTCGAATTCATCGAATTCGCCGCCGACGAAAAGGACGGCGACGCGCTTGGCGCGATGCTCTCGTCGCTCTGTTTCCGCATGGAACGCCGGCACATAGCCAAATCGGTCGAACTGTGGCGGCAGGGCGCGGTGAATATCGTCGTCAATACCGAGAAAGAAGGCTTCGCGCACGCCGCCTATCTCAGCCACGGACCGTCGGTGTGCGACATGGGGCTGCGTGTCCGGGACGCCGGGACCACCGTTGTCCGTGCCTCGGCCCTCGGCGCATCGATCTTTTCGCAGCCGGTCGGGACGGGAGAGCTGGACATCCCCGCGATCCGGGGCGTCGGCGGGAATGTGGTGCATTTCATCGACGAAAAATCCGACCTACACCGGGTCTGGGATATCGAGTTCGATCCCGTTGCCGCTACGGAGGCCACACAGCCGGCGGGGCTGCGCCGCATCGACCACATCGCGCAGACCATGGCCTATGAGGAGATGCAGAGCTGGCTGCTCTACTACATCTCCACGTTCGACATGCAGAAATCGGCCATCGTCGACGTCGCCGACCCGGCGGGCGTCGTGCACAGCCAGGCGATAGAAAGCCCGGAAGGCGAAGTGCGTCTCAACCTGAACGGCGCGGAAACCCACCGCACATTCGCGGGTGCATTCCTTGCCGACCGGTTCGGCGCGGGCGTACAGCATATCGCCTTCCGGACCGACGACATATTCGAGACATCCGCCAGGCTCGCGGCGTCCGGGTTCCGGCGTCTTGCCATTTCCCCCAACTATTACGCCGACCTGCAGGCGGAATTCGGTCTCGATGACGCCTTCGTCGAGCGACTCAAGGACTCCAACATCCTCTACGACCGCGTCGGTGAAGGGGAGTATTTCCAGATCTACAGCGTGCCGATCTTCGACGAGTTCTTCTTCGAGATCGTCGAGCGGCGCAACGGCTATGCCGGCTATGGCGCCAGGAACGCACCCGTCCGCCTGGCGGCGCAGGTACAGCACCGGCGCCCGGCCGGCATGCCGCGCTGAAATCATGAGTGACCGTTCGCCATGGACCGGCAAAGGCAATCGGACGAAACCGGGAGGGGTTTGTCGAACCCCGTCGGGGTCGGAGGCGGGCGCCGCCCGGCCGTCCCGCCGATTTTGGCCGGCCGAACGCCGCGGACAACACCGAAATTGAGGCTTGGACCCGGATGACAGAACAACCTGACGCCGCCGCCGTCAGCCGATGGTGGCGCACCTCGATCATAGACATGGAGCCGGGCCGTATCGCCTTCCGCNNTGATCTGGCTGATGCTGCGTGGCACCCTGCCGTCCGAGGACCAGGCCCGACTTCTCGAATGCGCCCTGGTGGCGGGCGTCGATCACGGGCCGCAGGCGCCTTCGATCGCCGCCGCCCGCATGGCGGCGACCTGCGGTGTGGGGCTGAACAACGCGATGGCCACCGCCGTCAACATGCTGGGCGACGTCCATGGCGGCGCCGGCGAGCAATGCGCCGAACTTTACTACGACATTGCGGCGCGAATGGACGCGGGCACGGCGCTGGCCGAGGCGGTCGCCGGCGGGCTCGATGCGTGGCGCGCGACCCATGGCAGGATCGTCAGCGGTTTCGGCCACCGCTTCCACAAGCCGGTGGATCCGCGGGCGCCGCGCCTGATGGCGCTGGTCCGCAGCGCCGCCGCCGCGGGAACGGTTGGTGGGCGATTTGCCGATATCGGCGAGGCGGTGCAGGCGGAACTCGCCCGACAGCGCGGCGGCAGGCCGATCGCGATGAACATCGACGGCGCCACGGCGGTGATCTTCTGCGAACTGGGCTTCCCGGCGCCGCTGTCGCGCGGCCTCTTCTGCCTGTCCCGTTCGGTCGGCATTCTGGCCCATGCCTGGGAGCAGATCAAGCAGGGCGGCCGCAACAAGGGCCCCATGCCGCCGCGGTTTCTGCCGCTCTACGAGCCCCCGCAAGACGATTGAGAGGGGCGGGATGACGAGTCGCGACGGAGCAGAATCATGAGCCGGCTTCGCGTCGGCCTGATCGGATGCGGTGTCATCAGCGATATCTACATCCGCACATGCCGCAAGTTCGACATACTCGATATCGTTGCCTGCGCCAGCCTGGATCCCGAGGAATCCCGGCGCAAGGCGGCGCAGCACGGAATTGCGCGGGCATGTGCGCCGGACGAGATTTTGCGCGATCCCGATATCGACTGCGTGCTGAACCTGACGATTCCGGCGGCCCATGCCGAAATCTCCACGGCCGCGCTGGAAGCCGGCAAGCATGTCTACTCGGAAAAACCCTTCGTCACGCGCATCGAGGACGGGAAAAGGATTCTCTCGCTTGCGGCGTCGAAGGGACTGCAAGTCGGGAACGCGCCGGATACCTTTCTCGGCGGGCGCTGGCAGACATGCCGAAAGCTGATCGAGGACGGCGTTATCGGCGCGCCGACCGGCGTCGGCGCTTTCGTCGGCACGCATGGCGTCGAACGGCATCATCCCAATCCCGATTTCTATTACAAGCCCGGAGGCGGGCCGCTGCTCGACCTTGGCCCGTACTACCTGACCGCCATGATCGCCCTGCTGGGCCCGGTCCGGCGGGTCTGCGGCATGTCGAGACGAACCTTCGACAGACGGATGATCGAGTCCCGGCCGCGACACGGCGAATTCATCGATGTCGAGGTCGATACCCATGTATGCGGCATGCTGGAATTCGAAAGCGGCGCGATCGGCTCCATCATGACCAGTTTCGACGTCTGGGACTCGCAGACGCCGAGATTCGAAATCTACGGCGAGGACGGGACGATCTGCATTCCCGACCCGGATCCGGTGCATGGAGCGAATGTCTTCGAAGGCGAGGTCTGGTACCGGACCAGGGAAACCTCCCGCTGGACCTACAAACCCAGGGTCCAGGGACTGGAAACCTGGCAGGTCGCAAAAAACACCCACGGATACAACGAAGACTCGAGAGGCTTGGGGCTGGTCGATCTGGCTTACGCGGCAAGGAACGGGCGGCCGTTGCGCGCGAGTGGCGAGATGGCCCACCACGTATTCGAAGTAATGTCGGGAATACTGGAATCGCCGGCGACCGGGGAATACCGGAATATCGAAAGCACCTGCGGCATTCCGGCGCCGCTGCCGGAAGATTTCCCGCTTTGCGAAGGCTGAACATGACAAGGGGTCCTGTCCGATGAGCGTCGAGGCGCTGGCATTCGCGGAACCGTTCTTTACGGTGAAGCATCTGGTCGATGAAGCGGCCTACCCGGCGGGGGAAAAGTGCATCTTGGTCAACCTGTCCGAAACCGCGATCGATATCCAGGGCCAGAACCTGGGTTTTCTGCAGTCGGTCGTCGTTGCGAACACCGTCGTTCGGAACGTCGAACGGGCGGTTCTCGTCGAGCGGTTTGCAAGCTATGCGGACGCGGACTCGCTGTTTGCGTCGGTCAGGGCGGCCTGGCCCCTGGCCTATGAGGTCAGAAAGGAGGAGCGGTTGAAGGGCGTCAGCCACTACATGTCGCCCAAGGCGACGCTCGGCGACGTCACGCTGAGCATGTATCATGCCGGTTCCGTTCCGTTGAACGTCGGCCTCCATAAAACCCATCCGCATTGCGACGCGCCCGGTTTCCGGGAAGTGCATACCCAGATCGTCGGGTTCGGCAAGATGCAGCAATGCCGCGAGCGGGACGTCGGCACTCTCTATCTCGAGGAGATGCTGGCGCCCGGCGCCACCCATAAGCCGATGTATGACGCGCAGGGCAATTACCCCTGGCATCAGTACGAAACCGTCACCCCCGGCATTTTCATGGCGGTCGAAATCATGCCGGCCGGACCGGCCGGCGCCGCTTGAGCACAGACGATCAACAGGAACGAGGCCATGACCGAGACGCTGCTTCCCGCAACCCTTGATTTTGACGGACCCTTTCCGCGCCTGTCCCGCCGCCTGCGGATCGGCATCGTGGGGGGCGGCCGAATTTCCGTTGTTCAGGCGATGGGAGCCCGGCTCAGCGACCGCTGGGAGGTGACCGCCGGCGCCCTGTCGTCGGACCCCGAAAGGGCGAAGGCCCGGGGCGCGGAATGGCATCTGCCGACGGAGCGCTGCTACGCCTCCTTCGAAGATATGGCGAGCCGCGAATCGCGGCGGCCGGACGGCGTCGACGCGGTGATGATCACGACGCCGAACCACGTTCACTTCGCAGCCGCCCGATCCTTCCTGCAGGCCGGTATAGATGTCCTCTGCGACAAACCCCTGACCAACGAATTCTCCGAGGCGTCCGAACTCGTGCGGCTCGTGGGGCGGACGGGACTGGTCTTCGGCGTGTGCTATACCATGACGTCCTTCCCCATGGTGCGCCAGGCCCGCGAAATCGTCAGGAGCGGCGGGATCGGCAGGATCAACCAGATCCATGTGGAGTTCATGCAGGACTGGATGACCCCGGACGACGTCGCGGACGCCGAGCATGTGAAATGGCGCCTCGACCCGGCGAAATCGGGCGCGACCAGCTGCACCGGCGATATCGGGACCCACGCCCAGCACCTTGCGTCCTTCGTGTCCGGACTGGAGCTGACCCACCTGCGCGCGGAGATGCATGTCTGCGGCGCGCCCAAGCCGCTCGAGGACACGGTTTTCATGATGACGCGCTATGCCGACGAAATCCCCGGAACCCTGATGGCGACCCGCCTCGCCCCCGGCAACCGGGGCGGGCTGCGCTTGCGCGTCTTCGGCAGCGAAGGCGGGATCGAATGGGACCTGGAAAACCCCGAGCGCCTCAAATTCAACCGCTATGGCGAACCCGACCGCATCCTCAGCCGCGGCCATGGACACGGCATCGAACCGCATATCGAGCGGTTCCTGCGCACCGGTCGCGGCTTTTCGGAGGGATTCATAGAAGCCTGGGGCAACCTTTACACGGAGTTCGCGCTTGCCGTGGCGGCGCGGCGTGACGGCGTCGCCGTACCGGCGGGATGGCTGAGCTATCCCACCGTCGAAGACGGAGCCCAGGGCGTTCGCTTCATCGAAGCCGCCGTTGACTCGCACAGGGCGGGCGGCGCGTGGGTGGAGTGCCGCGCAGCCCTCTGAACGGTCGCGCCGGCCGGGCCGCCCGGCCGGAACAAACCTGTTTTCCGGGGCGGACACGACGCTTCGCGCCGTTGCGGCGGATGGCGTGCGCCGCAACGGTCGCACCATACACCGCCGGGAAATCCCTGTGAAATCCCTGTGCGTCCGCCCTGCGAACCACCATCCCCCTGGGAAAGCGCCCGAAAAAAAACACGACATGTCAATGACATGACGGAGCGGATCGAAGGGCGGCCCGCGGCCCCGTGAACAATAGTTGATATTCCAAAAAATCTCTGATATTCTAAAAAACCTAAGGCAATATTCCTTATAACAGTTTTCCATGCGGAGCGATCCGAAATGCCAGAGCGATCGGAGGAAAGGGCCGATGGCGGGAGCTACTCCTTAGCCCATCTCACCCTGATCGGCTGTTCGGCTCCCGAACTGGTCTATATCGCGGCCCGAGCGGGCTATGACGCGGTCAGCCCGCGTTTCATACCGATGAACGTGGCCGGCGAGTTCTCCTGCTTTCCGCATGACAAGAACCTGGTGCGCGCCACGAAAACCGCGCTCGAGGCGACCGGCCTCGGGGTTAATGAGATCGAACTCGCGCGGATCACCGAAGACTGCGACCCGCGCACCTTCGAAGCGGCTCTGGAACTGGGCGGTGAACTGGGCGCGAAACGCCTGATCATGAGCGCCTGGACGAAGGACAGAAACGACCGCGACTTCCTGGTCGACTGCTATGCCGAAACCTGCGATCTCGCCGCGCCCTACGGTCTGACGGTGGATCTTGAATTCCCGACATTCTCGCGGATTCGGACGCTGGACGAAGCGCTGGACATCGTCCGCGCCGCCGACCGGCCAAACGGAGGGATCCTGGTCGATACGCTTTATCTCCATCTTTCGCGGGTCGATACGGGCGAATTGCTGCACGTGCCGAGCGACCTGCTGCATTTCCTGCATATTTCCGATGCCCTGCCGGGCATCGCCGACACCCGCCAGGGCATGATCCAGCTGGCCCGCGACGCCCGGCTCTATCCGGGTGAGGGCTGCATCGATTTCAAAGGGATCATCGAGCGCATGCCGCCGGTCGATTACTCGATCGAGCTGCCCAATCTGAGCCGCGTTGCAGAGCTTGGCTACGAGGAACACGCCAGGAGAAGCCTGCATTACGCAAAACGTACTTTCGGTTTCGTACAGTCCGAGCGCCGCCAGGCGGAACTCATCCCGGCGCCGGTCCTTCAGTCAGGAGTTGAAAAACATGGGTCGAGAGCTCACTGAGCAAGACAGGATACTGGTCGCGGACCTTCTGGAACGCGCGCGCGCCGCGATGGCCGAGGTCGAGGACTATTCGCAGGAACAACTGGATCGCCTGGCGCGGGCGATCGGCTGGTATGCCGGCAACGAAAAGACCTTCACGCGCCTCGCGCAGCTGGGCGTTAACGAAAGCGGCATCGGCGATCGTGACGGCCGCCCGGCCAAACGCTTCAAGATACATGGCGTGCTGCGCGACGCCCTGCGACAGCGGAGCACCGGCATCGTCGAAGAGGACCCCGTCAAGGGCATCGTGAAATACGCCAAGCCGGCCGGCGTCATCGCGTCGCTGATTCCGATGACCAACCCGGCGCTGACGCCGCCGGTAACCGGCATCTACGCGGCCAAGGCCCGCGACGCGGTCATCTTCTCCCCGCATCCGCGCACCGCCCGGACAACCGCCGAAATGGTGGCGGTCATGCGGGCGGCCTGCCGCGCCGTCGATGCACCCGAGGATCTCTTCCAGGTCGTCTCGAAACCCTCGATCCCGCTGACCCAGCATCTGATGGAGCTATGCGACCTGACGCTGGCGACCGGCGGCAAGCCGATGGTCAGGGCCGCCTACAGTTCCGGCAAACCGGCCTATGGCGTCGGCGCCGGCAATTCGTCGATCGTCATCGACGACACCGCCGATATCGAGATCGCGGCGGCGAACACGCGCATGTCCAAGACGTCGGATTTCGGCTCCGGCTGTTCGGCCGACGGCAACATAATCATCCAGCGTTCGATCTACGACCGGATGGTCAAGGCGCTGGAGGCCGAGGGCGGATACCTTTGCAGCGAGGCGGAAAAGGCGCTGCTCGAGAAAGCCATGTGGGACGAGAAGGGAAACCGCACCTTCCCAACCATCGCCTGCCGGCCCCAGCAGACCGCCGAGGTGGCCGGTTTCTCCATTCCCGACGACCGCAAGTTCCTGATGGTCGAGAACCAGGGGCAGATCGGCCCGCAGCACAAGTTTTCCAAGGAGAAGCTCACGACCCTGATGGCGCTCTACCATTTCGACAGCTTCGACGACGCGCTGGACACGGTGCGCGCCATTTACGAGGTCGGCGGCAAGGGTCATTCCTGCGGCATCTACTCGCACAACGATGCCAATATCGACGCGCTCGCCCGGGTCGCGCCGGTCAGCCGGATAATGGTGCGCCAGCCGCAATCGAAGGCCAATGCGGGCTCGTTCACCAACGGCATGCCGATGACGTCCAGTCTCGGCTGCGGCGTGTGGGGCGGCAACATCACCAATGAGAATGTCAGCCTCAAGCATTTCATGAACTACACCTGGGTCAGCCGCCCGATTCCGGAGGATCGCCCCTCGGAACAGGAACTGTTCGGCGAGTTTTACCAGGCGGATATCGAGGCGGCCGTGGCATGACAGCGATGAAGGACAGGGGCGTGGGCACCCGGAAAACCGTTGCCGAACACATCGTCGACTATCTGGAGCGTCGCGAGGTACGGCATGTCTTCGGTCTGTGCGGCCACACGAATATCGCCGTGCTGGCCGCGCTTGCCGACAGCCCGATCGAGTTCGTCACCGTTCGCCACGAGCAGATCGCGAGCCACGCCGCCGACGCCTATGCACGCGTGACCGGCAGGGCCTCCGTCGTGCTGTCGCATCTCAGCCCGGGGCTCACCAACTGCGCGACCGGGGTGGCCAACGCGGCGCTCGACTGCATCCCGATGGTGGTGATCGCCGGCGATGTGCCCACCCACTACTACGGCAAGCATCCGCATCAGGAGGTCAACCTCCATGCCGACGCCCAGCAGTATGAGATCTACCGCCCCTTCGTGAAGCGGGCCTGGCGGGTGGACCGGGCCGACCTGATGGCCGAGATACTGGAAAAGGCGTTCCACCTGGCCGAGACCGGCCAGCCCGGGCCGGTGCTGGTGAACGTGCCCATGGACATCTTTTCCGAAGTCATCGCCAGCGACAGTTTCGACCGCGTCGCCGGCAACACGCGATCCCTGGTCAAGCCCTCGATCGACGACGACACCGCGCGCCGGATCGTGACCGCCCTGGCCGAGGCCGAAAACCCCGTGCTCTATGCGGGGGGCGGCATCCTGCTGGCGCAGGCTTCGGAGGAACTGAGGGAATTCGTCGATCACATGCAGATCCCGGTCGCCCACAGCCTTATGGGCAAGGGGGCGCTGCGGGACGATCATCCGCTTGTCCTCGGCATGACCGGCTTCTGGGGCACCGAACTGGTGAACCAGGCCTGTCTGAACGCCGACTGGCTGTTCGCCATCGGGACCCGTTTCAAGGAGGCGGATTGTTCNNGGCGACAGGACAAGGGTCATCCATATCGATATCGAACCCTCCGAGATCGGCCGCAACTATCCGACCGAGATCGGCGTCATCGCCGATGCCAGGGCGGCGCTCAGGGTGCTGACCCGGGTGGCCAGGGAGCTCTACCCCGACGGCTTCGGGCGGCCCGCGCTGGTGCAAGAAATCGCCGGTTTCCGGCGTGACTTCCGCGAACGCAATTTGGAGATGGCGACAAGCGCCGCCTTCCCGATGATGCCCGAGCGTATTCTGGCCGATGTCCGCAAGGCCCTGCCCGAGGATGCGATCATCACCACCGATGTGGGCTGGAACAAGAACGGTGTCGGGCAGCAGTTCGACATCCTGTGCCCCGGCTCGATCCTGACGCCGGGCGGATTCGCCACCATGGGCTTCGGCCCGCCCGGGGCGATCGGCGCGAAGCTGGCCGCGCCGGACCGGGTCGTGATCTCGCTGGTCGGGGACGGCGGCTTCGGGCAGAACCCCGCGATGCTGGCGACCGCCGTGGAACTGGATCTCGGGATCGTCTGGCTGGTGATGAACAACAACGCCTTCGGCACCATCGCTGGATTGCAGAAGGCCCATTACGGCCTGACCTACGGCACGACCTTCCCGGGCACCGCCGCCGCACCGAAGAACGGGCCGGGCTATGCGGAAATCGCCCGTGCATACGGCGCCGACGGGGTGCGTATCTCGGCCGCCAACGAGCTGCTGCCGGCGCTGGAAAAGGCAATCGCCGGCGGCAGGCCGACGGTGCTCGACGTGCCGATGGTCAACAACCCGACACCGACGACCGGCCACTGGAACATCCTGGACATCTATTCGCCGGGAGAGAACGTTTCGCACGTGTCGACCTGACGCCTGCAGCCAGGGCGCCCCTGCAATGTCATGGCCCTCGGAAGCCGGCGGATTGGCGTAGAGACCGCAACGTGCAAAGGCCATACCGCGCCATCGGGAACAACGTCCCGACGGCGCTCGTGAAATCGGCACGCGGAACCGGCCCGGAGCGACGTCCGGACTCCTCTGCAAATCAGTGTTCGTGACAACCGGTGTTTGGCGGGCCGGGCGTGTTTCTGTGCAGCGATCTTGGATGTTTCGCGCATGGCGAATTTCGCGCTGCCGATGGCGGCTGGTTGGCGCGGCTCGCCGACACGTGTCACAATACCGAGGTCCGCATACGCGGATGCCGGAAGGGAGAAGCCGGGATGACCCGGGACGAATTGCTTCGCATTCTCGACTTNNCAGCCTCGCGCAGACCGATGCGCGCTGGAACATCATTGCATATGCCATGCGCCGCCACCTGGAAGGCAAGTTGTTGACGGTCACCTCGGCCGCAGCCGCGGCCTGTGTTCCCTATGGCACGGCTATGCGCCGCATCGGCGAATTGCTCGAAGAGGGTCGACTTCACAAGCGTCCGCGCTCCAAGTCAGGCAAATCCTTTTCGCTTCACCCCACGCGAGACCTGATCCGTGAATTCGAAGCCTATGCCGCTCATCTCAAGGCTCATGTCGGCAAGACCTTCGGTTTCACCGATGAGGACGCCCAAGACGGCTTCTTCTTCGGCGGCTCCTATATGACGGCCCGCATCCTGTCCTTTCCCAATGCAATGCGCCAAGGGGTCGGCTACGAACAGACCCTGCGGCTGCTCTGCCCACCCGATCCGACATTCCGTACTCTTACCGATCATGTGCGGACGCTGAACGAGCTGTGCGGCTGCAAATTCGAGTTCGAACTGCTGCCGCTCGACGATCTGCATGCGGAGCTTCTGCGCAACAGCGAATTGGAGATCTCGCGTTACGATGTCGTCTGCTTCGACCTGCCATGGGTTGGCGAACTGGCGGAGAAACAGGTCGTCCGGCCGCTCAACACAATCATCGAGGCCGAACGCTACAACGCGTCGGACTTTCACGCTGCCGCATGGAAGGGCGCAAGATACGAAAAAGTCCAATACGGCATTCCGATACAGCCGACGACGGAAATCCTGTTCTATCGCAACGACCTGTTCGAGGCGGCCGGCCTCGACAAGCCGCAGACTACCGATGACGTTCTGGAGGCGGCAAGGGTGTTGCACGGCACCACGCTAGGCACGTCCGGCATCGTGATGAACTACGGCCCCGGCCTGCCGGTCGCACACACTTTCATTCAGACCATGGCGGACTTCGGCGCGCCGGTCCTCAATCTGAGCAAGGTGGG
>JABAHQ010013022.1_pt3 | contig 11940 bp, 9 predicted proteins | sample 7062091 | NCBI WGS metagenome assembly JABAHQ01 (sample SAMN14534359, study PRJNA622989) | marine sediment metagenome | biome: marine biome [ENVO:00000428]; feature: marine pelagic biome [ENVO:01000023]; material: deep marine sediment [ENVO:00002113] | place: India: Gulf of Kutch | collected...
AACGCACGCCTCTTCGGGAATCCAAGACTCAGGGCCGCGGCGCGCCTCAACGCGTCGACGAGCTCGGACGGCTCGTCGAGCTCGTCGTCCTCGAGCAGCTCGACCGCGACGACGAGCTCGTCGAGACTGCCGCACCACGCGTGCGCCTCGCGGAGCAGTGCGTCGCGGCGCTCGTACAGGAAAGTCCGCCAGGCCGCGCGGGAGACGCCGNNTCGACGCCGGCGACGAGGCGTCGGATCTGCAGCGCGAGCCAGGCGAGCTCCACGTCGTCCGAGGCCTCGAGGATCTCGAGCGCGCGGTGCACCCGCAGCGGTGTTTCGCGCGAAACGGTCACGCGAGAACGGTGTCCACGAGCAGTCGGTGCATTCGGCCCTCGTCGAAGCGATCAGCCTCGATCGACAACTCGGCCAAGCCGGCGCCGCGGATCCCGATCGCGACAACGATGATGTCCGCGTGGCCACTGGGTTCGACGAGCACGGCACGTTGGTTCTTGGGACGCTCGGCAAGCATCGTTAAGACCCGCTCGCTCCGCGCCTGGCGACGAACCGCGGCTAGCAGGCGCGGCTTATTGCGCTGGATCAGGACGCGCTGTTCAGCCGTGATCGGCTCGACCGCATCGACGAGCAACTGATCGTCGTCAGTGGCGCGGAAAGACATTCCAGCAGCCCGCAGGGATCCAAGGAGGTCGTCCGCGCGCATTAGAACGCCTCGCGGAGTCGGCCGCGTCGTTTGGTGAGCTCGACGGCGCCGTCGACTTCGGCTTCGCTGAAACCGTGCTCGAGCAAGTCGGCCGCCGTCCGACCCAAGGCCATCAACTGCGCGGCCTGCTCGAAGCGCTCGTCTGCCGCCCCTCTTATGGTTAATNNCTGGTTCGGTCCGACGGGGGTCGGACACTTCGTCGGACACTTCGTCGGACACTTTCGCCATTCTCGACGGCCGAACTGTCCGGCCCGCGCCGGACACTTGCGCAACTGTCCGGCGTGGATCGGACGCTTTCGAAAGACTCCGACTCGGGTCGTACACTTTCGGGGATGCGTAATTGCGTGAGCGTCGTTTTGCCGCCGCGACCACGTCTGCCCTCGCCAGTCCGCCGTTCGAGGTAGCCACGTCGGGTAAGCGAGCGTAGGTGGTTCTGCACCGTTTGGCGATGTCGATTCGTGTCGGCCGCGAGCGTGTTGATGCTCATCGTGGCCTCACCATCGCGGTTCGCGTAGGCTCGAATCGCCCACGCCGTGACTCGGCAAGCATCACCGAGCTCGGCGTCGCGCAGCACGAGCCGCTCCCACTCGTCCCGAATGTCCGCCACGCGAACGCCGGCGCTACGAGCCGCGTCGGAGCGCCGGTGGTATCATTTCCCGCGCTCGTCGGACGGCAACCCGCGAGTATTCTCTTGCTCGGGGGCGTCGCCGCGCCCCCGCTCCCCTACCGCTCATGCGGCCGACTGATCGCGCTCGGCATCGCGTCGCTCGAGCTCGTCGAGGCGCCAGCGCCCGCCGCTCTGCGGGCCGTTGAAGTACGTTGGCGGCGGCAAAATACCGCGGTCGATCCACCGCCATGCTGTGCGGCGCGAAATGGAGTAACGCCGGCACAAGTGCTCGATGTCGATGTAGACGGTTCCGGTCATCGTCAGCTCCGCGAGTTTGGCGTGAGCTGACTTTAGCTGACCGGCGGTATCACGCACTCGAGTCAGCGCGACAGAGCGTCGCTTTGTCGCGCTCTGCGGATCCGCGTTCGAACCGATCCTGGTTGAACGTGATATCGGGCGGCGACGTCTTTCACAGCCTGAGCCCACGCATTCTTCGCGATCCAGCCGTCAGCGCGAAGCTGTGCCGCGCGTGCATCGACCTCGCTTGCAACGTCAGCGGGAATACGCGCAGTCTCGCGGGCCCCACGAGCGTTGAGTCGATAGGTCTTGCGTCGATCCCGCGAGCGTTCGAGGACTCGCCAAAGTATCCTGTGGAGCGCGAGCCCGGCTAGCATCTCGCGCTGCGGCGAATTGAGGCCGAGCCGGCGGCGATACTCTCGGTACGCGCGCCGCAGCCAACCGTCGGTCATCGACGCTTCCGGATCGGCGTCACGCTGGCTTTCGACGGCACGGTCGCGAGGAACCGCGCCCAAGCGTTCATTAGCTTGACGCGCTTCGGCAGCAGCTCATCGCGCGCGTAGGCGGCTCTGGTCGCGTCGCTGGACACGTGCGCGAGCGCGAGCTCCGAGACCTCATCCGGGTAGCTCGTCGACGAGCGACACCAATCCTTGAACGACGAGCGGAAGCCGTGCGGCGTCGCGATCCGGTTCAACTTCGGATCGAGATACCCGTCGCCGCCGGCCTCGATGTCGTCGTCGTGCATCCGCCTCGGCACGGCCGAGAGCGTCATATCCGAGAGCGCGCCGCCGCGAGCGGCTGGGAAGACATACGGCGAGCCCTTCATGCGCGGCAGCTTCTTGAGCAGCTTCACGGCCGGCGCCGAGAGCGGGACACGGTGCGTCAATCCGGCCTTCATGCGCTCGGTCGGGACGGTCCAGAGCTTGCCCTCGATGTCGATCTCGTCCCATGTCGCGAGCCGAACCTCGCCCGAGCGGGCCGCGGTCAGGATCACGAACTCGAGTGCCCGAGCGCCCATACCGTCGCGCTCCCGAAGTCCGGCCATGAACCGCGGTACCTCGTGCCACGGCAGCGCGGGGTAATGCGTGCCCTTGGACACCTTCGACGGCGACGGCAACACGTGCTTGAGCGTCTTCCACGCCGCCGGGTTATCGAGCCCATCGCGGTAGCCGGAGACGCGCGCCCATTCGAGCACGGTCTCGATGCGCCCGCGCAGCCGGCTCATGCTCTCCGTCTTCGTGAGCCAGTGCGGCTCGAGGACGCTGACGACGTGCGCGAGCTCGACGTCGGAGACCGGCAGCGCGCCGATCTTCGGGCTCGCATAGGTGTCGAGCGAGCCTTTCCACTGCTTCGCGTGCTTGGCGTTTCGGAACTCGCGCGAGCGCGCCTTGAAGCACGCCTCGGCGGCCTGGTCGAACGTCAGTCGCTTCGCCTCGGCCGAGACGAGCGCGGCCTGAGCGGCCCGACGCGCCTCGCGCGGGTCGATCCCCTGCTCTATCTGCTCGCGGTAGCGGCGGGCCTTGTCGCGGGCATCAGCGAGCGTGACGGTCGGATAGGCGCCGAGCCCGAGGTCCGGGCGCTTGTCGCCCATCTTGACGCGGAGAATCCACGACGCGGCGGGCGGGCGCTTCACCTGCAGGTACAAACCGGCCACGCCGCCGACTGCATGAAAACCGGGTTTCTCCGCCAAACGTCGGACGGCAGCCGGCGTCAACTCTCGGGTTCGCTTCGGCACCGCTCGATGTCTCCGCCATTGCCCTTGACCTCACACCGAACCCAACATAGCATCTGTCCTTAGGTGGCACAAGCTAACTCAGGTAGTCGCAAGGGTTTCGACGTAACCGACTGAAGCGCAAAGGGTAATGGCGCAATAGTGGCGCAACGTGTCGTTGACGGGAAGCCGTCACTCCCTCCGCCAAGATATCTTATTGTTTTTCCTTGTCTTTTATGCTAGCGCAGCGTCGGCAAATAGTCCCCGACTATCCGCGACTTACAGCCCTGCGCATTTCCATTTCTGACAACAGAGACTCTTGTGCCGCCCAACAACATGCGCAAATGCTGAAAAGTCTCTCTTCGCAATGTTGGTGGCCCAGGTTTGAGTGGCAATCCGCGAATTCTCACGTCCAAGGCCATATCGCTGCGGAGACCGACGAGACTATCGGCTGATCCCTTTCACGGAGGCTGACGTCCGCTTCGCAGCCGATTCAGTGCCAAAGGCGATGTCCGGCTCGTGGCGATCAAGCGCGGCGCGAAGCGACGTGCAGGACCGTCCGGGGTGAAAAGTTTGATAACCGGGAGGATGTCCGGCTCACGCCGTCCCTCGCCTTGATATTCGAGTGTCAGCCGGCCGTGGCGCAAAAGCTGCTCCCGAATGGACTGGGTAAGAAGCGCTCGCGCGAGGGATCGTCACCGCATGGCCGGGACCCACGCTTCCGGGGCCCGGGGCGCCGCGCGCCTAGAGCCCGGTCCGGGTGTTCACCTAGGGCACACCCGGACGCGCCTACGAAATATCCTGGAAAGTCAGCGGCTCAACGCTGCCCGTGGTTTACGACTTGGGCTTTTTGCACAGCCCGACTGTACATATTGGGGGGCAATTTAAACTGGGCAACTGCTACCGAATCTCTGGCGATCGGACAATGAGCTACTACCAGTCGATGCGCTGGGCAACCCGCCTGTAATTTGTAACTGCCTTGGTAAGAAACTCCTCACTCCCCCGTTTGCGAACCCCGCTTCCAGCAAGCGCCCTTTCAACGGTTGCTGGAGAATCTCTGCGAGGAGCCGCTCGCAGACTTGTCTATGCCAGCCGCTTCGTCCGACTGGCATGCGGACCACGCCATGAGGCTGGGGACGCTCAAGCGCTTCGGACAGCTCTTCCTCGCTCGTCGATTCCAGCGAAGCAATAGAGGCGAGGATTTCGAAACGCTCGAATAGAACATCGAAATCCGCCGTCAAGCCGGTAAAACTCTGCCCCCAGTTCGCGAATACATCGCGCAGGTGATCGCTCAGCGGTGTCTTGCGTCGCTCGAACCCGTCGAGATTCTGCCATGCGTTTTTGTCGCATCCCTCCCAATCCCACAGAAACAACAAGTCAACGATCCGATCGACCGTGCCGTCGTGATTCAGCGAAAGCTGTGCGGAGAGGAATTCATGAACCGTCTGCCAGCGCCCCGCGCGTGTAAGTCCGATGCCATAGGCTGTAAAGATAAGGACGGCAGGATAGGAGTGGATGTCCAGCCATATTGTCAGTCCGTTCCTGATCCTCGTGGTCTTCTCGAAGACTGCACGGACCGCATCAAGGATCAACGGCAATTCAGAGCCATCTCCCCAGCGCCCCATAACGCCGGCGATACGCGCGGCCGGCTCTGCTGCCGCTTCGTAAGCGGCAACGCGTGAGCGGAATTCCTCCGGACTCCAAGTCCCTTGAGGTGCAAACGCGGCCCCGTCCGTCTTCTCTATGAGGCTTTCGACCTCACTGGTCACCAGTTCATCGAGCTGGATGCGATGCTCTGGCTTTGCCAGATAGCGCTTGGTCGTATCCACCAGCAAATCCATGCTAAGCGGATTCTCCCGCCGGGTGCGCTCCAGTGTCTGCACACGCTCGAAGATTCCCGTGAAGAAGCTGTCCGCATCGGCAACCGGAACGATGCGGGCATCGCGATGATCAACAATCTCTTTAGCGGCATCGCCGAGCGTGCTGCGTGCTGTCCAGTAGACCGGATACCGGCGATTGGGAGCACGAAGAAAGGCGGCTCTCAAAGCATGGTCCCACTCGCCGGACCAGCCGCAGACGANNATATCCGGTCAAGCAAGGTATCGTATTCGGCGGGATATGTGGCGAGTTCGGACTCAGTATTCAGAATCCGCGCATCGCGGTAATCGCCATGCAGCTTGAGCACATAGCAGCTGCTATGGGTTAGCGGTTCCGCCCCCGCGAGGGCATCGGGCGATGCAACAACTGTCGGCTCGACTCCGGCCTCCCGCAAAGCGTTTTCTATAAGCCGGTCGAAGTTCGTGGTAACGATGACCCGTATATATCCGTTTCGTACAAGTTCCGCGAGAGCGTGGTGTGCATCGGTAGGCAGCTNNTCCTGTTCTTCAGCTGTGGGCTCGATGTAGCTGTGCAATATCGAACGCCGCTCCGCGGGCGATGAGGCAAGTGCCTGGAGCAGATCAGAATAGTTCGGCTCATCGCCGGTCTCCTTGCGGTGCCAGGCCGCCCAATCACTTTGATCCTCGACACCCTGCGCGGCCGCAACGCGCCTGATCAGATCAAGCGTGATTTCCCAGCCAGTCGGGACCTGCGCTGCCCGTGAGAGCCCGGAGCCGGCCAGCACGGCGAAAACACCCTTGTTCTCGTATACCGAAAACGAAAGCTGCGTAAGGGGATCGTTGGCAAGAATACTCATGGAAAATCACTCGTTCAGCAACAGCTCGGCCATACCGTCGAGCCGCGCTTTCACGGACTCCCAGCCGGGCAAAACCTCCCCTAGCAGCCGGTAGTAGCGCGGCGAATGATTGTGTTCCTTCAGGTGGCAGAGCTCGTGTGCGAGCACGTAGTCGACGCACTCACGCGGCGCCTTGACAAGATGGGGATTGAGATACACGGCGCCCTTTGGCGAGCAGCTCCCCCATTGCCGCCGCATTGTCCTCAGGCGCAGCGGCGGCGCTGCATCCAGCCAGGACAGGCGCGCAGCCATATCATCGAGGCGGCGCGAAAACACCTCTGCGGCGCGCTGACGATACCAGCCATTCAGCTGTTCCTTTACGCTCGCGGGGTCGCGTTGATCGCTCTCAACACAGAGCCGCCCCCGGAGAAGCTTGACCGAGGGTCCTGAACCGCTTTCCGGCAGCAGCTTGAGCTGGTAACGACGGCCCCGATAGAAATGCCCCTCACCGCTGACATACCGGCGCGGCAGCGCGTGTTCACGCTGCGCCTGCGCCATGTTCACATGGTTCCTGATCCAGCGCGCGCGCTTCAGGACGGCGTGATGAATGCGCTCGGGGGGCTCGCCTTCCGGGGCATCGACCTGGACGGAGGCATCCGGATGGACATGTATCGCAATCCTCTCCTGCCGGCCCGGCACGAAGCAGACCTCGTACCGAAAGCGTTGCGCGCCGTATGTGAAGCTGCCCTCTTTCATGGCCGCAGTTCCCCGCGCGAGAGACCCACGCGCGCAATCTGCAGCACGCGCTCTATGACCTGCTTGGCGTCATCAAGCCCGATCCTCTCGAACAGATGCGGCAACAGGGCTTGCCGGATGGCGGCCTCAATGTCCTGCGGACTGATCGAGTGTTCTGACACGGCGGCGCGGACGGTTTCATCGATATAGAGGGCATCCTCGATGAGACCCTTGCGCTCTTCTTCGGACAGGGCGCCAAAGCGCTCCTCTCCCAGAACGAGCCGAAAGGCCCCGTAATAGGCTTTGGCGTGCTTGTTGCCATTCAGGGTTTGGGGAACGTCATCGACCGCGCGTTCCTTGACCTTCTCCTCCAAATCCTTGAAGAGAATATATTGCTTGTAGGGATGGTCGAATAACGCCTCGGCCTCGGCGATGGCCTGCTTTAATAGCTCGGAGAAGACAACCTGCGCGTACGGGTCGTCGGCAAGCTCCTGCTCGATCGTCTTCTTGACGCGGCTGCGGATAATGTCGGTTTCGTTCCGCGTCTTTTCCTTCGACCATTTCGAGGCATCCTGATCCTTGCCAAGCTCATCGACCGGAATGACGCCNNGGATCTGATCCTCATAGGCGCTGTAATCGACAGATTCCTGCGCATCCTGTTTGGCGATCTGCCGCAGCGAGGTAAACCAGCGCAGATCCTTCTTGTATCTCGCAATATCCTCTTCGCTGAAAGCCGTGTCCTCGAAGAAGCTCTGCGAGGCCAGCGCGACCTGCAGGCACAGCCCGAAATCCGTCAGGGCCTGGTAGAAATCCTCGCGGAAACTCTGGCGCGTATCGTAGCTATGCCCGTTCTCGTCTTCTTCGTAATGCGGGACAAGAAGCTGGCGGTATTGTTCGATATCCTGCCGGTTCTTCACACTTGCAAACAGCGACCAGAGCTGCTCGTGCAGGCGCGGCAGCTTCTTGTACTCGCTGCTGACCTCCTGATACAGCCCGTCGATATCGTCAATGTCGTAGCCGCCCTGCGTGCGGCTCGCGAGGTCCTGATAAGCCTCTATAGCCGTATCAAGTTCTTTGAGAATGCCCCGATAGTCAATCAGAAGGCCGAACTTCTTCGCATCGTGAAGCCGGTTCACACGTGCGATTGCCTGAATGAGATTGTGCTGTTTGAGCGGCTTGTCTATGTAGAGAACGGCATTGCGGGGTTCATCGAACCCCGTCAGCAGCTTGTCGACAACAATCAGAAGATCCGGCGCGCCCGGCGTGGAGAACTCCTCAATGACCTCGCGCTCATAGTCCTCCGGATCGCCTTGAACATTCTCCTGCCACCATTGCTGCACTTCGGGCAGCTCTGATTCATCGACATCACTGTGACCTTCCCGGCTGTCGGGCGGCGAGATCACGACGGCGCTTGAGACGAGGCCCGTCTCGTCGAGATGCTTTTTGAACCGAATGGCGGCACGTTTGCTGTCGGTGGCGATCTGTCCTTTGAGGCCCTGGCCGAGCTTTTTGACGTTCTCGTCAAAATGCACGGCGATGTCCCATGCGATCAGTTCAAGACGGTTGGCCGATCCGTAGACAGGCCCCTTCTTGCCCCATTTCTTCTTGAGATCGCCTCGCTGCTCGTCAGACAGGCCCGCCGTGATCTTGTCGAACCAATTGTCGATGGCCTTTTCATTGACCTCGAGCTCCGGCTTGCGCTCCTCGTAAAGGAGCGGTGTCACCTGGTGCGTATTCCGGCCGACCGTGACCGCTGATTCCGATCGAACGTGACCGCCGTTTCCGGCGGATCGTGACCGCGCATTCCGGCTGAACGTGACCGATTCCGGCGTCGTGACCGGAATCGACGGTCACGGCTCCGGAATCGGCGGTCACGATGCCGGAATGAGGCGGCGAAGCGCTGGCAATTCTTTGAATGTACAGGCATAAGGCGCCCTTTTGCTCAGCGAAAGGGACGCCCCGATGCCGAACCAGAGGATCACCATGCGCCAACTCACCGATATCCTGCGCCTGAAGTACGAGGCGCGCCTGAGCCACGCGAAGATCGCCGCGGCGCTCGGGCTGTCGAAGGGCGTCGTCAGCAAGTATGTCAGCCTCGCCGAGACGAAGGGCGTGGCGGGCTGGCCGCTGCCGTCGGCGCTCGACGAGGCCGCGCTCGAGCGGCTGCTGTTCCCCGAGACGGCGACGCGGCGGCGGTTCGCCGAGCCCGACTTCGTCGAGGTCCACCAGGAGCTCAAGCGCAAGGGCGTGACGCTGCAGCTGCTGTGGGCGGAGTACGCCGCCGCGCACGGCGACGAGGCGCTGCGCTACAGCCAGTTCTGCCAGCGCTACCGCGACTGGCGTGCCGTGCAGCGGCGCTCGATGCGCCAGCCGCATCGCGCGGGCGAGAAGCTGTTTATCGACTACTGCGGCCCGACGGTGCCGTTCATCGACACCGCGACCGGCGAGGTCGTCGAGGCGCAGGTGTTCGTCGCCGTCTGGGGTGCGTCGAGCTACACCTACGCCGAGGCGACGCGCACGCAGTCGCTGCCGGACTGGATCGGCTCGCACCAGCGGGCGCTGACGTACTTCGGCGGCTGTCCGGCTCTGCTCGTCGTCGATAACCTTCGCAGCGCCGTCACCCGCGCCTGCCGCTACGAGCCGAAGCTCAACCGCACCTACGAGGACATGGCCCGCCACTACGGTGTCGCCGTGCTGCCGGCGCGGCCGTACAAGCCCAAGGACAAGGCCAAGGCCGAGGTCGGCGTGCAGCTCGTCGAGCGCTGGATCCTCGCGCGGCTGCGCCATCACACGTTCCACTCCCTCGCCGAGATCAACGCCGCGATCGCCACGCTGCTCGTCGAGCTCAACGAGCGCCGCTTCCAGCGCTCGCCCTACAGCCGCCGGGAGCTGTTCGAGCGCCTCGACCGCCCGGCGATGCGAGCGCTGCCCGAGCACGCTTACGAGTACGCCGAGTGGAGCTTCGTCAAGCCCGGCATCGACTATCACGTCGAGGTCGACAAGCGCTTGTACTCGGTGCCGCACACCCTCGTCGGCCACCGGCTCGAGGTGCGCGTGACGGCCACGAGCGTGGAGATCCTGCACAAGAGCCGGCGCGTCGCCGTGCATCCGCGCCGCGGCCCCTCGCGCTACAGCACGTTGCCCGAGCACATGCCCGACTCGCACCGTCGACATCGACAGTGGTCGCCCGGGCGCTTCCTCAACTGGGCCCAGGGCATCGGCCCGGCCACGCTCGGCGTCGTCAAGCGCCAGCTCGAGGACCGCCCGCACCCCGAGCACGGCTACCGCGCCTGCCTCGGGATCCTCAATCTCTCGCGCCACTACGGCCACGCGCGCCTGGAGGCCGCCTGCCGGCGGGCGCTGCGCATCGACTCGCCGCGCTATCGCAGCGTCGCCTCGATCCTCAAGAACGGCCTCGACGCCGCCGGCGACGAGGACACGCCCGAGACCGCCCCGCTGCCGCTGCACGACAACGTGCGCGGCCCCGGCTACTACCACTGACCCACCCGAAAGGAGACGATCCGACATGCTGACCCAGCAGACCCTCGACAAGCTGCACGCCCTGCGCCTGACCGGCATGGCCGAGGCGTTCGAGCACCAGCTCGCCCAGACCGAGACCCACGAGCTCGCCTTCGACGAGCGCCTCGCGCTGCTGCTCGATCGCGAGCTGCTCGCCCGCGACAACCGCCGACTGGCGCGGCTGCTCAAAGCCGCCAAGCTGCGCATCGCCGCCGCCTGCGTCGAAGACATCGACTATCGTCACGCCCGCGGGCTCAAGCGCGCGCAGATCGCCCAACTCGCCGGCGGCCAGTGGATCCACCACAAGCACAATCTGCTCATCACCGGTCCGACCGGCACGGGGAAGACGTATCTCGCTTGCGCGCTCGGCAACCAGGCCTGCCGCCAGGGGCTGTCGACACGTTACTTGCGCCTGCCGCGGCTGCTCGAGCACATCGCTATTGCCCGCGGCGATGGCTCCTACCCACGGCTGATGAAGCAGCTCGCAGGGACGGAACTGCTGATCCTCGATGACTTCGCCATCGCCCCGCTCACCGCTTCCCAGCGCAACGACTTCATGGAGCTCATCGAGGACCGCCACGGGCTGCGCTCGACGCTCGTCGCCAGTCAGCTTCCCGTCGAGCACTGGCATGAGTATCTCGCCGAGGCGACGCTCGCCGATGCGATCCTCGACAGGCTGCTGCACAACGCCCACCGACTCCCGCTGAAGGGCGCTTCGATGCGCAAGAACGAACAGCCGAAACTTGACGGATCGTGACCGATACGTCTCAATGAGCACCGGCCAGCGCTCGCCGACTCAGCGATCGGTCACGATCAGCGGAATCGGCGGTCACGTTCACCGGAATGCGCACCTGGCCGTCCTCGATGGCGCGCTGCATCGTATAGGCATGGATGATGGGACCGAACTTGCCCTCGGTCTTGTGATCCTTGAGCAGCGGCGTACCGGTGAAGGCGATATAGGCGGCATTGGGCAGGGCCTTGCGCATGCGCTCGTGCCCTTCGCCACCGTGGCTGCGATGGCCTTCATCGACCAGAACGATCAAGTTCTCACTTGAGTTGTAGCACTCCTTGTGCTTGGAGGCCGTGAGGAACTTGTCGATGATCGTGAAAATGATCCGCTCTTTGCCCTGCCCGATCCGTCTTGCCAGATCGCGGCCGGAGGTCGCTTTGGCGCGCTCGCCTTCCTTGCGGGAGGCAATTTCACTGCCGAACGCCCCGCTGGTGACGAAGGTGCCCGCGAGCTGCTTTTCCAGGTCGACGCGGTCGGTCACGACAACCATGCGGCAGTCTTTCAGGGACTGATGCAGCAGGAGTGCCTTGCAGAGAAAAACCATCGTGAAAGACTTTCCCGAGCCGGTCGTGTGCCAGATGACGCCGCCCTCGCGTCCGCCATCGGGCTTTTTGGTCTCAAGGCGCCGGAGCAGCGCCTTGATTCCGAAGGCCTGTTGATAGCGAGCCGCGACCTTTCCGATCTTCTGGTCGAAAAGAATGAAGTAGCGGATGAACTCGAGGAGCCGCTCCTGCGAGAGCAAACTGATCAGCAGGCGGTCCTGATCGGTGGGAAGCTGCTCGCCCGCCCAGAGACTCTCGAAGTAACTTCTTACAGGGGCCGGACGATCCGAGAACAGCGCGTCCTTGAACGCATCCGGCAGGCCCGCGTTCTTGACCGCCGAGAAATGGGCCTCATCGAATTCCTCG
>JABAHQ010008239.1_pt3 | contig 11936 bp, 14 predicted proteins | sample 7062091 | NCBI WGS metagenome assembly JABAHQ01 (sample SAMN14534359, study PRJNA622989) | marine sediment metagenome | biome: marine biome [ENVO:00000428]; feature: marine pelagic biome [ENVO:01000023]; material: deep marine sediment [ENVO:00002113] | place: India: Gulf of Kutch | collected...
CGTCTTCCCATCCTGGGCATGGGCTGTTCGGGGATACCGAGCTGGTGGCAGAACTCGGGGAAGATGTCCCGCAGTTCCTCCAGGCGGTAGCGCCACTGGGCTTGCTCCTCGATCAGCTCGTTCCAGCCGATCCAGGAGCGCATGCACAGGCGCAGGGGCTGGCGCTTGTGGACCGTGGGCTCGGGGATGTCCAGGTATTTCTTGATGTGGTCGATGGTGGCGTCGAACAGGGTGGTGGAGGAGGCGATGACCTTGAGGGGGTGCCGGACCTGATGGATGACCTTGGCGAAGTCGTGCTCCAGCGGCATCTTGCGGAAGTGGCGGTACTCGAAGATCCCGGGCATGGCGTGCTTCCAGGAAGACACGAAGCGGGTCCGGCTGCCCAGCAAGTGTCCCTCGTAGCTGGTGGGGTAGCCCATCCGTTTGAGCAGCTTGGCCGTGAACTTGGTTCCCGACCGGGGGTGGCCGGTGATGAGGATGCGGTCGAAGCTTTCCGGCACGGGTGAGGGCCTCCCCTGGAAGTCGGCGAAGCGGCAGATTTTCCAGGAAATCGCGGGTTACTGCAACCAGCCCCCGGGCTGCACCCGAAGGGCGGGGATGCCTTTGTAGGCCGTTGTCTTTATAATCGCGGGCCAATGACGGCGTCCCACGCCCACGGTCTGCATCTCCAAAGGGTCCATGACCGCCACCAGCCCGATCGTTGCCGGACCTCCCCGAAGCCTCTGCATCGTCCGTCTCTCGGCGATAGGGGATGTCACCCACGTGGTCCCCGTGGTCCGGACCCTCCAGCACCACTGGCCCGACACGGCCCTGACCTGGGTGGTCGGTCGGGTGGAGGCGGGGCTGGTGGGGGATCTCCCCGGGGTGGAGGTCGTCCCCTTCGAGAAGGGAGGCGGGCCGGGCGCCCTCCGGGACCTCCGGCGCAGGCTGCGGGGGCGGTCCTTCGACGTCCTCCTGCAGATGCAGACGGCCTTGCGCGCAAACGTGGCGGGACGGGCCGTGCGTGCGGATCTCCGGCTGGGCTACGACCGGGGCCGGTCGCGCAACGGCCACGGCCTGTTCATCCACCGGCGGATCGCCCCGAACCCCCGGCGCCACGTCCTGGAAGGCTTCTTCGATTTCCTGGAGACCCTGGGGATCCGGGAGCGGGTGATGCGCTGGGACATCCCGGTACCCGCGGGCGCCCGGGCCTTCGTGACGGAGAGCATCCCCCCGCGGGCACGAGTCCTGGCCATCAACCCCTGCTCCAGCGTCCGCCCCCGGAACTGGCGGAACTGGCAGCCGGAGCGCTACGCGGCGGTGGCCGACCACGCCGCGGAGAGCCACGGCCTGCAGGTGGTCCTCACCGGCGGGCCCTCGCCGCAGGAACGGGCTTACGGCCAAGCCGTGGCCGGGGCCATGCGCCACAGGTCCATCGATCTCGTGGGCCGGACCTCCCTGAAGGAGCTGCTGGCGGTCCTGGAGCGGTCCGAGGCGCTGGTCGCCCCCGATACCGGCCCCGCGCACGTGGGAACCGCCGCGGGCATCCCCGTTGTGGGGCTCTTCGGTACCTCCAACCCGCTGCGGACCGGCCCCTACCTCAGCCAGCAATGGGCCGTGAACCGGTACCCGGAGAACCTCAGGGACATCGCGGGCACAACGGTGGAGCATGCCCCGTGGGGCAAACGGGTCCGCCATCCGGAGGCGATGGCGGCCATTACCGTGGCCGATGTTACGGCCAGGCTGGACGCGGCGATGGCCGCGCGGAAAGCGAAAGGCCAGGGGAGCGGCCAAACCGATCTCGACAGGGAGGCGGATCGATGAAGATCGTCTACGTCACCGGCCTGGGCCGCAGCGGGACCACCCTGCTGGACGTCCTCCTCAACGCCCACGGCGCCATGGTGGGAGTGGGAGAGGTCCACAAGCTGGGCAGCTTCGCCCGGCTGGAGAGGCAGCGCAATCCCCGGAGCACCGACCGGATCGGCAACTCCTGCGCCTGCGGGGCGGAAGACATCTGGCAGTGTCCCTTCTGGACCCGGGTGAATGCGGAGCTGGAGGCACGCCACGGACGTAAGCTGGACGACCTGGACCTCGAGGCCAGGGACCGCGCGACCTTTCGGCGGGACAACCGCCAGCTTTTCGAGGCGGTAGCAGCCGCCGGGGGCGTGGACGCTGTGGTTGATTCCTCCAAGCGGGTTGGTCGCCTGGGCCGCCTTCTCCGGCACCCGGACCTGGAGGTCGTCCCGGTACAGGTCCTGCGCGACCCGAAAGGACGGGCCAATTCGGTCCGGCGGCGCAAGGGTCAGGTGTTCCGGCCCACCATCCAGTATTCTTACCGCTCCCTGCGGCTGTTCGCCCTGCTGTTCAGCCGTCCCCACTTAGTGGTGCACTACGAGCGCTTGGCGAGCGCACCCGAGGTCGAGATGCGCCGGGTTATGGCATACCTTGGGCTGCCTTACGACCCCGCCCAGGTCCGCGACTGGGCCAGCCGGGAGAATCACAACCTGGCGGGCAACGGGGTCCGCACGGCTCGGGACAGCGAGATCTCCTTGCGCGAGACCTGGGAGGAGGATCTGGGGCGGTGGAGCCGGCTGGGGATCGACCTGCTGGCGGCCCCGGGAAGGGCCCTGAACTGGCTGAAGGAGCGGCGGTGGCGGTCCCGCTCGGCGGGGCTTCCCTCCTCCTGAAGCCCGCGCTCCTTCCTTAACGGGATGAGGGATTGATGAGGCAATACCTCCGAAAGCCCTATACGCCTTTTCCGGGGACCATGCCCCAGTTCCCCTTCAACCTCCTGCCGCTGGACCTGCGGAGGAAGATGACCGCCAAGGGCAAGCCCCCTTACAAGGATTTCAACGACGAAACCGGAATGATCTTCGTCCACGTTCCCAAAACGGCCGGTGTTAGCATCGAGGCCAGTTTCTTCGGAAACGACGCCCCGCGCGCGGGACACCGCCCCATCGTCGAGTTCAAGACCCGCGATCCCGACCGGTTCCGCCGCTATTTCAAGTTCATGTTCGTCCGGAACCCCTGGGACCGGCTGGTCTCAGCCTACTTTTACATCAAAAGAGGGGGACGCACCGAGCGGGACAAGAGGTGGAAGGGCTTCGTGGACCGCGAATGCGGCTCGTTCGGGGATTTCGTCCGTCTGTTCCGGACCCGGCGGGGCTCCCCTTTTCGGATGGGGAAGTTCTTTCTCCCTCAATATATTTTCGGGATCGATGAGCGGGGAGAGCTGTGCCTGGACTTCATCGGCAGGTTCGAGCGGCTGGAGGAGGACCTGGAGGAGGTCAGGAAGCGCACCGGTGCCCCCGCCTCCGAGCTGCAGCGCCTCAACCAGTCAGGCCGGGGAGATTACCGAGAATACTACGATGACCAAACGGCGGCGATCGTAAGCGAGATCTACTGGAGGGACATCGAGCTCTTCGATTATTCCTTCTAGCAGCTACCAGCCGGGGGCCTGGCCCCCCTTCTCAATCGAAGGTGTAGCCCAGGTTGTCGATGTCGGCGCGGAAGTGCTTCTCGATGAGCGCGTTGGCGTAACCGGTGTAGTAGCTCCGGTAATCGGTGCGGTCCTTGGCCCGGCGCCTGTGGGGAAGCTCCGGGGTCTTCGGGAGCCCGATCCGCCGGCAGACCTCGTGGTAGTCCTCCACAAGATTCTCGTAGCGGCCCAGGAAGTCCACGATCCGGTTGCCGCTGAAGTCCATGAGCGAATGCCACTGGGGCTCGGTGGAGGCATCCACGATGTAGTGGTAGGGCCGGTCCGGATCCTCCAGCTTCCAGTACAGGAAGGCATCGAAGTCCTCGATGCCGGCGAGCAGGTGGGGCCGCTCCCGGGCGATATGGTGCCAGGAGCTCACCTGGAGGTCCCATGGATTGCGCACGAAGGCGAACTTGAACAGGGACTCGTAGATGTCCTTGGGCAGCATCTCTTGGGCGGTAATGGCCTTGGCGTGGCGGGGGATGCGGACGCCGATCCGGCGCCTGGTCAGGCCGCTGAGCTTGCGGCACAGGAACTGGGGGTAGAAGTAGGGATCCCGCCATCGGTAGCGGTCCAGGGCCGCGCGGACGCTGGTGCCGCCGGTCTTGGCGATGTGGACGAACAGGAAGCGGAAGCGGTACGAGTACAGCATCGCGGGCAGTCTCCTTACATGCCGGGCTACCCGGCGATCCCCATGACGTCCAGATAGCGCCGGGCGCTTTCCGAATCCCGGTACCGCTCCGCCCCGTGGCGCAGGAAGGCCGCCGGCAGGGGGCGCTCCAGGGTGCGGGCCATAGCCTCGGCCAGGGCCGCCGGATCCCCCACGGGGACCAGGGACCCGTAGCGCCCCCCTTCCAGGATCTCGGCGGGGCCGCTGGGGCAGTCAGTGGCCACAGCCGGGGTGCCCAGGGCCAGCGCCTCGGTGAGGGCGTTGGGGGAGCCCTCCCAGGCCGAGGAGAGCACGAACAGGTCGGCCCGCCGGATATGGGGGAAGGGGTTGGCCGCGAATCCGGGAAAGTCCGTGTCCTCCGCTATTCCGAGCCGGGCGGCCAGACCTTCCAGGTCGGCCCGGTCCGGGCCCTCCCCGAGGACCACCAGCCGTGCCCGGCGACCCTCCCGCAGCCGGGCGAATGCCCCCAAGAGGGTAGGAAAGTCCTTCTGCCGGCTCAACCGGCCGATGGCCAGCAGGACCGGCGGGGCGCCACTCCCCCGCTCGCGGAGCCAGGGATGGCCCGGCTCCGGGCGGGCCTTTTCCTCCAGGTCCGGAGTGACCACAGGGTTGGGCAGGACGTGGATGGCTTCCCGGGGCAGGCCGGTTACTTCCGCCGTGTCCTCGGCGACGCCTCCGGAGACGGCGATTACCGCATCCGCCTGGTGGTAGCTCCGCCGCATGGGTGCGGTGCGCAGCCACCTGCGCAGAGCGGAGCGGCCCTCCAGGGAGCGGGACAGGTGGTTGCCCAGCCGGACGGCCACCCGCGTGGGCGCTCCGGCGAGGCGGCGGGCCCGCAGGGCCGTTCGGTTGGCCCGATCCTTGGCCGCGAGCAGGGCGGCCGGGCGCTCCTGGCGGAGATAGCGGATCAGGGCGGGAAGGCTCGACCAGGTGTGCCGCGATCCCAGGTCCACGACCGAGACCCCTTCGGGCACTCGGTCGGCATGCCCCCCCTGCGCGCGCGCGCGGACCAGCTCCACGGGAATCCCCAGGCGGGCGATGGCTCCGGCCAGGTTGACCATCATGTGCTCCACGCCGCCGTCTCCGGAGAAGGACAGGAAGATCGCGATCCGCTTGGAGGAATCCATGGAGATGAGGTGCTTGGCAGGGTGGAAAAAGGGCGCGGCCAGGACGTTGGGAGTCTACCCGTACGCCAGGGCTCCCACAATACGCTTCACGGATCCGGCCGGGGTCAGGGGGAATAGCCGAAGGCGGCCAGACGGTCGGCGTTCTCCTCGGCGAACGCCCGCAGCTCCGGGGAGCCCCGGTAGGCGAAGGCGCGGCCAGGGTCGAGCCCGCGGGTGAGCTGGCGGATCCGGCCGGGCGGCAGCTCCAGCTCGCAGAGCTCGGCCACCCGGCCAAGCTCGGTGACCGGATCCCGAAGGAAATCCTCGTACACCAGGGAGAGCCCTTGTCCGCCCAGCCGGGTCATCCGCTCCCGGCCCTTGGCGATGTACTCCCCCCACAGGTCCAGGGCCTGCTCGCGGCGAGCCAGGCGGGGAGTGTCGAGCAGGTCCGTCTTCTTGGCCACCCAGCGGTAGAGGAAGCGCCGCTGGTCGAACCGCCGGCGGCTCCGCGCGATGGCCCGGCTGCGCCGGACGAAGAGGCTCTCCGCCACGTCCACGCCGTGGCGCTCCATGTTGATGACCCGGGCCCCGGGGAAGATCTCCAGCCAGAGCGGCAGGGTGAAGGTGCTGCGGGGATCCTTCCAGCCCCAGGCCCACCCCTTGCCGGGGAAGAAGGGGATGGTCCCGCGGAGTCCCCAGTACCCCAGGGCTCGAGGGCCCCTTACGTTGAGTATCAGGTAGTCCCGGGCCAGCTCCCTGGCGGAAGGATCCTCCAGCAGATCCTCCATTGGCCAGGGATAGGTCCAGGACCCGCCGGCCTGATGCAGGAGCCAACGGTTCAAGGCTCGGAAATGGAGGGCCTCGCAGTTCTTCCCCAGCCGGCGGCCCATGTAAATCCCGGCCTGGCGCAACAGACCGGCGAGCATGCTGGTGCCGGAGCGGTGCATGCCGATCACGATGACGGGCTGACGGGGCATCACGAGCGCCCTCCCCGCCGTGTGCGCTGTCTGGCGCCGTCNNTGATGATGATGGGTCTATCCGGGTGCATGGTTCCTTCTTTCGGCCTGGAAAGCCCGGACCGGCGGGCCGGAGCTATTCGGTGGGAGCCGTCCGGGGATCGGGAGACTCGGTGCCGAAAACCGCCTCTTCCAGTACCTGGAGCAGGTTGTCCGTGGCGGTCTCGGCCTTGAAGCGCTGGATCCCTTCTTGGAGGGCTGCGGCCGGAGCCGGTGACTCCAGGCTGGCTAGAACCGCCTCCGCCATTGCCGGCGGGTCCCCCATCGGCACAAGCTTGCCGTATTCCCCCCCTTGCAGGATCTCCCGGGGCCCGCTTGGGCAGTCAGTGGCGACGCAGGGAGCGCCGCAGGCCATGGCCTCGATGAGGACGTTGGGAAGTCCTTCCCAGCGGGAGGACAGGACGAACAGGTCGGCCTTTGCCATAAACGCATAGGTGTTTTCGACAAAGCCGGGCAGGTCCACGGCCTCCGCCACCCCGAGCTTGTGGGCGAGCTCCTCCAGGCTGCTTCGCTCCGGGCCTTCGCCGAGGATGACCAAGCGGCAATCCCGTTGGGAGCGGACTTCGGCCAGGGCCCGCAGGAGCGTGGCGAAGTCCTTCTGCCCGCTAAGGCGCCCGCAGCCGATCAGGGTATGGAAGTCCCGCTCCGGTTGGAGCCACGGATGGCTGACGGGCTCCCGGCTTCGGTCGGGCAGCTCCCGGGTTACCACCGGGTTGTGGACGACCCGCACCTTTTCCGCCGGAAGGCCGAAGGACGCCACGAGGTCTTCCGCCACTCCCCGCGAGTTGCCGAGGATGCGATCCGCCAGCCGGTAGATGAGACGAACCCCCATCCGGCGGACCCGCTTGGTCTCCGAGGTGCCCAGGGTATTGCCGATCCCGAGAACGATCCGGGTGGGGGCGCGGGAGAGACCCCTCGCCAGGATACCCACCTTGGCCCCATGGTCTTTCGCGGTGATCAAGGCTGCGGGCCGTTCGGAGTCCAGATAGGCCTTCACTTTGGGCACGGCGGAGAACTTGTGCTTGGCCCCGAGGGGGCGAATGTTCACGGCCTCGCCAAGATAGTCGGCGTAAGGAGGTCTTTCCGTCCGGGATAACAGCATGTCGACGCGGATGCCTCGCCGGACCAGTTCGTTGGCGAAGTGGACGTTCTTGCGCTCGATCCCGCCCCAGCCTGCCGAAGGCATGAGGAAGGCGATATGGGAAAGAGTCTTTGCCATGGGGTCCGGCCTCGCAGTCCCGGATCGGAGGATGATAGGTGCTGCAGCGGTCAACCGGGGAGAAGTCCGGGAATTCACCGTTGTCCTTGTTGGGCAACGGACTCGCAGGTACCCTTTTCGCTCCGCGCGGCGGCCCTGGCGCATGTGACTCGCGGCAGCATTGGGTCTTGTCGGTCGGTTTTCCCGTCACGCACGGAACCGGAGCCGGGAAACCCCCGGGCCCCGCAAAAAGGCCGACAATCTGGCCAGCCGGGTGACCGGTGATTAGCCGCGAAGGCAAGGATAAAGGTTTTCTATCATCGGGTGCTAGTCGACAGCGGTGAAGGGAGCCGGGTCCCGGGCTGCACGCGCTGCAATCAGAGACCTTATCGGCAGGAGCGGAGCAGGTGCGTTTTCTGTGTAGGCTGCCCACCCTCTCGGGCCGGCTTCGTTTCTTTTTCCGGCATGGGTGGACCCAGTTCCGGATCCGGATGCGGAAGAGGGGGGATGGCACCCCGATCAGCCAGGATTCCCCCGTCTTCATCGTGGGATGTGGACACAGCGGAACGACCCTGATGATCTCCATCCTGCATGCCCATCCGGACCTGTACGCGGTTCCGGGGGAAACGGACATCTTCGATCCCCGCAGATCCCGAAAGGCGATCGGGGGCTGGTATGAAAGACAGAAGGCGGAGGCTGGTCCCGGCCGGCGAGTGGTCGAAAAGACCCCGAAGAATGTCCGCTTCCTCGCCCGGGCCTTCCGGCTTTTCCCCAATTGCCGGGTGGTCGTGGTGACCCGGGACGGCCGGGACGTGGTCTGCTCACTCAGGAAGCGCACCGGACGGTTCCCCGGAGCAGTGGTCCGTTGGCTTTACGACACGGGCCAGGGAATGGCCTGGGCGGAAAGGGATCAGGTCCTGTCCATTCGCTATGAGGACTTGGTTGCGGATTTCGAGGGCACCCTGACCAGGGTATGTGTTTTCCTGGGGCTGGGCTTCCACCCCGATCTGTGGAGCTTCCACGAGGCGGGTTACGATAACCGGGGTCCCAAAAGGAGGACCACCGTGACCGAGCATTCCAGGCTCCGGACCGCTCAGGCGAGGGCTCCCCTGTTCGATGCCCGGGGCAAGTGGAGGGAGTGTCTGTCCGATTGGGAGATCTGCGTGCTCATGGCCGTGGCGCGCACGAGGATGGAGCAGCTGGGCTACCTGGGGCCGCAAAGCCGGCAAAGGGATTAACCGTTTCGCGTCCGGGAGCGGAACAAGGTCCATTTTCCGGGAGTTTATCCGGCAGATGGGCTGGCAGGCCCTCCCGGCGGGTTTTTCGTGGCCAACCGGAGTGGCGGAAGGGGAAAGCGTTGATCGTATCCCACAGATATCGGCTCATCTTTATCAAAACGGGGAAGGTGGGCGGGACCTCTCTGGAGATGGCCCTTTCCAAGTTCCTGGGTCCGGAGGACATCATTACCCCCATCTCCCTGGAGGATGAGGAGGCAAGATTCGAGTGGGGCTTCCGGGTCGCCCAGAACTTCCAGAAGAATTGGTCGGAGATGGGGGTGAAGGATCTCGGCAGGGTGATGCAGTTTCTCGTGGGGAAAATGGACCGGAGGCCCAAGCGCCAGGCCTTGAACAGGAGGAGGCTCCCCAGGAGATTCTGGAACCATATGAGTGCCAGGGAGGCTCGATCCCTGCTGGGGGAGCAGGTCTGGAAAGACTATTTCAAGCTCACCGTGGAAAGGAATCCGTGGGACAAGGTGGTATCGATGTTTTATTGGGACCAGAAGGGCAAACGGCAGGGCCAGCCGTTCGAGGAGTTCGTCCGCTCGGGCATGGCCTACCAGAGCGAGTATGACCGGTATTCCATAGGCGGGATTCCGCAGGTGGATAAGATCGTTCGGTATGAGAATCTGGAGCAGGATCTGGGAGAGGTCTCGGAAAGGGTTGGCTTTCCGGAGAACGTTTACGAGGTGATGAAGCATATCCGGGCCAAGGGGGGGTTCCGTAAGGAGGGGACGTTCCGGGATCTCTATGACGAGGACCTGAAGAGGATAATTGGGTTTCAATATGCCAGGGAGATCGCTTTGCTGGGGTATTGCTTTGACTGAAAACGAGAATCCCGTTTAATGAAGGGGTGGTTTTTGGCCAGGAAGGCATGCTTCCGGGAGGAAAGCTTGGCTGGTAAACTCGCGTTGGCTTTTTATCGGGATGGGCCTGGCCAGGAAAGTATCAATTCGATTATTTGGGAAATTTGATGCTTCAGAGATATTGGAAGCGGCTCCGGCGGGCTTGGCTGCACCGCAAGGCGGATGTCCATTTGATCTCCTTTCCCAAATGTGGACGGACCTGGCTGGTCTTGATGATTGCCAAGGTTATTGAGGGTCATTACGGCATTAGCAATAAGGATCCCCTTAAGCTACATCAATACAAGAGGAGGGCGCGCGGTCTTCCCCTCATCATTCCCCATCATGACGGTGGTCCAGAGTTCCGCCGCCCCGAAGCCCTGGAAAAGAACAAAAATCGCTATGCCAACCAGAAAGTCATATTTCTCATTCGGGACCCGCGGGATGTCACTGTCTCCTCCTACTACCAGAAAACGAAGAGGAACATCAACTTCCGGGGCTCCCTCAGGGAATACGTATACGAGCCGGTCGGTGGAATAAAAACTATTCTCGAGTTCTACAATATCTGGGCCCGGAACCGTCACGTCCCCCGGGACTTCCTTCTGGTAACTTACGAGAGCCTTCAGGGCGATCCCCTGGGCGAGCTCCGGCGGGTAATCGATTTCCTCGGCCTGGCAGGGGTGGGTGACGAGACCCTGGAGCAGGCCGTGGAGTATTGCCGCTTCGAGAACATGCGCCGGCTGGAGTCCTCCAATGCCCTGGGAAGCAAGAGGCTGGCTCCCCGGGACGTCTCGGACGAGACCACCTACAAGACTCGGGAGGGTCGGGTCGGAGGGTATGTGGATCACCTCGAGCCCGAGGAGGTGGCATACATCAACGGCCTGCTTTGCGACCACCTGGCTCCCGACTTCCATTTCTATTGCGAGGAGCCGAGGGAGCGGTCCGGAGCCGGGGAATGAGCGGGCGGCCGGACATCGTCCTGTTCGGGGATTTCTCCCCGCAAGGAGGGGCGCCCCGGCTGTTGGCCAACATGATCCCCTACTGGGGGCATGCCGGCTTTCGAACCGCCATCGTTACCTACCGGGACGGGGTCTGCTTCTATCCCGAAGAGATAGCGGATCGGGTCTCCCTCCATCATCTGGGGACCCGAAGCAAGCTCACCACCTTGCTTGCCCTGTGGCGCTTCCTGCGCCGGGAGCAGCCGAAGGCGCTCCTGGCGACTTCCCATCTCGCCAATAGCATCGTGGCCCGGCTGTTCGCCCTGCCCGGCACGGGNNGGGAGCGTTCACAATACCTTCGGACAGTCGCAGCGGCAGGACACCGGAAAACGGGCCCGCAAGCTTGCCGCAATACGCCGGCTTTACCGTCACCTGGACGGTGTGATCGCGGTATCCCAAGGAGTACGCCGGGATCTCGTTGACGGGGTGGGGCTCCGGTCGGTTCCGGTCCATGCCATCCCCAATGGGGTGGTGACCCCCGGGATCCTGGAAAGGGCCCGGGAATCAGTGCCCCATCCATGGCTGGGGCCCGACCGTGACGAGCCCGTCGTCCTCTCCGTGGGGCGCCTGGCCAAGCAGAAGGATCAGGCCACCCTTCTTGCGGCCGTTGCGGAGGTGCGCCGGGAGCGCCCCTGCCGGCTGGTTATTCTCGGGGACGGTCCCCTCAAGGCAGAGCTTCGGGAAAGAGCCCGCGAGCTGGGCGTTGACGGCGCGCTGGATCTTCCCGGGTTTGTCGACAATCCCTTTGCCTGGATGGCCCGGGCTGACTGTTTCGCGCTGTCCTCCCGGTGGGAAGGCTTCGGAAACGTACTGGCCGAGGCCCTGGCCCTGGGGGTGCCCGTGGTCTCCACCGATTGTCCAAGCGGACCTGCGGAGATCCTCGATCACGGCCGGTTCGGGCAGCTGGCTCCGGTAGGGGACTGGGCCGCGCTGGCTACAGCCATCGGACGGGTGCTGGCGGGTGAGCAGGAGAGCATCGACTCCGAGCAGGCCGTGGAGCCTTTTACCGCCGCAAACGCCGCCAAGCGATACTTGGAGGAGTTCGGGCTTCGCGCCCGAGAAGCTCTGGATTCCGAGGCTTGAGTCCTGAGGTCCCGGCACGGACCCGGTGCTCGGGGCCGTTCCGGGGCCGAGCCCGGGATCCGCAATGCCAGAAGAATAGCGTTTCGGATAGATCGACGGCTAAAAAGGGAATTGCCGGTTCCTAGAGGAACAGAATGATCATTTCCCACCGACATCGATTCATTTTCATAAAGACCGGCAAGGTCGGGGGTACCTCCTTCGAAATCGCCCTCTCAAAGTTTCTGGGGGCCGAGGATATTGTCACCCCCATAAGCAAGAAGGACGAGCTGACGAGATATGACCTGGGATT
>JABAHQ010015829.1_pt1 | contig 11936 bp, 11 predicted proteins | sample 7062091 | NCBI WGS metagenome assembly JABAHQ01 (sample SAMN14534359, study PRJNA622989) | marine sediment metagenome | biome: marine biome [ENVO:00000428]; feature: marine pelagic biome [ENVO:01000023]; material: deep marine sediment [ENVO:00002113] | place: India: Gulf of Kutch | collected...
TTCGATGATCGCCGTCTCGAAGGTCTGGCGCCTGAGCTTCGGCACCTTCAGGCTGACCTCGCCGGCCTTCGTCTGGAGCTTCCGCTCGTAGCTGCCCGCCCGGGTATCCCGCCGAGCCTTGCGTGCGCTCATAGCGACCAGCGCCCACCAGCCGATCCGCCTCGGCATCCAGCAGCGCGTTCAACGTCTCCTCCACGCTGCTGCGCACGATGTGCTCCAGATGATCCTGAATCCGCTCGTCGTCGATCCGGATGACGTTGCTCAAGGACTTTGTGCTATCCTTTTCCATGGTGGCTCCTTCCCTCTGGGCCGGTTGATTTCGGCAAAACCAACCTAACCAGATTCGGGGCCACCAACCCCGCCGCAAATGTGCGAAAGAAATTTTACGTTATCGACTTGTTCCTCAAAATCCGCGCCGCTTTCCCCGGAATTTGGTGACGACCCGAGAAAATCCACGCAACTTGAGCTAGATCATTTCTGCAAAAACCCTTTTGTGTTAGAAGCTTAACGACATGCGGAGTGGGCTCGGAAACGAGTGAGACAAGAGCGCCGCTGGGGCCTGTGCGTTCACTGTTTCGCCGGCAGCCTGTGGCGGCGGGGTTGGTGTTGCGCTTGCCGCGATGCTGCCTGGGCTTACCGCCTGCGTCGGGATCTTTGGCGATGCCCGAGGCGCGCCAAGTTATCTTAGATGGAGTCGCGGGTCACAAGTTCAACCTGCCCGTGTGCAAGGCCCTCGATTGCGGCAAGTTCACATACGAAGCCCACAAGAAGGCCAACGCCGTGGTCCGTTGAGGCAACGTCTGATGCTTCGTCTGGTTTTCCTCTTTTTGCTGCTCGCCGGAGTATTCAACGCCGCTCAGGCCGACAAAAATACCATCCGCTTCGGGCTGACCGCCGTGGTGGCGTGGGAGGATGTGCAGCGCGTCCGCGAATGGGGGGACTATCTGAGCACACGCACCGGCCACCCCGTGCGCTTCGTGCAACGGCCGACCTATTGGGAGATCATGAGGCTGTTGCAGACGGGGGATCTGGACTTCGCGTGGATCTGCGGGGGTCCGCTGGTTCAGAAGCGCGACCCGGAGTTCCTGAAACTGCTGGTGGTTCCCGTTTATCGTGGCAAGCCCTACTACCATTCCTTCATCATTGTTCATCGAGACAGTCCGTATCGCGAAATGGCTGATCTGGAAGGTCGGATATTCGCCTATTCCGATCCGCAGTCCAACTCCGGCTTCTTGTATCCTCAGGCCGTGCTGATCGACCGGGGCATACGTCCAGACGGATACTTCCGGCAAACCTTCTTCACCTTCAAGCACGCCGAAACGGTAGAGGCAGTGGCGGACCAAGTGGCCGACGGCGGAGCCGTCGACTCCTACGTATGGGAGTATATGTGGCGAACCCGTCCCGAAATGGTGAAAAGGACCCGGGTGATCCAGCGCTCGCCTGCGTTCGGATTCCCACCCGTGGTGGTGCGTCTGGGCGTTGACGACGAGGTGGTGGAGCGCATGACCGCGGCGCTTACGGGTATGGATGCCGATCCCGAAGGGCGCAAGCTGCTTGCGGATTTCATGCTCGACAGCTTCCGCACCTTCCCACTCGACCTTTTCGAGGACATCCGCCGCATGGCGGAACGCGTGCGTGAGAGCCCCTTGTCGACATCCGTCCACGATGTATCGGCACCCGCCTACAGGGTGATAACCGAAGAGCTTCGGGAATGAGACTGCCCAATCCTCGCTCCTGGAGCCTGGCAGCGAAGATCACCGTCACCATCACGGCGGTGGCGGCGGGAGTGGCATTCACCACCGGCGCCGTAATCGTCGCCCAAGACTGGAAGCGATTCCACGACGAGCTGGAAGACCAGGCCCTGTTGATGGCCCGCTCCGTAGCGGCGGCGGCGCCGGACGCTCTGTTGCGCGACGACTACTGGTCCCTCTACAAGAGCCTCAAGACGATGGCATCCCGGATCTCCCGGGAAACGCGGGATACCGGCGTTGCGGCCGGCACCGTACTGGACGCCGAGGGGCAGGTACTGGCTCACCTGGATCCTCACGTTTACCAATTGGACCTGCCCCTCACGCCCGAAATGCAGTATTCCCGCATTTTGACCGGCATGGTACTGGACACCAATGGGCGGGTCCTGGCCCACCTGGACCCTTCCTCTCGCCCCCTTGGTCTCCCCTTCGCGCCGAAAGACAGGGCGGAGCAGCGTCTGCTCGAAGCCGCGTTGAACGCACGCACGCCCTTCGTCATTAAGGGCAGCACAGCCAATGAAGGTTTCCTGGAAGGGGTGGTCCCAGTCCACTCCGGCGGCAAGCTGCTGGGAGTGGTGCGGGTGCGTCTGTCCACCGCCGAGTTGAATGACCATGTCCTCAACGTGGCACTCATCGTCCTCGGTTTGACGCTGGGGTTGGTTGCTTTGGGCGGCCTCGTGGGCCTGTTCATCTCCAGGCGCATGGTGCGTCCTTTGGCCCAACTGGCCCAGGGCATGGAATCGGTGGGCCGCGGCGACCCAACAAGTATCGCGCCACTCGCGGCGAACGACGAAGACGAGATCGGGCGACTGGTAAGCACCTTCAACCGGATGACAGTAGAGCTGGAGGAAAAGAAGCGACTGGAAGAGGAAATCTCTCTTAGCGAAAAGCTTGTCGCACTGGGACGGATCGCCGCCGGTGTCGCCCACGAGGTCAACAATCCCGTGGCGGGAATGCTGAACTGCGTCGACACCTTGAAAAAGCATGCCGACGAACCGAAGCTGCTCGAACGCTATCTCCCGCTTCTCGACAAGGGCCTTGGCCGGATCCGCGACATCACGGGGGATCTGCTGGTGGAACTCCGGATCGACGACAGCGCCAACGAGTCGCCCGATGCCGGCTGCCTGGAGGATTTGAAGGGGCTGGTGGAAGCCGAGATCGGCAACCGTGACATCGACCTCGTTTGGGACAACCGGCTGGGGCGCCAGGTGCGGGTCAATTGTCAACGGATTCAACAGGTGCTGCTCAATTTGCTGAAGAATGCCGTGGAGGTCGTAGCCGACGGAGGCACCGTCACCTTCCGGGCCTTTCACGGCGGAAAGTGGGTGGTGCTGGTGGTGGAAGACGATGGTCCAGGAATTCCGTTGGAGCTCCGGAGCCAGGTGTTCGATCCGTTCTTCACCACCCATCCCGACGGCACCGGGCTGGGACTGTGGATCGTCTACCGCCTGGTACAAAGCATGCAAGGCTTTGTCGACTTTGAGAGTGAAACCGGACGCGGCACTTGGTTCAAGGTACGCCTGCCGTTCGAGGAGGTTTACGGCGAGGAAACTCAGGAGAACGTGGCTTGACGCTCGTTGAAAAACAGGATTTGCGTGCGCACGAGTTTTGCGATCTGTGCGTCCTGTTGGTCGAGGACGACGAGATCATGCGTGTGTCGCTCGAAGACCGGCTTCGTCTCGCGGGGATCCCAATCAGGGCGGCCTGGGACGTGGCAGGCGCTTCCAGCCAGCTAAAAAAGGGCGATGTGGATCTTGTGGTGACCGATGTGCGTCTTCCCGACGGCACCGGCACGGAATTGTTCGAGGAGATTTCCCGCCATTACCCGGGGACGCCGGTGATCTTGATGACCGCCTTCGGCCAAGTCTCCGAAGCGGTGGCGCTGGTCAAGGCGGGTGCCGTGGACTACGTCACCAAACCGTTCGACATGGAGGCCTTTATTGCTTTGGTGAGTGGCACCCTCTTGCGCATAGCCGACGCCCGCTTGTCGGCCGAATTAACCGGGGCGGATGGCCAACGCTTCCAGCCTGGCAGCGGTATTCTTGGGAAGAGTCCGGCCATGCGCCGTATCGAGCGCCTGGTTGCGCGCCTGGCCGACGTCGATAGTTCGGTGCTGATCAGCGGGGAATCGGGTGTCGGCAAGGAAGTGGTAGCGACACTCATTCATTATAACAGCCATCGCGCCTCGGGTCCTCTGGTAACGGTAAACTGCGCGGCACTTCACCCGAACCTAGTGGAGAGCGAGCTGTTCGGCCACGAGAAGGGTGCCTTCACCGGCGCTAATTACCGTAGGATCGGGCGGTTCGAACAGGCCGACGGTGGCACCATTTTCCTTGACGAAATCGCGGAGATCCCCACGGAGATCCAGGTCAAGCTGCTGCGGGTGCTCCAGAACCACACGATCGAGAGGGTCGGAGGAGACAAATCCATCCCACTGGACGTGCGCGTGCTCGCGGCGACTCAGGTGGATCTGGATCGGGCCATGGAAGAGGGACGGTTCCGATCCGATCTCTATTGGCGGCTCAACGTCATCCACTTGCGCATTCCTGCGCTCCGCGAACGGAGAGAGGACATCCTCTATCTGTCGCGGCTGTTCGTCGAGCGAGAGGCGACCGAGATGGCTAAGCGCGTTACCGGGTTATCCGACGAAGCCGAGGGCCGGCTTCTGTCCATGCCGTTTCCCGGCAACGTGCGCGAGCTCAAGAACATGTTGGAGCGCGCTGTGGCCCTGTGCGACGGTCCGCTAGTGATGGAACACGACCTCCTGCCCGTCGACGTGGCGGGCTCTGATGCTTGCGGGGTTTGCGAGGACCGGCATTTCTTGAAGAAAACCGTTGAGAAAGCGGAAAGCGAGGCGATCTACAATGCGCTGGCCCGCCACAGGTGGGCGGTCAAGAAAGCGGCTCAAGATCTTGGGATCTCGCGAAAGAGTCTTTGGGAGAAAATGAAACGCTACGGTATCGAAAAGAGAACGTGATGCTGCCACGGCATCCGTGTCTTGCTTGTGCTCGTGGACGGAACCAGCGGCGTTCCTGAACGAGAGAACGGCTGAACCTCCTCCCCGCCTCTCCTGGTGGCTCACCTGGGCCCGCCCCAAGAATTCAGGGGGGTTACGAAACGGTAACGCCGACCCTTCGCGAAACCCGCTTTACTGGCTGCAATACCGACGATTTTCGCCTTCGTTACCAAAGTCGGAGAATGGTTACCGTCGGGTAACCCGATACCGCCAACAGGGGCGCTCTTTTGCCTCGACGCCGACGCAAGATCCCACGTTTCCCTGGGGTTTCGCGTTTTGGCACGAATTATGCGGGTCTTCTTGCGCGGGTTCGGGACGCGTCCTTATCCCGCCGGGCACAGCAGATTGGTCACGGGAGCCCAATGCTTGCTGGTGGTTTTGCCCGAACGGTGGTCGTCCACCGCTCGCGCTCCGGTTCAGAGGAGGGAGCGACCCGAACCCCACCCGCTACGCACGGAAAAGGCAGAAGAGAACGGAGGGAACGATGGCGGCAATGAGATGGGGGCCTGTGAGAGTCGAGGAAATCATGCATCGGGACGTGCGGCAGACCGATCCCGATATGTGTCTTGCTGATGCGGCTCGGAAAATGCGGGACATGGACGTTGGCTGCCTGCCGGTGTGGGAAGATGGGGGTTTGATCGGCATTCTCACCGACCGGGACGTCACCTGCCGCGCCGTCGCCGAGGCCCGCGACCTGGCGAACACCACGGTGCGGGATGTCATGTCGAAGGACGTCGCCTTCTGCTTCGACGACCAGCTCGCGGCCGATGCCGCCACTATCATGCGGCAGAAAAAGGTCCGTCGCCTGCCGGTCCTTGACCACGACAAACACATGGTGGGGATGCTGACCCTCAGTGATCTTTCCGTAAATTCCCCCGAGCTTACAGGTCAGGTGGTCCGGTCAGTGTCTGTGCACCACTAGCTTGCGCAATTCCACAACCGGCTGTCGCCTGGCGGGATGGTGGCCTTTCTGAGTTCCTGCCGAAAGGGACGCCGCACGCGACGCGAGCCCGAGTGGTGGACCAGCCCTTGTGAGAGAGTTGGGGCGTGGCACGCACCCTGCTGAGTTGCTCAGAGCGTAGCGGAGGCGAGGGCAGTAGAGCGTGGCATGATTGTCTTTGGCGTTGGTGGCGGCTAACCGAGCGAGTCGCTTCTGCCACCCGGGACGCAGGCGAGACCCGCCGCCAGGGCGCCGGAGTCCGGGTTACCGAACGGTGACCCACTGTTTCCGCGAAAGTCACTTTACCGACTGAAGTAGCGAAGCTTTTTACCTTCGTTACCCAGCGGCCAGGCCTGTTACTGAGAGGTAACCGAATTGCGCCGCTGACGGGGGCGTTCCTCCTCGATCTGTGCGCAGGACCCCATGATTCTGCGGTTTTCGCACTCTGGCACGAATAATGCGTGGTTATTGGCGCCGCGACCGCAGCTGATCCTCGGATCAGGTCGTCTGATGGCGTGATCGGTAATGAGCGCCGGCCATGGTCATCGGCCTCAGGGCGGGCAGTCAGGGATACTCCCTTCGTGGATTTGGCCAAGAGCAGGGGTGCCTCATGAACAACGCAGAACCCGCAATGTCGCGCAGAGACTTCGGGAAAAAGCTCGCTGCCGGTGCCGCCGTGGGCACCGCCGCCGCGGCCTTGCCGGTCTCGGCCAAAGCTGCCGTCGAGAAACGGAGGCCCCACTACGGCATGGTGATCGACACCCTCAGGTGCATCGGGTGTCAAGCTTGCACCGTCGCGTGTAAGAGCGAATACGACGTTCCTTTGGGAGTGGAACGGACCTGGGTGGAGTATATCGAAAAAGGCGGGTACCCGAACGTCACGCGGAATTTCCTGCCGCGTCTCTGCAATCACTGTTCAAATCCTCCCTGCGTGCGCGTCTGTCCGACCGGCGCCACCTACAAACGGGAAGAAGACGGGATCGTCGTCATCGACAAGGACGTTTGCATCGGCTGCAAGTATTGCATCGCGGCCTGTCCGTACGATGCGCGCTTTTTCAACCCCGTCACCAGAACCGCGGACAAATGCGAGTTCTGTCTGCATCGCGTCAAAGAGGGGACGGTTCCCGCCTGCGTGAACACCTGTCAGGGCAGGGCGCGGATCTTTGGTGATCTCAACGATCGCGACAGCGAAGTCTCTAGGCTTATCGCGGAAAATCCAGTGACCGTCCTTCGGCCGGAAATGGGCACCAAGCCGAATGTGTATTACATCCGCGCGGATCACTCGGATCCGGAAAGGGGTGCCGGGCACGAATGGAGGCACATCCAGGTGGCCACCAACCGCAAGCGGAAGGAAAGGAGATAACCATGACCGGGTACGCCGAATACATCGACTGGGGTTACCCCATCGTGGTCCACTTCGTCTTGGTAGGACTGGCGGGCGGGTCGCTGGCGGTCAGTTCGTTCATCTTTCTGCGTGGTCGCAGCACCTTCTTGCGTAGTGGACATCACGGCGCCTTCTTCAGCATCGCGCGTACCGGTGCGTTTGTCGCCCCATTCGCTGTGCTCATTGACGGGCTCATGCTCATCGCCGACTTAGGACACCCGGAGCGGTTCCTGAACGTGTTCACACACGTCAACTTCCAGTCGCCCATGTGGGTCGGTTCCTGGCTGATCGTCTTTGTCTTCGTGGTGGGCGCCCTCTATGCATACACCTATCTCGCGGCGCCAAGCGAAGCGAACCCCTTCAAAGGCGTCNNCAAAGGCGTCATGACCCGGTTCGGTATATCCGAAAACGTCGGGCCAGGCGATAGGTGGGATCCTCTCAGGCGAGCGATGGCCTGGATCGGCGTGCCGTTGGGTATCGCCTTGTGTCTCTATCCCGGGTTCATGGTGAGCACTTTACAGGCGAGGCCCTTCTGGAACACGGCCCTTCTCCCGTTCGCACTCATGTTCTCGGGAATAGGGACCGCGTTGGCCGTCATCCTGCTGGGTCGAGTCTTGTTCATGAAGGTGTCCAATCCCGGCGGCGTAAGGGAATACCGCGATGCTAACTACCTGCTCACGACCACGAATGTCTTCATCCTGAGTGGAGAGGCGCTGGTGGTGTTGCTGCTCATCCCGTTCGCAGAACTCACGGGGACCGGATTCAAGCAAGCCATGGAGGTAGTGATCCTGGCAGGCGGTGCTTTGACCGCCGAATTTTGGCTCGGGGTCGTGGGGATCGGCCTTGTTGTCCCCATCGGTGTCGGACTGTTCTTGACCCTTCCCAGGTGGCTCTACGCTCGCGAGTACGCTGCTTCCCGGGGAGTGGAGGCGATCTTCCCGGCGACTGTGCTGATCGGCGGATTCATGCTCTGTTACGTCGTGCTGGTCGGCGGCCAGATCACTGGTCCTGTGGGAATATAGGGAGTGGACTATGGTTACGCGTCGAAACTTCTTGAAGCTGGGCGCCATTGCGGCGACGGCATCAGTCTCCAGCGGAGCCGCCCTCACCGCGGTCAAGGGACCGCTGCAAGAGGGGGGCAAGGATTTCTCCGTGGCCACCGGCAAACAACGTGCCGCCGTTTTCAGCGCCTGTTGGCAGTGCGTGACCCGTTGTCCCAACATCGGCTACGTGGAGGACGGCAGGCTGGTCAAGATCGAAGGACAGCCCAACTCGATCCGTTCCGAGGGAGTCATGTGCGCCAAGGGACAGGCCGGCGTAAACCAGATCTATGATCCCGACCGAATCCTCTATCCCATGAAGCGCGTGGGTGCGCGCGGCGAAGGCAAATGGAAGCGGATCTCATGGGACGAGGCCCTGTCCGAGCTTGCGGGTCATCTGATGAAACTTCGGGCCGAGGGGCAGCCTGGAAAGCTGATGTTCCACTACGGTCGAATGAAGGCCAGTTCCAGCAAGATCATCAAGATCTTTCTTGGCACATTCGGCACCGGCACCATCGGCAACCACACCAGCATCTGCGAGGGCGGCAAGTGGACCGCCCAGGAGCTCACCTGGGGCGGCCATTACGACAACTGGGACTTCGACAACACCAACTTCGTCCTCAATTTCGGCAGCAACGTCCTCGAGAATCACACCAACCACATCCCGACCTCCCAGCGCTTGGTCAGGGCCATGGCGGAAAGGAGTGTGCGGATGGTGACTTTCGACGTGCGGCTGTCGAACACCGCCGCCAAGTCGACCGAGTGGGTGCCGATAAAGCCGGGCACGGACCTGGCGGTCGTGCTGGCCATGTGCAACGTGGTGATGAACGAAGACCTGTACAAGGGACCAGGCGAGGCGTTCCTAAAGTTCTGCAAGGCTACGAAAAATCCTGATGCTTCGGTGGAAGAAAAGGTCGCGGCGCTGAGGTCCCACCTCGCGCAATACACGCCGCAATGGGCGGAAGGAATTAGCGGCGTTCCCGCCGAAAAGATCCGCGCCATCGCCCGAGAATTCGCGACCACCAGACCGGCCTGCCTGATCAGTTATCGCGGTGCGATCGCCCATCACAACGGCAACGAGACCGAACGGGCGTGCCAGATGCTTGCCTCGATCACCGGCAACATCGACAATCCGGGCGGCCGCTGCAAGGCTGTCGGGGCCCATTGGAAGTATCCGACGGGGCCGAAGGACAAACCGAAGGCCAAGAAACTGAAGATCCTCGACGGATTCGAGGGCCAGGCCGCATTCCCCACCCACCACATGAGCCACCACGTCTTGAAGATGATCAAGGACGGCCGGAGGGGGAGGCCGGAGATCTACATGTGGTACTGCTACAACCCCGTCTACGCGAACGGAGAGGTTCAGGAGAACATCGACGTCCTCAAGGACGAGAAGCTCATTCCTTACACCGTGTGCATTGACCCATTCTATGACGAATCGGCCGCCTATGCCGACCTTATCCTGCCCGACGCCACCTATCTGGAGCGGTGGGACTGGGAGGACATGGTCTCGCCGGTCCAGGTGCCGGAATACTACATCCGCCAGCCTATCGTCCCGCCGCTTGGCGAAGTGCGCGACTTCGGTGACGTGTGCTGCGATCTGGCCAAGCGCATGGGCTTCCCGCTCGGCTTCGAGAGCAAGGAGGACTTCGTGCGCCAGTCTTGCGAACTGACCGAGACAATCCAGAAGGCGGGCGGCTTCGAGTACATGAAGCAGAACGGCGTTTACCATGACCCGGAAGAGCGGGCGCGTTTCTTCTCCTACCTCAAGGAAATCCCGGCCGAGGCGCTCGCCGCCGATGGCGTGATCTTCGACGAGGCGAGCCAAGTCTACTGGAACTGGACGAAGAGCGGTGCAAAGTCGGAGGAAGACGCCTTGGCCAAGGGCTACGTCCACACCAAGAAGTCTTACAAGGGCTATGTGGGACAGCGCATCGGCGACAAGGTCTACCGCGGCTTCCCGCCCGACAAGGTCAACAAGACCGGGTATCTGGAGATCTACTCGGAGCTCATGGAGGAGAAGGGCTTCAATCCTTTGCCCACCTACTACCCGATCCCCGAGCATCAGGAGATGGCGGAAGACGAGCTGATCCTGACGACCTACAAGGTCAATGTTCAGACGCACTCGCGGACGCAAAACTGCAAGTGGCTGAGCGAGATCTACCACGAGAACACCGCGTGGCTGAACCCGGAGACCGCGGTGGCCCGCGGCATCGCGGATGGCGACATGGTCAAGGTCAGCTCGGAGGTGGGCGAGATCACCATCAAGGCACGCGTCACGCCGGCGGAACCGCCCGGGGTGGTCTCGATCTCCTTCCACTGCGGGCACTGGCGGTACGGCCGCTATGCCTCGGCCAATCCGACCCCGGAAGGATTGCGCCCGGACATCCAGGACCCGGACGCCCATCGGGTCTGGTGGCGGACGAACAACGGCGCACATCCGAACTGGGTGATTCCCAACAAGGCTGACCCGATCAGCGGCCAGCATTGCTGGAATGACACGGTGGTGCGCGTCGAGAAGATTGCCTCCGCATGAGGGACGTGGTCGACGCCTTCGCGGCCGCGCTGCAGCGTCGCTTCCTCTTGGAGCATCTCGGGCACTGGGTGGGGCCGTTTGCAAATAAGGTCCGCGAACGCGCGACGACGCCATTCTACGCCGCGATGGCAGAGCTGCTCGGTGGCTTCGTGGCCACGGAGCGGAATATCGCCGATTCGCGATGACAGCAGAGGAGCACTTGCACTCTCGCCGGCTCATCCCTTCTTCGGCGGTGGTGTTGTTCGTTGGTGGGTGACAGACGATCGCGGGATGGGATGTTTGCACGGCTCCGGGGCCGGCGCGGTGCCGCGATCGCCTATGCCGATGCCATGAACGATCAAGGCCGGATGCGCCGGACGGGATGGGGCGGCGCCATGCAGGAGTGGGCCTTTTGCGCGATTGAAGCGCTTGCGGTGGCGTGTCAACGTAACTCACATGTTTTCTAGGGAAAGGGAGACAGCCGATGACCACCGAACTGCCACCGTCCGGGGCCGGGAGATTTGCGGAAGAGTTCCCTGAGGTTTGGCGTGCCTATCAGGCGCTGGGTGCTTCGGCCGGGGCCAGCGGCCCGATCGATGAGCGCGGTCGTCGCCTGATCAAGATCGCCATGGCGATCGGGGCAAACTCGGAGGGCGCTGTCCATTCGCACACGCGGCAGGCCTTGGATGAAGGCATATCGTCAGAGGAGATCCGCCAGGTCTGCAATCTCGCCATAACGACGCTTGGCTTTCCTGCCGCGATGGCTGCTCTCAGCTGGGTCAACGACGTGATCGACGGAAACACGAAATAAGGAGAGATCAGATGAGAGGCATTCTGGTACCGGCATTGATCGGTCTGGCGGCCGTCACCCTGGCTCCGCCGGCTATCGCCGATGAACAGACGGGTAAAGTGTCGGAGATCATCATCAAGATAGAGACACCAGATGGCCCCCGCTGGTACAAGCTGGGCGCCGACCTCTCGAAGATTGACGTGCGGGAGGGGGCGGTCGTCCGGTTCAACTATGCGGATGATACGATCGACACTATCGAAGTAGAAGAGGTCTCACCGAGTGATACGCAGGCTACCGAGTAAAACCGTTATCACGGAAAATTTTTACTACAGAAACTCTGGATAACCGGTGGCAATTCGCGCGGCCTGACGCTGCCGCGTCCAGCCGGAAGCCCCGGTGAGGAAGGCCCGATCGGCGTGATCAGTGGCGCCGGCAGAATTTCTTGGCTGGAGCCGGCCCGACACATCGGATGGGCCGCGTCAATCCTCTCCCCGTCGGCTAGC
>JABAHQ010005449.1_pt1 | contig 11934 bp, 9 predicted proteins | sample 7062091 | NCBI WGS metagenome assembly JABAHQ01 (sample SAMN14534359, study PRJNA622989) | marine sediment metagenome | biome: marine biome [ENVO:00000428]; feature: marine pelagic biome [ENVO:01000023]; material: deep marine sediment [ENVO:00002113] | place: India: Gulf of Kutch | collected...
GGCCTTAATCTCTCCGTACACATTTTCGACGATCGATTCGCGATCGACCGCGTAGGCGAAGGCTTTGCGCACATTAAGGTCATTGAAGGGGGGATTGAAAGTGTCGAAGAGCAGGTAATCTGTGCGGAAGTCACCGTAGTGACGCAGGTAATTTTCGCTCAAGACCGGGTCTGACTGGATAACTTCGAAATCAGCCGGCGATAAAGGCTCATAGCCCATCCAGTCGATTTCACTATTCTGGAAGGAGAGAAAGGCGGTACTCATGTCTTGATAGCGGGCGATTAAGCGTTGCAGCCTCGGTTGGCGGAAGCCCTTGTAATTAGGGTTCGCCACCAGTTCGATACGGTCACCCGGCTCCAAAACCTCCAGGATGAAAGGCCCGGCGGAGACGGAAGTTTCGGGATCACTGTTATACAGCGGGCCATGCTCTTCCAGGGCCTGCTTCTGCATCACAAAGCTGAACTGCATCATGGCGGGTAGGGCCGGCCAGGGGTTGACCGTCTCAATCTCCAGGGTCAGGTCGTCAACCGCCCGGACGCCCAACTCACTGGGGTCCAATTCGCCGGCGATGATCTCATCCCAATTCTTCAATACCCCGGCGTAGAACCAGGCGAAGTCCCAGGCATGTTCCGGCGTGGCGATCAACTGATAAGTCGCTTCCCAGTCATGGGCGGTCAGGGGGGTGCCGTCCGACCATTGCAGGCCCGGTTTGATGTGGAAGGTCCAGGTCAGACCATCGGATGAGACCTCCCAGCTTTCGGCCGAAGCGGGGATAACGTTGAAATCTTTGTCCAGGTTAACCAACTGATCCTGGAACAGGTCGCTCAAGCAGAAACGCTGGTAGACGGCGACCTGAAAGTCGAAAGTGATGTGATTGCCGGTAATGTCGCAGGGAACGGTAGCCACTTGCATATCATAGGGTGCGGCGTCGTCAGGCAACCTTTCACCATAAATCGTGGTGTACTCGTCCTCGCTGGGTTCCTCGGCCATTGCTTCAGCCGGCTCTTCAGCCATGGCCGGTTCTTCGGCCTCAGCCTCCTTTTCTTCGACAACCGCCTCGGTAACGGCTTCAGCTTCTCCTGCCCCCTCCTCTTCGGTGACAGCCTGAGGGCTGGCGGGGGCACAAGCGGCCAGAACCAAAACTAACAGCGCCAAAATAACCATTAAACGGTATCCAAACGTATTTCTCACAGTCTCCTCCTCAATTAATGAGATTTTTAGATTTGTGATTGGTACTCACATAAAAGCATACTTAAAATTTTGACAAAATGAGGTTATCCTGCTGTCGAATAGGCATCCCCTCCTCTCTTAATTGTATAGGCAAGTGTCCTAATCGCTCTAAGCCGGTTCCATGACCAACGAGTCACAGACCTACCTTGAGCAAGGTTGCGAAGCTTTCTTGTTTTATGTGTTGAGTATTCTCGATCCATGCCTAGTGCAAACTGGCGTAAAGTGGTAGAGTGATGAAGTTAAGCCCACCCAAAAATAATTGAGCATTTTTTAGGAGAGAAATACAAAATTATTTTATGATGAAGCTTGATTTGTGTCTTCAGATGAGTTGATTTAGTATAACATGCTTTAGAATTTTCTCAAAATCATTTTAGCCCTACCTAGGGCGGATGCGTAAATCAGTAGATAGACCTTTACCCTAAACTTATCTTCTCAATGAAACCAGAAAGGGCAGGCTTATGAACGAAGTAGGTCTCAAGAAAAATGCGTTAGATACTCCCTTCCTTTGGGTAGACTTGGAGATCCTGGAACGTAATATCGCCACCTTAGCCAAGCATTTCAAGCAGGCTGGCGTTAATTGGCGGCCTCACACCAAGGGGATCAAGGTCCCGGCCATCGCCCATCAAGCCATTGCGGCGGGCGCAATTGGGGTGACCTGTGCCAAGTTAGGTGAAGCGGAGGTGATGGCCGCCGCAGGGATTAAAGATATCCTCATCGCCAACGAGGTGGTGGGGGCTAAAAAGGCCGACCGTTTGGCCAACCTGCGGCGACAGGCCGACGTTAAGGTCGCGGTTGACAACCCCACCAACGTGGCTGAATTGGGCCAGGCGGCCAAGGTGAAAGGGGTTAAAATTGGTGTCTTGGTGGATGTAGATGTAGGCATGCGCCGCGCCGGGGTCGCCCCCGGCCAGGAAGCAGTGGAGTTGTCGCGCCTGGTGCGTGGAACGCCTGGCTTGCGTTATCAGGGGCTGATGGCCTGGGAAGGTCATACCCTGGTAAATCGGGACCCCGAGGTGAAACGGCGGGAGGTTGAAAAAGCGGTGGGGCTGTTGACCGAGACGGCGGCGCTTTGTCGCCAGGCTGATTTGCCGGTCAATATCGTCAGTTGTGGCGGTAGTGGTACCTATACCATCACGTCCTCGCTCCCCGGCATCACCGAAATTCAAGCGGGAGGGGCGATTTTTTGTGACCTGAATTATCTAAGCTGGGGGGTGGAAACGCAACCCTCTCTGTTCGTGCACACGATGGTCACCAGCCGGCCTGCGCCTGAACGCCTTATTTTTGATGCCGGCTGGAAGACCTTACCGCCCTGGATGGACCGGATGCCAGAGCCGATTGGGTTGCCCGGCTTCAAAAGCTTCAGGGCTTCGGCGGAACATGGGATCGTCTTGCTTGAAAAACCCAATACAAAGGTCAAAATCGGCGATGCTTTTGATTTTGTTGTCGGCTATAGTGATACAACCGTCTTTTTGCACGACACTTTGTATGGCATACGCGACGGCGTCGTGGAGGTGATTTGGGCGATTCAGGGACGGGGGAAGCTGCGTTAAGATATGAAATTTGGTTTAGCCGTAACGACGTCGGTCAATCCGGCTGTGACCGAGACAACCCAAGCCGATTACGTGACCCGCCTGGCGAACGTAGCGGAGGCAGCGGGATTTGACTCGATTTGGGTCAGCGACCGGACCGTATTCCCCACCGATCTGGCGGCCCGCTATCCCGACCGGTTCGGCCCTGGCCGGGCCGATCCCGCCGGCCAGAATGTGCTGGAGGCACTCACCACCTTGAGCTTTTTGGCGGGGATGGTGAAAACACTGCGCCTGGGCATCAGTGTGCTGGTCCTCCCGTTTCGGAACCCTGTTTTGAACGCTAAGATGATCACCACGTTAGATGTCCTTTCCGGTGGGCGAGTGATTTTCGGCGTCGGGGTTGGCTGGATGCCGGAAGAATTTGAGGCCATGGGGGCTGCCTACGCCGATCGAGGGTCGGTAACAGATGAGCAAATCGAGTTATTCAAGGTGCTCTGCCGGCATGAGGTGGCTGAATATCGGGGAAAACATTATCATTTCTCCGGCATGACCTTTTTCCCCAAGCCCCTGCAACAGCCTCATCCGCCGATCTGGGTCGGCGGCAACAGCCAGGCCGCCCTGCGACGGGCGGCCCGTTTGGGTGATGGTTGGCACGGGATCAGGCTCACACCCGAAGAAGTGACGCAGAAGCGACAAACCTTGCAGCAACTCTGTCGCCAACTTGGTCGCCCCCCTAAGGCGGTGAACGTCACCCTCAGAGCCACCTTAGCAATGGACGAGGCGACATATACGCCAACTGGGGAACGGGTCCTGCTGACGGGGACGCCAAAACAAATAGCCGATGATTTGCGCCGGTATGAAGAAGCAGAGCTGGCCTACCTTGTTTTATCGGTAGCGGGGACAGATACGAAAGCGACTATTGATACTATCCAGCGTTTCGTCGATGAGGTTAGGAGATGATCACCATTATCGGCCGGGGTCACTCCGGCACACGGGCTATTTCGCACACCCTTTCAGAGAGCGGCGTTTTCATGGGCGACCAACTCAACAGATCGGGCGATTTACTCCCCCCCCAGGCGATGTACGAGGCCTGCCGGGTAATGGCGAACTATGTGTGCTGGCAGGGGGGTCTTGAATGGGATTTTAGCGCCCTGCACACTATGGAGATCCCAACGGAGTTTGCTGACTTAATTCACGCTTACTTAAAGTCAGTCTTGGAGAGCCCGGCCGAATATAAGGGCTGGAAGATCCCGGAGACAACCCTTGTCTTTCCCTGGATCAGACGATTATTCCCGGACATCAAATACATTTTCTGGGTCCGCAACCCACGCGATTGTATTCTGGGCCGGCATCTAACCGATGACCTGAACGACTTCGGTATTCCCTATCCCGAAGCGGAGGAGGTACAGCTCCGGCGGGCCATTTCCTGGAAATACCAATATGATCTGGTTAAGGCCACGCCTAAGCCGGAAAACTGGATCGAGGTGCGATTTGAAGATTTCGTGCTGCGCCAGGAGGAAACCCTGGCCCGCCTGGAAGATTATCTGGGTCTCAAGTTAGCCCGGATCCCTGTGCGGCTTGAAGCTGTTGATCGCTGGCGGACGGCTGAGGAGTCGAGTTATTACGACTTCCTCGCGCCGGCCATGCAGGAGTATGGTTACGAAGGGCCAGATAATTTGCTTTAGATGACTAGAACCAGGAGCAATATAAATAACTCAAGGCCAATCGTCCAGGCAAAGAGCTTCCAGGAGCGAGGTTTGGTAGCGTGTTTGTAATGGTAGTTGGAGGTAAATACGAAGAATAATAGCGAGCCAATCGCCAGGATAACAAAAGAAAAAAGACGAAAGGCGTCAATCGTGTAACGAGCCTTAAACATCTCCTGGGGATCGGTGTAACGAGAGAGGAATAGGGATAGCAAGGTGCCATGAATGAGGAGGAGCTCTATAAACCCTAAGCCGATCGTTACTGCCCAAAGGACGAAGGCCAAAACTTTCAGCCAGTTTTGACGACCAGCGTTTTGCCTGGCTTCAGATCGATTCTGCATACTTAAGCTACTCGTTCATTCGATACCTACGAGCTGTAACGTGTCGGCCAAGTGGCAACTGGTGTAATGGTTCGGGCCAACTTGCTTAAGCTCTGGCGCGTCTGTCTTGCAAATATCCTCAGCGTATTTACAACGCGGATGAAGCACACATCCGGCTGGCACGTTGAAGAGGTCAGGGGGCTCGCCGGGGAGGATCTGTCGTTTTTTGCCGGTCCGCCGGTCAGAAGTTTTGGGGACGGCGGCCAGAAGGGCTTCTGTGTAAGGGTGTTTGGGGCGAGTCAGAATCTCAGTTTTAGGGCCGATCTCGGCCAGTTTACCGGCGTACATGACCGCAATTCGATCACATAAATGGCGGACGACACTCATATCGTGCGAGACGAAAATATAAGTCAGACCATACTCGCGCTGGAGTTCTTTCAAGAGATTAAGTATCTGAGCCTGAATAGAGACGTCGAGGGCTGACACCGGCTCGTCGGCCACGACCAGTTGGGGATTGACCACCAGGGCTCGGGCGACACCGATACGTTGCCGCTGGCCGCCGCTAAAACTGTGCGGATATCGCCTGAGGTGCTCCACCCGCAGGCCAACCTGAACAATAGCTTTTTTCACCCGCTCTTCCAGCTCGCGTCCTTTGGCAATATTATTTACCAACAGGGGTTCGCCGACAATCTCCAGGATATTCATACGGGGATTCAGCGATGAAACCGGGTCCTGAAAGATAATCTGCACGCTGCTGCGCAGCTTGCGCATATCTTCTTTGTCTAATTGGGCGATTGGAATGACCTCAGACCCATTTCGCAGATTTATCTCACCTTCGGTGACGTTGTAAAGTCGAACGATGCAGCGGCCAAGGGTTGTTTTCCCACAGCCACTTTCTCCGACCACGCCTAAAGTTTCCCCTCGGTGGACCTGAAAGCTAACATCGTCTACAGCTTTGACGTAACCTACCACACGACGCAAGAACCCGCGCTGGACGGGAAAGTATTTTTTTAGCCCTTTTACCTCTAACAAAACTTCTTGTGTTGTGCTCACGCGCTCTCCTCCTGGCCAGCGACGGACACCAAACTCTGATCGTCTGTATAAAGCACGCATCTTACCTGGTGCCCTGGCGAAATCTCAACTAATGGTGGACGGGCCACATCACAAATACCGGGTCGTCTTTCCCCACAGCGGGAAAAGAAAGGACATCCTGGATGAACCATAAAAGGACTAGGAACAGATCCGCTGATGGGCACCAATTCGGTTAATTCACCATCCACCCGGGGAATAGATCGCCACAAAGCCCGCGTGTAAGGATGCAGGGGATTGTCCAATACTTCATCGGTCGGAGCCTGTTCCATCACCAGACCCAGATACATGACCATGATCTCGTCCGCGACCTCGCTGACCACGGCCAGATCATGGCTGATATACATAATGGCCATGCCGTACTCAGCTTGCAATTCTTTGATCAGTTCCAGGATTTGGGCCTCGATGGTCACATCAAGGGCCGTGGTAGGTTCGTCGGCAATCAGCAAGCGGGGGTTACATGCCAGGGCCATGGCGATCATGGCCCGTTGGCGCATGCCACCACTCAGTTGGTGGGGATAACCATCAACCAATCTGGCCGGTCGAGGGATGCCTACCCGGCCTAACAGCTCAATGGCCCGCTCTCTGGCTTCCTTTTTGGTTACGTCGGATAAGTGAAGCAACATGGCCTCTATAATTTGATCGCCAACGGTATGCAGGGGGCTGAAGGAGGACATGGGCTCTTGAAAGATCATGCTAATTTCTTTCCAACGAATCTCCCGCAACTGCTCCGGCGATAAGGTTAACAAGTCTATAATCTCGTAGCTGCCCTGGGCCGGTTTCGTATGCAGAAGTACGTGGCCGTCAATCACCTTGGCCGGGGGAGAGGGAATAATGCCCATAATCGATTGTGCCGTCACCGACTTCCCACAGCCACTCTCGCCGATGACACCCAGAGTTTGGCCCTGGCCAATGGCGAAGCTGACCCCATCCACGGCCCTGACCGTCCCCTCATGCAGATAAATATATGTTTTGAGGTCCTGAACTTCTAGAAGTCGACCATTTGGGGTGATCATAATCGTTCGCTCGCTTAATCAAGAAATCAATCAGTGTCCTTATTGAGCATAAGGATCGGCCGCATCGCGAATGCCGTCCCCGACAAAATTAAAGAGTAAAACCGCCGCAATGACGAAAAGGGCGGGGATGAGCATCCAGGGCTGGTGGGCGATGGCCACAATATCTTGCGCATCCTGAAGTAAAGTGCCCCAACTGACGGCCGGCGGCTGCATCCCCACGCCAATGAAGCTGAGCGCCGTTTCACCCAGAATGACAGCGGGAATGGAGAGGGTAATGGAGACAATGAGGTGACTGGTGAAGCCGGGCAAGAGGTGCTTGAAAATAATCCGGCCGTCACTGGCCCCGGCCGCCTGGGCGGCCAGAGCGTAATCTTCTTCGCGCAGGGCCAACAACTTCCCCCGCACCACCCGGGCCAAACCACCCCAACTGATGATCGAAAGGATAATAGTGATGGCAAAATAGGTTCTCACGATCGGCCAATCTCGGGGTAGGGCGGCTGAGAGGGCCATCCACAAGGGCAGGGCGGGAATGGAAATCAAAAAATCAACCAGCCGCTGGATAACTTCATCAACAATGCCTCCCAGATAGCCGGACAGACCCCCCAAGACCACGCCGATGATAAAACTTAAAAAGACGCCGATTAAACCGATGGAGAGGGAAATGCGTGAGCCAAAGAGGGTTCTGGAAAAGAGATCTCTGCCCAGCCGGTCAGCCCCGAACAAGAGGATGGGTGGACCATCGACGCCGGTGCCAAAGAAGTGAATATCAGTCTCGAACAGGCCCAACAACTTGTAAGACTCGCCGCTAACAAAGAAGCGAAGAGGATATTTCTGGCTGGTGTCTTCGATAAAATTCCAGCGAAACGTTTCCTGGTCTAATTCCCGAGTCTTGGCGTAGACAAAGGGACGTTGTAAGCCCCCTTCAGGATCAAATATATGAATGGTCACAGGCGGCCCCTGTTGGTAGCCCTCAAAACGCTTCGAGGTTGAATAAGGGCTGAAGAAGCCGGCAAAAGTAGCCACAAAGTAAAGGAGGCCCAACAGGATAGCGGAAACGACAGCCAGCTGGTGTTGTTTGAAGCGCCACCAGATCAACTGCGATTGGGTGGCATAGTAGTATCGCTCTTCTTCCTGGGTTAACTCAAAAGCACTCTCCGGGGATACGGGTGGCATAACCTCAATATCGGCTGGCTTATCCAGACTCATTGGCTCACCTCCTCATAGCGAATGCGCGGGTCCAGCCAAACAAGGGCAATATCAGAAATCAAGGAACCAATGACCGTTAAGGTACTTAAAACCATGACGATACTGCCGGCTAAGAACATATCTTGCGCTAGAACTGAACGGAGCAGCAGCGGGCCGACGGTCTGAATACCCAACACGATGGAGATCAAGACTTCACCGGCGACGATACCGGGTAAGATCCAGCCAATGGTGCTGATAATCGGGTTAATGGCCAGGCGGACGGGATATTTAAAGAGGAGTTTCAGCTCCTTAACTCCTTTGGCGCGGGCGGTGACGACATAGGGCTTTTTTAATTCATCCAGCAGGTTGGCGCGCATAACCCTGATGGTGCCTCCTGTACTGGCCAGGCCAATTAAGATCACCGGTAGCGCCAGATGTTTGAGCATGTCAACGAATTTAGCCCAACTCCAGGGCTCATCAATGTATTCGGTTGAAAAAAGCCCCAGGGCGGAAAAGTCAAAAAAGCGAAAGAAGAACCAGGCCAGAACCAGGGCCAGCAAAAAGCCGGGGGTGGCCAGGCCGATAAAGCCGAAAAAGGTAAAGATATAATCGGAGATCGAATATTGGTGCGTGGCCGAATAGATGCCAATAGGGATGGCAATGATCCAGGAGACAATCAAAGCCAAAACCGAGAAAAGAATAGTCAAGGGAAGACGCTCGGCCAAAAGATCATTGACCGGCCTTTGCCACTGAAAGGACCAGCCCAAATTGCCATCCAACAGAATATTCCGCATCCATTTGAAGTAGCGGCCATAGACTGGCTGGTCAAAGCCATATTGCTTGGTGAGTCGTTCCGCTTCGTCCTCGGAAACTTCAACTCCTGATGTACGTAGAGTTTCGATTTGGAAACTCACCCAATCTCCAGGCGGCAATTCAATTACAAAAAATGAAACAACTGAGATGAGGAACAAAATGGGGATAAGGGTCAATACACGGCGAATGATATAAGCTAACACGCTAACACCTTTCCTGCTTCATTTATTACACTGCCGGGCCAAAAGACCCGGCAGTGATGAATGTTTCCTAGACTTTTAGTCTGGCGTCACGAGGTCGCTTGCTAGCTCGGGATCAGGAAAAGATCTACTCAGTGAAGAAGAGTTGTTCGCCGCTGAAGTTGGCGGCAATGGCAAAGCCAGCTTTGGGAATATTGCCTAGCTTTTGCGAAGCGATCATAGGATACTTCACATTTTCAACGATGGTGATTTGCGGCAGGTTTTCGCGGCTCCAGGCGTATCCTTCTTCTTTCAACTGATTATATTCGTCTGATCCGGAGACACTACTCCAACGTTTGGCATCTAACTCATAAGCCTCCATCGCCCACGCCGGCGGTTCTTCACCTTCTGAACCATTGGTGTTATACCAGATGTGCCAATTGCGACCAGCGCGATGGATGATGTCCCCTGTCCAATTGTTGTCCCAACCCTGGTCGTGGCTCCAGAAAACAGTGGCCTGTAACTCGTTGGCGTCAGTACGCTGCCCCCACAACTGGGAGTCGATCTGTTTCACTTGCACGTCAAGCCCAACGTCTTTGAGATATTCGGCAACGAGTTCGGCCACCGGGGCGATATCAGGCGCATGTGCCCCGTGCTCGAGCAAAATCGAAAATACTTCGCCATCTGGCCCCAGGCGAAGGCCGTCCGCATTTCGTTCGCTCAAACCAACTTCGTCCAACAACTGATTTGCCTTCTCCGGGTCATAGGTAGAGTTAGCTTCCCCAACGGTCTTAAGAGGGTAAGAGGCAAAACCAAAGTAGATGCTCTCGATAATCTCGTCCCGGTTGAGAGCCATGCTCAGAGCCCGGTGGAACCTTACATCTTGGGCGATGGAGCGCCATGCTTCATCTTCAAAGGTTCGGTTAAGGAAAAGCGTGCTAGAGTCAACGTGCATATCAAGAATATGCACCCTGAAGCCAGCTCTGTCTTCATTTTCCTTGTACAGGGGGATCTTGACCAGGCCGGTCGATTCTCGCAGGAAGTCCACATCGCCGGTGAGGACCTTGAGGTTGACCGCCTCGACATCCTCCGCCTGCACTGAAACGATCTTATCAACGTAAGGCAATTGCTGGCCTTGAGTATCTACTTTGTAATAGTAAGGATTACGCTCAAAAGACAAAACTCCAGGTTGTTGTGATTCAACAATCACCCATGGCGTCAGGGCCGGAAAACCGACGCATCTCGGCCTGGTCTGATCCCAATTACGACAGTCTTTCTGAATGAAGAGTTGCCACCATTCGTCCTCTAGGCCTTGCTCTGCCATCAGGGGTTTTAGCTCTTCCAGTGGCGTGTAATCGGCATGGAATTGCTTCAAATAATGGGCTGGCTTCAACAGCTCAGTGTAGCCAACCCAAGCTTCAATGACGATTTGCCGCAAAAAGCCGCCGTAGGGTTCGGAGAAGCTAGCTTTGAAGGTGTAATCATCCATGATTTCCACCTGCATTGGATCGCCATCGGGCGCACCACCTGTTCTAAACCGTCGCGGGAACGTAGGCGTGATCTTCTCGTTGAGCAGGACATCTTCATAGGTAAAGCGGATGTCTTCGGTAGTGACCGGCTCTCCGTCCGACCACTTCAGCCCCTCACGCATGTGGAAGGTAAAGACCTTGTTGTCGTCGCTCACCTCAAAGTCTTTGAGGATGTTACCCCGAATATCTTGCACGGTCAGACTCGGCGCTGACAGCAGGGGCTCATTGATCATCACAAAGACGTCAGGGGCCCAGTCAGCCACCGCATGCGCCGCCCGGATCGTGCCGCCGTATTTGCCGGGTTGCCAGTCAGGGAGATCCTCTTCCAGAATCAGCACTCCAGGGCCGACCACAAAAGGCTCGTTGGGTAAACGATCATCCACCGGCGGCAGTTCACCGGCGGTTACGCGTTCGGCCAGCATTGGCGCCTCGGTGTATTTAGAGGGCATGGCTTCGGCTTCCTCGGCCTCGGCGGCGGGCGCAGCCTCTTGGGGCGCGGCTTCCTCAACTTGGGCCGCCGGGGCCCCAGCCTCTTCAGCCTCGGGCGCCGGCGCTGAAGGCGCACAGGCGGCCAGGACAAAAATCAAACACAGTATGACTAAGCGGGTGAAAAGTTTAGACATCAGACTCCTCCTTTGGTATTCTTCTCCTTATGAATATATGTTGACTTTTGCTGTTGACGGGGCGCATTCTAACATGGTTATCTAATCAAGTCAAGAAAACTTGATAGTCCTTTTGACGTTGATAGCACTATGGAAGTTTTGTTGACTTGTGCTGATAAATATGCTAAGGTATGGCTCTTGGTACACAGAGCGACAGATATCTATCGTATCAGCCAACATCACATTATTTAGGAGGAACCATGCCCCAACGTCGCCGTACTGAGCACACGCCGAACATTGTCCTGCTGGGTATTGACTCGCTCCGCGCCGATCATATGAGGTGTTACGGCTACCATCGTTTGACCACTCCCCATCTGGACCGCTTTGCCAGCCAGGGGACCCTCTTTGAGAACACCTTCAGCGCGCATATCCCCACCACCAGCGCTTATGCCTCAATGCTGACCGGCATGGATTGTTTTAGCACCCAGGTGGTTGCCCTGCGGCACAAAGGCCCCCTCAGACCGGAGGTCCAGACGCTGGCTGAAGTGCTCAAAGAAGCTGGCTATAATACCACCTGTGTCGGTTTTAGCGGCAATCCCAGTTCGCGGGGATTTGACAAATATCTGGACTACGCCGGCTGGGGGAGTTGGAATGAGGGCCGCAGTCCCAAGGCGCAAAATCTGAACGAGGTAACCATCCCTGAGTTGGATCGATTAGTCGCGCAAGAGGCACCTTTCTT
>JABAHQ010015625.1_pt2 | contig 11929 bp, 12 predicted proteins | sample 7062091 | NCBI WGS metagenome assembly JABAHQ01 (sample SAMN14534359, study PRJNA622989) | marine sediment metagenome | biome: marine biome [ENVO:00000428]; feature: marine pelagic biome [ENVO:01000023]; material: deep marine sediment [ENVO:00002113] | place: India: Gulf of Kutch | collected...
TACCCCGCCACCGCCAAGCGCTTCTTCGTCGAGCGGGGCTGGGTCGACCCCCAGGCGGTGCGTGACCGGGTGGAGCTGGAGGCGGCCGAGGGCAAGGCCCACGACCTGGCCTACCCCTCGGCGCCGCTGAGCTGCTCGCCGCCTGCCACCCCGGCCAACCTGCTGCTGGTGGTGCTGGACACCGCGCGCCATGACCTGCTCGACCCCGAGGTGATGCCGAACCTCAGCCGCCATGCCGAGCGCCCCGGCTGGTATCGCGCCGAGGCGCATTTCAGCGGCGGCAACTCCACCAAGGCGGGGGTGTTCAGCCTCTTCTACGGCCTGCCGGTCACCTACTGGGATGCCTTCACCGCCGGCCAGACGCCGCCGGTGCTGATGGAGACGCTCGAGGCCGCCGACTATCGCTTCCAGGTGCTCTCCTCGGCGACCCTGGTGAGCCCCGCCTTCGATCGCAACGTCTTCGCCGGCCTGGAGGATGTCTCGCTGACCCCGGCCCGGGGCGAGCCCTGGCAGCGTGACCGCCAGATCACCGACGACTGGCTGGCCTGGATGGAGGCCTCGGCGGAGTCGCCCGACGCCGCGCCCTTCTTCGGTTTCCTGTTCTACGACGCCATCCATGGCTACAGCAGTCCGCCCGACTTCCCGCGCTTCACCCCCTACTGGAAGCAGATCAACCACATGGCGCTGGGGCCCGACTTCGACCCCGAACCCTACTGGAATCGCTACCGCACCGCGGCACGCTACGTGGATGCGCAGCTCGGGAGGGTGCTCGACGACCTCGAGCGGCGCGGGCGGCTCGACGATACCGCGGTGGTGATCACCTCGGACCACGGCGAGTCCTTCAACGAGCATGGCCACAACTACTGGGGCCACGGCAGCAACTACACCCCGGAGCAGGTGCAGGTGCCACTGGTGATGCATCTGCCCGGACGCCCTGGCGGCGTGCTCGAGGGGCGCACCCACCATGCCGATATCGCCCCGACGCTGCTGGAGACGCTGCTCGGCTGCGAGGCCGCCGCCGAGCGCTATACGCTGGGCCACAACCTGCTCGCCCCCGCAGGGAGTCGAGACTGGCTGCTCTCCGGTAGCTACATGGGCTATGGCATCCTGCTGCCGGAGTACCAGATCGCCGTGCACCCCACCGGCGCCTTCGAGGCCTATGACTACCGCATGAACGAGCTCGAGGCGGTGCGCCCCTCTCCCGAGGTGGCCGGCGAGGTCCTGCAGGCGCTGTCACGTTTCTACCGGTGAGCAAGCGCGCGAAGATGAACGCCCCATGAACGCGGCGTTAAGGTTGCGGAAAGCCGCGCCGGGGTAAAACGGTCGTCGTCCATCGACCGAGGAGGATGACGACATGAACTGGCTGGATTCCCAACACCGTTACGGCGCCGTCTCGCGGGCGCTTCACTGGAGCATGGCCACGCTGCTGATCCTGATGCTGGGCACCGAGTGGCTGGCCGAGCTCGTCGGCATGAGCGAGCGTGAGGCGATGGCGCTGCACAAGAGCGTCGGGGTGCTGCTGCTGGGGCTGCTGGTGGCCCGGCTGCTGTGGCGCGGCGTGAACCACGGCCGGCTCGAGGCCCATGCCCACTGGCAGTGGGCGGCCCGGCTGGGCCATCTGGCGCTCTATGCGGCGATGCTGCTGATCCCGGTGAGTGGCCTGCTCACCGCCCTGGGCAGCGGCCACGGGGTGGAGGCCTTCGGCATGGCGCTGATCGCTCCCGGGGCCGAGATCGAATGGCTGGAAGAGGCCGCCGAGGAGACCCACGAGGTGCTGGCCAACCTGCTGTGGCTGCTGATCGGCGGGCACGTGGCAGCGAGCCTGGCGCACCAGTTCTGGCTGCGCGACCACGCATTGAAGCGCATGGCATAAGCCTGGCGACGGCGGCACCCGGCAGGGGCTCAGGCCGGGTGGCGCCGCGGCGACGCCTCAGAACAGGGCGCGATTGATCAGCAGGTGGGTCGCCACGCTGGCCGCGTAGCCCAGGGCGATGGCCGGGGCCCAGCGCAGGTGGCCGGCGAAGGTGTAGATGCCACGCGCCTGGCCCATCAGCGCCACGCCGGCGGCGGAGCCCATGGCCAGCAGGCTGCCGCCGACGCCGGCGGTCAGGGTGATCAGCAGCCAGTTGCCGCTGGACATGTCCGGCGCCATGGAGAGCACCGCGAACATCACCGGGATGTTGTCCACCACCGCCGAGATGAGCCCCAGCATGACGTTGGCCCACACCGGGTCCCAGCCGCCATACAGGCTCTGCGAGAGCAGCGCCAGGTAGCCCATGAAGCCCAGGCCGCCCACGCACATCACCACGCCGTAGAAGAACAGCAGGGTGTCCCACTCGGCGCGGGCGATGCGGCTGAAGATGTCGAAGGGGACCACGCTGCCGAGCTGCTCGAGCTTCTTCCAGTCGCCGCGCCGGGCATAGCGGGTGTGCTTGCGCGCCAGCGAGCGCGGCAGGCTGCGGCGCAGGAAGTAGCCGAAGAACTGCAGCAGCCCCAGGCCGAACATCATGCCCATGGCCGGCGGCAGGCCCAGCACCGAGTGGCACAGCACCGAGATCGCCACGGTAACCAGGAACAGCAGGATGATGCGCCGGGCGCCTCGCTTGAGCCAGACCTCCTCGGTGAGGCCGGGGGGCTTGCGGTTGCGGATGAAGAGGTTCATCAGCAGCGCCGGCACCAGGAAGTTGACCAGCGAGGGGACCAGCAGCTGGAAGAAGGCCGCGAAGGGCAGCTGGCCCGCCTGCCATACCATCAGGGTGGTGATGTCGCCGAAGGGGCTGAAGGCACCGCCCGCGTTGGCGGCCACCACCGTGTTGATGCAGCACAACCGGATGAAGCGGTCATCGCCCTCGGCCACCTTGAGCACCACCGCGCACATCAGCATGGCGGTGGTCAGGTTGTTGGCGATCGCCGAGATCCCGAAGGCCAGCAAGCCGGTGATCCAGAACAGGGAGCGGTAGCTGAAGCCCTTGCGCACCATCCAGGCGCGCAGCGCGTCGAACACCCGCCGCTCCTCCATGGCGTTGATGTAGGTCATCGCCACCAGCAGGAACAGCAGCAGCTCGCTGTACTCCAGCAGCGTCTCGCGGAAGGCCGTCTCGGCAAGCGCCGGCATGCCGGCACCGGTATAGGCCCAGGCCACCAGCGCCCAGATCAGGCCGGCGGCCACCGCCTGCTGCTGGTGGTCGATGATCGGCAGCGCTGCATCGGCGTGCTGGCGGCGCGCGAGGTGATCGGCGGACGACGCATCACCCTGGCGATGCAGCAGCATGACCTGCCGCGCGGCGAGATCACCGTGGGCATGATCATGACGCCCTGGCACAAGCTGGCGGCCATGTCGCTGGAGCAGCTGGCCTCGCTGACCATCGAGGACCTGCTGCTGTCGCTGGAGGCGATGACCGACCAGCACCTGCTGGTGACCGAGCGTGACGACCAGGGGGGCGACTGGATCCGTGGCCTGGTCTCGGCGGCCGACATCCGCCGGGCGGTGGGCGCCGGTGACAGTGCCTCCCAGGGCATGCCGCTGGCGCACAGCTTCGCCGACATCTGCCGGGTGGTGACCGGCCACGAGCTGTAGGCCCGGCAGCCTGGTCGCCTCGCCGCCCCGGGGACCCCTCCCCCGGGGCGTGGCTCAGGCCGGTGGCAGGCGACAACCCGACGTCAGGTCCAGGGCATCCTGGCGGACCTCGCTCTCCACGCCTAGCAGCCCCAGCAGCGAGTGGAACAGGTGGGCATGGCGCAACGAGGCGTCGCGCTGCGCGGCGAGGCAGGTCTCATCCAACCCCTGGCCGCCCAGGAAGCCGTCGGAGGCCCACCACACCAGGGGCACGCGGGTCTGCTCCTGGGGGGCGATGGCATAGGGCAGCCCGTGCAGGTAGATCCCCTTCTCGCCCAGCGACTCCCCATGGTCGGAGACATACAGCATGGCGCTGGATAGCGAGCGGTTCTCCTCCAGCACGCCGATGATCCCGTCCAGCACGCTGTCGGTATAGAGGATGGCGTTGTCGTAGCTGTTGACGATCGCTTGCCGGTCGCACTGGGCCAGGTCGGCCGTCTCGCAGGTGGGGGTGAAGGCCCGGAACGCCTCCGGGTAGCGCTGGAAGTAGCTGGGACCATGGTTGCCCAGCATATGCAGGACGACCACCGTATCCTCGCGTATCTCGCCGAGGCGACGGGCGAGCTCCTCGACCAGCACGCCGTCGAGGCAGCCCTCCTCCCCGCACAGCCCGGGGTAGTCATCGGGGGCGGGGGAGGCCCGCTCCACGCCGTCGCAGACCCCCTTGCAGCCCGACTGGTTGTCGATCCACTCCACGCGATAGCCGGCGCGCTGCAGCACGTCCAGCAGCGACTCGTGGCTGCGGGTGAAGCGCTCGTCGTAGTCGCCCCGCCCCTGGGGGGAGAACAGGCAGGGCAGCGAGACGGCGGTGCTGGTGCCGCAGCTGGCCACGTCACGGAAGTTGACGACATCACGCTCGGCCAGTCGCGGGGTGGTCTGCCGGTCATAGCCGGAAAGGCCCCAGTTGGCGGCGCGCACCGTCTCGCCGACCACCAGCACCAGCAGCCGGGGGGTAGCGTCGGCGTTCGGCCGGCGGCGGGCATCCTCGCCGATGGGCAGGCGCTCCTCGGGCAGGGGCGGCGGCGCCGCCATGACCTGGCCGGTGGAGACGATGGCGTTGCCCGGGGTCACCAGGTAGCGCAGCTCGTGATGGTTGCGCATCAGCGAGGAGAGGCTCTGGAAGGAGAGCAGCAGCGCCACCGCCAGCGTCGCCAGGCTGCCCAGCCACCAGAGCGTGCCGCCCGCCAGGGCCCGTCGCCAGCCTCGCCGCCGCAGCGGCCAGGCCCACACCGCGACCACCGGCAGCAGGGCGAACAGCAGCAGGTAGAGCGCCAGCCCCGGGGTGAGCAGCTCGCCGGCCTCGCGGGTATCGGTCTGCAGCACGTTGTCGATCATGTGGGTATCGAAGTAGGTGCCGTAGTGGCCGGTGAAGTAGCTCACCGAGGCGGCCACCAGCACAAGGACGGTCAACAGCGGCTTCACGGTCAGGCGGCCGACCAGCGGCAGGAACACCACCAGGTGCAGGGCGGTCATCACCACGCCATAACCCAGNNGCCTCGATCACCGCCGCCCAGAAGCGCCGGTTGTAGAGCAGCGTGAAGCCGAGGCACGCCAGCAGCGTCAGGGCCTGGGGGGAGAGGGCCGGCAGCCGTGTGCGCAGGTGCCGCAGGCTGTCCAGGGTGAGGCGAGTGAACTCAGGCATGGGCGATGGCCTCGCGGGCGGGTTGAGTGGTGTCGGCGGGCTGGGTGGCCGGCGGCAGCAGCCGCTGCGCCAGGCCGAAGCTGATCGTCCAGCAGAGCATCAGGGTCCAGAGGTCGTGGGAGAGGAAGTGGGCACCGCGCAGCTGCTGCGTGACGCCGAAGGCGAGCCCCAGGCCCAGCCCCGTGGCCAGCCCCAGCCAGCGCAGGCGGGGACGCACGCGGCGCAGGAAGAAGTAGAGGGCGATCCAGGCGTAGCCGGCGCTGGCATGGCCGGCGGGGAAGCAGGCGCTGTCCGGCATCCCGGTGGGGCGCGGGGTGAGCAGGCCGACGAAGGGCCAGTCGCCGCCATAGCGGGCCAGGTCCCAGGGGCACTCCATGGGCACCAGCTGCTTGATGACGGAGACGGCGAGCGCGCCCCCGGCCACCGCCAGGAACAGGTAGCGCAGGGGGCGGCGCCAGTGGCGCAGCGGGCGAAGCAGGAGGCTGGCCAGCAGCAGCAGGATCACGCCGCCCCCCAGCCACTGGCTGAGGGTGCGCCCGCCACGGTGCAGCCAGGTCTCCAGCAGCGGGTGTGTCCTCAGCGACCAGGCATCGCCCTGCAGGTCATAGAGGGCGTCGGCGAGGCGGAAGTCGAGCCCCATCCGGTCGATCACCAGCATCAGCAGCAGGAAGGCGGCCCAGGCCAGGACCAGGCGGTGCAGTGGCCGTGCCGCGCTCGACGGGTCGACAACCCGGGAAGCGGGGGTGGTGGGCGGCATGGCGGCATCCGGAAGAGGTCATGCCGCCATGCTGGCCGTGGTGTCTTAACGAAGCCTTATCACGGCGCGGGTGCGACGGCTCGGCTGCCCCGCGGCAGCGTCGCCACGGCGCGCAGGCCGCCGCTGGGCGCCTCCTCCAGGCGCAGGGTGCCGCCATGGCGGGCCAGCAGGCGCTCGACGATGGAGAGCCCCAGGCCGGCCCCGGCGCCGGGGCCGACGCGATGGAAGCGTTCGGTGACGCGTTCGCGCTCCGCGGCGGGAATCCCCGGGCCCTGGTCATCCACCCGCAGCGTCAGGCGGGTCGTTATCGGCCGCCAGGGCCACCGTCACCCGGCCGCCATCCGGGGTGTAGCGCAGGGCGTTGCCCACCAGGTTCTGCACCAGGGTGGCGATGGCGCCCGGCTCGGCCGCCAGCCGCCAGTCGAGCCCCTCGTCGGCGACGAGGTCGAGCTCCTGGCCGCGCTCCACCGCCAGCGGCGAGAGCTCGGCCAGCGCCTCGCGTACCTCGGCCAGCAGGTCGCCCTCGACCCGGGCACTCGTCTCCTGCTCCTCCTCCTCGGGCTCCAGGCGCGCCAGGGTCAGCAGCTGGGTGACCAGCCGGGTGGCCCGGGCCACCCCGCTGCGCAGCTCCTCCAGCGCCTCGCGCCGGTCGGCGGGGTCCTCGGCGGCCAGGGCGTTCTGGGCGTGCAGGTCGAGTACCGCCAGGGGGGTGCGCAGCTCATGGGCGGCGTCGGCGATGAAGCGCTTCTCGCGCACCCGCAGCCGGCGGATGCGCTCCAGCAGCCGGTTGAGGGCGCCGACGATGGTGTCCAGCTCCCGGGGCAGCGGGCGCATCACCAGCGGCTGCAGGTTGTGGGGGTCGCGCTGGCGGATCGCCGCGGCCAGCCGCGACAGCGGGCGCAGGCCATGGCCGGTGGCCCACCACAGCAGCAGCGCCAGCAGCGGCAGGCCGATCAGGTCCGGCAGCAGGGTGCGCAGGGCCACGGCGCGGGTCAGCTCGCCGCGCACGTCGTCGCGCTCGGCGACCATCACCCGCCGCGACGAGGCGGGCAGGTCGAGCACATAGACCCGCCAGTCGTGGCCGGCCACCCGGCTGCTGACGTAGCCGGGTGGCGCCGCGGTGAAGGGCTCGGCAGGGGCGCTGGCCGAGCGCAGCAGCAGCCGGTCGTCCTCCCACAGCTGGAAGGCCAGCTTGCTCTCGTAGCGGTGGCCGGGCAGCCCCTTGTCCGACTGCTCGGCGCGCTCGAGGGCACTCTCCAGGCTGGCCAGCAGCGCCTCTCGCCGGTCGTCCGGCAGCGGCACCTGGACCAGCCCCTCCAGCAGGCGGGCGTTCTGGGCCAGGCTGGCGTCGTAGAGCTCCTCGATCTCGTGGGCGGCGTAGCGGTAGCTGACCAGGCCGATGGCCAGCATGCTGATCCCGAACACCAGCAGCACCAGGCCCAGGGTGCGGCGGCGGATCGAGGTCACGCCTCGGCCTCCTGGGGCGCGCGGTCCAGCACGTAGCCGATGCCGCGCACGGTGCGGATCAGCCCCGGAAAGAACTTGCGGCGCAGGTGGTGGACATGCACCTCGATGGCGTTGCTCTCCACGTCCTCCTCCCAGCCGTAGACCAGCCGGGTCAGGGTGTCGCGGGTGAAGACCCGCCCCGGGTGGCCCATGAACTCCTGGAGCAGGGTGAACTCGCGGCGCGACAGCGTGACCGCCTCGCCGCGGTAGCTTACCTCCCGGCTGGCGGGGTCGAGGCGGATGCCGCGGCACTCCAGCAGCGGGCTGGCCTGGCCCTGGCTGCGGCGCAGCAGGGCGCGCAGCCGCGCCTTGAGCTCGGCCACCTCGAAGGGCTTGACCAGGTAGTCGTCGGCGCCGGCATCCAGCCCGGCGATGCGGTCGTCCACGGCGTCCCGGGCGGTGAGGACCAGCACCGGCACCCGGTTGCCGCCGTGGCGGGCGCGCTCCAGCACGCGCATGCCATCGAGCCCCGGCAGGCCCAGGTCGAGGATCACCGCGTCGAAGGGCTCGCCGCCCTGCAGGGCGGCCAGCGCCGTGGCGCCGTCGGCGAGGTGGTCCACGGTGTAGTGCTCGGGCTTGAGGGCCAGGCGGATGCCCGAGGCCAGGCTCGGGTCATCCTCGACCAGCAGGATACGCATCGGGGCTTACTTCTCCAGTTGCGACAGCAGGCGGTGGATCTCCTCGCGGCGGCCGGCATCGGCGAGCTCGCGACCGGGCCGGGGTGGCGCCTGCAGGGCCTTCTCCAGGGCACGGCGCGCCTCGGCGTCGCGGCCCTGCTGGTGCAGATAGTCGCCCCAGAAGTAGAGGCTGTCGAGCCCGTCGGGGTCGATGGCCAGCGCCCGCTTCAGGTGCCACTCCGCCTTGTCGTCGTCGCCGAAGCCGATCGGCCAGCCCGGCACCTGGTAGTAGAGCGCCCCCAGGCTGGTGTAGGCCGAGCCGTCGAGCGCCATGGGATCCTGCTCCAGGGCGTCCTCCAGGTAGCCCCGCGCCTGCTTGACCAGGCCCAGCGCCCCCAGTCCGCCCTCGGCGCCGGCCTGACTGGAGCGCACGATGCCGGCCCAGATCAGCCGCTCGGCGGACTCGGGCCGCTCGGCCAGCAGGCGCTCCGCCTCGTCGCCCAGCTCGGCCAGGGCCTTGGCCTGTCGGTCCTCGGGCAGTTCGTAGCGGATCTCGGCCCAGCGCGCCTGGAGCCGGGCCACCGCCGGGTCGCCGACATCCGCGGCCTGGGCGCTGAGGGCGAACAGGCCACCGAGGCCGGCGAGCAGCAGGGTGATCAGCCGTCGCGGGAGGGTGAGGCGAGGGAGGCGTCGAGCGTTCATGGCGTGGTCTCCGGGGATTCGAGGAAGCGGCGGATGACGGGAAGCTGGCGCGCCAGGGCGTGGTCGACCACGCCGGGCAGCAGGGCGTTGAGGCGCACGAAGAGGCGTTCGGGCCCGCCCAGCTGGGCCTCCTGGCGGCCGCGTTCCACGGCGCGGCGCACCGCCTGGGCGACCCGTTCGGGCGTGTCCATGGCGTTGCCCAGGGCTTCGTTCATGGCCTCCACCTCGGGGGCGTTCATGGCGGTGCGGGTGGCCCGTGGGGAGACGTGCAGCACCCGCACCCGGGTGTCGGCGAGCTCCCGGCGCAACGCCTGGCTGAAGCCGCGCAGCGCGAACTTGGTGGCGCAGTAGCCGACCTGCCCGGGATAGCCCAGGGTGCCGAAGGTGGAGCCCAGGGTGATCACCCAGCCCTGGCGTGCCGCCATCAGCCGGGGCAGCAGGGCGCGGGTCAGCTGCAGGGTGGCGGTGAGGTTGACGGCGACCAGCCGTTCGAGCTCGGCATCCGAGCCCTCGGTGAACAGCGCCACCCGGTTCACGCCGGCGGCGTTGATCAGCATGGTGACGCCCACCTCCCCGGCCGCGGCGACGAGCCTGGCGCGCTCCTCGGCGCGGGTCAGGTCGGCGGGCAGCGCGGTGACCCGGTCGGGGTGGCGGGCCGCTGCGACCTCCAGGCAATCTGCCCGGCGGCCGGTGATCAGCAGCCGGGCCCCGGCGGCGGCCAGCTCATCCACCAGCGCCTGGCCGATGCCGCCGCTGGCCCCGGTGATCAGCACCCGCTGGGCGGGCCAGCCGCCCTGCGGCAGTCGCCGGCGCCGGGGGAGGCGATCAGGCCAGCGCATCGGAGAGCTCCCGGGCGGCGCTGCCGCCGGTGCAGCGCGCCTCGACGCCGCGGAACATGGCGCCGTAGAGGCGGTAGACCAGCCTGGCGGTGTCGATCACCGCCGCCAGGTCGTCGGCCTCCAAGCGGTTCACCAGCCCCTCGAAGAAGGCCAGGTGGCCGATGTCCAGGCTGCCGTGGGAGGTCAGGTAACGCACGGCGTCATCGGGCAGCGCGAGGCTCGCCTGCAGCCGCTCGGCGGCCTGGGTGGCCAGCGCCGTGCTGGTGCCCTCGAGCACCTGCACCATGCCGAAGAAGCCCACCGGGTTGCCGTGCTCGATGGTGTCGCGCACCGCGGCCACCATCAGCCGGGTGGCGGGGTCCGCCGGTCGCGCCGCGGCCGCCTCGGCGTCGCCGCCGGCGGCGCGGATGTCGTCGAGGATCCACTGCTCGTGGCCATGCTCCTCCTCGATGTACTCCACCAGGGCCGCGCGCAGCCAGCCCAGCCGGTCGGGCAGGCGTGCGNNCTCCTCGATGTACTCCACCAGAGCCGTGCGCAGCCACTCCAGCCGGTCGGGCAGGCGCGCGCCGCAGGCCATCATCAGCGGCACCGTGAAGCGCACATGGTGGTAGGCCTGGCCGAGGAAGGCGAGGTACTCGTCGCGGCTCACGCGGCCCTCCAGGGCGCGGGTCAGCAGCGGGGTGGCCAGCAGCCAGTCGCGCTCGTCGCGGGTGGCCTGCTGCAGTTGCTGGTAGGGGGTCATGGGGTCACTCCTTGGTGGGTGTGGAGCAGGGGACAGGCAGGTTCGACGCGCCGCGCAACCAGTCGCCATGGACGGCGAGGATGGCGTCGCGGCGCAGGCGGCCGTTGGCCGTCAGCTGGTGGTTCTCGGGGGTGAAGGGGGCGCTACGTCGCCATTCGCGGACCCGGGCATAGTCCGGCAGGGCGGCATTGGCCTCGGCCACCGCGGCGGCCAGCATCGCGTCGTCGACTTGGGCCGAGGCGGGCACCAACAGGGCGCGATTGGCGGGCAGGGCCTCGCCATGGATCAGGGCCTGGGCGACGGCGGGGCGGGCGCAGAGCTCGCCCTCCACCCACTGGGGGTCGACGTTGCGGCCGTAGGCGGTGATGAAGACCTCGCGACGACGCCCCGCCAGCACCAGGGCCTCCCCGTCCCAGCGGCCCAGGTCGCCGCTGGCGTGCCAATCGCCGGCGGCCGGCTCGCCGAGATAGCCCAGCATGGTGGCCCCGCGCACCCGCACCTCGCCGCCGTCGTCGAGGCGCACCTCGGCATGGGGCAGCGGCCGGCCGACGCCACGGGCGGGCTCGCCGGGGCGATTGAGGCAGACCACCGAGGCGCACTCCGAGAGCCCGTAGCCCTCGAACACCGGCCAGCCGCCGGCCTGCGCTTTGGCGAGCAGCGTGTCGGCGACCCGCGCCCCGCCCACCGCCACGAAGCGCAGGCTCTCGGGGGCCCTCGGGGAGGCCTCGACCAGCGCCTGCAGCAGCTGGGGTACCAGGATCAGGCTGTGGGGACGGCAGGCGTCGAGGGTGGCCAGTGCCCGCCGTGGGTCGAAGCCGCTGGCGCCTCGCCAGCCCAGCGCCGCCACCCCGGGAAGGTGGACGCCGGCCCCCAGCCACAGCGGCACGTAGAGGCCGCCGATGTTCTCCAGCAGGGTGGAAAGCGGCAGCATCGCCAGGTGGCGCTCGATACCGAGCGGCTGGACCACCGCGGCGAGGCTCTCGGCTACGGTGAGCGGGGCGGTGGCGTCCAGGCAGACCCCCTTGGGGGCGCCGCTGGTGCCGGAGGTGAAGGTGATGCGGGTGGTGCCGGCATGCAGGGGAGGGAGGTCGGCGACGCGCCGGGTGGCGATGGCCGGGTCCCGTGTGGCGGCGAAGCCGTGGGCCTCGCCGGCGGGACCGATCCAGGCGTCGAGCCCGGCGCTCGCCACCAGGTGGCGGCGCTGGGCAGCGCTGAAGAAGGCGGGTACCGGCACCGCCACGCGACCGTCCAGAAGCAGCGCCAGGTCCCACAGCGCCCAGTCGATGCCGTTGTCCAGGGCCAGGGCGACCCTCACGGCCCCGGCGTCGGCCAGCCGGCGCCGGCGCGCCTCGATCTCGCCCGGCAGTTCGGCGAAGCTGACGCGGCGGTGCCCATCGTCCAGCGCGATGCCGGTCGGCTGCGCCTCGGCATGGCGGGCCAGGCGCGCCAGGAAGGCCTCAGGCGAGCCGCGCATCGGCCACCTCCGGGGGTGCGAGCGGCAGCAGGCC
>JABAHQ010009416.1_pt1 | contig 11925 bp, 11 predicted proteins | sample 7062091 | NCBI WGS metagenome assembly JABAHQ01 (sample SAMN14534359, study PRJNA622989) | marine sediment metagenome | biome: marine biome [ENVO:00000428]; feature: marine pelagic biome [ENVO:01000023]; material: deep marine sediment [ENVO:00002113] | place: India: Gulf of Kutch | collected...
TGCCGCCTTCAACTGAGAACAGTAAAAGGCTCTTTCTTCAGCTCTAGCGAAGGGTGGAGTGTGGAGCAAACCTTTCGCATGGCTTTAGATCGCCTTGAGAAACAAATTCTGAGAAGCAAAGAATTTGAACACGAGCCGGAATTTGCTAGGAAGTATTTACGAAGAATATGGTTCCCCTTGACAGAGCTTTAAAGCGCGCCTTAAGTTCCTGATAGCACGTTATGTTTCTGGAAGCGCACATCAATTTTTGTTGGGATCTTGACCTGAAAATCCTAACTTTCATTATCTATTACGCGAGCGCTAGGAAGAAGCTGCGCAACTATTTTTCCTTTAGGACTAAAATAAATAAACATAATAATTGTGCGACGTATACAGCAAGATTGGAGAAGTGAGCTTGTCCAGAAAAGTTGAAATTCCTGAAGTGAAGATCGTAGAGACCGAGAAGGTTAAACTGAGAAAACCGCTCGTTATATTAGGTTTTGCGGGCGCCGGACTAGTTGGGGGAATAGCGGTCACCCATATCATTGACCAACTGAAAATGAAAAAAATCGCACACGTACGATCTAGGTACATGCCGCCAGCGGTGGTTTTCATGGACGGCGAATTGAGACATCCATTCAGAATATACTCCGATAAAGAAGGAAGACTCTGCGCCATTGTGTGTGAGATCCCACTCCGCTCCGACGGTCTTTATCCTATCGCCTCCGTGCTTCTTGACTGGATAGAAGAAAAAGGGGTGGAGGAACTAGTTATTCTGGAAGGTTTCGCTGTTCGAAAAATTCCAAAAGAACGTAAATCATTTTGTGCGGCAGAACCTGAAAAGCGTAAGGAATGTGAAGAGAAAGGTGTGAAAATGATTTCTGCAGGTATTATCCGTGGAATTGCTGGCAGCATCTTAAACGAATGCTTAACTAGAAAAATTACAGGAGTAGCTTTTCTGGTTCCTGCTGTTGCATTTATACCAGATCCTGAAGGCGGGGCGGTACTTATCCAAGCCTTAAACAACATTTACGGTTTGAACATTGACACACAAGAGTTGTTGAAAAAAGCAGAGGAAATTAAACAAAAATTGAAGGAAGTGGCTCGACGTCATCAAAGAATGAGGCAAGCAGAAGAAAAAAGAGGGGTTCCTGAAAAGATCTACGTCTAAACTTTGTGTAAGAGTACAATACACTATTTAACTATCAATACTGGACACTCAGCCCCATCAGCAACTCTATTGCTAACGCTCCCCAAAAAGAATGCTTTGATGCCACCCAGCCCCCGGCTTCCCATAACTATGATGTCAAAGTTTCCCTCTTTGGCGGCTTCAATTATCTTGTCAGACGGTCGCCCTTCCACCAGCTTCTTTGAAACTTTCAAGTTAGGTTTGATCTCCTTGGCTTTTTTGAGAGCTTCTGACAGCAGTTTTTCATGGCGGGTTTTTAATTCTTCTGAGTACGTGCCCATAGCTACCGAAGGAATAGGCGGTATGCCCGCAGTTGGACGAGGAGCCATAGGCACAACAACAGGTGGGACAGCGCTTAATAGTACAACTTGTGCAGAATACTTCTCAGCTAAGTCAAGTGCAAAATCTAAGGCTTTCTCTGCTGCTTCTGAACCATCAAGCGGAACCAAAATTCTTCTAATCAAGTTTTGCTCCCCCGACAAAACGGGTTCTCTGCCTTTTAATAAAACTTGTCACGTAACGTAGCCTCATTGCGTGTTTTAGAACAAATTATCTTTCTGGTTTTTCTTCGTCTCCTAACTGCGCTAATATTCTCGATGGTGCTGTCAAAAGGAAAGAGGCGGAGGATATTGAACTTGCTCAAAAAGAGCATCAAAAGAGGACCAACTCCATCATGTTTAATTTCAAAACTGAAATCTTTTAAATAACGGCATGCACTTATACCTATAATTGATGTCCAATGTCCGTTGCAGTTAAACGACTTCTGTTGGACGCGCTTAAGCCCCGCGAAGTACCGATCGTTGGGCTGTCAAAAGGCATAGGTTCTGTAGACGGAGTGGAAGGAGTAGACATAATCGTAATCGAAGTTGACGCTAAAACAGAAACAATAAAAGTGACAATAAAGGGACCGCAAATAGACTACGACGCAATTTCGAAAGTAATGGAAAAGTACGGAGTTTCAATAAAAGGCGTGGATGAAATCAGCGTTACCAAAATGTAATCTCTTTCCCTACCCATTTTGTAGACAAAATGTTTTTCTAGATTAGGGTTCGAATCAAAAAGCCAATAAGGAAAGCCGCAATACCGAACATCACCATTCTTAATCCTTTCATGAGAGGTTTCTGCTTGCCAAGTCTTCCTAAGTAGGTCCCTGCCACGAAAAGGATACTGAGTGCTAGCGCCACCGAAATCCAAGACGCGCTCACTATGTCAAGCCATTGAAACGCTGCAAGAATCAAAGGAACAATCACGATGCTACAACACACAAGAGGAGTAAAGAAGTTGACAATAGAGATCGTCATCGCATAAGTTTTGTAGTTCTCAGTGATAACGGTGTTATCCAACTTCCTAAACAGAGCCTTTTCAAGCTCCACGACTCTTCTCTCCCGCTCCAACGTTTCAGATTCGTAGACGCTAACGCCAGTAGATATCCCTAGTGCAACACTGCTGGCCACCAGGGTTCCTATAACCAAGCGCAAATCTGGATTCGCAGCGAAGGCGGAGCCGATGATTACGCCTAACTGCATGAAAGTCGAGTCGAACAGCGTGTTTATGAAGAACCTTCGGAGAATAGGCCCGATTTCTCTCCCTATTTTAAACAGAACTCTTAGCCTCAAACTGGTTATCTCTTATCCTTTTATGTTATTGGACTGTAATCCTATTAACATTTCTATTAGTCACGCTAATTGGAAGTCACCCATATAAATCGTGATACTGTGTTATTGAGATTCCAGTAGCTTCTTCAATTCTTTCAAACTGGAGGTGTTTACAACATTTTTTCCCTCTAGCCACCCCCGTCTGGCGGTGTCGACTCCCAACGCCATATACCTTAGATGATCCTTGTTATGCGCATCGGTTCCGATTGAAATTTTTATCCCATAGTCTTTGGCTTTAAAACAGTTTAAATCAGACAAGTCCAGACGGTTTGGGAAGGCGTTTATCTCCATGAAAACCCCTAGTTCAGACGCGGCTTCGAAAATCTTTGATAGATCAATCTGATACGGGTCTCGCTTGTTTATGATTCTGCCGGTTGGATGACCTATCACATTTACATGGTCATTATGCATCGCTTTCAAAACCCTCTCCGTCATCTTCTTTTCAGATTGCTTGAAGCCAGAATGGACGCTCGCCACCACCATATCTAAATCTTTCAACACATCATCTTTGATGTCCAATTCTCCATTTGAATCAATATTCACCTCTACTCCAGATAGGATTGTGAAGCCTCCCATTCTGCGATTAAGTTTATCGATTTCTTTGACTTGTTTACGTAGATCTTCTTCGGTTAGTCCATGAGCGATCTGCAGAGTTTTGGAGTGGTCGCAGATAGCTAGATATTCATAGCCTAACGATTTGGCAGCCTTTGCCATCTCCTCTATAGAGTAGGAGCCATCGCTCCATGTGGTGTGAACATGAAGGTCTCCTCTAACTTCTCCATGTTTGATTAAAGGCGGTAGTTTTCCTTCTAAGGCGAACTCTACCTCTCCTCGGTTCTCTCGTAGTTCAGGTTCGACGTAGCTCAATCGTAAAGCCTTATAAACATCCTCCTCATTTTTACCCGCTATCTTCTTATTGGTCCCTTTGTCGAGCAAGCTGTATTCGCTCAGTTTCCAATTCTTATCTAGAGCTAATTCTCTGAGTCTAATGTTATGCTCTTTAGATCCTGTAAAGTATTGAAGGGCCGAGCCGAAGCTCTCCTCCTCCACCACCCTTAGGTCCACCTGCAGATTGTTGGTCAGCACAACGGTACTCTTGGTCTTTCCCTTTGCCAGAACTCGTTTGACCTCGGATAATTGTGTGAAGAAGTTCATGACCTTTGATCGTTCTTTGGAGGTTACCAGAATATCTACGTCGCCCACAGTCTCTTTTCTTCTTCGGATAGACCCTGCTAAGCTGATTCTCTCCACCGCTTTCAAATTCTTCAACTTCTTCTCTATTTCTTTGGCAATGGGAAGCACATATCCCAAAAGGAATCTTTCTTGTGCGCTCCTATACATGTCGATGCCTTGGAGAATATTTTCTTCCGTCTTCTCTCCGAAGCCCTCTAGGTCTCTAATCTTTCCTTTCCTAGCTGCAACTTCCAATTCTTCGATGCTGCTTATCTTAAGTTGTTCATACAACTTTAGAGCAGTTTTGGGACCAATGCCTTCAATCTCCATAAGTTCTCTTAAGCCCTGAGGGAGCTCCTCTCTCAACTCTTCTAAATATTCGAGGCTTCCTGTTTCCATGATTTCTTGAATCTTCAATGCTATGCTGGACCCTATTCCTGGAATTTCCTGCAACCCACCCCGCTCATAAACGACTTGGATGTCTTCTGAAAGCGTTTCAATGGTTTGTGCGGCTCTTCTGTATGCTCTAGGTTTGAATTGAACCCCTTTTATTTCTAAGAGGTCGGCTATTTCGTATAGGATTTTGGCGATTTCGGGGTTTTTCATCTGGGCTTGCTCCGTCTTCTACTTCTCTCTTTTTTGTGTGAGAAATATATCTGCAATCTCTTGCACTGTGGTTGCCTGTTCAGGAGCTTTTTCAGGTCTCCATCTTTCAAACCGGGGAAACCTAAGAGCCAGTCCTCTTCTCCTCTCTTTGTTCCAGTTGCAGGTATGCACAGGACTTTCTGTTATTTCAGAACCCCTAACCTCAAGCACGTACTTGGGGCTAAACCAGTAGTCAGGTTCCGTCTCCTCAGCCACAAACACTCTTGCTGGCTTTTCATCCATACTCACATCCACTAACTTGTCAGGAAGGTTTTTCAATTCCTTGTCAGACAATCCGGTTCCAAGTTTACACACTGTTTGAAACATGTCTTCTTCGTGGTTGTAGGCTGCGCACAACATGGACCCATAAGTTCCTCCTCGCTTCCCCCTCCCTGCGTATGCACCTACAACGACCAAATCTAGAGTATCAGAAAGCTCGGAAGCATAGCTTTTCTTCCATTTTATCCAAATCCACTCTCGGGCTCCTGCTCGATAGTAGGAGTTTTTACCACAGGATTTACAGACGATGCCTTCTAGTCCTCGTTTTATGCAATCTTGGAAGAAGTCGTCGATGTCGTCTAGGTTAGAGCTCTTTATCCTATCTGTAATCGCTATGTACTTCAGGTTCTTAACTATCTTCTCCAAGCCCTCTCGCCTCTCGGGATAACTTTTCCGCATGTATGACCTTCTGTTAAGATATAGCAGGTCGAAAAGCATGTATTTGACGGGTATTTTGTCCGCGTATTTTTCCACCTCGTATTTTCTTCGCCTATGCATCAGCTTTTGGAATGGATAGTAGACTCTATTGTTGAAGTCGTAAGCGACGACCTCTCCATCCAAGATTGCCTTCTCCGCCTCAACGTTTTTTCTCACATTTTCGACCACGTCTGGAAACTGGTCGGTTATGTCGGTTAGCCTTCTCGAGAAGAGTTTAACTTCGTCTCCGTTTTTGTGAGCTTGTAAGCGTTCTCCATCATATTTTTCCTCTGCGGCTATCTCTTTAGACTCTATTTTTTCTCTGATCTCCGACATCTTGGACACTCTCTGAGCGAGCATGGGTCTTATAGGTCTGTTCAACGCTATTCGGATGCGCTTCACACCTTTCAGTCCGCTTTTAACCAGTGTTTTTGCGACATAGCCGATGTCTGAGCAGATGTTGTAGGCGTGTTCGAGAACCGGTCTGTCTTCTTTAGAGCCCAGAAAGGCAACTGCTAAAGCATCTAAAAGCGTCATTTCTGCCACTCCTAGGCGCATCTCACCCGTAGCCAGCCTTACTATGTATTTTCTCTCCTTTTTCTCCGAGTTCACTAGCAAGGCAGCTAAATTCTTCTTCTTAATCTCCACAGATCCGGAGCTGGTAGCCTTCGCAATCTTGAGAAAGCTTTCATAAACGTCCTCGACTGAGAGCTCGCCTTTCATACTCTTCTCTTTAATTTCTAGCTTCTTTACAACTTCTCCAAGATCACCGATTTCTTTCATCCTCTTTTCAATTTCTTCCACCTTCACATCTGTCGCCACAGAAATAGCGTCTTGCACCATTTTGTTGCCCAAACCGATGTTAATGTCTTCGTAGCCAGCGCAGATTCGCCCCAGCGTAAAATAACAGATTTTGTCAATGTTTCCGACAGTGGACTCCTGAAAGAGTTTAGCCAATACTTTGATCATGGCATTTCGAGAGGAAGTTTTCTCCAACTTTTCAAAAGCTTCTACGAGACGAGAAAATTTCAAAAGAATCTCCTTTTGCAACATCCTCTCTGATTTCTCCGACACAAATAAGTTTTGCGTGACTGTCGACCTAGCAAAAGTGGGATGAAAATGTAGGGAGTATGATAAACTATTTGACTATCAATACTGGACACTCAGCTTCATCGGCAACTCTATCGCTAACGCTCCCCAGGAAGAAGGCTTTGATTCCGCCTAGTCCACGGCTTCCCATAACTATGATGTCAAAGTTTCCTTCTTTAGCGGTTTCAATTATCTTTCAGACGGTCGTCCTTCCACCAACTTCGTTGAAAGTTTCAGGTTAGGTTTGATTTTCTTAGCTTTTTTGAGAGCTTCTGACAGCACTTTTTCGTGGCTGGCTTTTAGCTCTTTTGAGTGCGTGCTCATGGCTACTGTAGGAAAAGGTGGCACGCCTGTAGTTAGATCTGGAACACCAGGTACAATAACGGGTGGGACAACACTTAGTAATACAACGTTTGCAGAATACTTGTCGGCCAATTCAAGTGCGAAATTTAAGGCTTTCTCTGCTGGTTTGGAACCATCAAGCGGAACTAGAACTCTTTTGATCAAGTTTTGCTTCCCTATACGTATTCTCCCCCCTTTTCGATAAAACTTGTGACATGATGAAACCCCATTTACGTATTTTGAAACAAACCATCTTTTCATTTTTCCCGTTTCATACCGTCCAAGTGGGCTAGAGGCGTTGCCGCTGCAGCCAGCTACGTGGCTTCCAAAGTCGTTGGCGAATGCCAAACTCAGAGGGAGCTCGATTCAGAGGAAACATGTGAAGTAACGAGGAACTGCACCGAAATTTTGGATAATAGCCAAGCTTTTGTCAAAAAACCATAAATAATGTGCTTTATATCTGTAGATTTATGTTAAAAGATTTGGAAGAAGCCTGCGGCGTTTTCGGAGTGCAGGATTTCGAGGGCAACAATGTTTTTCCCCAAATCTACTGGGGGCTGAGGTCCCAGAATCACCGTGGCCACCAGTCGCACGGTTTTCTCACATTTGACGGAAAATTCCATGTGTATAGGGGTTTAGACCTGGTTCCAAAGATAAGAAGAGGAGAGATTCAAGAATGGCTTGATAGAATGCCGGGATATGTGGGTATAGGGAACATCCGATACACAACCTCCGGCAGAACAGACGAACAATCTTTGGTTAAGGGGGCCCAACCACTATTAGTTCAGTCAGAAAAAACGGGAGTTGCAATATCGTTCAACGGCAACATTGTTAACAATTCTCAATTAAGAAGAGAGCTTAAGAAGAAATTCCCAGATTTCTCCTACGAATGTGACGCAGACTTGATCTGTAGAAAACTCTTTACGGGGATGGAAAACGGGGGTCTAGCCTCTTCGGTTAGAGCCTGTATGAGAGAAGTAGAAGGCGCCTTCTCCATAGCAGGGGTAACCAAAAGCGGGAAGCTCTTCGCCTTCAAGGATCCCTACGGAATAAGGCCGCTCTGTTGCGGGTACAGCGAAGACCACAGGACGTACGCGGTGTCTTCGGAAACCGTCGGTTTGGACATTAACGGCTTTGAACACGGTTTTGAGATAAGGCCGGGAGAACTGGTAATCGCGTCAAAAGACGGTTTTACGCGAGAGCAGCTCCTTAGAGGCGAGAAAAAGGCGCTCTGCAGCTTTGAATTCGCATACTTTTCCAGGCCAGACTCGAAGCTGGGAAAAAAGCACATCTACGAGGTGAGAGAAGACTTTGGAAGAAACTTGGGAAGGGAGTATTCTGAAATCACAAAAGAGGTGGACATGGTTATGTCAATACCAGAAACCGGCGATGACGCCGCATACGGGCTTCACGAAGAAACTGGTGTGAGGTGGGAGCGGGCTTCAAGGAGGCACAGATACGTGACTGAACGAGCGTTCATCCTGTTGCAACGAGAACGATACAACACAATAGACAGAAAAATCAACATCCTTGACCGCAAAATCCATGGAAAGAGCATTGCTGTGGTTGAGGACAGCATCGTTCGAGGAGACACCACCAAGGTGATCATAGAAAAACTGCGCAAACAGGGAGCAAAGAAGGTTCACGTGTTTATCACGTTTCCCAGAATAATAAGTCCTTGCTTCTACGGAATCGACATGGCAACCTACCGTGAGTTGATAGGGTCCAGATACGGTCCTGACGAAATTGCCAAAATAATAGGCGCAGACACCGCGAACTACCAGTTGCTTGACGATTTCGTTAGAGCCACAGGCCTGAAGAGAGAGGAACTGTGTCTGGGATGCATCACAGGGAAGTACCCCACTCCCCTGGCTCAAAAGATGGCAGACGAGATGAAAGAAAAATTCGAGAAAGGGTTTAAAGAAACCGGAAGAATATACGAAACAGCTGGTTGAACCCCGGTTTTGACGGTGGCTGGCATGGAGAGAGTGGGCGTTCTGGTCGTCTGCTACGGCTCCAGAGGAGTCGCCATAGTGGACGCTTTCACTCGTAGCCAGAATTACTCAACCGAAATCTACGTTGCAGACAAGCAAAGGAACCCCTTCAATGTGGAAAAGGCGAAGGAACACGCTGTTATTCCTGATCTTGATGTGGAGAAAATTTGTAAGTTTGCCAAGAAACACGAAAAAAGAATTGATTTCGGGATAGTTGGCCCTGAAAAGCCGATAATCAACGGTGTCAGGGATGTTGTTGAAAAGAAAACAGGCATACCCATGATCTGTCCAACCCGAGAGTATGCTATCGAAGGAAGCAAGGTTGCACAGCGGCGCCTGTTTGAGAGAGTTACGCCGGAAGTAAATCCAAGCTTCAGGGTGTTCGACCCAAAGGACTACGGCACTGTAGGCGAAGTGAAGAAAGATGTCAACACGTGGCTAGACCAGCTTAAAGATCAGGTCGCCGTAAAGCCTGACCGCCCCGCCGCGGGAAAGGGTGTCGGCGTCTGGGGCGACCACTTCAACACTCGCGAACAACTGTTCGAGCACTTTCTGTCTAATTACGAGTATGGACCGGTGATAGTGGAAGAAAAGATTGAGGGTGAAGAATCCAGTTTCCAAGCGTTCTGCGATGGTAAGCATCTGGTGCCATTGCCAGAGACACGAGACTACAAGAGAGCGTTCGACGGGGATAAAGGACCTAACACTGGCGGAATGGGTTCCTATAAAGACGTGGGAGACTGGCTACCGTTCATGACATCGGCTGACAAAGAGAGAGAAGTCCAGATTGTAAACAAGATCTTCAAAAAGTTGAGGGGGCGAGGTAGCAACCCAGGATTGCGCGGCATCCCTTTCTACGATGCGTTTATACACACGGGGAGAGGGCTAAAGATTCTGGAAAACAACAGCAGGCCAGGTGATCCAGAGATACAGAATCTGTTGCCGATATTGAAGGACGATTTTGTGGACGTGTGCTTCAAGATACTGGACGGAAACTTAACACGAGTAGAACTCGAGAAAAGGGCAACAGTTGTAACCTACAAGGCACCCCCAAACTACGGCGGGTTTAAGAACGTCTTTCCCCAGCGTGTAGATTCAATCGATGCTAATAGGCCAGTGGATCTAAGTGAGGCGTACAGATTAGCCAAAAAGTATGGAGATAGGATCAGAATCTATCCGGGCTCGATGGAAATGAGAGATGATGGACAAACCTACGCCCTCGGCTCCAGAACAGTGTGCGCGGTCGGAGTCGATGAAGACATAGGGACAGCAAGAGAAATCTCTTTGGAGGGCCTCAAAGCCGTTAAGGGCGGGTCGCTCTGGTTCAGAACCGACATTGCCTCGAGAGAACACGTAGAAAAAAGCGTGGAACACATGAAGAGACTGAGGAAGCAGTAGTGGAGATGCCGAGTTTTCAACAGAGGAAGCTTTTCATCTCCGACTGTGAAGGCCCAATATCCAAAAACGACAACGCCTACGAACTGACTGAACATTTCATCCCGGACAGGGACTCTTTTTTTGCTGTGGTGAGCAAGTACGACGACGTTCAGGCTGATATTGTTAAGAGACCGGGATACAAGGCTGGAGACACCCTGCGACTGATACTGCCTTTTCTAAAGGCATACGGAGCAACAAACGAAAAAATAAGGAAATTTTCCGCCGAGCATATTTTATTGGTTCCCGGGGCTAGGGACATGCTACGTTTTGTTAGCAACTTAATGCCCTCTTTCATTGTAAGCACCAGCTATGAACAGTACATACACGCGTTGTGCGGTGTTATTGATTTCCCGCGTGAAAACGCTTACTGCACCAAACTGGACATAGACAGGTATAGAGCCGGCAAGAAAGAAGTTGAGCGATTGAGGCAACTCAGGCAGGAAATAACCGCTATGTCGATGATAGAGATTCCAGACGGCGCTGTCTCACTCAACGACTTTTCCGCAAGAGACCAGAAGACCATTAGGAGATTGGACGAGATATTTTGGAAAGAAATCGCTGAGATGGAATCTGGCAAGATGTTGGAGGAGGTTAATCCTGTTGGCGGCTTTGAGAAAGCACGAGCTGTTAGGGGTATTGTGGAGAAAACTGGTAGCAGTCTTCGCGATGTGATGTATGTGGGGGACAGCATCACAGACGTTGAACCATTTCGGTTGGTGAGAGAGAATGGAGGGTTAACGGTTTCTTTTAACGGCAACCGCTATGCTGTGCGGGAGGCTGAAGTCGCCGTTCTTTCCAGCAACACAATCGTAACCTCAATTCTCGCCGATGCCTTCGGGAGGTTTGGCAAAACTCATGTCGTTAAGTTGGTTGAAGAATGGAGTCATTCAGCGTTAAAGCAGCATCGCGTCACAGCCGCATTACAAAAACGTATGATCGAGTTGTATCCAAAGACTCTTCCTCAAGTCGAGATAATAACTCCCAACAACAAGGAAAGGCTGATGAAGGAAAGCAGTGTCTTCAGGAAAACAGTTCGGGGAGAAGCTATAGGAAGGCTGGGATGAACTTTAAAACTGAGGTGACGTTGTGGTCGTCGAGGTCGAAGACACCTACGCAGAAGCGTTTGAAGGTCTATACTCAAGGATTCTAATCACCGCGGACGACGAGGAAGTGTTGAGAAAAGCCGCTGAGGACGCCACAGCCACCCCCGCTGTGGTCATCGGTAGAATCGAGGGAGGGGTTGAAAAATGGCTGGACGAAGACCAGACACCAGATAAACGCAAAGGCGTCATAATACAGTTTTGGGGTGGAATCGATGAAAAAAGACCCCTCAACGATTCTGTTGAGAGATTTGAAATTGAATTGTCCTACTCTATACGTCAGAACATACTTGTAAAACCCTTTACCGCTGTCTTCGACGCTCTTCTCAATCCGGAAGGGAAGATTGACACCATGGAGCGAATAGGACATTGCGGAGACGGATTTGAGTGGGAGGAGAAACGCTACGGCCGGGACTTGATAATAGTCCCCATCATGGTGCCAGACTTCCGAATAGAACGCTATCTGGGCTATGGGCGAGGAGTAATGGGGGGCAACTTCTGGTACATGTGCAAAACCAAAGAGGCTGTGATTAAGGCTGGAAGAAAAGCCCTCAAAGCCATAAGCCAAACAGAAGGCGTAGTCACACCTTTCGACATTTGCTCAGCGGGTTCAAAACCGGAAACCA
>JABAHQ010030196.1_pt2 | contig 11919 bp, 12 predicted proteins | sample 7062091 | NCBI WGS metagenome assembly JABAHQ01 (sample SAMN14534359, study PRJNA622989) | marine sediment metagenome | biome: marine biome [ENVO:00000428]; feature: marine pelagic biome [ENVO:01000023]; material: deep marine sediment [ENVO:00002113] | place: India: Gulf of Kutch | collected...
GCGCGATCCGCGGATCCGGCGGCCGCAGGCGCCAGTCCAGGTCGCCGTCGACGCCGAAGGGCCGGATTCCGGCGACGCGCACGTGGCCGGCGAGATCGAGCAGCGGCCCGGTCACGTCGAGGTCTTCCAGCGCCAGGCCGTCGGGCCCCAGCGAGGCGCGCAGGCGCACGCGCTCGAGCAGGTGCACGCTGCCGTCGGCGAGACGCAGCCGCAGCGGCTCGACCATGAGGCGGTCGATGTCGACCGCGAACGGGAGCGACAGGTCCGCCGGCAACGCCGGCGGGGACGGCGCGGCCGCGTCGGCGCGCGTCTCCCGCGGCGGCGCCGGCGCCAGCGTGACGGTCACCGGACCCGCGCTCACGTCCGTCACCCGCAGCCGGCCCCCCAGCAGGGCCCGCGGCCGCCAGTCGAGGCGCAGCACCTCGACCCGCACGTCGGCGCCATCGGTCGCGACCGCAAGGCCCCGGACCTCCAGCGGACCGGCGAGCCGCCCCGTCACCCGCTCGAAGGCCACCCCGGGCGGCAGCTGACGCCGCGCCACGCCGGCGGCCCAGTCGAGCCCCGACTGCGTCAGCAGCAGCCATCCCGCGAAGGCGGCGAGCAGCCCGACCACGGCCAGCAGCAGGCCGGCGAGGCCCAGCACGATCCGGCGGCGGCTCACAGGTCGACCCCGAGGCTCAGGTGCAGGCGCGCGGACTCGTCGCCGTCGGTCGCCCTGGCGACGTCGACGCGGAACACGCCGACCGGCGAGCGGTAGCGCAGGCCCACGCCCGCCGCCGTGCGCAGCTCGAAGTCGCTCTCGTTGGCGGCGTTGCCGGCGTCGACGAACACCGCCGCGCCCCAGTTGCCGCTGATGAGCTGCTCCAGCTCGACGCTGGCGACGGCCAGGTAGGTGCCGCCGATGACGTCGCCGTCGGCGTCGCGCGGCCCCAGGGACTCGAACTCGAAGCCGCGCACGCTCTGGTCGCCGCCGGCGAAGAAGCGCTGCGACAGCGGCAGGTCCTCGAAGCCGTCGACGCGCACGCGGCCGAGCTCGGCGCGGGTGATGACGCGCCCGCCCGCCCAGACGCGGCGCACCAGGGTCCCGGTCGCGCGCAGGCGCAGGAAGCTGACGTCGGAGCCCAACGTCTCCGATCCCCCGCGCACGCCGAGCGATACGCGGTAACCGCGGGCCGCGTAGACCGGGTCGTCGTAGCGGCTGCGCACCAGCTCGATGCCCGGCATCACCAGGTCGCGCGTCGTCACCTCGTCGTCGTTCTCGTCGCGGCTGCGCTCGTAGGCGATCGACAGCGAGCGCTGCCAGCCGCCGCCGATCGTGACGCGGCTGGCGCCGAGCGTGAACTGCCGGCTGTGCAGGTCGCCGATGTCCTTGTCATCCAGCGACGTGTCCAGCTCCAGGCGCTCGCGCCACGGCTGCGCCAGCGGGATGACATAGCGCGCCGCCAGGCTCGTGCCGATCTGCGCCACGCGGACCTGCGACTCGAGCCGGTGCCCGCGCCGGTTCACGTAGCGGGTGTCGCGCCCGACGCTCGCCCGGGCACCGGTGTCGGTACCGAAGCCGATGCCGAAGGTATACAGATGCTTCGGCCGCGCGGTCAGTCCGATCTCGACGGGTACGCGCCCGCCCGCCGCCAGGTCGCGGCGCGCGCTCACGTCGACCCGCCGGAAGTAGCCGCTGTCGTCGAGCGCGTACTGCAGCTCGAGCAGCCTCGACGCGAGAAACGGCTCGCCCGGCTCGAAGCGCAGGTAGCGGCGCAGGAAATCCTCGCCGACCACGGTGGGCTCGAAGGTGATCTCGCCGAAGCGGTAGCGCGGGCCGCTGTCGAGCACCAGCACGGCGCTCGCCGCCAGCCGGTCCGGGTCGATCAGCAGCGTGCTGTCGAGCCATTCGGCCTCGATGTAGCCCCGCTCGGCGGCCAGCTCCATCAGGCGGCGCTTGGCCGTTTCGTAGTCGGCGTGGCTGAGCTGGCCGCCCTCGGCCAGGGGCAGCTGGGCCAGCAGCGTCTCGAACGCCGGATCGTCGCGCGCCGCGCCCTCGACGCGGACCGTCACCGCGGTCAGGCGCACCGGCTCGCCGGGGCGGATCTCGTAGACCGCGCGCCAGCCGCCCTCGGTGCGCTCGAGGCTCGACTCGATCTGCGCCCGGTAGTAGCCGAACGGCTCGAGCGCGCGACGAATCTGCCCGGGCGCGCGCCGGTGCAGCCGCCGCACGATGGCCGCATCGATTTCCCCTTCCTCGGGAAACTCGTGCTGGGCGATGCCGAGGAATGCACGCACGTTGTCCGCGGGCCCGTCCTCGACGCCCCGGATCTCGACCTCGACACCCGCGGCGCGCGCGGCGGGGACGATGCCCAGGCAGCACAATCCCAGCGCCAGCGCGGCCGCGCGCAGGGACGCGACTCGCGGAGCGTTCACCCCGGCTCCGCCGCGCCCGAGTCCCGCCGCCATGCCAGGCGTGTCTCGCCGTCGGGCACGCCGCCGGAGGCGAAGCGGCGCTCGATCAGCTCGATCTCCCCGCTGTCGGCGATGCGCAACAGCGTCGAGCAGCGAGTGCCGAACTCCGGGTCCCGCAGGAACACGGGGCGGCGGTCGCCCGCGTCGCCCGGCGGCGGCGCCTCGTCGGCGAGGAGCTCGAGCAGCGGTCCCGCGCCCGCCCGCGCCGCCGCCGGGAACAGCCCCAGCGCGCGGGCGAGGCGTGGCGACGCCGGCCCCAGCCCGGCCCGGTCGGCGCCGTGGAGGCCCGGACCGAGGCGTAGCAGGCGCCCGCCCCGGCCGCCGGCGTACCAGCCGCCGCCGGTATCCGCACCGATGAAGTGGAAACCGGCGTACTCCGCGCTCGCCGCCTGCACCCGGGCGGCGGCGCCGGCCGCATCGGCGGCGGCGAGGAAGTCCGGCACCAGCTCGCCGCGCGAGCGCGCCCCCGTCGCCGGGCCCGTATTCGGCGCGTTCAGCACCGTCGCGCAGCGGCCGTCGCGGCGCACGCCCAGCCAGGTACCCCCGGCGAGCCGGTCGCGGCCCCCGGCCAGCCAGGGCCGGTCGGGCCACCAGTGGAGCGGCTCCGACGGGCGCGCGTGGCTCTCCTCGCGGTTGGCCGCGAGCACGACCGGGTATCCCGGCACGGACTCGAGCGCGAGCAGCACGAGACACATGGCGCCGCCCTCAGTCGTCGCCGGGCACGATCGCCCAGTGCCAGGGCTCGTAGACGATGCCGTACTCGTTGTCACGCGGATAGGACAGCGCGAAACCCCAGCGGTGCGCGTGCTGCTGCAACCAGGCGAAGACCTCCGAATGCTCGAATGCCTCGACCAGCGGCTGCTGGCCCGGCGCCGCGACGTCGACGGCGCGCCCGCTGTGGTGCTCCGAGTAACCGGGGGCGGCATTGACGCGCAGAATCTCCTCGATCCCGAAACCGCGCTCGAGCTTGCGCTCGATCAGGCCCGCCTGATAGTCGACACTGCGGTAGGCCGACACCAGCAGCAGCCGGATACCGTCGCCCTCGGCCGCCGCCTCCATCCGCGACCAGCGCGCCGCGGCCTCCGGGGTGAGCCGGTGCTCGCGCCCGGCGGTGCCGCCCACGACCGTCACCAGCGTCTCGGGCTCGGCCTGCAGCGGCAGGCCCGTGCGCTCGCCGTAGTCGGCCGGGATGCCCAGCCGGCGATGCAGCTCCTCGATTCGTGCGCGGTAGTGGTTCACGGCGTCACGCGGTCGCGATCAGCGCCTCCGCCATGGCCACCACCAGCAGCACCCCGAAGAACGCCGCGGCAATGAAGAGGCAGATCCGCAGCACCTGCAGCTGCACCGGCGTCCGCGGCGTCTTCAGCGCGCCCCACAGGGCCGCGCCGGTCAGGATTGCGAGCGCCAGGAATGTTCGCATCGGGGCTCCAGCCTGTGGTGCCTGTCGGGTCCGCGCACCGCCGCCGGCGGCCTCAGCCCAGCGTCTCGACCCGGATCCGGATGACGTCGCCCAGGACCGAGTCCAGCTCGCGGAACTGGCGGATGGCCTCGTTGACCTGGTACTCGTGCACGCGCCGCGTGAGCATGATGACCGGGACGGTCGTCTCGCCCGGGCCCGGCTCCTTCTGCACGATGGCCTCGATCGAGATGTCGAGGTCCCCCATGATGCGCGACACCTGCGCCATGACGCCCGGGCGGTCGACCGCCTGCAGCCGCAGGTAGTAGGCGCTCTCGATCCGGTCGATGTCCATGACCGGCAGATCGGCGATCTGGTCCGGCTTGAACGCCAGGTGCGGTACCCGGTTGTCGGGATCGACGGTCAGGGTGCGCACCACGTCGACGATGTCGGCCACCACCGCCGAGGCGGTCGGCTCGGCGCCGGCGCCGGGACCATAGTACAGGGTCGGACCGAGCGCGTCCGCATTCACCAGGATGGCGTTCATGACCCCGTCGACGTTGGCGATCAGCCGGCGCTCGGGGATCAGGGTCGGGTGCACGCGCAGCTCGACCTGGCCGTCGGTGCGCCGCGCGATCGCCAGGTGCTTGATGCGGTAGCCGAGCTCCTCGGCGTAGGCGACGTCCTCCGGCGTGACGCCGCTGATGCCCTCGGTGTAGACCCGGTCGAACTGCAGCGGGATGCCGAACGCGATCGAGGCGAGGATGGTCAGCTTGTGCGCGGCGTCGATGCCGTCGACGTCGAACGTCGGATCGGCCTCGGCGTAGCCCAGGCGCTGCGCCTCGGCCAGCACGTCGGCGAACTCGCGCCCGTGGTCGCGCATCTCGGTGAGGATGAAGTTGGTCGTGCCGTTGACGATCCCCGCCAGCCAGCGGATCTGGTTGCCGGCCAGCCCCTCGCGGATCGACTTGATGATCGGGATGCCGCCGGCGACCGCGCCCTCGAAGGCGACCATCACCCCCTTGCGCTGGGCGGCGGTGAAGATCTCGTTGCCGTAGAGCGCGATCAGCGCCTTGTTCGCGGTCACCACGTGCTTGCCGTTCTCGATCGCGCGCATCACCAGGCTGAAGGCGGGCTCGTAGCCCCCGAACAGCTCGACGACGACCGAGATCTCGGGATCGTCGACCACGTCGTTCGGGTCCGGGGACAGGCGCACGTCGCGCAGGCCGAGGCCCTCGACCCGCGAGCGGTCGCGCACCGAGGCATGGCTGACGATGATCCCGCGGCCGGCGCGGCGCGCGATCTCCTCGGCGTTGCGCTGCAGCACGGTGACGGTGCCACCGCCGACGGTACCCAGGCCCAGCAGGCCGATCTTGACCGGATTCACGAATCTCCCTCCTCGGTTCGATGGCGCGCGCGGAACATCCCCCGGATGCCGCGCAGCGCCTGGCGCGTGCGCTGCTCGTTCTCGATCAGCGAGAAGCGCAGGTACTCGTCGCCGTAGCTGCCGAAGCCGATGCCCGGCGAGACGGCCACCTTGGCCTCGGCGAGCAGCTTCTTGGCGAACTCGAGCGAGCCCATGGCGCGCCAGGGCTCCGGGATGCGGGCCCAGACGAACATGGTCGCGCGCGGTTTCTCCACCGGCCAGCCCAGCGCGTTCAGGCCTTCGCACAGGACGTCGCGGCGCCGCTGGTAGAGGTCCCGGATCTCCGCCACGCAGGACTGGTCGCTCTCGAGCGCGTGGATGGCGGCGACCTGGATCGGCGTGAACATGCCGTAGTCGAGGTACGACTTGATCCGCGCCAGCGCCGCGATCAGCGTGGCGTTGCCGCAGACGAAGCCGACCCGCCAGCCGGGCATGTTGTAGCTCTTGGACAAGGTGAAAAACTCCACGGCGACATCCTTGGCGCCGGGCACCTGCAGTATCGAGGGGACCTCGTAGCCGTCGAAGACCAGATCGGCGTAGGCGAGGTCCTGCACAATCCACATCCCGTGTTCTTTGGCGATGTGAACCACCTTTTCGAAAAATTCCAGTTCTACGCACTGTGTCGTGGGATTGCCGGGAAAATTCATCACCAGCACTTTGGGCTTCGGCCAGGTGTTGTTGATGGCGATCTCCAGCTCCGAGAAGAAATCGACGTGCGGCGTCAGGGGTACGTGACGAACATCCGCATCGGCTATCACGAACCCATAGGGGTGCACCGGGTAAGACGGATTGGGCACCAATACGGCATCCCCGGGACCCAGAACCGCCATCGCCAGATGCGCGATCCCCTCTTTCGAGCCGAGCGTCACGATCGCCTCTGTCTCGGGATCGAGGTCGACATCGAAACGGGTCTTGTACCAGTTGCAGATCGCGCGGCGCAGCCGCGGTATGCCTTTCGACTGGGAATAACGATGCGTGTCTCCACGCTGAACCGTCTCGACGAGCTTGTCGACGATGTGTTTGGGCGTCGGCTGATCCGGATTACCCATGCCGAAATCGACGATATCTTCCCCGCGCGCTCGCGCCTCCCGCTTGAGCGAGTCGGTAATACTGAAAATATAAGGCGGCAACCGTTTGATTCTGGGAAATTCTTCCATTGCCTGTCTACATTCGCGCCACATGAAGGCTCGGCATATTACCGGAGTCTGTGAGGCGCGTCGATGCCGAACGGGACCAATGCGAACCGGGACGCGAGCCCATCCGTCAGACGGTGCGACGATAACGGGGCTCGGCGACATAGTAGCCGACCACCAGGCCGCCGATGCCCAGAAACAGAATCGACGCGGTGAAGACGGCCAAATAACCCAGCCACGCGGCCAGCGCACCGCCCAACAGCGGCCCGAGGGTTCCGGCCAGTTCCGATGTCGTATTGGCGACGGCGATGCGAAGCGGCAAGTCGTCACGCCGGCCGAATTCCAGCGTCAGGTTTTGCGATGAACTTTGGAAACCCTGCACCGCGGCGCCGATGCCCACAAAGACGATGACCGTCACGAGCATTCCCCCGCCGGATATCAACAGCAGCGTGGACAAGATCCACAGCGCAATAGCCGACAGAAAGGTGAAACGAAAGCCCGTTCGATCCGCTATGGTGCCCCAGATCAGGTTGGACACAGTGCCCGCCATCGTAAAAGCGAAGGTGACCAGGCCGAGCGTTTGACCCGTAATACCGATCGATTCCCCGGCGAACAGAAAATAGAAAGGCATGGCCATACGCCCCATGGTGGCGAGCGAGCGCGCGACGAAATATCGGGTGAAAGCCGGATCGTCCCGCAAGAGTTGCGGCAAATCCCCGAGTCGATCCCACAGGGACTGTTTTTCTCGAACCGTCGGCGGCTCCGGCTCCCTGACCGCAACCAGCATCAAGAGCCCCATGCTGGTCAGCACAAAGGCAAGCAGGAACGTCCAGGAATAGCCCGTTCGCGTCGGCACATCGCCGATCAGGTAGGTGCCGCCGATCCATGCCACCGCGGCCGAGGTGATGCCCGCAAGAAAATTGCGCAATCCGGTCAGTCGTCCGCGCTTCTTGACGGGAATGACCTTGGACATCAGGAAATTGAAGATGACCCCCTGCATGCCCTGGAACAGACCCAAAAGCCCCAGGCACACCATGATCGCCGCCAGGGCGTGATTTCCCTCCAGGAAAAAACCGGACAATGCGATCAGCAACACGCTGCCCCGCATGGCCCCGCCCGTGAGGAAACCGACCGGCAAGACGCGTTTCCGGTATTCGATCAGGTTGGCCCCGACCATGGGGGTGAGCGTCATGCCCAACGCCTGCAGAGAAAGTGCAAGACCGACGATGAACTGCGAGCCCCCGGACAGCATCATGATGTAGGCGGGCAAAAAAGTCGGCGCCATGATCAGGCGAAAGCCCGTCTGACCCAGCATGCCGTGCGCCAGGTGAGCGGTGAAATTCCGCCTCAAATTCCGCTGTACCTGAATGTCATAGCGGCGCTCGGCGCGCCGGCGAGCCTGATCCTGCAAGATTGTCCCAACATGTTCGAAAATACGCGGCGGGGAGAAGGGAGAAAGCCGCGCAAAACCCTTATTCTACCAGAGATGATCGGCAAATGCCGTGCGCCTCATACGTCTGGTTGGCACCATTGAGAAGAGGGCTTATTTGATACCCAGGCGGGCAGCCATTTCCTCCGCGGGCAGATAGCCGGGTTGCAGCGTACCGTCCGAATGGACGATCGCCGGCGTGCCGGTGACGCCGATCTCATTGCCGAGCCTGTACTGTTCCGCCACCGGGTTGTCGCAAGTCCTGTGGGGAATCTCCTCGCCCCGCTTGGCCCGGGTCAGCGCTTCCCTGGGATCGTCCGCGCACCACACCGATACCGTCTTCTCATATGATTTCGACTGCAGGCCCGCCCGCGGGTAAGCGAGGTATTTGACCGCGATGCCCATCCGGTTCAGTTCCGGCACGTCCCGGTGGAGCTTGCGGCAAAAGCCGCAGTCCACATCGGTGAATACATTGATGGTCGCCTTCACCTGATCCCCGGGCGGTGAAAAGATGAGCTTTTCGGCCTCGTCGACCGCGCCTATCAACGCCTTTCGGTCCACATTGCGCTTTTCCTCGCTGAGGTTGACGAACTCCGACCCGGTCACGCGATAGAGATCGCCGGCAATAAAGTGCTCGCCATCGACTGTCACGAACAGCGTCTGGCCGCCCGGCAACATCACCTCATAAAACCCGTCAATGGAAGAACTCTCTTTTACCGACAACACCGGAATATCCGGCCGGGCCTTGTGCAGGCGCAGTCTGATCTCGTCAGGCGACAGGGCCGACGCGTCATACGCGAAGAGGCCCCAAACCAACAGGGAAAGCAGGATACGTTTCATCGTTCAGTTCCTCGAATTCAGCATGCACTTTGCCCCAGCACCCCGGGCAATGCAAATCCGGCCAATTGTCCCAATAGACCGCCGATCCGGCCAACAATTTCCGACAAATTCCCGATTCCGGGGTTTTACCCGCGCGGATGATGGACGCGGTGCAGTTCTTTCATGCGGTGCCGGGCCACATGGGTGTAGATCTGGGTCGTGGACAGATCGCTGTGGCCCAGCAGCAGCTGCACCACGCGCAGGTCCGCGCCATGATTCAACAGATGGGTGGCAAAGGCATGCCTCAGTGTATGCGGCGAAAGGGGTTTTTCGATTCCCGCCGCGGTGGCGTGCGTCTTGATCCGATACCAGAAGGTCTGTCGCGTCATCTCGCCGCCCCGGGTGCTCGGAAACATTACGTTCTGATGCAGGTTCTTTTTCAACAGCGTTGACCTTCCTTCCCGAAGGTAACGGCCGATCCAGGCGATGGCTTCCTCGCCCATCGGCACCAGCCTTTCCTTGCTTCCCTTCCCCATGATGCGAATAACGCCCTGTCGCAGGTTCACATGCGTGACGCGAAGGCCAACCAGTTCACTGACGCGTAACCCGCATGCATACAAGACCTCGAGCATGGTACGGTCGCGCAGGCCGACGGGTGTTGAAATATCCGGTGTGGTGAGCAACCTCTCTACATCGGTTTCGGTCAGCGTGTCCGGCAAGGGGCGACCCAGCCTGGGATTGTCTATCCGCAGCGTCGGATCCTCGGTGATCTTCCGTTCTCGCAGCAGGTATCGATACAGGCCGCGCAGGCAAGAAAGGGACCGCGACGTGGATCGTGCTTTGAGACCCTCGCTCATCCGGGCGGCCAGGTAAGCGAGCAAATCCTGGCGATGAACCTCCGTCAGACGCTTTCGTCGCTGCTCCAGCCAGCGCGCAAAGGCAAGTAGATCGCAGCGGTAGGATTCGATGGTGTTCCGGCTGAGTCCCTTCTCCAGCCAGACGCTATCGAGATAGTTGTCTATCAGCGGCTCATCTTGAGGAGTCAAGATTGGAATTCGGCAGCCAACACGCCACTAAGCTTACAGTGTCGCAAAGACCACGTACAGGCCGGGAAAGCGCCGCAAGCCGCAGGTGGACACCGGATCCTCGGGGCTCCGTGCTTTTCTAGAGCTTTTCCTTGATTCTCGCCGCGCGGCCACTGCGTTCGCGAAGATNNCTGCGGGCTGTGCGTCTGAAAAGTCCTCTCCACGCCGACGCCGTGCGACACCTTCCGGACGGTGAAAGATGAATTGAGACCCCGATTGCGCTTGCCGATCACGACGCCCTCGAACGCCTGCAGCCTTTCCCGGTTGCCTTCACGCACACCGCCCTCACCGACAACGGTGTCGCCTGCGGAGAAATCCGGCAGATCCTGCTTGAGTTGCTCCGCCTCGATCTTGTCGATTACCTTATTGCCCATCACCTTGTCCTCTCATTCACGTCTGTCTGTCGTAAGGTTCCCGGTCAGCCGTTCTTGTCAAGTTTGTGTTCGCGACAGTATTCATCCAGCAATTTGCGTTGGTCCTCGGTCAATTCCTTCTTGTCGAGCAGATCCGGGCGCCGCTCCCAGGTACGACCGAGACTCTCTTTCATACGCCAGCGGTCAATTTCCGCGTGATTGCCGCTGCGCAACACCTCCGGCACCGGTTCGCCGTCCACTTCTTCAGGTCTCGTGTAGTGAGGATAGTCCAACAACCCGCTAACAAACGAATCGAGTCGTACGGATTCCGCATCTCCCACCGCACCCGGTAACAACCGGGTTATCGCGTCGATCATCACCATCGCCGGCAACTCTCCACCGCTCAATACATAATCCCCGATGGAGTACTCTTCATCGATGTCCCTTCCGATGAGCCGCTCGTCAATGCCTTCGTATCTGCCGGCGACGAGGATCATCGCCTGTCTCGTCGAAAGCTCGCGTATTTTGTTCTGGTCCAGTCTCTCGCCCTGCGGCGAAAGATAAATCACATTGCATTCCGTACTGCATGCCGCTCTCGCAGCCCGGATCGCATCCCTGAGCGGCCCTACTTTCATCAGCATCCCTGCGCCGCCGCCATAGGGCTTGTCATCGACTGTACGATGCCTGTCAGTCGCGAAATCTCTGGGATTCCAGAACGCCAGTTCAAGAATGCCCGACTCGATTGCCCGCCGGGTGATCCCATAGCCGGAAACGGCCTGAAACATCTCCGGGAACAACGAAACGACGCCCATCCACATCCCGGTCTTCCTAAAAGTCGGCATCCCAGCTGACGACGATTCTGCGCGCGCGGAGATCCACTTCCTTAACGACACCGTCCACGTAGGGGATCAGCCGTTCCCGGTCGTCGATGCTCTCACGGCTCGCTTCAACCACCAGGACATCGTTGGCGCCCGTCCCGGTCAAGTGACTGACTTCACCCAAAGTTTCACCAGCCTCGTTGACCACCGTCAGACCCTCGAGCTGGTGCCAGTAATACTCTCCTTCCTCCAGTTCCGGTAGCTGGTCCGTGCTTATCCGAATCTCGGCACCGACCAGTGCCTCCGCATCATCGCGGTTCTGCATGCCCTCGAGCCGGGCAACCAGCCTCTTCCCCTGCACCCTGCTCTCCTCGATATTCAGGGTACGGCGGCCATCCTTGATCACATGCCAGGGCTCGTAACTGAAGATCTGCTCTATGGGGTCGGTATATGAAAAAACCTTGACCCAGCCTTTCAATCCATACGGTGCCGTTATGCGGCCGATCGCTATCTCTTCCCCTGTCACGGAAGACGATATTCCCCTGGGCCCGTCAGGCCGCCGCCTCTTCTCCGGCCTTACCTGCCGCCTTTGTGTACTCTTTGACCAGCGTCTTGACCCGGTCGGAAAGCTGTGCGCCCTGCCGTTTCCAGTAATCCACGCGCTCGAGGTCGATCCGAAGCCGCTCTTCCCCTCCTCTGGCGATGGGATTGAAGAAGCCAAGCCGCTCCACAAACCGGNNTTTTACTACCGCTTCTGGATAGCCGTATAATCACCATGTATCTGATTTCCCAAAAATTTCCCGCAAAAGCCGACGAACTGGCCGCCAAAAAGGGGCGCTATTGTACGGGAAAAATCGGCGAGCCGCCAGCGCCGGCGGCATTACCCGGCTTGTGCCTATCTGAATCCGCCGGGCGGCGGCCCCACATTGCCCCCGAGCCCGCGCATCATGTTTTCCATGGCACCTTTTTTCGTCAATTTTTTCATCATCTTCTGCATCTGCTTGTG
>JABAHQ010005529.1_pt1 | contig 11918 bp, 12 predicted proteins | sample 7062091 | NCBI WGS metagenome assembly JABAHQ01 (sample SAMN14534359, study PRJNA622989) | marine sediment metagenome | biome: marine biome [ENVO:00000428]; feature: marine pelagic biome [ENVO:01000023]; material: deep marine sediment [ENVO:00002113] | place: India: Gulf of Kutch | collected...
GGTTCGAGTCCGGCCCGGGGAGCCAAAAACTCAAAAGGCCGATTTCTTCAATGAAATCGGCCTTTTTTTGTTCATATGCCAAATCATTAAAAACCCCATTCCTCCAGAAAGTCAATAAAATAAGCTAGTTAACAGTTCGAGTCCGGCATGGTCAATTCCGAAAATTGAGGCCCCCTCAATACGACTTACTCAGACATGAAGCGGCCAGCCTTTAAACGAGGTGGGCCGTACGTATTTACAGGATTGCTGACAAAAGCTCGATTCCTTGCCTAGGCAGGTCAAAACTACAAGGAGGTGATAAATAAGAAAATCTGGCATCGGGACGCACGAGAATGAGGTTGTTCCCACGAAAGATATTCTCATCTTTTATGGTTTATGGTAGTTTGGCCATTCTTAAAGGTGAACAAAGAAAATTGTGAAACCACGGAGCCTGAAGCTGATTTCAAGGAGGGTGCTTTATTTGATCCGTACACACATGAGGCTGCGGGGGTGAAATTACTCTCTTTTGAACTATATAACTTTGGGAAAACTTGCGTAACCAGCCAATAAAAATGAAGATCCTGCTGATTCTGCCTAATGCCAACATTCACCGCTTACACGTTGGCCCTCTGAGTATCTCTTTTCGTGAAGCTCCCCTTACACTTACGACTTTAGCGGCGCTGGTCCCGAGAGAACTCAAGGCTGAAATCAGGGTCGTTGATGAAAGTATCCAAAAGATCCCGGCCGGTGAACATTTCGACCTGGTTGCCATCAGTTGCCTGACAGGAACAGCGCACCGGGCTTACGAAATCGCTGATCACTTCAGGAGACGAGGTGCGAAGGTTGTTCTTGGCGGAGTTCACGTGAGCCTTCGGCCAGAAGAGGCAATAGAGCATGCCGATGCGATCGTCAAGGGTTTTGCGGAACATGCTTGGCCGCAATTGTTGCATGACTTCGCGAATGACAAAATGGAGCGGTGCTATGACGGTCGCACGGAGAGCTTGGCGGGGTTGCCAGTGCCAAGGAGGGAGCTTCAGAAATCTTATGGTTACATGGCACCCAATGCCGTCTTTGCCACCCGAGGCTGCAAGAAGTCCTGCGACTTCTGCACGGTGTCAGCGATTCCCTTTGGGTGGCATACTCGGCCGGTGGGGGAGGTTGTCGACGAGATAAGGCGCATTCGCGCAAAAAGATTCGTCTTCAACGATGTCAGCCTGACAGAAGACCGGGAATACGCCATGGAGCTGTTCACCGCCCTGGCACCGTTGAAAAAACAATGGGGAGGGCTGGCGACCGTCTCTCTTGCGAGAGACGACGAGTTGCTCAGCTTGATGAGCAAAAGCGGATGTCGTTACCTGCTGACCGGCTTTGAAAGCCTGAATGACAGCGGACTGGCCGCAATCGGGAAGAACTTGAACCGTGCCGTGGACTATCGAGAGGCCATGAAGGCGTTTCACTCCCATGGTCTGATTATCCAGGGGTGTTTCATCTTTGGTCTCGACCACGACGACAGGACGGTTTTCGATCATACCGTTGAAGCAGTCAATAGGCTGCGGATAGATATCCCCCGTTATGCCATCTACACGCCCTACCCCGGAACGCCGGCATTCGAACGCCTGAAGGATGAAGGGCGCATCCTCCACGAATACTGGCCCCACTATGACACCCAACACGTTGTATTCCGCCCGTTGCGGATGACACCGGGCGAACTCGACGACGGTTTCCGCCGTGCCTATGACGAAACGTTCAAATTGCGCTCCATTGCCCGTCGTGCACTTGCTTCGGGGCATTTCCCCGTCGCTCTTCTTGGCAACTTGGCGTATCGCCTTTACCTAAGGCGCCTGCAGGCTGATACGGATAGACTCTACCGGCTCCCTTCGAATGAGGCTGAGGCATGCCCCATCTGACTTTCGTTTACCCTTCTGTTGGTCGCCCGGCGAATCGGGGATACATCAAGTCGTGGCAAATGCAGCCTTTGGCCATTGCGGCATTGTCCGGTTTGACCCCGGGGAACTGGGAGAGGAGTTTTTTCGACGATCGTATCGAGGATATCGATTTTGAACGAAAAACGGATCTGGTGGCGATTTCCATCGAGACGTTCACCGCCAAAAGGGGCTACCAGATAGCAGCGGCATACCGTCGGCGTGGCATTGCCGTGATAATGGGAGGCTATCATGCGACCTCCTGCCCGGCCGAGGCCCTCGAATACGCGGACGCCGTCTGTGTCGGCGATGCAGAACCGGTGTGGGCCAAGGTTCTGTCCGACGCTCGGGCGAATAAGCTGCGAGGCGTATATGAAGGCCGTACGGGAGCGGTTTTTTCGGCGAGGTATGACCGCTCCATTTTCAAGGGAAAGAACTATTTTGACCTGGCACTGGTGGAAACGGGAAGGGGGTGTCGCTACAACTGCACCTTCTGCTCAATCACGGCTTTTCACCAGGGGGCATGCAAGGTTCGTGAAGTGGAAGATGTCCTGACGGAGATCAGGGCGCTTGATGATAAGGCGGTTTTTTTCGTCGATGACAACATAGCCGCCGATCATGACCGCGCCCGAGCCCTCTTCTCAGCGCTCAGACATGAAAAGATCAAATGGATCGGGCAGGTTAGTCTCGATGTCGTCGGGGATCCGGAATTGCTCGACCTGATGGCCGAAAGCGGATGTGCGGGTCTTCTGGTGGGCTTTGAAACCCTGGACCGGGCCACCTTGACGAGTGTCGGCAAGGATATCAACAGCCATGTTGACTATTCACGGGCGCTGTCCGAGATCCGGGCCAGGGGGATCGTCGTCTACGGGACCTTCCTTTTGGGGCTGGGCCGGGATGGCATGCAGGCCGTAGAAGATACGCTAGGGTTCGCCATAGGCGAGAAGCTTTTCATCGCCGCCTTCAATCACGCGATACCCTTTCCGGGAACTCCGTTTTATCGTCAACTGAAAGATGAGAGCCGACTAAGGTCGGAGCGGTGGTGGCTGGACGATGGCTACAGGTTCGGCGATGTTCCCTTTTCCCCCACGGCTGTTTCTGCGGTTGAATTGGCGCAATGTTGCCATGAGGCGCGCAAGCGGTTCTTCAGTGTCGGATCGATCCTGACCCGGGCCCTCGATCCCTCGGCAAATGCAAAGTCCCTGAAAAACGTCGGCCTATTCATCGGGATCAATCTGATGTTGCGAAAAGAGGTATCGCAACGCCATGGTCTGGCGTTGGGCAATTGACCGGTAGTGCGAGCGAAGAATGTCGAACCTACAAATGCAACTGGCCGAAGCAGAAGATAATCGGGGCTTGCGCCGCCTCGCGCGGGAGATGCCGATGCCGGGCAACATGCGGATTTCCTTTCGGCGGGACCCCTGTTATTTCGAAGCCTTGGCCGTAGAGGGACATCACTGCCAGACCTTACTCGCAAAAGACGTCGACACGGGAGCCATCGCCGGCATGGCGAACCGGTCGATCAAGTCGGTCTTCATCAACGGCGAAAAGTCTACTGTCGGCTATCTGAGCGGCCTCCGCGTCCTGCCGGAATTCCGTGGCGGTTTTCCCCTGGCACGAGGCTTCCGGTATTTGAAGACGCTGCATCGCGACGGCAGGGCCCCTTTTTATCTGGCGTCGATTGTGTCCGGCAACGCAATGGCGGCAAAGCTTGCTTCGCATCCCCGCATCGCCATGAATTGGATGCGGCTGGGTTCTTTCAAGACCTATGCTGTTTCGACGTCGGTGGGCATCGAGGCTCGCCGAACCGGCACCAAGCTGCGACCGGCCACAGCGGATGACATGCCGCAGCTGGTTTCTTTTTTGCAACGGGAGGGTTGCAGGAAGCAGTTTTTCCCTGTTTACACGCTGGAAGACCTGATGGCGCCGGATGGAACCCTCAAGGGACTCGGTCTTCAAGATATTCTGCTTGCCCTGGACGGGGATGAGATATGCGGCGTCGCTGCCGCCTGGAATCAGCAGTCTTTCCGTCAGAGCGTCCTGGAGGGGTACGCCTGGTGGCTGACCCTTCTGCGCCCCTTGCTCAACGGTTTCGCCCGGTTGCGGCAGTTGCCTTTGCTCCCCTCACCGGGAACCGCGCTCAATTATTTCTATCTGTCATTGGCTTGCATTCGGGAGGACAACCCCGATCTGCTGCATGACCTGGTGCACACCCTGCTAAGGGTAAAATCGAAAAGCTCCGCCTTCATGGTCGCCGGTTTCCATGAAGATGACCCGTTGAACCGGACATTGAGCCGAACCAAACACCTGCTCTATCCGAGCGAGCTCTATGCCATCTCGCCGGAGAGCCCCACGTGCTCGCTCGCGGGTCTCGACGGGCGCACGCCTTATCTGGAGGTCGGTTCGCTGTGATCCAGCCGCATGTCCTCACTCCAGAAGCTCTCACTACCGTCGATATCGATCAGATGCATCGATTGATGGTGCAATGCTATGAAAATGTGGATAGAGCTGACTTCGAGAAAGATCTGCAGCGAAAAGACCATGTCCTGGTATTGAGAAACGACCAGGACCTATGCGGTTTCTCCACGCAGGCGCTTTGGTCCCATTGTGTCGACGGAGGCGAGGTCAGGATCGTCTATTCCGGCGATACGGTGGTGGCCGATAACGCACGCCTCTCTTTTGCCCTTCCTTTGGCTTTCGGCAATTTTCTGAGGGACATGCATGCCAAGGATCCAAAGAGGCCCCTTTACTGGCTTTTAACGTCGAAGGGGTTTCGGACTTACCGAGCCATGACCGTATTCTTTCGCAACTCTTTCCCGGCGGCGAACAGGGTACTGTCACCCTTTGAAGAGAAACTCCTCGAAACGCTCCTCGATGAAAGATTTCCGGGAAGGCTGGACAGGGAAACATGGGTGTTGAAGGCGGGTGCCGGCAGCCAGGCCTTGAAGAGGAAGGCGGATTTTGTCGAATCCTCCAACAGATCCCATTCGGACATCAAGCGGTTCGCCCAACTGAACCCGGACTACGTCTCAGGGGATGAGTTGGTCTGCTTGGCGCGGTTCGAGAGGGCGAATGTAAAACCCTCTTTGTGGAAGAGAATGTTCGGGCCATGACGTGGTCGGCAACCGGCTGTCTGCTTGCAAACAGTCTCTGGCAGATATCGAGCGCCGTCGAGGCGAAAAGGTTCGACCAGGCGACCGAAAATTGCAGCATGGCCCAAGAAAAATACCTTTCCCGGTTGCTGCATATGAACAGGGACTGTGCCTATGGGAGGCGCTACAACTTTGCCGCTCTCGACACGATAAAGCGTTATCAGAAAACTGTCCCGGTAACCGAATACGATGACTACAAAGAATACATCGAGCGCATCGCGGCGGGAGAGGAGGGCGTTTTGACCGCGGAGCCCGTGGTCATGTTCGAACCCTCGAGCGGATCTGCGAGTGCCCGCAAACTGATCCCATATACCAGGTCGCTCAGAAAGGAATTTCAGACGGCGCTGAAGCCCTGGATTGCCGGGACGTTTTCGGCCAATCCCGGCGTCAAAAAGGGAAAGGCCTACTGGAGCATTTCGCCATCCCTTGTGCAGCGGCGCATGCATGGCGGGATCCCGGTCGGTTTCGACAGCGATGCCTCTTACTTGGGGATGTTGAGTCAGAAGCTGTTTGCACAGAGCTCTGTCCAGCCCGACATGTCCGGTTTGCAGGATATGGATACTTTTCGTGCCAGGACCCTTGCCGCGCTTTTTGCCTGTGAAGAGTTGACCTTGATATCAGTTTGGAGCCCCTCCTTTCTTCGGTTGCTGCTCAAGTGGGGTGAGGAGAACCTCGATCGTGTTCTGGCGTTGATCGATTTACGGAAGGCGGATATTGCCCAGGATCGTCTCGCGCGAATCAGGAGGAGCGGCAAGACCCCCGAAGACTATCGTGAAATCTGGCCCCACCTGCAATTGGTGAGCTGTTGGACCGACGGGAACAGCCGCCTTGAATATGAGCGGCTGAGGAAAGTCTTCCCGGAAACGCATTTTCAGGGCAAAGGGCTGATCGCGACGGAGGCTTTTGTTTCGTTGCCCTACGGCGGTGCTGGGGAGAAGGTTCTGGCGGTTCGGTCCCATTTCTTCGAATTCCTGAGCGATGAAGGGGAGGTCTTTTTGGCGCACGAGTTGGAGCGGGGGAAGGCGTACGAAGTCGTCGTGACGACGGGGGGCGGTCTTTACCGATACCGGCTGCGCGACCGAGTCGACGTCACAGGTTTTGTGGGGACGGCGCCAACCTTCAGGTTTGTCGGCAAGATGGATGGCGTGTCTGACTTCTATGGAGAGAAGGTCAGCGCCATCCACGTGTCGGAGATTATCGGCAGCATGTTCGACGCGGAGCCCCTTCGCTTCGGCATGCTGGCGCCGGACGATGCCGGCGGGCAGATGGGATACACCCTCTACGTAGAGAGCAGCGCTACGCTGTCCCCCGAGATCGAGGGTTCTCTCGAGAGCAGGTTGGCGGAGAACCCGAATTACGGCTATTGCGTCGAGTTGGGGCAGTTGAGGCCGGCACGGATCTTTCGCGTCGAGGAAGATGCTGCCGCCGTCTATGAATCCCGCATGCTCGGCAGGCGGGTGAAGGCGGGAGACGTCAAACTTCCCGCGTTGAGCGAGCTTGCGGGTTGGTCCGATTGTTTCGTTGGGGAATACCTATGATCAGGATGCCCTGGACCGACGAAACGGCCCCCAACCTGATGCTCGAGATTACGGATGCCTGCAACATCGCATGCCGGGTCTGCTACAAGAAGCCGGGTGACGGGTTCAAGGCCTATGAGCAGGTTGAGAGGGACCTGGACAGCGCCATGCGGTTGAGGAAGCTTCACACCGTCACCTTGACCGGTGGAGAACCGACGCTGCACCCGGACCTGCTGCGCATCGTCGAACGTATAAAAAGCGAGGGACTTCACGCGTTCCTGCTGACAAACGGCGTGTTGACGGACCGGGAAATGTTGATGGATCTGAAGGGGGCCGGTCTCGATTCGATCCTGTTCCATGTCGATTGCGGACAAAAACGGGAAGACTTACCCGGCGATATGGATTTCCGGCATGTCAGAGACCGATTGGACCAGCTTGTTCAGATGTCATTCTCCTGCGGTCTGGATGTGTCGATCTCATTTACCCTGTATGACGCCGCCGAAGAACTCGACCTAATCTGCCGGTACTTTCTCCACAAGCCGGAACTGACCTTTCTGTTTCTGGCCCGGGGGATCGATCCTGACCGCTTATACGGACAGTCGGCAGGGACTCAGGGCCATATGGGGGGGCGCCGGTTTGACGAGACGGTGGCGTTCTTCCGTGAGGCATTCGGGGTGGAACCATTTTCCTATATTCCCGGAAAGAACGATAAGCCGCCGGTCTGGGTCTCCTTCTTCGTGCCGATTGTCTATCGCAAAGACGCAAATGTTCTCTTCCCCATCAAGGCAAATTGGGCCGATTCGCTGCTCATGCGACTCCCGCGGGTCCTGACCGGCAGGTATATCCACAAAACGACGCACAAACCGATGATCACCCTGATACGGACGTTGGTGAACGGCGTCGGTACATTGAGGTTGCGGAGTCTATTGGCGTTTCTGTGGCAGCTGCGCTTCCGCAGCGCTCGACTGCACCAGAAGACCATCGTTTACGATGATGGCCCCTACTTCGAACAGGGGGAGCTGGTGACCTGCGAATATTGCCCGACAGCGGTCGTCAGGGATGGCGAGATGCTGTCGTGTTGTGAAGCGGATTACGGTCCGGAGGAAGGGGAATGAAAGACAGGCTCATCGAGAAGACGAAAGCGATCTGCCGGCACTGCCAATCGAGCCATGATGCCGAATTGTCGATCAGGAGGGGGCGGGTCGAAGCGAGGGTGCTCTGCCCGGAAGGGGTCGCAACGCACCTGATCTCGACCGACCCGGAAAAATTCCTCGAGATCAGGAAGAGAAGTTGTTTCAGCAACGAAACCGGCGATCCGGAAGCCAAAAAATACGTCCTGAATTACATCTCCATCACCAATGCCTGTAATTTTGCCTGTAAGGTCTGCGGCGCTGACGCCAAGGCCCCTTCGGAGGCAGCCTTTCTGAGCGTCGAGGAGGTATTGCGGCGCGCCGGGCAAGCGAGGAAGCAAGGAGCGAAGATTCTCCACCTGATAGGGGGGGAGCCGACCCTGCATCCGCAATTGCTGGAGATCGTTGCAAAGCTCTCGGCGATGGGCTTCAGTCTCGGCCTGGCGACCAACGGCTATCGTCTCGGCAAAGACGACCGCCTGGCAGAGGAGCTGCGCAACAGCGGCCTGAAACGGATCTGCCTGCAGTTCGATTCCTTCGATGAGCGAACACTTGTCGAATACGGGCGCAATACGCTGGCAGAGAAGCAGTGCGCCGTCTCCAATGCCTTGGCCGCCGGACTGAACGTGAGTTTCAACTGCACCGTCAGCAGACAGAACCTCCAGGAGTTGCCGCTTCTGCTGCAACAGGGCTTTGGACTCGGAGCGGGAGTGAAGAACATGACGTTCGCCACCGCCGCACCGACGGGACGTTTCACCATCAGTGAAAATGACGTGGTCGACCGTGAACAGGTGATAGATGCGTTGTTGAAGGCAGGGGGAAAATACCATTTTTCTTTTGAGGATTTTTTGCCGCTTCCGACATTTTTCCCGTGGGGACTCAATGCGCATCCCGATTGCGGTGTGCATGTCCCTTTCTTGAGAACACCTAAGGGGGTATTCCCGTTGAACCGCTATGTGGATATGCGCAAGCTTTATAGCCTTTTCAGCAAAGCTAAGAAGCGGAAAAGATGGTTTTCCAAGGTGGTCATGCCCGCTCTCTGTTTCATCAGAGCCATCCGCCCAAACGGACACGCCAGGTTGGGCAAAGCACTTTACAGCATTTTGCTGAAACGAAATGGATACTCCCTTGTCAATGTGTCAACGAGCGACTATCGGGCGGCGATGTTTCTGGACGAAAAGAGGGTAGGGCAATGTGCAACAGCTTTTCATTCCTCTGTTGGTGCCATCCCGGGTTGTCTACATTTTTTCATGGATGAAAAATATTCGGGGTCGCGTCAGTTTGAAGTTCACAACGGGGGGTGCTGATCTTCAGTTTGGTCGTGCGTCATTACTGTAGTCCGACAAGTTTTAGCTCAAGGGGGGGGGCATGAAGAAAAACTATCATTGGCTAAGAGGGTTGGTCGCTTTTGTGACCGTGTATCATCTGTTGTTGGGCATTGTACTCAACTGCCCTGTTGAGGTGATCTCCTGGGTCGCCGTCAATCTGCTGGGTGCATCACATTTACCGGATGCAACGGCCCTGTTTCCGGCCCGGATGCTTGGAACTTACATGATCGTCTTCGGTTTGGGGATGGCGTTGGTCGCATGGGATCCTGTCAAGAACAGGGCTCTACTTTCCCTGGGTGCAATCTTGGTTATCGCTAGGAGCCTTCAGAGAATTTTTCAGGCCGACGACCTGCAGATTGCTTTGGGTGTTCCACCGCAAGCCAACTGGGGCACGATAGTAGCGTTGTTGGTTATTGCCATGCTGTTGATAGTTTTTCGAATCAACCTTCATCGCGACTTGAAGGGTCGTGTTGCCTGAGCGCAAAGAAGGTAGTTTGCAATTTGAATCTATCCCTCTTCAGTCCCAACGCGACTGTCCGATAAGTGTGCGATAAGTTGTCCCTGTTGGTCTTAAGCACTTGTTGGCCTAGATACCAAAACGCTCCATCCANNCTGTTTCGCCTCAAAAAGACCTTCGCTGCAATGTCACGAAAAGTCAACAAGTTGAGAGTTCGAGTCCGGCTCGGTCGATTTTATTCCTTGAAATCCCATTTGACAGAATTGCCTAGAAAGCTAGCAGCGATTCAAAAATCCTGAGACACCTGATGGGACACATTTACATCGGGCGAATTGACAGACTACTCTGTTTGTATTATAAAAAACCGGTCGGTCGGTTTGCGAACTAAAAGGACAGGAAGATGGGCACAAAGGGAGAACACACGCGGGAGAAGATCCTTGCGGAAGCGAGTCGCCTTTTTGAGCTGCAGGGGTTTCGAGCAACAAGCCTCAGCGATCTTCAGACGGCAACCGGGCTGAAAAAGGGAGCCCTGTATTTTCACTTCAAAAACAAAGATGAGATCGGCTTGGCGGTTTTAGGCCGTGCGAGAGAAGAGTTCGATGTTTTTTTGGAGCAAGCCTTGGTTGGCGCAACGCCAAGTGCCTGTTTAGAAAACTTTTTCACCAATATTCTCGAATGGCAGTCTCAACTGAGTTTTTGCGGCGGATGCCTTTTTGGCAATATAGCCTTAGAGATGGGAGATACGGACCCTCGCTTTTCCGGTTTCGTTGATCAGGTGTTCACGCATTGGATTGCCTGCCTTAGTAAGGTGATCGCAGGGGGACAGAACAGTGGAGATATCCGATCCGACTTGCCTGCCTCGGTTCTGGCGCGGCATGTTGTCGCCACAACGGAGGGGGGGATTATGCTATCCAGGCTCAAGAAAAACGATCAACCGCTGAAGGATTGCTTCGATTGTTTGCGTATTGTGCTGGGAATAGAGCAACGAGAGAGCCCTTAAGGCTCCGTCTCAATACATACAGAACCCCTTCGGGGCCAAGCAACGAAAGGAGAGATATCAATATGTCGGTAACAAAATGTGCACGAAATACCTTGGGTGCTGTCCTCATGCTGTTTGTTCTGGCGGGTGGGGCCTTGGGTATGGAATTTAATGACTCCTCGGCTCTCAAGGGATTGACCGAAGGGAAGGGGGTGTTTTTGGTGGACACCGACAGCCCGGAGAAAGCAGCCCTCTATATGGATGTCATCAAGGGGACTTACCAAAGCATGGTTCAGCAGAAGGTCAAGCCGGACCTCATTGTGGTCTTCATCGGTCCGACAGTCCGTTTTCTCAGCAAAGAACCCTCTTCAGAGCTATCCGAAAGCGGTGAAGCGCTTACCTCAATTGCCTCCTCGGTAAAGGAGTTGGACAAGCTCGGGGTGAAGCTGGAGATATGTGCAATAGCAACAGACTTTTTCAAGGTTTCCAATGACGCCCTCCTGCCTGAATTGAATGTTATAGGCAACGGTTTCAATTCTCTGATCGGTTATCAGAACAAAGGCTACGGACTTGTTCCAATCTTCTGACAACTTCGATCCTGCCTTTCTGAGGCTGTCGAGGCAGTGTGGGGGAGGGGGGTTAGTCGGAAGTTGAGTTTCTGGATGTCAGAAGAAGCTTTAACAGTTCGGAGCGGTCACCCGAATCATCCATTCTTGGATAAGAAGAGGTATGTTAAACACAAGGGTGGGACATTTGGTTTTTACCTTTAAAAAGTACCTTTGATAAATATATCTTGGTACATCTTTCCTGAATAAAATCAAAATGACTGGAGAAATCAGTGAAGACACTCTATACCACTCATGGAACATGTTCTCGATTCATCGAAATAGAGGTTGATGGTGATATAGTAAAGGAAGTTAAATTTGTTGGCGGCTGCAGTGGTAATACGAGAGGACTTTCTATGCTACTAAAGGGGATGTCTATAGCAGATGTAATTTCACGACTAAAGGGAATAGCTTGTCGTGGAGAAACCAGTTGCCCCGATCAGCTTGCTAATGCCCTTGAGGCGATGCTGCTAAAGAAGGCGTCCTGAAAAATTCACATATTGAATGTTAGTTCAGAGCGCGTTGTTTACACTTTTAAGCCATAGAAATGATCCAGCAACTTTTCGTATGGCGTCAGATCGTCAATGCCCTTGTGGGGCTTGACCGTGTTGTAAAAATTGATAAAGCGCAGCAGGCTGAAATGACGGCTTTTGCGATCCTTAAACGTCTCCTGCTGATGCCCCAAAGCCATTGTCCGATAAGTTGTGCGAAGGAGATTCTGAAGTCTAAAGCATTCGTCGGGCTAGGCTTCAAAACCCTCCTCCCAGTGCCCGCCACCGTCCGGCCCGGTAGCCAGAATAGAAACGGCCGATTTCCTTCGTGAAATCGGCCGTTTATGTTTTTGTCTGT
>JABAHQ010000953.1_pt4 | contig 11915 bp, 8 predicted proteins | sample 7062091 | NCBI WGS metagenome assembly JABAHQ01 (sample SAMN14534359, study PRJNA622989) | marine sediment metagenome | biome: marine biome [ENVO:00000428]; feature: marine pelagic biome [ENVO:01000023]; material: deep marine sediment [ENVO:00002113] | place: India: Gulf of Kutch | collected...
ATAGCCAAGTTTGTATTGACGCCATAAAGATGTATATATCAAGAGTTGAGAGATAACCGCCATAGCCATACCAAGCCCGATAAAAATAAGGGTAAAGATCAACCTTAGTATTGATATAGGATCGAAAAGTTGCTGCATTCAAATTCCTCTGAGGAGGTGGCCGATTTCACCCCTCGCTTCGTCCATGGCCAGCGTGGGCAGCTGAGATGATCGCCCATAATATAGTATAGTGCATCACCAACGTGGGTGGCAATGCGGCTGACCGTTGGCATTGACGCATCGCCGTATGTTGCGTTAAAATTCACAATATAAACTTGACTCCGCCAAATCCCAAGCTATACTCTCCCCTCGCATTGCTTGTCATGGCTAACTATTTTCAACGGCAATCATTTATAAAAACAAATAAAGCGGGATTAGTGCGTGGAAAAAACTTTAACAAATAAAAAAGGTCATCCCAGAGACCGGATCAAAGCTCTACGCGAGTTGTTTCTTACCATGCTCTGGATGGGGCACCGGCAGATGGCCCAACGCCTGCAAACCTACAACCTGACCCACCCCCAATTTATCACCCTCGCTTCACTTGTTGCTCATGGACAACCCGTCAGCATGCGTGAGTTGACCGAGGTGACTTTTCACGATGCGCCAACCATGACCCGGATTGTGGACCGGTTGGTCAAGATGGGTCTGGTTTCGCGGAGTCGCCGTAAGGAGGACCGGCGAGTGGTTTGGGTTGACGCCACATCGACCGGTCAAACATTGATCGAAGCAATTAAGCGCGACTTTGACCGGGAAGATGCACTGGGTTTTAGTCTGATGAGCGCTGAAGACTTGACCAAAATGGAGGAATTATTGGATCACATTTTGGCCGCCTATTTGAAGTACAAAGGAGAAAAAAGTGGGGCCGATATTGAATATGTCAAACAAAAGCTACGTGGCTTTGCTAACGATCCCATTGGGTTCCTTAAAAGCCACAAAATAAAGGGATAAACGGAGAATGGTTGTGAAACGAAGTCTATGGCAAATGATAGGGCTCATCGTTGGACTGGGCGTTTTTGCCGCCGCCTGTGGTCCCGTTGGTGAGCCGCAGACTGAAGATCAGACCGCTTCGGTAGAAAGCCGGGCTGTGCCGGTTGAAGTAGCAGTGGTTGAAACAGGCAATATCGCCGCTATCTTGTCTTATACCGGGGATTTGCAACCTGTCCAGCAGCTCTCGTTGGGCAGTGTAGTTCCTGGGGTGGTTGAGGAGATCTATGTTGAGGTGGGGGATCAGGTTCGGGCTGGCGATCCGATCTTACGGCTAGAGGATACCACCTTCCGGGCGCAACTCAAACAGGCACAAAGTGGTTTAACTTTGGCTCAACTGAGTAAGGCCCGCATGGAGAAAGGTCCGCGCGAGGAACAGGTGGCTATAGCCGAAGCCGGTCTGACTATTGCTCAGGCGAATCTCAACAAATTGCAAAAAGGCCCGCGCGAGGAACAAGTTGCCTTGGCCAAAGCTGCAGTTGAGGGGGCCCAGGCCCAATTAAATAGTGTCGTGACCGTCACCGAAGATGAACGTACCCTGGCTGCGGCCAATCTGGCCCAGGCCGAAGCTGCTTTGAAGGTGGCCCAGGCTGAATACGATAAGATAAAATGGGCCGGACAGGTCGGGCTGACTCCTCAGGCCCTGCAATTAGAACAGGCCACTATTGCCTACGAATCTGCCCTGGCAGCCTATAATCGCCAGGTTAATCCCGACTCCTCTGATCTGGCCCCCCTTGAGGCGGGCGTCCGACAGGCTGAGTTGAATCTGGCTCTGGCCGCCGATCCTTTTGTCCAAGAAGATTTTGCTTTAGCCCAAGCCAGTGTCAAGCAAGCTCAGGCCCAACTGGAGATGGCTAAGGATCCCTTCACCGAAGAGGATCTGGCCCAATCCGAGGCCAACATTGCCCAGGCTGAAGCGGCCGTGGCCTTGGCCCAATACCAGCTCGACAACGCCATTTTACGGGCCCCCTTCGATGGGCTCGTCTCCGAGGTCCACGCCACAATAGGCAGTCCGGCCAGTCCCCAAGCGCCAGCCATCACCCTGATCTCTGGGGATTTAGAAGTTAAAATTGAAGTCCCGGAGAGCCAAATTGCCCATCTTTTCATCAACCAACCGGCGGCGGTGAAAGTGGCGGCTTACCCCAGCCAGGATTTCCCGGCATTGGTCACCAATATCGCCCCCGCGGCCGATACCACTAGCCATACCTTCCCGGTCACCATTACGCCGGTAGATGAAGAAGGTCGCTTGAAGGCGGGTATGTTCGCCGAAATTGCTATTTTGCTTGAGGAGAAGGTGGGCGTGGTCCTGGTTCCTCGTTCGGCGGTGACCCTCGTTCGGGGGCAGGATGTGGTCTACGTCCTCTCTGAGGATGAAACACGTGTTAACCTCCGTCCGGTCACCACTGGTTTGTCTGACGATGGCCGGATTGAAATCACCAGTGGGCTGGCCGCCGACGAAACCATTATCACCGCCGGGTTGAGCAACTTGAGTGATGGTACCCCTGTCGAAATTGTGGCTCGAACGCAGTAAAAGGGCGTTCAAGCCCTATCTTCTCAGAAGCTATGAACCCCCTATCGGAGGATTTTTATGGGATTAACTAGATTAGCCGTTAGACGCCCTTTGACCATGCTCATGTTCATCCTGGCCCTGGCCATTATGGGCTATCGTGGCTTCACCCTGATGCAGGTGGACCGCTTTCCGCCGGTTGACTTTCCCTTCATCTCGGTTTTAACCGTTTTCCCCGGAGCCTCACCGGAGGATGTGGAAGACTTAATTGTTACTCCCATTGAAGATGCCGTGGCCGGCATTCCCGGCATTGACTTCATTCAATCGGTTTCTCAGGAAGGGGTGGGGATCGTCGTGGTTGCTTTCCTGGAAGGAGTTGACGGTAACCAGGCAGCCATTGACGTGGAGCGCCAGGTAGCCACTGTTCGAGGCAGTCTCCCAGAAGAAGCGACCGACCCCTCCGTTATCAAGGCTGACTTCAATGCCCTCCCTATCATGAATATCATCCTCAGCGGAACCCAATCCCAAGATGAACTGGCCAAGATTGCCGAAGATGTGGTTAAACCACGCCTGCAATCGGTCAAAGGGGTGGCTTCGGTTTCCGTGTTTGGTGGGCGAGAGCGGATTATTGCCGTCAAACTCGATCCGGCCAAGTTAGCTGCCTTCGACTTGCCGATCAGTAGTGTTAGCCAGGCTTTTTCGCTAAATAACCTGACCTTCCCGGTCGGCAGTTTGGAGGAGGGCAGCCAGAAGATCAGCGTTCGCTCTGTCGGTAGCTTTCAATCACCTGCAGAAATTGAGAATATGGTTGTCTCCGGTGGCCCTAGTCCCTTTGGTATGGGGGGGAGCCAAGGTGCTTCGCCGGGCAGTGACACGAGTGGCCTGGTTTTTCTGCGCGATGTGGCAACCGTAGAGGACACATTTGAAGACACGACCGTGCTGCAACGCTTCAACGGGCAAGATACCGTTGCCATCAATATTGTCAAAACCACCGATGCCAACGCCATTGACGTAGCCGACGAAATACTCAAGCGCATCGAAGGATTGAACGAGAGCCTACCTGGTGGGGCTGTCTTGAGCGTGGTTAACGATGATTCGCAATTTACTCGCAACTCTGTCAGGGCGGTAGAGGAGGACTTGATCCTGGCCATTCTCATCACCGGTTTGGTCATGCTCCTCTTCTTACACACTATCCGTAGCACGCTCATCGTTATCCTGGCCATCCCCACCTCCCTCCTCGCCACCTTTTTGGTGATGTGGGCCTTAGGTTTCAGTTTGAACGTACTGACCTTGCTCGCTTTAACCTTGATCATCGGTATTTTAGTGGACGACTCCATCGTAGTGTTAGAGAATATTGAGCGTCACTTACGTATGGGAAAAGAGCCGGATCAGGCGGCCATTGACGGGCGTTCGGAGATTGGCCTGGCGGCTATTGCCATCACCCTGACCGACGTGGTCGTTTACGTGCCGGTTGCCTTCACCAGCGGTATTATCGGCCAATTCTTCCGCTCTTACGGTATCACCATTGCTGTGGCCACCCTTTTCTCTCTCTTGATTTCGTTTACTCTGGCTCCCTTGTTGGCTGCTTACCTGTTAAAGGCTAAGGGAGAGGCAGAGCTACCCCGCAAAGGCATAGCTGGCTTACTGGGCAAACTTTTTCACCCCATAGATTGGCTTTGGAAAAAATTTATTGCTGTCTGGGAGACTGGGTTTGATAAATTGGCCGATATATACGCCGTCACAATTGGCCTCTCCCTCAAAAATGTCTGGACTCAACTGCTGGTAGTCGTTATCGCGATTGTTTGCTTGGTCGGCGCTTTGAGCCTGGCCCCTATCATCGGCGGCGAGTTCGCCCCCCAGGAAGATGATGGACGTTTCCTGGTCGATATTACTATGCCGCCAGGGACAAATCTGGCTACGACCGATAAGGCCGCTCGTACGGTTGAGCAGATTATCCTGGATGAAGTTCCGGAAACGGTCAGTATTCTAACCCGGGTCGGTTCCGACGACGGGGGTGGGGGGTTCTTCGACAGTAGTAGCGGCTCCAATACGGCCGCGATCACCGTTAAACTAACCGATAAAAACTACCGCGAGCGCGGCCTGGTTGAGATCGTGGACGCCGTCCGGCCAGCCGTATCCAAGGTTCCTGACGCTACAGTGACCGTCAGCGCTGTAAGCAGTATTGCTGGACCCGGAGGCGCCATTCAACTGCAAGTCATTGGGGATGATCCTGACGTGTTGATTGATTTGGCTAACCAGATTGAAGAGATTATACGAACTACACCCGGCACGGTTGACGTGGTCAACGACGATGCGGTTCGTTCGCCAGAGATGAAACTTAAATTAGGCCGGGATCGGTTAACTGATTTAGGGATCTCTCCGGCTCAGGTGGCCTCCCTGTTGCGGACGGCTGTGACTGGGAGCGATGTGGGTGACTACGCCCCGGAGGGTCAGGAAAAGATTGAAATTAACTTGCGAGTCAACGAAGAAGCTAGGGCTGACCTGAACAAGTTGTTACAGATGCCGATTGGTTTCATCGGCAATAGCCCGATTTTGTTAGAGCAGGTCGCGCAAATTGAGCGCAGTGCTGCCCCGGCGGTCATTAATCGCGTCGACCGTCAACGTGTTTTGACCATTGAAAGTGGTGTATTGGGAACAGACCCCACGGGTGTAACGCAGGCCATCGAAGAGCGCATCAGCCAGGAGATCAACTTTCCGCCAAACTATTCCTTCCGTTTTGCCGGGGCGACTGAGGCCCAACGTGAATCCTTTGCCCAGCTTGGCTCAGCTTTACTCCTGTCAATCATCCTGATTTACATGCTCTTGGTGGCCCTTTTCCAGAATTTCTTGCAACCCCTGGCAATTATGATCGCCTTGCCGATGGCTTTAATTGGGGTCCTGCTGGGTTTGTGGGTGACCGACAATACCTTGAATATTTTCTCGTTGTTAGGCATCATTATGCTGGCAGGGGTAGTCACTCGGAATGCCATCTTAATCATCGACTTTGCCAATATTTTGCAGCGGGAACAGGGCCTGGTCCGCAAAGAAGCACTGATTGAGGCCGGCCGTCTACGATTGCGGCCCATTATCATGACTTCGGCGACCTTGATTTTCGCTCTGCTGCCTGTTTTGCTCAGCACCAGCTCAGGCTCTGAGTCGCGCCAGCCGCTGGCAGCTGTGTTGATGGGGGGCTCGGTGACTTCCGGTTTCCTGTCCCTGCTCGTCATCCCTGTCTTCTACAATGCCTTTGAATCACTCAGCGGTGGCCTGAAGCGCTTCTTCGGTTGGCTGGGTGGGCATCCGGCGTCAGAAACTCAGGTCGCCAGCTCTCAGACACTGACCACTGAGCCGGCTAAAGGTGACTGATTTTGGAGTTAATAACCGTGAATAAAATTCGCAAGCTGTGTATCATCATCTTTTTATTCATTGGTGCTGTTGGATGTTCCTCTGCGGGTGAAGGAGAGGATGTTGCCGTGACACCCCTTGATCGCAGCACCTGGCCGACACTCGCGCCGACCGAAGCCAGACCAACCTCGACCCCTTTCCCCCTGGTCGATGCAGCGGTGCTCGAGGCGCAAAGGGCTGAGGAAGGGGCCAGTTTGGCCGCCGATGTCCAGTCAACTGAGGTGGCGGCTGTCCAGATTGAGCCGGTCGCCACCCCTACACTGCCGCCGCCAACGCCGACACCCCGGAATCAACGCCAACTGCGGAACCAACTGAGGTTCTGCCAGTCACCGGGGCGGTCCGCAGCTTTGCTTTGAACCTGCGGGTCAGCCCGGGGCTCTCGACTGAGGTCGTGCAAGTGCTCAACCGGGGAGATATGCTGAGCATCCTGGCAATTGATTCCAACTCTGGTTGGGTCAATGTACAGACCGATGATGGCCTAACCGGTTGGGTCAATCCCAAATATCTCACCCTGAACGGGGATCTGAATGGGCTTCAAAGTGTCCAGCCTACTTCAAACAGCAACCTGAACGTACCTCCAAGTAACCAACCAGTTGCTGCCAATAGCCAGCCGGGCAATGCCTCGTCATCAGGGGGACGGTTGTTGATCCAGACACGTAGTGGTCAAGATATTGTCGTCATTAACCGCGATGGGACTGGATTGCGACGTCTGACCACCGGCATCGACCCTGTTTTGTCGCCTGATGGTACTAAAGTGGCTTTCACCCGCTGGAGCGGGACAGATCAAGGGTCACTTTGGGTAATCAATACTGATGGAACCGGCGAAAGAGCGATTTTGGGTGGCATCAATCAGGTCAAAAGCCCCAGTTGGTCACCTGATAGTAAACGCATCGCCGTCAACTTTCAAAGAGGGGGAACCCTAACCCCTACCAGAAAGTGTTGGGATTTGAGCAAGGGGGAACCGGACATTAATTATTGGACCGCATATGATGTTGAGTTGGAGTACGCTGAGCTTGGCGGGCAGCAGATACCTGTTAGAATATGTTGGCGTTTGCCCCCTGATCCGCATTGGCAATTGCGTGTTATTGACCTGGAAGCACAAACTTTTGAAGATCTTCCGGCCGGACAGTATGCTTTCGCGCCCACCTGGGACCCGGCCAATTCCTGGCGAGTCGTCAGTGTTGGCCGCTTGGGCCTGGTTTGGACAGACATTTCACGCGGGGTGGCTGAGGCCTTGACCAATGATCCCTTTGATCGAGCCCCGGTCTTCTCCCCTGATGGCAAATATATTGCTGTAACCTATAAACAGGCTGATCACTGGGAAATTCATCGCCTTAATTCCGACGGGACCGGGCGGGTACGCTTGACCAAAACCCCTTTTTACGAGGTGGTCACGAATGGGCGACACTGGAATAACGCTTCTCCCGCCTTCTCCCCTGATGGCTCCGAAATCGCTTTTTTGACCGATCGGACCGGACGCTGGGAAGTGTGGGTTATGAACGTTGATGGGTCCAACCAACGCCCCATGTTCCCACCCGAGATCAACGACCAGCTTGAGGTTGCCTACGAGGGCAATGATGCCCGTGCCCTGGGCTGGGGAAAGTAACCCAGAGGAAGGAGATTCTCAAAATCAATTTGAACAATTTGCCCCAATATTGAGATATAGCTATAGTTGGGGTAAAGGTTATGTTGGTTTTAATCATTGATGGAATAAATATTTTGGAAAGCCACCTATGCCCCACTTTATAACCCTTTTGTTCGATGTAGAAGATTTGTGCTGGCCGGAAAGTGACGATATAACTCTGGAATTGGCTACCCGATTGAGCCAGCATGGGATACAAGGGACTTTCTTTGTGGTCGGCGAAAAGGCCAAACTCTTTGCTAAGCGAGGCCGAACAGACATCATCGCTGCCTTACAGGCGCATGACCTCGGCTCTCATACTACCCGTCATTCTATTCATCCTACAATCGCCGAGTATTTGGCTGACTTAGATTGGGATGAAGGGGTCCTGACCGCTATGGACGAAGAGGGAGCCGGTTTAGAGATGCTTGAAGGAGTTTTTGGTCGTAAGCCCAGCTCGTGGGGACAGCCAGGAGGCTCCTGGGGACCACAAATTCACGCTGCCATGGCCCGCTTGAATACCACTGCCGTTGTTTATCCCCGTACCCGCACCGAAATCTGCGCCGACTTGCATTGGTTCGCTGGTGCACTCGTTTTTCCAGGTGATGCCTTGGTTTACTTTGATGATGTTCTGACCGATGAGGCCGAATTTGAACAGGCTTTACAAACAATGCATTTCCAGCTCGATGAGCGGATCATGCGGGGCACTCGTTGGAGTGGCATCTTTGTCTGTCATCCCACGCGCTTGCGGGCTATGGAATTTTGGGACGGTCTAAATTATGCTAAGGGTGTCAACACCGCTCCAGACAACTATCGGTTGCCTACCATCCGCAGTAATGAGGCTTATCAGACTGCCCTGAGAAATTTTGACCGCCTGGTGGAGATTCTGAAACAAGATAAACGCCTGGAAATTAAGACCATCGCTGAATTACGCCAAAATTTCCCTCCTCCTGAAGAGACGGTCTATCTTTATGAGATAGATGAAGCTGTTGCTGAAATCGAGAAAAAAGAAGAAATTCTGACCCATTTTTACCATTTTTCTCCGGCTGAACTGCTTGATCTAGTGGCCCGCGTTTATGCGAATACCGAAGTCCCGGTCGAGTCCCTTCGACGGCGGCCAGTCCTTGGCCCGACCAGTGAGCCGCTCCCCTTTTATCCCCATGATGAGTTTGTATACTGGGACGACTTTATTGCTGCCTGTAAGATGCTGGTTAATTATGTGACCCGGCACGGACGATTACCGGCCAACCTGCATGTAAAAGGCGCTCAGTGGAGTACCGGCACCTTTTACCGGGTGGCGATGGATACCTGGTTCCAATTTCGAAGCGGGAAATCGCCTCGCACGATTGATTGGAGGCCCGGTCACCTCTATCCGGCCATCGGGCATGAGATTGCTGCGATGGTTCAAGATGATTACGAGGTCTGGCCCATTCACCAACCCGATCTCGATTTAAACAAAATCCTGATGCATACCTGTTTCCAGTCCTGGACTTTACGTCCGGCTTATAGATAGGGGCCGATTTTCACGATATGAGTAAAAGTTTGATCATCGTTGAGTCGGCCAAAAAAGCCAAAACACTTAAAGCTATGCTCGGACGCGGGTTTACGATCAGGGCGACAGGTGGACATATCCTGGAGATGCCCGCCAATGGCTTGCACGTTGATCTCAAGACATTCGAACCCAAGTTGGAACTGATACGGGGTAAGGGAAAACGGTTACAAGAATTGAAGACCGCTGCTGCTGCGGCCGAAGAGATTTATCTGGCTACCGACCCGGACCGCGAAGGGGAAGCCATCGCCCAGCACGTCGTCGAGCGATTGGGGCGAAACCTGGCCCGACGAGCCCAACGCATCGCCTTCACGGCCATCACCGAACGCGATATTCGGGCGGCTCTGGCTTCACCTCGACCCATTGACAGCCATTTAGTTGAGGCTCAAGTAGCTCGCCGGGTGATTGATCGTCTGGTCGGTTACATGGTCAGCCCGGTTTTGTGGGCCGGCCTTTCTGGCCTGAAAAGGCTTTCGGCCGGACGGGTCCAATCGCCGACTTTGTGGTTGGTGGTCCAACGTGAGCGGACAATCCGCGACTTTGTGCCTGAGGAATGGTGGAGCATCGATGCCCAACTCTCTAAGAAAGGGGAGAGCCCACCGCAAAAGTTTTGGGCCAGGCTGGTTCGGATGCACGGCCAGAAACCCACTTTAAAAAATGCTGAGGCGGCCCAGAAAGTCAAAGAAATCCTTGAAAAAGCGGACTGGCGTGTGGCCACCGTGAAGAAGGGGCAGCGCCTCCGTCACCCTTATCCCCCTTTCACCACCGACAGCCTTCAGCAGGCCGCCTCATCGCAGTTGAAGATGGGGCCTAAAACGACCATGGGTTTGGCCCAACAGTTGTATGAAGGGCTGGACGTAGGGGGTGGAAAGGCAGTTGGCCTCATTACTTATTTACGCACCGATTCGGTGGCTGTAGCGCCCGAAGCGCAACAGGTTGCCCGTGAAGTAGTGACGCGCTATTGGGGTGCGAATTATCTGCCCCCTGAGCCGCCTACCTACGCTACCCGTGATAAAACAGCTCAGGAGGCTCACGAAGCTATTCGCCCCACCGATCCAGCCCGAACGCCTAAGCAGGTTGAGCCGTATTTGTCTGCCCAACAATATCAGCTTTATCGCCTGATTTGGCGGCGTTTCATTGCTAGCCAGATGCGGCCGGCTGAGTACGACACCATGACTGTTGATATTGAAACCCTGCTTGACGCGGCTAATGAGTCATCTCGAGGGCCGTCCCCCTATCTTTTCCGGGCTACGGCCAGTACCTTGCGTTTTGCCGGCTTTTTGAAAGTCTACGGTGTTGACGAGGATGCCGAGGTGGCGCGGACCAGGACCAAGGAAGCTGACGATGAGGCCATGCCCCATAATCCCGCTTTGCCTGATTTGAAGCAAGGGGATTGGCTACAGCTACACCAACTCCTGCCCAAACAACACTTCACCCAGCCGCCCGCCCGTTATACCGAGGCTGGCTTGATTGGCGAACTCAAAAAGCAAGGGCTCGGTCGCCCCAGCACCTACGCGACCATCATCGAAACGCTCAAACAACGACGATATGTTCAGATCCAGCAAAAGCGGCTGCATCCCACGCCCCTGGGCTTCCAGGTGTGTGAGTTATTGGAGCAACATCTCGAAATGGTGGTAGATGTTGATTTTACAGCCCGAATGGAATCCGATCTCGATCGCATTGCCAGCGGGGATGCCTCGCGCCTGACGGTTATGGAGGCATTTTACGAACCTTTTAACACGGTGGTAGAGCAGGCCCTGACTGAAGCGGAACGCAACCGGCAACCAGCTATTCGCCCCACGCGTCGTCGAGGGAGCTCAAAGTCGAAGATCCTGGGAGCGAAGCGTAGAGGGCGGCGAGGCAAAGGAAGAAAGAACCGTCGAACCTCATCAGCCTCATCCCTACCCTCCTCTGAACGGGCCGGTCAACCATGTCCGCAGTGTGGCCAAGGGGAATTAGTCGTTCGCTCCGGCAAATATGGCCCTTTTATAGGCTGTAGTCGCTATCGTGAGGGATGCAGATATACAGAGAAACTGGCCGACAATAATGCGCCAACTGGAACAAATTAGCCCTCTCTGACGTTATTTAGGGCGGAAACAGATTGAAGAAAAAAGTGAGGACAATTATGCAAAAGTTTATGGTGATAATTGTTGTACTATTGTTAAGCCTGACGGCTTGTGGCCGGCGCGATCGAGAACAAGCCGAGGAAGCTGCTAAAGGGCAACCCGAAGTGGTTGAAGCCCAGGACCAAGAGTTGACCCAAAAAGATGAGGAAAAGGTCGAGCTTCCACCGCCTCAAGTCGAGGAGAAGGTTGAGACGCCAACACCTCAAGCCGAAGAAAAGGTGGCCACCCCAACGCCGCAATCCCAACCTGTCACTGAAGGAGAGGATACCTCTCCAGTGCCCAAACCTTTGACCGAACTGCGGAACGGTTCACCCGTTCCCACCCCCCTCTCAGGACAAGGCTCGGCGATCCTCCCGGCCGGTACTGAAGAGCTAGTGGATACAGCGAAGAAGATGTTGGCCGAGATGTCGGCTGTACAAGTAACGGCTGATGAGATAAAAGTGGTCTCCCTGGAGTCCGTAGAATGGCGCGATACCAGTCTGGGATGCCCGCAAGAAGGGATGGCCTACGCTCAGGTAATCACCCCCGGTTACATGATCGTACTAGAAGCCGGCGGACAAACCTATGAGTTCCACACCAATACAACCGATCAAGTTGTGCCCTGTTTTGAAGAGGGGCAATGATTGATACTGCTTTGAATATGGGAGAAACTTTGGGCGTGAAGCGTGAAACGTGAAACGTGAA
>JABAHQ010000582.1_pt1 | contig 11907 bp, 11 predicted proteins | sample 7062091 | NCBI WGS metagenome assembly JABAHQ01 (sample SAMN14534359, study PRJNA622989) | marine sediment metagenome | biome: marine biome [ENVO:00000428]; feature: marine pelagic biome [ENVO:01000023]; material: deep marine sediment [ENVO:00002113] | place: India: Gulf of Kutch | collected...
CGTCCTTTTATACTATAGGACACTTTTTAACATACCACCCACCCCTAAAGTTAATGATGCGCAAGCAGATTTAATTTACTTCAATTAAATAAAAATATTGTTGCATTTTTAGTGTGAGATTCTTAAAATACGGCTTATTTTTCCAAAATGTGAATTCGCAAGTACCATTTATTACCTAATTTTTAGTTGTTTTATTCGATTTAAGGAGGGGAGAAGCTCAAAAGGGGAGGCGTCATAGGCAAATGCACTTATTGGCTTTCCACGATTGCAATTAAAGCGACCGCGGTTCTAACTGCACCCTTTTTACGTAATCATCTAATCCATTTTCGGTTTAATTCGATCGGGAAGCATTGAAGCATTTGCTTTTTCCACCTGTTCTAACCAGTCGTCGTGAAATCCCATTCATAACGCTATCGAAGTTTCACCTGTCCGTGTTACCGCCGCCAGCATCTCAAAGTCAAAGTGCGCGATCAAGGTAGCGGTATTCTGGATATGGCACGCTGGTATATGTTGAGCCATTCTATAGGACTAAGAGCGACTTGAACAGCGGAGAAATCGGTTTGGGACTCTTCATTTGCAAAAGTTTGGGGGGAATCGATGAATTGCTCAATTGATTTCGTAAGCAAACGTGGCAAGGGGACTGAATTCTGGCTTCTTCTACCTCTCGATGAAAGTATTAAAGAATTTGAAGAAAGGATGAAAGCGTTGTCTAAATTGGGGAAAATTCTTGTCGTAGACGATGAAGCGACATCTTTGTTATCAATCGTCGATTTCTTGCGCAAGGGAGGATATGTCTGTGATAGCGCAGCGAACTCCTATCTCGTCAAAGAAATGTTGAATAAAAACGATTATGATCTTTTGATCGCAGCCAGCAAAATGCTTGGAAACCATGATTTCGAGCTGATCAGAGGACTGAACAATAATCCAAAGAGTTTCCCGGTGATTTTTCTCACAGAGTATCCCAATTTGGATACCGCGAGGATGGGAATACGACAGTCGGTGGCCGGTTACTTGACCAAACCTGTCGACTTCAATGAATTGCTTGCAATGGTGCGTGGGGCGATCAAAACATATCAAAAGGCGGAGGCGGCGGTATCGGGGCATGTCACACCAGGCTCGTCTGCATCGGATGTTGAAATTAAAAACATCGTGACGAAAAGCCCGGTCATGGTTCATGTTCTGGAGGTCATAAAAAAAGTGGCGCCAATGGACATAAATGTGCTGATTGTAGGAGAAACCGGTACGGGTAAAGAGCTAGTCGCCTGCGCTCTTCACCAACTTAGTTATCGAAACGGTGGCGAGTTCGTGCCGGTGGATTGTGTCGCCCTGCCCCCCAGTTTGTTCGAGAGTGAGTTATTTGGCTATGAAAAAGGCTCATTTACCGGGGCGACTGAACGAAAGCACGGGCTTTTGGAGTTCGCTCATAACGGAACTTTGTTCCTGGACGAAATTTCCGAATTGGAAATATATTTCCAAGCCAAGCTGTTACGGGTCTTGCAGGAGCGGCAATTTCGCCGAGTGGGAGGCAAAAAGCTTATCAACGTGGATACTCGCGTGATCGCGGCTATGAACAAAAACCCCGCCAGAGCTATGGCTAGCGGTTTTTTGCGACAAGATTTATTTTACCGGCTGAGTGTCATTCCAATTCACATCCCACCACTGCGACGCAGAAAGGAGGATGTGCCACTTTTGGCCGACTATTTTTTGAAACAGGGTATCGAAAAATATCGCCTCGAACCAAAACAGATTTCACCAAACGCCATGACGCTGTTGCAAAACTATCGCTGGCCGGGAAATGTCAGGCAGCTCGAGAATGTCATCGAGCGGCTGATTGCTTTAATTCCCGGCCCAATCATTGACTCCGAAGATTTACCTGCTTTCATTACAAAAGGTAGCGGCAAGTGGGACAAGTCTGCTTTTATACATCCGTATAGCGAAGCAAAGCAAAGAAAGCTCCGATCCTTTGAGAAAAAATATTTGCAGGAACTGTTGAATGCCTGTGGCGGAGACATTGCCGAGGCGGCGAATATGGCTGGCATGACTGAAAGATCAATTTATCGATTAATTCGGCGCTCCGGCGGCACATTAAATAACTCGCAAAAGTAACTGCCTTCCCCCTAAAGTCTTGCCTCGGTAATGCATCTTGAATCAATAGGCTCAGCCTCTAACTAATGCCCTGCAAAGGGAAAATGACGACAATCCTAATTTTTTTAACCGACCTTTCATTACCTCTTCTCACCTCTTTGGGACATCGCCGGTCTGACAACTGATAAAACCTGTCAAAAGCCTATAAGTCTATTCTTTCTGATAACTTGTATCGGTTCCAGTTCGAGTTGTTTTGACAATTACTGTCAAAACATCCGCGTTATTTCTATGCAGCAAACGGACTTGTGTGCTGTTCGGACATATTTAAAAGTGGTTCTTTTACTTGAAAACATTACACTTGCGTTACCTAAATAGAAAGTCATGCCCAGAGCTGCAATGGTCTGGTTACAAAATTGCAACTGAAGATAGCCGTTTGAGAATTTCGCATCTTTGATTCGAGACATAGCAACTTCATGTTTTCAGAACCAAAAAATCTATTGTTGCTCAATTGAATGAAAATTGTGAGGTCATAATGATATCATCGAATGAGATGGAGATGAGGAGTAATGCAGTGGTGGGCTCGGCTAATGCAATACGTTCCCGGACGATTCTTGTGGCTTCCAAAGATGAGGCGATTAAGAAAGTCGTTACGAATATCTTAAGTGATCGTGATAATATGATTCTGTCAGTAAGCAGTGTTAAAGAGTTCTTCGAAGTGCTTACCGAAAGCAACGTTGATTTCATTATCTATGACCTTGATCTGCATCCACTAAACAACACAGACGCCTTTGTCATTGAGAAAGTCTATCATCCCCGTACACCGACCGTGGTGATTTATGATACCTACGATTATGAAACAACGAAGAAGCTACTCAATAAAGGTGTTATCTATCGCATGTTGAAACCAATCAATGAAAATGATTTGAAGCTGTTATACGAGCATATTTGCAGGGCATTGAATGGAAAGGATGTTATTAACTTTCCAGCACCAGCGCAGCCCTGAGGCCGCAGGCATTGGCATCAAACCGAACATCAGAGCAAGATGTATCGGCGTTGATTTGATCAAACAAAAATAATAGTACTTGTTAACGGTGCAAACAAATTCCCTTAAATTAAAAAATGACAACTTGTTTCAAGCTTTAATGAGAGTTTCTTGCAAAAAATTAGTGTTTTTACATTTACATCTAACCATGTTTGCTCTTGTTTGGCTTTTTGGTCATTCTGAGATCGTTAGTGGGCAGGAACGCCGTATAAAGCCAGGGGATGCGATTGACATTATGGTCTTAGGGCATGACGAGCTGAGCCAAACGGTTGTCGTGAGTTCCGATGGCACGTTGAATTATCCCTTACTCGCAGAGGTGCCTGTGGGAGGCATCACGTTGCAAAAATTACAGGACGTTCTTGTGGCCCAGTTTTCCCGAGTCATGGAACCGAGCCCTGTGGTGGTTGTGCATTTTGCTGAAAGTTACCCTATTAAGGTAACCGTGTTAGGTCAGGTGGCCCGTCCCGGCACCTATGAGGTTCCGAACACGATCGCTTTTCAGGCAGCACTTGCACAAGCAGGAATATCGAGTCCTGGGGCCCAACTCTCACAAGTCAAGCTGATTCGCAAGAATGATGATGAGGCAAACGTCCAGGTCGTGAATTTGGAAAAATTCCATTTCGAAGGGGATCTAAGTTACCTTCCTTCTCTAAAAGATGGTGACATCATTACGGTACCGGCCTTTCCTCTCGCCAAAACAGTAAAGGTGCTAGGTGCTGTAACAAAACCAGGCAGTTATGAGCTTTCCCATCGGGCCAGCCTCCTGGATGTCATCTTCCTGGCTGGTGGTCCCACTGATCGAGCCAAGATGAATGACATCAAAGTCACATATAGTGACGCAGATAACCGGCATGCGAGGCATTTTGACCTGAATAGATTCCTGAAGCAAGAAAGCGAGGACATCCCGATGGTTGAGCCTGGAGCTGTGATATATGTGCCTGAACAAACCATGACATGGAAAACAATCGTGGCCCTAGTGAGGGACCTCACGGTCTTTGCGACATTAATCGTACTGCTTCAAAGAGAAAGGTAATATCTGCTGGTTTGGGAGCGCAAAGTCAAAAGACTGATCGACGTGGCCATCTCGAGTCTCATTCTGATCGCGTTTTCGCCGATCTGACTAGTGATCGCCGTCACCAACACAGGCAATCTATGTATACATCGAATACAGCCAATTCTCCCGGGCACACTGAATTTTCGCACTACCTAAAGATGCTCAGACAACGAAAGTGGTTGATCATCCTCTGTGTGATTGGTGTCGTCATCCCTGTTGCTTTGGTGATTCAGATTATGACGCCGGTTTATGAGACGGAAGCCAGTATTATGTACAAAGAGCCAAAGGATGTCATGTTTGCCTTCGACACGGGAACAGGTCGCCGCGACGCAAGCGCCTTGATTAATATTACCGAAGTGTTGAAAAGCCGGAAGCTGGCTGAAGAGGTGGTCAATTCACTCCCTGCTGAGGTTATCCAGGAGTTTGGGTTTTCCGACCACTCACTCCCTGATCTTTCCCTGGAAAAATTAATTGCTGATCAACTTCAAAAGAACCTGAGAGTAAACTCGGTGCTGAGCAGCGATATTTTAAGAATCAAAATCCAGAGCGGTAGCCCCGTCGCTGCCACAGTCATAGCCAATACCTATGTCGAACGAATAATCGATTGGAATCTGCGAACCAAGCGGGAGGAGATTACAAGCGTTCGCGATTTCGTTGAAATGCAGCTTGCGGTTTTTCGAGATAAGCTAACAGCTGCGGAAGACACCCTGCGAGCCTTCAAAGAAGAGAATCCGATGATATCCCTCAGAGATAGGCATACCGAAATTCTCAAACGAGCAACCGATGCTGAGGTTCGTTACAACGAAGCGCAAGCCGAGGTTGCTGCACAGAGACAGCGCAAGCGCGATGTTGAGCGGAAAATAAGGGAACTATCTCCCTCTCACATCTTGGCTCCAAGTCCTTTGGAGGCGGATCTTAGGGCAAAACAGCAAGGACTGAAAAAGATTATAGCAGATTATAACGAAGAGCTTCAGAGCATCCCAGAAAAGGAGCTTGTCCTGGCCCGCCTCATCCGAAATCGGGATGTCAATGAGAAGATTTATTCCATACTCCTCGAAAAGCGGGAAGAAATTCGGATCGTCGAGGCCAGCAAAATCGGCGACATTCAGGTTGTTGATGCCGCTCAGGAGCCAATTCATCCGATTAAACCCAAGAAGAAAAGATATCTTGCTTTCGCATTTGTTTTGGGAATGGCCATTGGAATAAGCTTGGCTTTTTTCCTGGAATCTCTTGATACCTCGCTCAAATCCCAAGAGGAGATCGAAGACTATGTTAATCTCCGTGTCTTGACCTCGATTCCGACCATCAATCCGACAAACAGGATTTCGGATTTTATGAAACGACATTACAACAATAATAATGCCTTTTATGCGAAACTTACCGATCTCAGCCGAAGCTCCTTGACATACGAGGCTTATCGTGCTTTCCAAGTTAATTTCGCTCTTATCAATACAGACAATATTCTACGAAGCATTTTGATCACTAGCGCATGTCCGGGCGAAGGAAAAACCCACACGACGTTTAACATAGCCATGATATATGCCATGAGCGGGATGAAAACGTTGCTCATCGATTGCGACCTCAGGCGTGGAAGGCTAGACAAAATACTGAATGGAAATCGAGAGCCGGGATTGACCAATGTATTGATGAATGAGATAGCATTACACCAAGCGATTCAAAAACTAAAGGACGAAAATCTTGACCTTTTATCCACTGGGACTATGCGACCATCAAACCACCATGAGCTATTAAGCAGCCAAAGTATGCGAGATGTTCTAGCTGAGTGCAAGGATAACTATGATCTGGTGATCGTGGATTCGCCCCCGCTCATTGCGGTGACCGATTCTATCGTTTTGAGCGCTTTGGTGGATGGCGTTTGTCTGGTGATCCGATCGGGTAAGACCAGGATGCAGATGATTCGCAAGGCAAAAAAACTGTTGGAAAGCAGCCGCTCGAGAATTGTCGGCGTCATTTTGAATGACATTGACTTGAAAAGCGTCTATGGCAATTGGTATTACAAAAATTACTATTACTATCAACTGAATAACGACCAGAAGGACAAGTCAAGATAAGGGACATGTTTATCCATGAGATCACGAGATAAGCTTGATGCATTCAAGAATGCACGATCCGTGCGAATCGGACAGCGCATTTCTTCCATCCAGGAATTTCGTGCGATTCTGGAGTATGAACGTGCTCGAGTTGACCGCAACAATCACGAGTTTTCGCTCTTGATATTCAAGTTAAACTTAAGTGAACACAATAAAAATGGCGTGCACAAATCTTCTTTGGAGGCCATTGCGGCCTCACGGGTGCGCTACACAGATATAATTGGATGGTTTGACGAGCACGATCTGGGTATTCTTCTGCCATATACTCCTGCCGATGGTGCATGGAAGCTTGCGGTCGATATTTGTCAACTGGCTAATCTGCCGATGAATTTCTCGGCGTGCGAAGTTTACACCTATCCATCAGAGATATATCACTACGAAAAATAAATTACAAACAACCGACTTTGGATTCGTGAGGCGATAACTTAAAAAAGTGAGAATGAATTGAAAGACCCTTTGCCAACATTTGCCTCCGCAACTCGCAGCGAGGTGCTCAAGCGAATGCGGACAGACCATCAGAAAATCTTTGAACGGTCTGTGCGGCCATTGGAGCCGTTAATGGCATCGCGTATCCCGATCTGGAAGCGTGTCCTGGATAAGGTCGCCGCTTCTAGCGCTCTTGTCTTGAGTTCACCACTTTTGCTGCTGATTGCGGCTGTGATCAAGATAGGCTCACCTGGTCCCATAATCTTCAAGCAAGTAAGAGTAGGGTATTTGGGGAATAAATTCACTCTCTGGAAATTTCGCACCATGAAAGTCAATGCTGATACGAGTACGCATCAAAGTCACTTGACAGACTTGATGGGGTCAGACAAGCCCTTGACCAAGCTGGATTTGAAAGAAGATTCAAGAATTATTCGTTTTGGCAAAATTTTCCGGCAATCCGGATTGGATGAATTGCCGCAGATAATCAACATCCTTCGAGGAGAAATGAGTCTGATCGGACCTCGCCCATGTCTTCCTTATGAAGTCGAAAGCTATCTCCAGTGGCAAAAAAGACGGTTCGACGTGCTGCCAGGAATTACCGGTCTGTGGCAGGTCAACGGGAAGAACAGAACGACCTTTACGGAAATGATGCGTCTGGATATGAGGTATGCGAGAGAGCTGTCTTTTTGGTTGGACGCCAAGATAATGTTCAAGACGATCCCAGCAATCATAAGGCAAATTCAAGACGGCCGTACAGTTAAAAACTCATGATGAATTACGAATGAACGGTTCAATCGGAATCTCAGTCGTCGGATGTGGTTATTGGGGACCGAACCTCGTCCGCAACTTCACTTCGCTGCCGGAATGCCATGTCAAGAAAGTCTGTGATCTCGCTCCAGAGCGGCTTGCGTATATACAAAGGCTTTATCCCGGAGTCGAGGTTACAACTTCTTTTCAAGCCATTCTTGATGAGGATGATATTGATGCGGTGGCCATTGCCACGCCTGTCTCCACGCATTTTAGTCTGGCGAAACAGGCGCTTCAGGCCGGAAAACATGTCCTTATTGAAAAGCCCATGGCCTCTTCTGTGGCAGAGTGCCAGGAATTAATGGAGCTTGCAGCTACGAAAGACCGAATCATTATGGCTGGTCATACTTTTATCTACTCTTCGCCGGTACGGCTGATAAAGAAAATTGTCGATGCCGGGGATCTAGGCGATATCTACTACATCAGCTCGCAGCGTCTGAATTTGGGACTGTTTCAAAAAGACATCAACGTGACATGGGATCTCGCTCCGCATGATATTTCGATCATCCTTTTCCTCATAGGGCAAGATCCGGTTTCTGTCAATTGCCGCGGCAACGCTCACATCAACGCGAATGTGGAAGATGTGACTTCCTTGACCATGGAATTTCCGAATAAGACATTTTCAATGATCCAAAGCAGTTGGCTTGATCCCAATAAGGTTCGCCGAATGACGATCGTCGGCAGCAAGAAAATGTTGCTTTATGATGACAATGAGCCTTTGGAAAAGATCAAGTTGTATGATAAACGTGTTGAGACTCCACCTCATTACGATACCTTTGCCGAGTTTCAGTATTCCTATCATTATGGTGATGTGCATATTCCATACATCAAGCAGGCTGAGCCCCTCAAGATTCTGGCCCAGCACTTTTTGGAGTGCATACTGACCGGCTCGAAACCGGAGACCAGTGGGTTGGAAGGCATGCAAGTTGTAAAAATTCTCGTAGCCGCCTCCGAATCGTTGAAAAGGGGCGGCGGAAAAGTTGATTTGAGCAAATCCCCATTATTGAGCAGTAAAACAATGCCTGGTTACCAAGACACTGAGAACACGGCTGCGGTTGCAGAAGCCAGGGGTCGGCAAGAACGACTTCAAGAAGTATGAAAGACACCATGACTGAAAAAATAACGCTGACAAAAACGATTGCTCCCGATGTCATATTGGGCAAGGATGTAAAGATCTTCAAATTCGTCAATCTTTATGGCTGTGAAATCGGGGATTTTACGAAGATCGGGACTTTTGTTGAGATACAAGAGGGGGTCAGGATTGGCAAAAATTGCAAAATCTCCAGCCATACTTTCATATGCGAGGCCGTCACTATCGAAGATGAGGTTTTCGTCGGGCACAATGTGACTTTCATCAATGATCTCTATCCTCGCGCCACGACAGAGAAAGGCGGTCTGCAAATCAAGGCGGATTGGGAATGTGTTCCCACGTTGATAAAGCGAGGCGCTTCTATAGGGTCAAGCGCAACGCTGCTGGCCGGTATCACGGTTGGTGAAAAAGCTATTATTGGCGCTGGCAGCGTAGTAACCAAGGATGTGCCCACCAACACCATTGTTGCTGGGAATCCTGCGAGGATAATTCGAAAGGTTGAGGAGAAAATAAATTTCTAGAAGTGCCTTTTTTGAACCTAAGATTGCATATGAATCGATAAATGAAGGAAATAGATTCGGTTATTCAAGCTGTGGTCGAGCAGAGTGCATTTGGCCCGGCGGCCAGTTTGCTGCCGATTTTGAAGTTGAGTTCTCAGCTTCGTGCGGTTGCCTCATGCGATTGGCGTTGACAGCGATTCATTGGAAATTCAATAACATTTTGAGAGAAAAGTAGTTCTTTGCCAAAAAATGACATACTCACAGTGAGCTACGAAGATATGGTAAGAGATCCATGCAAGTGTGCATATGAATGCATTGAGTTCTCGGGACTCAACAAGAATTGCCAGAAATTTCGCAGACATTTATCCACGATCAGGACTATAAATGCGAATGAAAAACAGCTTAGAATACCTTCTTGGAAGAATTGCTTGACCAGGGACAATTGGATATGTTGAATGATTTGCTTGAAGACACACTTGTTCGACTTGGTTACTTCTGAAATGAACAGCAAGTCCCATAATGATAGGCCAAGTTTATTGATCAGATTTTATTATCTTTTAAAACCGATCATTCCAAGACGCTTGCAAATCTGCTTGCGCAGAATACATGCCAAACGCAAACGTTATCTGTATTCTGACATATGGCCGATACTTACCAGAGCAGGTCGAACTCCAGCAAACTGGCCAGGATGGCCGGATCAAAAGAAGTTCGCACTGGTACTGACACACGACGTTGAAACAGCATTGGGTCATTCGAAGTGTGAGGCGTTGGCAAATTTGGAAGAGACATTGGGGTTTCGGTCTTCATTCAATTTTGTTCCGGAGCGATATCAGGTCTCTCCTCTTCTACGACAGCGACTAAGCGAGCGCGGATTTGAAGTTGGTGTTCACGGATTGCTGCACGATGGCAAGCTTTTCCGGTCGAGAGAAATATTTCGGGAACGAGCACGCAGAATCAACCAATATCTGAACGAATGGGATGCTGTAGGATTTCGCGCTCCTGCTATGCACCATAATCTGGAGTGGCTGCACGGATTGAACATTGAATACGATCTTTCGACTTTTGATACGGATCCATTCGAGCCGCAGTCTGACGGGGTGGAAATGATATTTCCCTTTTGGGTGAATGGCGCCAGAGAGCACCAAGGCTACGTAGAGTTACCTTATACGTTGCCACAGGATCATGCCCTTTTTGTGATTCTGAAAGAAAGAACCATCGATATTTGGAAAGAGAAATTGCATTGGATCGTGGCACATGGTGGGATGGCGCTTCTGAATGTCCATCCTGATTACATAATTTTCAATGGCAGTAAACTCGGACTCGAGGAATTTCCTGCAGCATATTATACAGACTTCTTGATGCATATTAAGCGCAATTATGAAGGCGAATATTGGCATGCCTTGCCACGCCAAGTTGCTCGTTTTTGTCGAGTCTTAAAGAACCATGAGTCATTAGATTTGTGTGGGGAGCGAATAATAAGTTGATACTTATATATCAGAAACCTGGCTTTGCATTTGGAGGCTCCTGTCTGCCAAAGGATATGAGAGCCCTTCTCTATAAGGCGACACAGCTCGATCTCGAGTCACCCCTCTTGCGCTCGGTCCTGATTAGCAACAACAGACAAATCAATATGGCTTTTGCTATAGTCAAAGAAGCCAGAAAGAAAAAGATCGGAATCTTGGGACTGAGCTTTCAACACGGCACCGATACCTTGCGACAGAACCCGATGGTCGAGCTCATCGAAAGGCTGATTGGGAAAGGCTACGACGTCAGCATATTTGACAGGGAAGTCGCATTGGCGAGGCCTTTCGGATCGAACAAAAGATACATCGAACATGTTATTCCCCATGTTTCTTCCCTGATGAAACCGTCACCTGTCGATGTTGTTGCAGACGCCGAAGTCATTGTGGTCGGTAAAAAGACACGTGAGTTTGCCAATATCGTTGCCGGTTTGGATGGTGGTAAGACAGTGGTCGACCTTGTGCGAATTGCGGCCGATACTGAACAATTAAAATGCAATTATGAGGGGATATGTTGGTAAATATCGGTGCTGTTTCTATTTACGATATTTCTAGTGAAGATGAACCAGTGAATCGATTACAAGTCCAATCTTCATCCAAAAAATAGAAAATGAAACTTAAACAAATATCCATACTTGCTGCTGTTCTATTTTGCAGTATAGTTGTTGGCTATGCGGTATTACAATCCGTTCGTAAACATTTCAATATCGGGCTGGTTTTTTATAAAGTAGGACAATCTGTCGCCATCTCGGAGCACAAGCGGGAGACCAAGCCGTATCCCCTTTTGCCTGATAACAAGGTGAGAAATATTATACTTTTCATCGGCGACGGTATGGGCATGAGCCATATCACCTCTGCCCGCTGCGCATTGGCCGGGCCCAATGACAGACTGAACATCGAGCGCATGCCGGTAACAGGTTTGGTGACAACACATTCTATTGATGATCTGGTCACTGATTCCGCCGCAGCCGGAACAGCGCTCGCTACCGGCGTGAAAACGACAAACGGTCACATTGGCGTGGATTTACAGGGGAAAAGCCATCCGACGATTTTAGAAGTTGCGCGTGATGCCGGCTTGTCGACCGGGTTGGTCACGACAACATCGCTGGCAGATGCAACGCCGGCTGTCTTTGCCAGTCATGTACTCGATCGGGCGATGAAAGATGAAATAGCTTTGCAGCTTCTGCGGGCGCGGGTGAACGTCTTGTTTGGCGAAGGCGAAGATTTTTATCCGGGAACCGACCCGCACAGCACCAGAAAAGATGAAGTGAA
>JABAHQ010002003.1_pt1 | contig 11906 bp, 9 predicted proteins | sample 7062091 | NCBI WGS metagenome assembly JABAHQ01 (sample SAMN14534359, study PRJNA622989) | marine sediment metagenome | biome: marine biome [ENVO:00000428]; feature: marine pelagic biome [ENVO:01000023]; material: deep marine sediment [ENVO:00002113] | place: India: Gulf of Kutch | collected...
GGGCCGCCAAGATGTGGTCAGGTCGATGAAGCCGTCGCGGCTACTCGGGAACAGGACAGGCTAGGGGCCGAGCGTGAGCATGTAGCCAGCGGAGAAGTACCAGGTCCGCGTCTTGATCGAGTCGACGTTGTCAGAACGTTCGCTGATGTCGCTGAGCCCGTGGTTGTACATGAGGTCGGCGATAACGGAGCCCGGTCCGAAGTCGACGGCGATGCCGCCGCCGAAGAGAATCCCCGAGTCGGCGCCCTTGGTGCGCGGCGCCGCTTCGCGGGCCTCCTCACAGTCCGTCTGCTCGCCCTCGAAGAGCACCGTGCAGCGCGACTCGAGGCTGAGCACCGGGCCCAGGTAGAGGTGCGGAGAGAGCGTGGTCGGAAGCCTGATGACGGCGAGTACGGGGATCTCGAAATAGTTCACCTTCAGGGCGACATCGCCGTCGCCCTCGGCGAAGCCCTTCCGCGAATACCGGACCTCTGTCTGTAGGCTGAACCAGTTGGAGATGTCGACTCTGGCGAGGGCGCCGAAGTGGTACGCCGTCTCGGTACCGGGCTGCTCGGTGAAGGCCGAGCCTTCGGTGTCCGAGGATGCGGAGTTCACACCGGCCCGCATGCCGAGCTGTAGCTGCTGAGCTTGGGCGGGTGCGGCGGCGACCAAGAGGGACGTAGCGAGCAGCGGTAAGGTGAGTCGTTTCATCGGACTCGAGCTCCCATACATCCGGCCGTCGGCCAGAAGCGTGATCGGATCGAGGCGGTGGTCTAAATAAGGGGCACCTTATCGGAGCGCAACCGATGCGGCTGGGCGGAGAGGTTCCCGAGGATCCTTACGAGGACGGCGGTGGGGAGTTTCGCGGACGCTGTCCGCCACGGCGAATCCCTGCCGGGTCGCGCCCGGCAGGGGGACGGCCATAGGAGCGGATCGCTCGCGGAACCCGGCGTCAGACCTCCCACTCGCCGACGATGCGCCGGAGATCTTCCGCCGCGGCGACGAGTTGGGTGACGGAGGCGCTGATCTGCTCCGTGGTGGCCGACTGTTCCTGGACGGCGGCGCTCACGTCCTCGCTGCGGGACGCGTGGGCCGAGGCGGTGGCCGTTACGGCTTCTACGTGCCCGGCCACCTGATCGAGAAGCTTTCGGCTCTTCTGCACCGTGGCGAGGGCCTGGTCCGCGGCCTCAACGACGGTCGCCAGGCCGGTCGCGATGGCGTCGAGGGCCTCCTCGGCGCCGCGCGCCACGCCCTCGACCTGGACGACTTGACCCTCGCCCTCCTCCATCTTGACGGCGGCGGCCCCGACCCGATCACGCAGCCGGGCGACCACCTCGTCCACCTCGCGGGCTGCCGCGTCGGCCTCGGCGGCCAGCTTGCCGACCTCGTCCGCGACGACGGCGAACCCGCGTCCCTCGTGGCCGGCGTGCGCCGCCTCGATGGCCGCGTTGAGCGACAGGAGGTGCGTCTGCTCGGCGATGGAGGCGATCCGCCTGACGAAGCCGGTGATGTGATCGGTCGCGGCCTGGAGCCCTCCGAACTCCTCGGCCGAGTTGTGGACGACCTCCTGCAAGGCGAGCAGGAGTGCGACGGCCTGCCGTACGGACTCGTGACTGCGGCCGGCCTGCGTCTGGATGGAATGACTGAGTTGCCGGTTCCGGTCGGCGTCCGACTCGATCCTGTCAGCCCCCTGCCGCAGCTCGACGACGGTGGCGGCCGTATTGCTCAACTCGTCGGCCTGTCGGTCGGCGCCCTCCGAGATCTCGGACATCGCCTGGGCGACCTCGTGGGTGGAAGCCGCGACCTGCTCGGAGATCGACGAGAAATCGGCGGCGGACGAGGAGATCTGGGAGGCGGTGTCGACGACCTGCGAGGCCACGCTGGTCATCTCCGAGGTCATGGCGTTGAAGNNGAGCTCGGCGAACTCGCGGGGCATGCCGTCGATGCCCACGCGTGTGTGCAGGTGCCCGGCACCGAATCGTTGTGCCGCACCGACCAGTTCGGCGAGCGGGCGATCGATGGATCGGAAGGTCGCGTAGGCCAGGCCGGCGCCGGCGAGCAGGGCGACGACCAATATGACCAGCACGTAATTGGATTGACTGCCGGCGCGTCCACGCAGCTCGGCGCTCGAGGCCTCGAGCACGTCGGCCTGCCGCGCCCCGAGGTCCGAGATGAGGCTCGCTGCCTCTTCCGCCAGCGGATGCAGCTCGTCAGCCAGCTGTCGGGCCTCTGTGCGCCGGCCGATGTCGTAGAGCGCGTGGGCGCGGGCGAACCCGACCTCCAGATTCGTGAGTGCCGCGGTCAGGCTCTCGATCTGCTGCACGTCCTCGGTGGACAGGCCCTCGAGTTCGCGGTAGCGGTTCGCCACCTCCTGGGTGCGGCCGGCGAGCTGAGCGAAGCGCTGTTTATGCTCGCGGCTGCCGCTGGCGAGGTAGCCCTCAGCGGTGAAGATGAGCTCGAGGACATCACGCTGCAGGTCGGATCCGATCTCGGCCACGTTCACGACCTGTGCCATGCCGGCCTGGAACTCTTCGGCCAGACCGTTGAGCGAGCTGATACCGAGGATCCCGCCTCCCAACAGGCCCAGGAGCAAGATGACGAAGGCGCCGGCTTGTCGACCTCTAATCGTGCGAATCACGAGCCACCCTCTGCGCTCACGAATTGGATTTGACTTCCGGAGATGCGCCCGACGGAGAAGCTCTTCTCGAGTGGATCGCCGTTCTCGTCGAACGCGATCCGCCCGGTCACACCCGGAAACGCCTCACGCTCACGACCCACACCGTCGAGGTAATCGCGTATCTTCGACCGGTCGAAGCCGACCTGGCGCGCCGCTCGAGCGACGAGCATGACGGCGTCATAGCCGAGTGCCGCGAAGTGGTCCGGTTGCTCGCCGTACGCGTTCCGATACGCGTCGACGAACTCGCGTCCGCTGGCGCCCGGCGCGTCGGGATGGTAGAGCAAGCCGATGTAGACGCCCTCGTAGGCCGGGCCCTGCCCGGCGAGCCCGAGTAGTCCGTCGCCGCCCACGAAGGGGACCTCGATACCCATATCGCGCGCCTGGCGGATGGCGGGCCCGGCGCCCACGTCCGTGCTCGCAATGAAGATCAGGTCGGGGCGCGCGGCGCGGATGCGCAGAAGATACGCCTCGAAGTCTGTGGTCTGCCCCTCGATGAAGGGGTACTCCTCCACCAGCGTTCCGCCGCCGGCCGCGAACGACCTGCCGAATGCGTCTCGCAGCCCGCGGCCGTATGGATCGTTCGCGTAGATGATCGCCGCCCGGTCACCTAGCTCGCGCAGCGCGAACTCGGCGAGCCCGGCCGCGTTCGCCTCGTCGCTGGAACAGACGCGGAAGATCCACGCGCCGGCATCGCTGATCTCCGGGCTGGTGGCGACCGGAGAGACCGCGGGGATACCCCGGTTGTAGATCGCAGCCGCCGCTAGAGTCGCACCCGAGTTGACGTGCCCGACCACCGCGACCAGCGATGGGTCGGCCAGGAAGCCGTCGGCCACGGTTACCGCGCGGCTGGGCACGGCGCTGTCGGTCACCGCGACGAGCTCCAGCGTGCGACCGCGGATACCGCCCGCGGCGTTGATGTGATCGCGGGCGAGCTCGGCACCGCGCAGGGTGTGCGATCCGATGAACTGCTCGAGGGGCCCGGCCACGCCGAAGCGCACGGCCTCGCCCGAGCTATCGCCGCAGGCGGTCAAGCAGCAGAGGGCGACGGCGGCGGCGCCGATGTGGCGCGCCCGGATCCGCAGGGGTCGTAGGTTGCCCATGGTCCTGAGAGGTTGAGGGAAGCGGGAGGGGGAGAAATGGTAACTTACTATACTCGCTAACGTTACGCGGCGTCAAGGACGCGCGCCATGGCCTCGCCTCCACCCCGCGGCTTGGGCGCCGCCCGCCTCGCCCCGCTGCCACCCGCGACACATCGCGGAGGCCGGACGCGTAGGGATCCACGGGGCTATGACCCTGTGTCAGGTCACGGCTTCAAGAACCTCCGGGCAAAGGGGGGACAATGTTCGGTGTCAGCGGCCTCTTCAGCCTGCTGGTGCTGATCGCCGATATCTGGGCGCTCGTCAACATCTGGGAGAGCCGCGAGTCCACCGGTGGGAAGATCCTGTGGACGTTCCTGATCCTGGTGTTGCCCGTGGTCNNTGTTCGGTCCGAAGAAGTAACTGGTGACAGATGTCGCTCGGTTCGGCGAAGCGCGGGCTCGATGCGGAGCCCGCGTCGCCATCAGCCGACGGCTACCGGGCGGCGGATTCCGCCGACGGTTGAGGACTCGTTCGGCCGACCGCGTCCTCCGGGGTCCTCGCGACCAGGAGAAGCAGGAACAACAAGCTCGGCCAGACGTGGATGATGAGGCGCAGCATCGAGGTTTCCACGTGCCAGACGAGGTCGTACGGCGTCACCACGTAGACGAAGAAGTAACCCGCGGCCACGAGGCCGAGCGCGACCGAAGTCGTCGCCACGGTCGTACGCTCCCCAGCCCCAGCATTGCGGCCCATCGCGAGCATGTAGACCGCCAGCACCAGCGGCATGCTCGCGGCCCAGCCGCCTAGCGATAGGAACCGCCCGGCAAACGCCTTCAGCACGAAGCCGTATCTCCAAGGGCTGGCCAGCCGGTCGAGGATCTCGGCGAATCGCAGCGAGGCTAGCAGGTCGTTCCCGGGCGCGATCGCCCACTTGAACATGCCGATCACGAGTAGGACTGGCAGGAGACCGAGAAGCATGATCGCCTCGCGGCGCAGCGCGCTCCTCCAACCGCGCGAACGGCCGGTGGCCAGCAGGTGAGCGATCAACAACGCCAGGGCGAAGAGCAGGCCTTCGTTCTTTGTCCAGGCGGCCAACCCCGCACTGAATCCGGCCAGAGCGACCAAGCGGCCGGCACCCTCCTTCATCGCCTCGCCGAGTGCCAAGGCGGCGAACGCCGCGAGCATGAAGAAGGCGAGGGGCACATCGGCGTACTGGGTCGTTCCCTCCCACACGAAGGCGTGAGTGCACAGCAGCAGGACGCCGGCGAGCAGCCCCTGGCCACGGCTGCGCAGCGAGGAGAGCGCCGCGGCGAGTAGGGCTGCCGTCGCGACGGTGAAGAGCAGGGCCACCGCCATCGGGACGAGCGGCGTGTCGGAGCCGATCACGCTCCAGGCGCGCGTGACGGCGCCGGGGACGAGCAGCGGGTAGTCGGCGTGGGTCCAGGTCCCCAGCAGGTCGGAGAACGCGTCCTGCCAGTGGGCGGCGCCGCGAAACAGAAAGCGGGCACGGAGGTTCCAGATCGTCGCGGCGTCCCAGCCACCGTGCGGGTGAGTCGCCGAGCGGTAGGCGAAGGTGGCGAGCGCCGCGATCAGCGCCAGGACGAAGCCCGGCGTGAGCAGCCAGCGGACGAGAGGCGCAGGGGGCGAGCTTTCGGGGGGAGGTAGGGTCGCGGCGGCCGAACCGTCGACGCGGCGCCAGGCGACGAGCAGGAGAACGACCAGCGCGAAGATCTCGAGTGCGAAGTAGACCGGAGTGGGCCCGACGACTACGAGCCATAGGAAGAAGGTGATCGATGAGGCGCCCAGTCCGAGGCCAGCGCCGAAGGTGGCGACGAGGGGTATGTCGGATCTCAGCGGTCGGCCTCGCGGCCAGAAGATGGCCGCGCAGGCGATTCCGGCGAGCATCGGCACGAGGAAGGCGGCCGGCAGCGACACGATCATCGCTCGGCTCTCCCGAGCAATACGACGCCGTTCCCTAGATCAGCCAGTAGCTCCAGGTCCTCGGGATAGGGTCGCCCGCCAATCTCCCCGCTCTGTCGTGTCGTGTCGCGGATGCCGACCACGGTTGGCAGGTCGGCGCTGCGAACGACAATGATCGGCGCCAGGGCGTACTGCGTGAGAAAGAACTCCTCCAGCGCCTCGACGCTGGTGAACGAGTTCTCGTCGAGCCCGTAGCTCGTGTAGCCCACCACGCCGCGCTGCGGCAGGCGGTCGCGAAGCGGCCTCAGTCGCGCCTCGTGCCTGCTCGCCCGGTCGGCCGGCACGTCGGCGAAGTCGAGCACGCGATTCGCGGTACGCCTGAACGGTGAGATAGAGGGTTTCACCACCGCCGCCAAGCGCCAGGAGAAGAAGGATCGCCAGGGCGGGACGTGCCAGAGCGAGGCGGTCGAGCGCTCTCATAGGCGCCAAGATACCTGCGGCCGCCGATCGGGCCAACCGCCGCCGAGAGGTGGTGCGGGAGGATTTGACGGGCCTCGGCTGGCGAAGTAGTCTCAGTAGCTGCGACCATCTCAAGGGGAGGGAGTCATGATGGTCAGTCGTTCACTGCGGCTACGCTCCGCGACCTCTCTGAGAAGCGTGCCGAGTAGGGGTCGGTGCGTGCCCCGCTGCCGAAGCGCGATCCTCGTGCCCGTGGTTTGTCTGACCGTGCTGGGCTGGCCTCTTCCTACCGTCGGCCAGGACGCGAATCTCTTCGCGCCGCCCGATACCCTGGAGCGCCTGTTGCGAGACGAGGAGTTCGAGGTCCTGAACTGCCGGGACTCGCGTCCCATCAAGGGCGGGGACAGGACGCAGCACTGTATGTTACGCTTTCCCGACGGCGGGTTCTTACGGGTCAAGTGGGCAAAGGCGCCCTACGGTGGTAAGGAGTTCAACAACAAGCCGCACTACGAGATCGCGGCGTACGAGCTCCAGAAGCTCTTCCTCGACCCCGAGGACTACGTCGTGCCGCCCACGATAGCTCGCAGCGTACCGTTCGAGGTGTTCGAGGAGATGGGAGTTCCGCCCGGCGTTACGTTCGAGGGGCTCAGGTCTAACGTCGTCCTGCTGCAGTATTGGCTGAACGCCGTCACTCCGGACGACGTTTGGGACGAGGACCGCTTCGAGAGCGACTCGGCGTACGCGCGCCACATCGCCGATCTGAACATCCTCACGTACCTGATCCGCCACAGCGACACGAACCCGGGGAACATGCTGCTGTCGACGGATCCGGAGAACCCCAAGGTCTTCTCGGTCGACAACGGTGTGTCGTTCGGTGACGAGAGCAACAGGGGTGCAGAGTGGCGGGGNNGCGCTGGGCGTGCTGTTCCAGTTCGAGGTCGAGGGCGAACGACTGGTGTTGGTCGAGCCGACGGAAAACCTGGACCCGGGCGAGGAGGTGCGCCGGGAGGGGTCGGTGATTCAGTTCGGGATCAGCTCGGGTGACACCGAGGACGTCTACGAACGCTTGCAGAACCTGTTGGAGGATGTAGACAAGGGAGAGGTAAGGCTCTTCTGATAAAGGCTGCGAGATCGCCCGAGTCGGCACGTCATCCTGCGAGGAAAGTGACCATGCTCCGCTGGTGCCAAAGCGCTGCCTTGGTGCTGCTGGCCGGCCTGGCTCTCCTCGGCTGGCCGCCGGCCGCGGTCGGGCAGGACGCCAACCTCCACCTGCCGGTCGACACCATCGAGGAGGCGCTGCGCTACGGCGAGTTCAGGGTCGCCCAGATACGCGACACCCGCTTCGAGGGGGACAGGACGCAGCACGCCGTGCTGCGGTTTGACAGCGGGACGATCATGCGCGTCAAGTGGGCGAAGGCGCCGCGAGGCGGTGATTCGAGGTTCAACAACCGCCCGCGGTACGAGATGGCGGCGTACGAGCTGCAGAAGCTCTTCCTCGACGAGCCCGACTACGTCGTGCCGCCGACGGTGGCCCGTTGCATACCCGAGGACGAGTACCCGGCGACGCCCTATCTGAGATCCACATTCGACGGGACGTCCTCCGTGGTCGTGCTCTTACAGTACTGGCTGAATAGCGTCACCGGCGCCGACGTCTACGACAAGGACCGGCTGGAGAGCGACTCCGTGTACGCGCGCCACCTGGCGGACATGAACATTCTGACCTACCTGATCCGGCACAGCGACGCGAACCCGGGAAACTTCGTGATCTCCACGGATTCGGCGAACCCGCGGGTCTTCGCCGTCGACAACGGGGTGGCCTTCGGCGACTTCAGCGACCGAGGCGATGATTGGCGGAGAATGCGCGTGGACCGTCTGCCGCGTGGGACGGTCGAGCGACTTCGGGGTATATCGGAAGCGGACCTTCATCGGGCGCTAGGCGTGTTGGCGGAGTTCGAGGTCCGCGGCGAACGGCTGTTCCAGGTGCCGCCGACGGAGAACCTGGACCCGGGAGACGGTGTGCGTCGTGAGGATGACGTTATTCAGATGGGTCTCACGAAGCGTGAGATCGAGGGCGTCTATCGACGGCTCCGAAACCTGCTCGAGGATGTCGACGAGGGTAAGATCGAGATCTTCTGAAGCGTGGGCGATTCCTGTGGGTTCGAGCAGAGTGACGATCGCCGGCGTCGCCGTCTTGGCGGCGCTGTTCGCAGTTGCGGGTGCGCGGACGACCGCGAGCGGACAGGTGCAGGTGGAGGAGGCTCCGCCGACCGAGCGCCGCTTCCATGGAGAGTACGGTTTGTGGGTGCAGGAAAGCGCGGACTCTCTCCAGGTGCACTGGATTACCCGGGAGCCCGGTGCCGGGTACCTGAGCGTCGTGGTCGAAGGCCGCCCGGCCTTCGAGATCGAGACCGAGTCCGACACGGCTCATAGCGCCGCCTTCCGCAAGCCCGCGGCCCGCGCCGTGACCTTGCGGTACGGCGGCGTGCGTGACCCGCAGGACGCGAACGAGACGGTCATCTACTTCGATCTCCCGGAGCGCCCGATCCAGCTCGAGTTCAGCGGGATCGATACCGTATACGTGGTCGGTGACGTCCACGGGGAGTACGAGCAGCTGACCGAGCTCCTTGGTAACGCGGGACTCATCGATGAGGAGGGTCGCTGGGCCGGCGGGCGCAGCTTCCTGGTTCTGCTTGGCGATCTCTTCGACCGCGGACCCGACGTGCTCAAGACCTTGTGGTTCCTGTACGGTCTGGAGCGGGACGCGGCGCGGCACGGCGGTCGCGTCCAGATCGTGTTGGGCAACCATGAGATCATGGTGATGACCAACGATCTCGGGTACACCTCGACGAAGGAGAAGCGGATCGCCGAACTCCACGAGATCGACTACTGGCGCATGTTCGATCCGCGCGCGTCCGTATTGGGCCAGTGGTTGGCCTCGAAGCCGGCCCTGATCAGGATCGATGGCGTGCTGCTCGCCCACGGCGGCGTTGGCCCGGCGTATCTCAGCTACTCGATCCGCGAGTTCGACGACTCGCTGGCGCGCTTCATGGACGAGGACTGGTTCCGCCGCCTGGCGGACTCGACCGCGGCGTACGTTCCGATGGACTCGATCGCCCTGTTTCGACGACTGGACTTCTTCTTCGCCGGGAACAGCGTCCTCTGGTACCGGGGCTACGTGGCTATCGATACGTTGAGGGCCGCCCTCGACGATGTCCTCCGCAAGTTCGACAGCGAGCTCCACGTGATCGGTCACACGCCGGTCGATTCGATTCACCAGGCGTACGACGGAGACGTCATCGCGGTCGACCTGAAAGACCCGGCTCGGGAGATGTTGATGCTCGTCCGTGCCTCCGAGGGGTACAAGCGGTTTCGCTACAAGCTGTCCGGGCCACCGGAGCCGCTTGCCTTGCCCGAAAGCGCCCCCGGCCACAGATAAGAGCGACAACCGTCTTCAGCGCCGCCACCTACGTGGAGGACGTGGACCTCAAAGAGGCCCGCTTCTGTCCCCACTGCGGGGCGGTGCTCGAACTCCCAAAGCTCGGCTAGGTGCCGGGTCTCACAACCGCAACACGCCTCGTGGTATCCAACACGGGTGCGATCCGGCGGTGGCCCACGAGGTTACGGACCTTACAATCCAGGGTGTCCGATTGTGGGATGGCGAGGTCCCACAGCCAGACAGTCCGGGGGGCGGCCGAACGGGGCCTTATACGCAACCTGTTGTGGTTGAAAGGGTTGCAGATGTCGGCGGGCGTGGCACGGTTCTTCCCCCTTGGACGGACACGCAGAAGCATTTTCGTGGCGGCGAGGAGAGGTTAGCGTCACCTCTCAGAGGTGAATGCCGTGGATATACCGCGGGAACGCAAGCGGAAGACGAAGCGCTGGGTCTATCTGGGCGCCGCTATCATCGGGGTCGTCGTGATCACGGTGGCGCTGGGCCAGCTGGGGCCAGCGGCGCCGCGGGTCGACCGGTCCAGCGTCTGGACAGACGTGGTCAAGCGGGGCGAGATGGTGCGTCAGGTGCGTGGTCCGGGCACGCTGGTCTCGGAGCAGGTGCGCTGGATCGCGGCGCTGACCGCCGGCCGCGTCGAGCGCGTCCTCGTGCAGCCGGGAGCGGAGGTGGACAGCACGACGGCGCTGCTGGAGCTGAGCAACCCGGACGTCGAGATCCAGGCGCTGGACGCACAGCGGCAGCTGACGGCCGAGGAGGCCCGCCTGGTGGAGCTGGAGACGCGGCTGGAGAGCCAGCGGCTCAGCCAGGCGGCGCTGGTGGCGACGGTGCGCGCCCAGTACCAGGAGGCGATGCGCAACGTCCGCCGTGACGAGGAGCTGGCGGAGAANNTGCTCTCCGAGATCGATCTCCAGAATTCCCGCGACCGGGCGCAGGAATACGAGACACGGCTCGAGATCGAGCGCCAGCGTCTGGATGTCATGACGGAGGCGGAGGAGTCGCAGCTCTCGGCGCAGGCGGCGCAAGTCGACCGGCTGCGATCCATCGCGAACTTCAAACAGAACCTCGTGGAGTCGATGGCCGTGGTGGCCGGGGTCTCAGGTGTGCTCGCGGAGTTGCCGCTGGAGGAAGGCCAGTGGGTCAGACCCGGCGACAACCTGGCACGGATCGTTCAGCCTGGCCGGCTCAGGGCGGAGCTGAGAATCCCGGAGACGCAGGCCCGGGACGTTGCGGTCGGGCAACTGGCGTTGATCGACACGCGCAACGACACCATCCCGGGGCGCGTGATCCGCATCGATCCTGCGGTCCAGGGCGGCACGGTGACCGTGGATGTGCGCTTGGAGGGTCCGCTGCCGAAGGAAGCGCGTCCCGATCTCAGCGTGGATGGAACGATCGAGATCGAGCGGCTGATCGACGTCCTCTACGTGGCGCGTCCGACGTATGGGCAGGCGAACAGTCTGGTGGGGCTGTTCAAGGTCATCGAGGGTGGCAACGCTGCCGTGCGTGTGAGTGTGCGGCTGGGCCGGGCGTCGGTCAGCACGATAGAGGTCGTTGATGGGCTGGCGGAAGGCGATGAGGTCATCGTGAGTGACATGTCGGCCTGGGATGAGTATGACCGGGTTCGGCTCCGATGACGGACAAGGCGGGTGATCGGTAGTCAACGATCTGCGGTCAGATCCGAAGTTCGAGAAGAGGAACACGAAACGAGAGCGGAAGCAGAGAAATGGCGAAACAGACCAGCGGCAACGGCGGCGGCTCGCTCATCAAGCTGGAGAGCGTCGGCAAGGTCTTCTATACCGAGGAGCTGGAGACGCACGCGCTCAGCGACATCCACATGGAGATCCGGAGCGGGGAGTACGTGGCGGTCGCGGGGCCATCGGGCTGTGGCAAGACCACGCTGCTGTCGATACTCGGACTCCTGGATACTCCGACTGCGGGAACGTACACGCTCGACGGCGAGGCGGTGGCGAATCTGACGGCATCGCAGCGGGCGCGGATCCGCAACCAGGACATCGGCTTCATCTTCCAGGCGTTCAACCTGATCGGCGACCTGACGGTGTACGAGAACGTGGAGCTGCCGCTGACCTACCGGGGCATGCCATCGGCCGAGCGGAAGCGGCGGGTGCAGGAGGCGCTGGAGAAGGTGGGGATGGCGCACCGGGTGAAGCACTATCCGTCGCAGCTGTCGGGCGGTCAGCAGCAGCGGGTGGCGGTGGCGCGGGCGATCGTGGGTCAGCCGCTGATCCTGCTGGCGGACGAGCCGACGGGTAACCTGGACTCGAAGAACGGCGAGGCGGTGATGGAGCTGCTGCAGGAGCTGCACGACGACGGCGCCACCATCTGC
>JABAHQ010000286.1_pt6 | contig 11903 bp, 7 predicted proteins | sample 7062091 | NCBI WGS metagenome assembly JABAHQ01 (sample SAMN14534359, study PRJNA622989) | marine sediment metagenome | biome: marine biome [ENVO:00000428]; feature: marine pelagic biome [ENVO:01000023]; material: deep marine sediment [ENVO:00002113] | place: India: Gulf of Kutch | collected...
ACCACCGCGCCCCACGTCGCGGTCATCCCCGGCCTGGCGATCTTCGTGGTGGTCGTCGCCATCAACCTGCTGGGCGACGGTCTGCGCGACGTGCTCGATCCGCGGCTCAGCGCTGCCGGCGCCGAGGGCGTGTCACTGAGCTTGATGGACCGGGGCGATGGGGCAGCGGCGGCTCCAGCCGAGGAGGCGGCGGCGAACGGCGCGTTGCTGCACGTGAAGGGACTCTCCACTCATTTCTTCGTGGGTGATCGGGTCCTGCGTGCGGTCAACGAGGTCTCGTTCGATCTTAAGTCGGGCGACGCGCTGGGGATCATCGGCGAGTCGGGCTCGGGCAAGACCGTGACGGCGCTCTCGATCATGGGCCTGGTGCCCGATCCGCCCGGTCGCGTGGTGGCCGGTCAGGTCATCTTCGGCGACGAAAACTTGCTGGATGCTGGTGAGCCCCGACTTCGGCAGCTGCGCGGCGACCGGATCGTCTACATCCCGCAGGACCCGATGACCGCGATGAACCCCGTCCTCACGGTGGGCGAGCAGATCGGCGAGGCGGTGAGGGAGCATCGCGGCGCGTCGTGGGAGGAGGCTCGGGGGCGCGCGGCGGAGTATCTCGACCGCGTGCAGCTACCGGATGCGCGCCGGCACCTGGACAGCTACCCCCACGAGCTGTCGGGCGGCATGCGCCAGCGCGTGATGATCGCCATGGCGCTGGCCAACGAGCCGGACCTGATCATCGCCGACGAGCCGACCACGGCGCTCGACGTGACGATCCAGGCCCAGATCCTGGAGCTGCTGGACACGCTCCGCTCGGAAGAGAAGGTGGGGGCGGGGACGGGGGCGGCGCTGCTGTTCATCACCCACGACTTCGGCATCGTCGCCGAGCTCTGCGACCGCGTCGTAGTCATGTATGCCGGCTCGGTCATCGAATCGGCGCCCATCGACGTGATCCTGGAGGATCCCCGCCACCCGTACACCCGACGACTGTTGGCGAGCGTGCCCGTGCTCGGGCGGCCGGAGCGGTCGATGGAGCCGATCCCGGGCTTGCCACCACCCTCCGATGACCTGCCCCGCGGCTGCCGGTTCGAGCCACGCTGCCACCTGGCGATCGACGCCTGCCGCGAGCCGCCCATCGAGCTCGATCCCGTCGGGCGGGATCACCAGGCCCGCTGCATCCGGGCCCGCGAGGACGTGACCAGGGGGCCGGTACTGTGAGCGAGACGCTGCTGGCGGCACGGGACCTCTCGAAGCACTTCGGCGGCGAGCGAAGGCTGCTGGGCGGCCGCACGCCCGTCGTGGAGGCGGTGAAAGACGTGACCCTGGAGCTGCGGGAAGGAACCATCGTCGGGCTCGTCGGCGAGTCGGGCTCGGGTAAGACCACCCTGGGTCGCGTGATGGCCGGGCTCACCGAGGCGACCGCGGGCCGCGTCGAATGGCATGATGGGAACATCGCCGAATTCGATGGCGACGCCTGGCGCGAGTTCCGCAAGCGCGTCCAGTTCGTGTTCCAGGATCCGACCAGCTCCCTCAACCCCCGTCGCCGCGTGCGCCGGATCCTCGACGCGCCCCTCGCCGTCCTCCTCGACATGGACCGCGACGCCCGGGGTGATCGCGTGGCCGAGCTCATGGACCTGGTCGGACTGCGCGAGGAGCTCGTCGATCGCTACCCCCACGAGCTCTCCGGCGGCCAGGGCCAGCGGATCGTGATCGCCCGGGCGCTGGCCGCCGAGCCCGACGTGCTGATCCTCGACGAGCCGACCAGCGCCCTGGACGTTTCGGTCCAGGCCCAGATCCTGGAGCTGCTGCGCGAGCTGCAGGGCCGGCTCGGCCTGACCTACATGTTCATCTCCCACGACCTGGCCGTGGTCGAGGGGCTCTGCGACGAGGTGGCGGTGATGCGCGACGGCGCCATCGTCGAGCGCGGGTCGCGGGCCTCGATCTTCGACTCCCCGGAGCAGGCCTACACCCGGGAGCTGCTCGAGGCGGTCCCGGTGCCGGGTCGTCGGTCGGAGAACTGACCGCGCACCGTACCGATGGTCGGCCGGGCTTGGTCCGTGCTGCTGGGGGGGTGGTGGTTCCGGTCAGGTCTGACTTAGAATGACGATCGCCCGAGCCTGCCGCGACCGGCACGCGCTCCGGCGAATCTCTTGCGATAGCCCACCAGCCAGGGAGAGAACCCATGCGGTATCGATCGCTTCGTTCCGCACTCGGCGCATTGTCTTTCGTCATCGCAGCCGCGTCCGTCGGCTGGGCGCAGCAGGTTCCGCCGCAGCCGGGCATGACGCTGATGGTCAGCGACCCGGCGGTAAGCGCCGAGCACGTCGCCTTCGTTTACGCCGGCGACCTCTGGGTGGCCCGGCATGACGGGAGCGGTGCCCGGCGCATCACCACCCACGAAGGGAGGGAGTCCCACCCGCGCTTCTCCCCCGACGGGCGGACGATCGCGTTCAGCGCTCAATACGACGGCAACACCGATGTCTATGTCGTGTCGGTGGAGGGCGGCGTGCCGAAGCGGCTGACCTGGCACCCGTGGTCGGACCGCGTTCAGGGCTTCACCGTCGATGGCAGCGCGGTGCTGTTCACCTCGGCGCGGGCGGTCTACTCGACCCGCTATCGCCAGCTGTTCACCGTGACGCTGGACGGCGCGTTCCCGGAGAAGCTGCCGATCCCCAACGCGGATGAGGCAGCCTACGCGCCGGACGGCTCGAAGATCGCCTACACACCGATCGGCGAGGCATTCAACCAGTGGAAGAACTATCGTGGCGGCCGGACGTCGCGGATCTGGATCATCGACATGACGGACTATTCAGTGGTCGAGATCCCGCAGCCCGAGGAGCGCTGCAACGACACCGATCCGATGTGGATCGGGGATCGCGTCTACTTCCGCTCCGACCGCAACGGCGAGTTCAACATCTTCTCCTACGATCCGGCTACCGGCAGCGTCGAGCAGCTCACCGACCACGCCGACTTCCCCGTCGTGGGCGCGTCCGCCGGCGCGGCGCTCATCGTATACGAGCAGGCCGCGCATCTCCATCTGTTCGACCCGGCGACGCGTGAGAGCCGACCCGTCCCGATCGCCATCGCGGCCGACCTGATCGGGGTGCGGCCCCGCTACGTCGACGGCACCAACTTCATCCGCAACCACGACATCTCGCCGTCCGGCGCGAGGGCCGTGTTCGAGTTCCGGGGCGAGATCGTCACCGTCCCGAAGGAGAAGGGCGACCCGCGGGTCCTGACCGAATCGGCGGGCGTCCACGAGCGCTCGCCCTCTTGGTCGCCCGACGGCAAGTGGGTCGCCTACTTCTCCGACCAGTCCGGCGAGTACGCCCTCCACATCGCGCCTCAGGATGGAGATGGTGAGGTGCGCAAGATCGCGCTCGACGGCGCCGGATTCTACGAGAACCCGAAGTGGTCGCCCGATGGGACGAAGATCAGCTATACCGACAACTCGCGCAGCCTCTACGTGCTGGACGTGGAATCGGGCCGCTCGCGCAAGATCGATCAGGACCGGATCTACGGGCCGCTGCCGCCGCCCTATCACGCCTGGTCACCCGACTCGCGCTGGATCGCCTACACGCGGAACAACACGACCAACATCCACCGGGTCTACGTCTATTCGGTGGAAGACGAGAGGTCGTATCCCATCACCGACGGGCTCAGCGAGGCGTTCGAGCCGGCCTTCGATGCCGGCGGCAAATATCTCTACCTGGTCGCCTCCACCGATGCGGGGCCGGTCCTGCAGTGGTTCGCCCAGTCGAGCGCCGACATGGAGATGACCGGCGTCATCTATATCGTCGTGCTGCAGAGGGGAACGCCGTCGCCGCTGGCGAAGGAGAGCGACGAGGAGATCACCGAAGGAGGCGGCGGCGCGACGGATGATCAGGCGTCCGACTCTGACGAGGAGGTGACGGTCCGCATCGACTTCGAGGACCTCGACCAGCGGATACTCGCCCTGCCTGTCGAGGCCGGCGCGTACCTGGGGCTGACCCCAGGGCCGGCGGGCAAGCTCTATTATCTGAAAGGTGATGAGCTGGGTGGCTTCTTCAGCACTGGCGATCTGAGCCTGGCGATGTTCGACCTCGAGGAGCGCGAGGAGAAGACGCTGGTCGATGGGGTGCAGGCGTTCGCGCTGTCGACCGACAAGAAGCAGGTCCTCTATCGGTCGGGATCCAACTGGTACATCGCCGGGGCCGCCGGGATCAAGAAGGGTGAGGGCCGAATCGCCGCCGACGCCATCGAGGTGCGGATCGATCCGCTGGCGGAGTGGCAGCAGATCTACCACGAGGCGTGGCGGATCAACCGCGACTACTTCTACGACCCGAACATGCACGGCGCCGATTGGGACGCGCTGCGCGACAAGTACGCCGTCTTCCTGCCGCACCTGGCTGACCGCTCGGACCTGAACCGCCTGCTGATGTGGCTGCACAGCGAGCTCGCCGTGGGGCACCATCGGGTCGGCGGCGGCGACTTTCCCGAGAGCGCCGAGTTCGTGCCCGGCGGCCTCTTGGGCGCCGACTACGAGATCGCGAACGGCCGCTACCGCTTCGCCAAGGTGTACGGCGGCCTCAACTGGAACCCCGACCTGCGCGCGCCGCTCACCGAGCCGGGCGTCGAGGTCCAGGCGGGCGAGTACCTGCTGGCGGTGAACGGCGAAGAGCTGCGGCCGCCGGAGAACCTGTTCGCCCGCTTCGAGAACACCGCCGGCAAGATCGTCGAGATCACCGTCGGTCCGAACCCGAACGGCTCGGGCGCCCGGACGGTGCAGGTCGTGCCCCTGGAGAGCGAGATCGCGCTTCGCAACCGTGACTGGGTCGAGGGCAACCTGCGGAAGGTGAACGAGGCCACCGACGGACGCGTCGCCTACGTCTACGTGCCGAACACCGCGGGCAGCGGCCACGAGTATTTCAAGCGCTACTTCTACCCGCAGACCGGCAAGCAGGCGATCATCATCGACGAGCGCCACAACGGCGGTGGCCTGATCGCCGACTACTACATCGACATCCTGCGCCGCGAGTTCATCGCCTATTGGGCGATGCGCTACGGCGCCGACCTGAGCACACCGCAGGGCGCCATCTTCGGGCCCAAGGTGATGCTGATCGACGAGACCGCCGGGTCCGGCGGCGACCTGCTCCCCTGGATGTTCCGCAAGTTCGAGCTGGGCACTCTGATCGGCCGCCGTACCTGGGGCGGCCTCGTCGGAACGCTCGGCTTCCCGGTCCTGATGGACGGCGGCGGCATCACGGCGCCCAACCTGGCGATCTGGACCGAGGACGGCTGGGTGGTCGAGAACGTCGGTGTGCCGCCCGACATCGAGGTCGAGATGTATCCCGCCGACGTCATCGCCGGCCGCGACCCGCAGCTCGAGAAGGCGATCGAGATCATCCTCGAGCAGCTGGAGGCGAACCCGCCGACCGAACTGGAGCGGCCGGCGTATCCGGTGCGGGTCCGGCAATAAGAGGGGAATGGAGGATTCGGGGAGGTCGGAAGGTGAGGTCGGGATCCTGATTTTGGGAAGATAAAGTTCTCCCCGAATTGTCGAAGCGGATTCGGGAAATCGGGGATTTGGGGAGGTGCTTGTGGTGTGGCGGGGCACCTCCCACCGATCACCGAGGAACCGCACACCGACTACCGGTGTCTCACTCTTCGCGCAGCGCGTGCACCGGGTCGGCGCTGGCGGCGCGATGCGCCGGTAGGGCGGCGGCGAGCGCCGATATCGTCAGCATGAGCAAGGCGATCGCGGTGTAGGTCGGGGCGTCGGTGGGCGTCACGCCATAGAGCATGTGGGACATGAAGCGCGTGAGCAGAAGGGCTCCCGCCATGCCGATCACGATACCAGCGGAGCACAGCAGCAGGCCGTCCCGCAGGATCATTCCGATCACATCGATCCGCTGGGCGCCCATCGCCATGCGGACACCGATCTCGCCCGTGCGGCGCCGGGCAGAGAAATTGATGACGCCGTAGATGCCGATCGTCGCCAACAGCAACGCGACGATCGAGAACGAACCCAGCAGCGCGAGGTAGAACCGTCGGCCGACCAGCGTGTCAGAGATCATGTCGTCAATCGTGGCGGAGTGGTAGATCGACTGGTCGGGATCGACATTCCAGATCTGGGCGCGCAGCGTCGGCAGCATCGCGCCGGCATCGGTCTCGGTGGCGACGACGAAGGTGGTGCTGCCGGAGCGTGTCTGCAGGTAAGGGACGAAGAGCTCCGGCAGCGGGTCGCTGTCGAGGGCGGTGGGGCGCACGTCGCCGACGACGCCGACGATCTCGCGGGTGACCGGTGGGCTCATCACGCCGATCGTGACCCGTACACCGATGGGATCTTCGTTCGGGAAGTAGCGTCGTCGTAGCGCCTCGTTAATGATTGCGACGGGCGGCGCGTCGATGCGGTCCTGGTCGGTGAAGCCGCGCCCGGCCAGCAGCGGGATCCCCATCAGCGCGAAGTAGTCGGGCGAGGCGATCGTCGTGTAGACCGTCCGGGTCTGGCTCGCAGGCAACTCGCGCCCCTCGATCACCAGCGCGTCGTTCGCATCGATCCTCTCCGGCTGGAACGGCAGCGAGGAGACGATCGCGGCCTCGCCCACACCCGGTGTCGATTCGAGGTTCTCCTCGATCTCGCGTGCCCGCTGCTCGCGCCCCTCCGGCGTCGGGTTACGGTCCCAGAGGAAGAGCTGCAGCGCCGCACGTCGTTCGGATACGAAACCCAGGTCGTTATCCAGTAGATCGAGGAAGCTGCGGGCCAGCAGGCCGGCGCCGATGAGCAACACCAGCGCCAGGGCGATCTCGCTTACCACCAGCCCCCGGTACAGCCGCATCCGTCCACGACTCGACGTCACCGTCCGAGCGCTCCCCTGCAGCGGCAGCGTCAGATTGGGGCGCGAGAAGCGGAGCGCGGGCGCCAGCCCGAAGACGAAAGCGGCGAACGCGGTCACCCCAAGCGCGAAGAGCAGGATGCGGCCGTCGATGCCGATGCTTTCCACCCGCGGCAGCTCAGCCGGCATCAACGACGTCAAGGCGCTGACCCCGAGGAACGCGACCAGCAGCCCGAGGCCGCCACCGGCGCCGGCGAGCACCGCACTCTCGGTGATGAGCTGCCGTACCAGCCGCGGCCGACCGGCGCCCAACGCTGCCCGGACTCCCAGCTCCCGGTCCCGCTCCAGCCCCCGGGCCAGCAGCAGCGTCGCGACATTGGCACAGGCGATGAGCAGCACAAACCCCACCGCGCCCAGCAAGACGAGGAGCGCTGGGCGGACGTCACCCAGCACCTGCTCCTCCAGCGGCACGATCTCGACGCCAGCGTTAGCGTTCGTTTTCGGGTACTCCCCGGCCAGCGCGGTCGCGACACGGTCCAGGTCAGCCTGCGCCTCCTCGACATCGACCCCCGGGCGCAGTCGAGCTACGGCGAACGTGTAGGTCGACAGCCGGTTGGTCCGCTCCCACTCGGCGAACGACTTCGGGCCCCACAGATCGCGATCGTCCGGGTACTTGATCCCCGGCGGCAGAACGCCGACCACGGTGACCGCCTCGTGGTCGAGCTCGATGGTGCGGCCGACGATCGAGGCGTCGGACCCGAAACGTCGCTGCCAGAGCCCGTACGACAGAATCGCCACCCGGCTGTCCGGCGTGTGCTCTTCGGGCAGGAAGTCGCGCCCCAGCATGGGCTGCACACCCAGCGCCTCGAAGAAACCCTCGGAGACCAGCCAGGACTGCACCGGTTGCGGCGGCCCGTTACCGGTGAGGTCGACCCCCCACGGCTCCGCCAGGCCCATCGACTCGAAGCTCGTCGATCGCTCTACCCATTCCAGATAGTTGCCCGAGGCGACTTCCTTTCGCTTCCCGCTCGACCGCTCCGTCTCCCACAGCGTCACGACCCGGTCCGAGTTCCGGTAGGGAAGCGGGCGGAGCAGCACATGATCCGCCGCGCTGAACACCGCCGTGTTGGCGCCGATCCCCACCGCCAGCGTCAGGATCGCTACCGCCGCGAACCCGGGGTTCCGACGCAGGAGACGCACCGCGTGAATCACATCTTGCTTCAGCTCGTCGATGTATTCCTTGCGTCGCACGTGTCGCTCCCATTGCCGGTCGCTCTCGTAACAGACCTCCCGGGTCTCCTCCAGATCGCCGAACTGCCGCAGCGCCTCCTGCCGCGCCGCCGCTCGACTCATCCCGCTTCGCTCCAGTTCCCGCGTTCGCAGCTCGATGTGGAACGCGATCTCCTCGTCGATCTCCGACAGGATCTGCCGGCCGCTCCGGTAGCCCGGGCGCAGCGGGCGCCCTCTCCTCGGTTCGCTCATGCCCCGGCTGGCTGCAAGACCTTCATCACCGCGTCGGCGTAGCGCATCCAGCTTTGCGTCTCCACCCGCAGCCGCTTACGACCTTCATCGGTCAGCCGGTAGAACTTCGCCCGCTTGCCCAGCTCCGAGTGGCCCCATTCCGACGTGACCCAGCTGCGAGCTTGCATCCGGTGCAACGCCTGGTAGAGCGCACCGTCCTCGATCCCGAACAGCCCATCGGTCCGTTCGGCGATTCGCTCGGCGATGGCGTAGCCGTGCAGCGCGCCGGCGGTCAGCGTCTTGAGGATCAGCACGTGCAACGTGCCGCGCAGCAACTGTCGAGTGGGGTCGCTCATCGTCGTGGGTCCGCCCGGGGGTTATTACATAAGATTCTTAGGTAATATGCGATAGTCGTTTGACGGCGTCAACCACGAGGCGCGGCAGGGAGCCGAAGGCGTCGCGGGCCGGCTACTCGGCGCGGAGCGCTTCCACCGGGTCGATCCGCGTGGCCCGACGGGCGGGCAGCCAGCAGGCCACCAGGGTAACCGCCAGCAGGAACGCCGGAACGGCGATGAAGGTGGCGAGGTCGGTGGGCGCGACCTCGAACAGGAGCCCGGCCAGGGTCCGAGTGGTTGCCAGAGCGATGAGCGTTCCGATAACGACGCCGGTGGCCCCCAGCGCGAGGCCGTGTGCCAGGACCATGCGGAGCACCTCCCGTTGCCGGGCACCGAGGGCGATGCGGATGCCGAGCTCCCGGGTGCGCTGGGTCACGGTATGGGCGATCACGCCGTAGATGCCCACGGCGGCCAGGGCGAGGGCGGTGCCGGCGAAGATGGCCAGCAGCAGCATGTAGAAGCGCGGTTGAGCGATCGACTCCCGGAGACGCTGCTCCATGGTAAGCACACTGTAGGGCGGCACTTCGGGATCCATCTCGCGCACCACGTCGGTGACCGGGCCGGCGAGGCTCGCCGGGGGCACGGTCGTGCGGACGGCGAGGCTCATGTCCTCGACGGGGAACTGGCTGTGGACGAAGTAGGCCTCCGGCGGCGCGGCTTCATCGAGATCGAAATGCTTGAAGTCGCGGACAATTCCTACGACGGTACCGCCCACGCGCGGACCGCCCAGCCCTAGGTGCGTTCCCAGGCTGAAGCTGCGGCCCAGCGGGTCGGCGCCCTCCCACAGCAGCCGGGCGGCCGATTCGTTGACCATGGCGACCAGCGGCGCGTCGGCCCGATCGCTCTCCAGGAACTCGCGCCCCTCGACCAGCGGGATCCCCATGTTGTGGAAGTAGCCCGGCGTGACGATCCGCAGCTGCACCGACGGCTCCTCGTTGCGCGGCGGTCGCTGTCCGTCCACCTCGTGGATCGACATGCTGTAGAAGAAACCGCTGAGCGGCAGACCGAAGACCGCGTCGGCGGCCACCACACCCGGCAGCGCCTCGACGCGCCCCGTGAGCTCGCGGAAGTACTCCCGCGCCTGCGCCGGCTCCGGGTAGCGGGCATCAGGGAGCGACACGCTCAGCGTGAGCAGACGCTCGTGCCTGAAGCCGGGATCGACTTGGTTCAGGCGCACGAAGCTCTTGATCAGCAGCAGCGCGCCCGTCACCAGCATCACCGCCAGCGCGATCTCGCCCACGACCAGCGCGCTGCGGGCCCGGCGCGTGCCAAGCTGGGCCGACAGGCCTCGACCGCCTTCGGTCAGCCGCTCCCGCAACCGCCGGTCGAACGCGGCTCGCAACCCGGGCAACAGGCCGAACAGGATGGCGGTGAAGATGGCGGTGCCGCCGGTGAAGGCGAGCACCGTACCGTCGATCCCCACCGCGCCGAGCCGTGGGATGTCTTCGGGGCCCAGCAGTTTCAGCACATCGGTGCCCCACTGGGCGAGGAGCAAGCCGGCGGCTCCGCCCAGGGTCGCCAGCACCAAGCTCTCTACCAGGAGCCCGCGCAGCAGCCGATACCGGCTGGCGCCCAGCGCGGCGCGCACGGCCAGCTCGCGATCACGCTCTAGCGCTTTCACCAGCACCAGGTTGGCCACGTTGGCGCAGGCGATGAGGAGGACCAGCCCCACCGCGCCCAACAGCAGCAGGAGCGCCGGCCGCACGTCGCCGACGATCGACTCCCGGAGCCCGACGACCGTGGCGCTCCAGCCGGTGCTGGTCTCCGGGTACGCCTCCTCGATCCGGGCGGCCAGCGTCTGGATTTCGGTGCTCGCGTCTTCGATCCGCCTATCGGGCTGCAATCTGCCGACCAGGCTCAGGTAGTGGGCGCCCCGCTGGTCCGCCAGGTCTTCTTCGGTGAAGGCCAGCGGCCGCCACAGCTCAGCGTCCTCCGGGTACTCGAACCCGACGGGCATCACGCCGACGATGACGTGGCTGGCCCCGCCGATCACGACCGTTCGGCCGACGATGTCCGGGTCGCCACCGAACCGGTCCTGCCAGAGTCGATGGCCGATTATCGCCACCCGGTCCTGTCCGGGCAGCGCGTCCTCGGGCCCGAAGCTCCGCCCCAGCGCCGGACTCACACCCAGCACCGAAAGCAGGTTGTGGGTCACCATGGCGCCGCTAACGCGTTGGGCCGGGCCCGCGCCGGAGAGGGTCGCCGTGGTTCGGTAGTGGCCGCCCACGTCCTGTAGCGTGCGGCTCTCGCGCCGCCAGTCGACCCAGTCGGACGGCGATGCCGTCCACCGGTCGCCCTCGTACAGCGAGTACACGCGGACCAGCCGGTCCGACTCTGGGTAGGGAAGCGGTTGCAGAAGCACGCCGTTTACCACGCTGAAGATCGCGGAGTTGGCGCCGATCCCGAGGGCGAGAGTGAGGACGGCGATGAGGGCGAAGCCGGGGCTCCGGCGGAGCGAGCGGATCGAAGATCGGATGTCCTGGATCATGGATACCTGCTGAACATTGAGCAGGGAGCACGGAACGTCGAAGGCGCTGCCAAAAGAGGTAGCCTCGACGCTGCATTGATCGTTCGGTACGTCTACGTGCAAATGCGATACCAGAGGGCGTAAACCGCGCGATCGCTGAAAGCATGGGGGATGCGGCGTCACGGGACGAGTGGGCGTTCAGCCAGTTGCCGTTCGGCCGTGGGATCCGACCGTCCGACTGCGGACGTCCGCGGCATTGCTCGGCTATGGCTGCCGTCCCATAATGTCGGCTGATCCAACCTCGCTCGCAGCCCCGCGCATCCCGGATCCGCCGTTCCTGTTGGCGGCCACCAGAGAGGTCACGACGACATGACCGAACCGCAGCCCATTCCGGAGATCACGAAGCCGCCACCGCCCGTCTTCTACCGCTGGGCCGTGCTGGTCGTCATCAGCCTGGCGATGTTCGGCAACTACTACGTCTACGACGCGATCAGCCCCATCGCCGACCTGCTCCGCGATCAGCTGGGCTACTCCGATAGCGAGATCGGTCTGCTGAACGCGATCTACAGCGTGCCGAACGTGATCATGGTGCTGATCGGCGGCATCATCATCGACCGGATCGGCGTGAAGAAGGCGACGCTGCTGTTCGGCGTGCTCTGCTTCGCCGGCGCGGGGGTCACGGCGGCCACGGGCACGCTGGCGGTGATGGCGACGGGCCGGCTCATCTTTGGGATCGGCGCCGAGTCGCTGATCGTCTCGGTCACCTGCGCCATCGCC
>JABAHQ010006492.1_pt1 | contig 11891 bp, 15 predicted proteins | sample 7062091 | NCBI WGS metagenome assembly JABAHQ01 (sample SAMN14534359, study PRJNA622989) | marine sediment metagenome | biome: marine biome [ENVO:00000428]; feature: marine pelagic biome [ENVO:01000023]; material: deep marine sediment [ENVO:00002113] | place: India: Gulf of Kutch | collected...
GCCGGCCACGACCTCAACGAGCTGCGCGCCAACCCGGGGCGCCAGTTCTACGAGCGTGTCTTCGCGCGCTGCAGCCAGATGATGCTCGGCATCATGCGCTTGCCCAAGCCGGTCATCGCCAAGGTGCACGGCACCGCCACGGCGGCCGGCTGCCAGCTCGTCGCCACGTGCGACCTNNGTGGCCACCTGCGACCTCGCGGTCGCCAGCACCGAGGCGCGCTTCGCCACGCCGGGGGTCAACATCGGGCTGTTCTGCTCGACGCCGATGGTCGCGCTCGCGCGCAACGTCGGCCGCAAGCAGGCGATGGAGATGCTGCTGACCGGCGAGCTCGTCGACGCCGCCACGGCCGCGCGCATCGGCCTCGTCAACCGCGCCGTGCCGGCGGCCGAGCTCGACGCCGCGGTGGCCGAGCTCGCCGGCACGATCGCGGCGAAGTCGCCGCTCACCCTGCGCATCGGCAAGGAGGCGTTCTACCGCCAGCTCGAGATGGACGTCGCGGGCGCCTACGACTACGCCGCCGAGGTGATGACGTCCAACATGCTCGCCCGCGACGCCGAGGAAGGCATCGACGCCTTCATCGAGAAGCGCCCGCCGGTGTGGCGTGGCGAGTGAAACCATGACCCACGACCACTACCCGAACGCCCTGCTGCGCAAGATCTTGCGCCAGTGCCGCACCATCGCCATGGTGGGCACCAGCGCCAACTGGGTCCGCCCGAGCTACTTCGCCATGAAGTACCTGCAGGAGAAGGGCTACCGGGTGATTCCGGTCAACCCGCGGGCGGCCGGCGAGCAGATCCTGGGCGAGACCTGCTACGCCTCGCTCGCCGAGGTCCCGGGCAGGATCGACATGGTCGATGTCTTCCGCGGCTCGGAGGAGGCCGGCGAGGTGGTCGACGAGGCGATCGCGTTGAAGGAGGGCAAAGGTATCGAAGTGGTCTGGATGCAGCTCGGCGTGCGCAACGACGACGCCGCCGCGCGCGCCGAGGCCGCCGGGCTCACGGTGGTGATGAACCGCTGCCCCAAGATCGAGTACGGCCGCCTGCACGCCGAGCTGTCCTGGGGCGGCTTCAACTCGCGCATCATTTCCAGCAGGCGCCGAAGGGCGCAGATCGAATGAGCAATCCCGACGAGAGCAGGTTCGGCTTCGAGACGCGCATGATCCACGCCGGCACCCCGCCGGAGCCGGTGACCGGCGCGCGCCAGACGCCGATCTTCCAGAACACCTCGTACGTGTTCTACGACGCCGACCACGCCGCCTCGCTGTTCAACCTGCAGACCTTCGGCTTCATCTACTCGCGCCTGACCAACCCGACGGTGGCGGCGCTCGAGGAGCGCGTCGCCAGCCTCGAGGGCGGGCGCGGCGCGACGTGCTGCGCCTCCGGCCACGCCGCCCAGGTGCTCGCCTTCTTCCCCTTCATGGAGCCGGGCGACGAGTTCGTCGCCTCGACCCGGCTCTACGGCGGCTCGATCACCCAGTTCGGCAAGACCTTCAAGAAGTTCGACTGGCACTGCCACTTCGTCGACGTCGACGATCCGGAGAACGTGCGCAAGGCGCTCACGCCCAAGTGCAAGGCGATCTTCTGCGAGAGCCTGGCCAACCCCGGCGGCGTGGTGAGCGACCTGGCGGCCGTGGCCAGGATCGCCGAGGAGGCCGGCGTCCTGTTCATCGTCGACAACACCATGGCCACCCCCTACCTGTGCCGCCCCTTCGAGTGGGGCGCGGACCTGTCGGTCCACTCCACGACCAAGTTCCTCTCGGGCAACGGCACCTCGATGGGCGGCTGCGTCGTGGACAGCGGCACCTTCGACTGGGCCAGGAACGACAAGTTCGCCGGCCTGACCCGGCCCGAGCCCGCCTACCACGGCCTGACCTTCTACGAGACCTTCGGCGACATGGCCTTCACCACGCACGCCCATGCGGTGAGCCTGCGCGACCTGGGCGCCGCCATGGCGCCCATGAATGCCTTCCAGACGCTGCTCGGCATCGAGACGCTCGCCCTGCGCATCGAGCGGCACTGCCGCAACGCCCAGACGGTGGCCGAGTTCCTCGACGGCCACGAGCTGGTGTCCTGGGTCTCCTACGCCGGGCTGAAATCCAGCCCCTACCACGAGCTGGCCAAAAGGTACCTGAGCGGCGGCTTCGGCTCGGTCTTCACCTTCGGGGTCACGGGCGGCTACGCGATGGGCATGAAGGTGGTGGAGAGCTGCGAGCTGTGCTCGCACCTGGCCAACGTGGGCGATGCGCGCACGCTGATCCTGCACCCGGCCTCGACCACGCACCGGCAGCTCACCGAGGAACAGGCCGAGGCCGCCGGGGCCGGGCCCGAGGTGGTGCGCATCTCGGTCGGCCTGGAGACGGTCGAGGACATCATCGCCGACCTCGACCAGGCGCTCAAAAGCGCCGCCGCGGCGAGCAAGAAGGCGGCGGAGTAGCGAGGGGCGCCGGCAGGCCCGGCGCGCCCGCTTCATGCCGAGGCGCGCGCCCCGGCTTCGGCTCAATCGATGACGCCGCCCGGGCCCAGGTGCGCCTCGTTGAACTGGGCGTAGCCGTCGCCCTGGTGGAGCACGATCTTGCCGTTGAAGTCGCAACGGCCGCGGCCGATCTCGGCGGTGCGGTACTCCAGGCCGTGGGGCAGATGGATCTGCGCCCGATGTTCGGTGCCGGCGACGCCGATGATCGGCTCGCCCGTGCATTGGCCGAGGCCGTGCACGACCACCTTGGCGCGGCGGCCTTCCATGTCCATCTCGAAGTCGATCTCGGCGAAGACCGGCTCGAAGATCTCGTCGCACATCTCGGCGTAAACGCTGAAGATGTTGGAGAAGGGTTCGGCCTCCTCGCCACGCGAGATGCGGCCGAGCGCGTCGCGCTGGGCCTCGTCGGCCTTGGCGTCGATGATGATCTGGCACTGGCCCTTGCCCTCGTGGATCGGGCCGGGCCAGGCGTAGAGCGCGCCCATCTTCAGCCCGTCGAGGGAGACCTCGCCGAAATGGCCCGTCTCGATGCTGAAGAAGCCGTTGCCCCGGCAGTTGCCGTGGGTCGGGTCGGCCTCGAACTGGCAGGGACAGCCGTAGTCGCAGTTGCAGTTGCCGAACTCGAACCCGTGAATCTCCCACTCCACCGCCATGACGCCTTGCCCCTTCGTGCCGAAGAAAAAAACAGCCTAATGCAACATGCCCCGGAATTCGAGCCGCAGAAACCCGAACCCCGCGCTCTCACCTCTCGTAATTCGACACCTCGATCAGGTTGCCGTCGGGGTCGCGGCAGTAGACCGAGGTGATCGGCCCTTCGGCGCCGGTGCGCTCGATCGGGCCCATCTCGATCTCGACGCCGAGAGACTCGAGATGCGCGACCACCTCGTCCAGCGGCGTCTCGGCGACGAAGCACAGGTCGGCGCTGCCGGGCCGCGGCTCGCGGGCCACGATCTCCACCGGGCTGGGGTGGGGATGGACGTTGATCTTCTGGCGCCCGAAGTGGAGCGCCACCCGGCCGCCGGCGAAGGTCTCGCGGCGCATGCCGAGCACGCTCTCGTAGAACCGGCAGGTCGCCTCCACGTCGCGCACGGCGAGCACCAGGTGGTCCAGGCGCTCCAGCGTGATACCGGGTCGGGCCATGGTGCGCGGCGCCCCCTACTCCGCCGCCACGGGCCGGGCGGCGCGCCGGTTCGCCTCGCCGGGAAGCAGGGCCGCGGCCGCCGTGGCCACGCCGGCGAAGCCGCCGAGCACCAGGAACAGCCAGAGGAACTCGCCGGTGCGCTCCTGCACCGTGGAGACCAGCATGATGGACAGCGGCCCGGTGCCGAAGGCGAGCACGAACTTGACGCCGTAGGCCAGGCCGTGGTGGCGCTGCGGCGTGAAGCGGGCGAGCAGCATGTTCTCGGCCGGCAGCCCGGCGGTGCTGAGCAGCACGGTCGTGGCGGCAAGGACGAGCAGCGGCAGGCCGGAAAACGCCGCCACCCCGGCCAGCACCGGCACCTGGAGCAGGAACGCCGCGACATAGATGGGCTTCAGCGGATAGCGGTCCGCCAGGTGGCCGCCGACGACCTGGGTGATGCCGCCCACGGCGTAGACCAGCGCCACCAGCGCGCCGATGCCGAAGGCCCCCTCGCCGGCAATGTCGCGCAGGCGCAGGTCGAACACCTTGGGCACGGCGGTCTGGGTCGACTGGAACACGATGCCCATGACCAGCATGGTGAGCAGCAGGATGGCGTAGACGCGCAGCATAGCGCCGCGGCTGGCCGCGCCCTCGGCCGCGGGCGCGGCCTCGGCCTCGCCGACGAGCCCGAGCCGCAGGCAGGCGAACAGCGCGACGCCGAGGCCGAGCGAGACGAGACCCGGCACGATGAAGGCCGCGCGCCAGCCGAACAGGTCGATGAGCGCGCCCGCCACCAGGCTCGCGCTGGCGATGCCCGCGGTGCCGAAAATTCCATTGATCCCAAGAGCTTTGCCGCGGGCCTTCGCGTTGCGCACGAGCCACGCGATGCCGACCGGGTGATAGATCGAGGCGAACAGCCCGATGGCGGTCAGGCCGAGGAACAGCGCGGTCGTCCCCTCGACCAGGCCGCACACGATGCCGGAGACGCCGAGGCCCGCGAAGTAGACCACCATCATGCCCGAGGCGCTCCAGCGGTCGCCCAGCCAGCCCGCCGGCAGCGCGGCCAGGCCGACGAGCAGCGCGCCGAGCGTCCACAGCTCGATCAGCTCGTGGTACGGCAGGCTCCAGGCGTCCTCCAGCGCCAGCACGATGACGAAGTAGAAGGCCGTGAACAGGTGCATCAAGTTGTGCCCGAGGCACGAGAACACGAGCGGCAGCCGGGTCGAGCCTGCGGCCATGCTGCTGGCCTCCTCCTATCGCTCCCGGTCCTTCTCTACACGGCCCCCGAGGGGCCGACAAGACGAGCCGGGCGCATGGCTGTCATGCGCCCGGGCGCCGCAAAGATGCCGCATTGCGGCCACGGCCCTGCCGGTTTGACGCCCTTGCGCGGCCGCATTGCCCGCTCACTGTGGGCCCGGCAACGAGGGAAGACTGCGATGATTTGCGCGAAAATCGAGATACCGGAGGCGAGCGACGAGGGGCCCGCGGCGCCGGCCTCGCGCCAGGCGGCGCGCGGGCTGGCGCCGGTGCGCGAGCCGGAGATCGAGATCGACCTCGAGCGCGTGGTCTGGGACCCGGAATACCGGGACGAGGTGCGGGCGCTCCTGCGCCCCGGCGGCTGAGCCGGCCCGGCCTCCTTTCGTTGGCCGGCGCCGCCCTCAGGCCTCGGCCGTCTCCTCGGCGATCCAGTCGAGGAAGGCCGGGTTGCCCGCCTCGATGGGCAGCGCGACCACGCAGGGGCACTCGTAGCTGTGGCGCGCCTTGACGAACTCCACCACGCGGCCCACGAGCTCGCGCCGCGTCTTGGCGATGAGCGCGACCTCCCCGCCCTCCTGCACCTCGCCCTGCCACCAGAAGATCGGCACGATGCCGGGCAGCACGTTGGCGCAGGCGGCCAGGCGCGCCTCGACCAGGCCGCGGCCCAGCGCCGTGGCCTCCTCGCGGTCGGCGGCGGTGATGTAGATCAGGCTGGCGCTCATGCCCCGGTCCTTTCCTTATTACCGGGCGCCTCGCACAGCCGCGCCGCCCGGCCCCGAACTGGCATCGCGCGGCAATCTAGCCTATCATGACCCAGGCGCCAAACGCGCCGACGGGGAGGATACGATGGTCGACTCCCGCGCGACCGCCGTCCTGGAGAAGCCCGTCAAGGGCCCGGGACGGAAGCCGAGCGTGCGGCCGACGCCGGCGCAGGCGGCCTGGCTCAGGCGCGGCCTGGCGCAGCCGGGCGGCAAGCTGCCGCTGTTCGATGCGCGCGGCCAGCGCTACAACCCGCGCACGATCAGGAGCTGCCTCGAGCAGGGCTGGGCCGAGCCGTGGATCGGCAACCCGATCAAGCCCGACTGGCTGGTCTGCAAGCTGACCGAGGCCGGACGCCGCGCGGTCAGCTAGCGGTCTGCACCCCGGCGCTCGCGAAACGCGATCCGCCGGCGCCCGGTGTTTTGCGCGAAAAGGAAGAGGGCGGAGGCCGCGCCTGCGCACCCGAAATTGCCCCCGCCCCCAGGACCCGCCGCGTTACGGGTCGCGGCACAAACGGGTCACGGCTCAGTGCGGCCCGGGCCGAGCAGCGGGCACAGGAAGTACGCGTCGTCCCCGTCCATGACGCCATTGTCGTTCGCGTCGACCCACCAGCGGCCGCCGAGGTAGCCGGGATCCCCTGGTCCGAAGTCGGTTTCCAGCCCGGTATCACTGATTTCGGGAGTTGTGTCGAGCAACTGGAAGTCGCCCTCGAGCGGCAAGTAGGCCAAGACGATTGAGTCATAGTACAGGCCTTGGCTTTCCACGTAGACGATGGGACCGTTTCCTCGAGCGGGCGGCGTGCCGCCAGGATCGGGGAATGTGTGCATGCCGGCTTGTGCACTTGCGGCAAAGGTTAACGCCGTCACCGCTGCCGCTCCCAAAAGGGCTCTTAATTTTCTCATTCCAGCCTCTCTCTATTCGGGTTGTCGAATACACCGCATTCACGAGAGGCGACGGTGCACGAGGCACTTCACGCCATCCTCCCGCAAGTCTCACGAATGTCTCGCGGGCGGCCGTTTGGCGGTCACGTTTTTGCGAGAGCGGCGTGAGACGGGTGCGCGCCCGCGCGCGGCGCCTCAGGCCGCGGTCGGCAGCTCGAAGGTGAAGCTGGTGCCCCGGCCCGGCGCGCTGTCCACCGCGATCGGGCTGCCGTGCAGGTCGAGGATGCGGCGCGCGATGGCCAGGCCCAGGCCGGTGCCCTCCAGCCCCTCGCCGCGCGACTTCTCCACCCGGTAGAAGCGCTCGAAGATGTGCGGGATCTCGTCCGCCGGAATGCCCACGCCGGTGTCGGAGACGCGCGCCGCCAGGCGCTCGCCCGCCGGCATGAGCGACAGGCGGATGCGCCCGCCCGCGGGGGTGTACTTGATGGCGTTCTCGATCAGGTTCTCCAGCACCCGCTCGATGAGCCCGATGTCGCCGGAGACGAAGGGCGAGCCCTCCGGGATGTCGGTGTCCAGGCTGAGCCCGCCGCTCTCGGCCTCCAGCCTGAACTTCTGCGCCACGTCCTGGACCAGCTCGGCGAGCGAGAACGGCTCGAAGTGCAGGTCGGCGCCGCGGCTCTCCAGCATGGCCAGCTCGAACAGCTCGGCGGTCAGCTGCCCGAGGCGCTTGCTGTGCTTGAGCGCGAGGTCCAGGTAGTGGCGGCGCTCGTCCTCGCTCAGCTCGTCCTGCTTCATCAGCAGCGTCTCGAGATACCCCTGCAGCGAGGTGAGCGGCGTGCGCAGGTCGTGCGAGATGTTGGCGACCATCTCGCGGCGCGAGGCATCGGCGTGGCGCAGCTGGCGGACCTGCTCGACGATGCGCTGCGACATCTCCTCGACGGTGACGCCGAGCCGGCTGATCTCGTCGCCGCGCGCGCCGCGGTGCCACGCGCCGAGGTTCATCGGCGCCTGCAACTCGCCCCGCCGGAAGCCCTCGACCGCGGCGCTCAGGCGGCGCAGGCGGCGCGTCAGCCAGTTGAAGGAGACCAGCCCGGCGAGCAGGCTGAGGGCGAGGCTGATCACCGCCACGCCCGCGGCCAGGCGCAGGATGTAGCTCTCCCGGATCATCTCGGCCACGGAGTCGAAGGCCTCGCCGCCCAGCACGATGTACAGGTAGCCCGCGAGCCGGCCGTCCTCGAACAGCGGCGCGGCCGAGAAGACCTTGCGGCCGCCGCGATCGCGCGGGTCGTCGCCGCGGATCGGGAACGCCTCGCCGCCCTCCAGGAAGGCGCGCACCGGCGCCAGCGAGATGCGCGCGCGCCTCACCCGCCCGGGCGGCGCGTTGTAGGCCAGGATCGCGCCCTCCGGGTCCACCAGGTACAGCTCGATGCTCGGGTTGATGACCATGAGCGTGTGGAACAGGTCCTCGAGCGCGGCCTGGTTGACCGCCCCGCCCTGGAGCAGCGGCGTCTCGGCGACGATGTTGGCGGCCAGCGTCTGGTTGAGCTTCTGGTCGACCTCCTGCAGGTAGAGCCGGGTCGTGGTCACGGTGAGGCCGACGTAGATCAGGCTGATCAGGCACACCAGCGCGAACAGCGCCGCCACCAGCTTGCCGTAGAGCGTGCGCGGCATGGCCCTACCCGGCCAGCTGGTCGTTGAACTTGTAGCCGACGCCCCACACGGTGAGCACGTACCGCGGCCTGGCCGGGTCGGTCTCGATCTTGCCGCGCAGGCGGTTGATGTGCGAGTTGACGGTGTGCTCGTAGCCCATGTGGCCGTAGCCCCAGACGAGGTCGAGGAGCTGCTGCCGGGTGTAGACCCGGCCCGGGTGCTCGGCGAACTGGAGCAAGAGGTCGAACTCCTTGGCGGTCAGGGCCACGGGCTTGCCGGCCACGCTCACGCTGCGCTTGTCCACGTCGATCACCATGTCGCCGGCGCTGAGCCGCGCGGGCTCCTCCGTGCGGCCCTTGCCGAAGACCTCGGCGCGCCGGAAGATCGCCTTCACGCGGGCGATCAGCTCGCGGATGCTGAACGGCTTGGCCAGGTAGTCGTCGGCGCCCATCTCGAGCCCGACCACCCGGTCCACCTCGGACGACTTGGCGGTCAGCATCAGGATCGGCGTGTAGTTCGTCTCGCCGCGCAGGCGGCGGCACAGCTCGAGCCCCTCCATGCCGGGCAGCATGAGGTCGAGGATGATCAGGTCGTAGCCGCCGGCGCGCGCCGCATCGAGCCCGCGAAGCCCGTCCGCCGCGACCTTGACCTCGCAGTCCAGGTCCTTCAGGTGCAGCGAGACGAGCTTGGCGATATCGGGATTGTCCTCGATGACCAGAACCTTGCGCGACATGCCGGGCTCGCGACCTCGGGCGCTCACAGGCCAACGACCATAGGCCGGAATTATCACGAAACCGTCACGCCCCGGCCAGCCCGGGCCGGCCGGCGCGGGGCCTCAGACCGCCTGCGCGTGGCGGGTCGCGCCGGGCTGCAGGTAGACGTCGAAGGCGGTGCACACCGTGCGCACGAAGGGCCGGCCCCGCTCGCTCACGCGGATCGTCCAGCCCTCGACCTCGAGCAGGCCGTCGGCCGCCATCTCGTCGAGCGCCGCCAGCTCGCCGGAGAAGACCCGCGGGTCCGCGCCGAACGCGCGGCAGACCTCGGCCAGGTCGACCTCCAGGAAGCACATCAGCCGCTCGATCACCGCGCCGCGCAGGCGGTCGTCGTCGCCGAACACCAGGCCGCGCGCAATGGGCAGCTCGCCCGCCTGCACCGGCCCGCGGTAGGCGTGAATCGGCACCTCGTTCTGCACCAGGCCCTGCGGCAGCGCGCCGATCGCCGAGGGGCCGAAGCCGAGGCGCACCGGCGCCTCGTCGGTCGTGTACCCCTGGAAGTTGCGGCGCAGGGTCCTCTCCCGCGCGGCGCGCGCCAAGGCGTCGTCCGGCAGCGCGAAGTGGTCGAGCCCGACCCAGACGTAACCCGCCTCCTGCAGGCGCCCGGCCGCCGCCATGAACTGGGCGAAGCGCTCCCGCGCATCGGGCAACGCCGCTTCGTCGATCAGGCGCTGATGGCGCTTCATCCAGGGCACGTGGGCGTAGCCGAACAGGCAGATCCGCTCGGGTCGCAGGCCGAGCACCGCCTCGATGGTGGTCAGGACCCGCGCCACCGTCTGATGGGGCAGGCCGTACATGAGGTCGATGTTGATCGAGCCGATGCCCGCCGCGCGCAGCGCCTCGGCCACGCGCCTGGTCTGGTCCATGGACTGGACGCGGTTGACCGCGCGCTGGACCTCTGGGTTGACGTCCTGCAGGCCGAGGCTGGCCCGGTTGACCCCGAGGCGGGCCATGGCCTGGACCAGATCCGGGTTGAACTCGCGCGGGTCGGTCTCGACCGCGATGTCGGCCTCGGGCAGCACCTCGAAGCGCTCGCGCATGCGGGTGAACAGGCGCTCCATGGCGCCCGGCTCCAGGATGGTCGGGGTGCCGCCTCCGAGATGCACGTGGCACACCGCGCGCCGGCCGGCCAGGCGCTCGGCGACCAGCGCGACCTCGGCGAGCAGCACCTCGAGATAGGCGGCGACCGGCTCGTAGCGGCGCACGATCTTGGTGTGGCAGCCGCAGAACCAGCACAGGCTGTCGCAGAACGGGATGTGGACATAGAGCGACAGCGCCAGCTCCGGGTCGAGCGCCGCCAGCCACTCGCCATAGGCCGCGGCGCGCACCGTGGGCGTCAGCTGCGGTGCCGTCGGGTAGCTGGTGTAGCGCGGCACGCGCCGGTCGTACTTGGCGAGGAGGTCCTGGGTCATGGTCCAATTTAAGAAGAACCGGGTAGCATCCCACCTTGATCCAAATCAAGCACTTGCGCGCCGGCCCGCCGCGCCCGCCCGGGCTCGCGTGAGCGCTCGCGAGGCGGCCAAGCTTAACCGATTCTACACAACTTCTCGTTTAAATTCCTCTCAAAGGCGCAGCACGCCGCCGAATCCCAGAGATGTTCGAGCTCCACGTTTGTCAAAACGGGGAGTGGAAGAGGCTGAAGACCTTCGATGCCCGTCGCGACGCGATGTCGGCATCGATCGAACTCGAGCTCGCCCGGCGCTTCTCCGGGGTCAAGATCATCCAGGCCGGCTTTGACAGCGAGCGCATGGCCACGGTCAGGAGGCTGATCCATCTCTGGTCGATGGAGGACGAGAGGCGGGCCGAAGACAGCGAGTTCGAAGAGACCCTGGAACGGCAACGCCAGGAGCGGAGGCGACTCCGCTTGAAAAGGCAGGCGGAACGAGAGCGGCGGCGCAAGCACATCCAGACCTGCCTGATCCTGATCGGCTCGACGCTGGCGTTCTTGGCCGGCGCCGCGGCCTGGTTGGCCCTGCTCGGCCGGTGAGGCGCACCCGCGACCCGGCCCGTCGCGAGCCNNNGGGCCGCTTGAGGTGCCGGGCGAAACAGCGCAGTTCGCCGGGCCGCGTCGGGCGAGCCCCTAGTACCGGCTTTCACGGAAAAGCCGCTACAGGATCTTGGATTCAAGGACCTGATTCACGCGGATAATTCGTGAGTCGGGCGACTCACGAATTTCCGCGATCAGGTCCTAGCGCGTGCGGGATGACTGCCTGGGCCTGATCTCGCGCCGGACCTGCTTGCCGGCGCGGCGACGCGCGGCCTCCAGGTCGTAGTCCATTTGCAGTCGCACCCAGAATTCCTCGGCGGTGCTGAAGTAGCGGGCCAGGCGCATGAGGCGCACCCGCGACCCGGCCCGTCGCGNNGTCGCGCGCGAGCCGGCTGCGGCTGAGCCCGAGGGGCTCGAGGAACTCCTTGAGCAGCACCTCGCCGGGGTGCAGGTGCGGCGGTTTGGTGGCGTCGCGATGCTCGGCCGGCACCGCGGCCTCCAGGCTGCGGCGCTCCGTCTCCGAGAGGGGAATGTCCTGCGGCACCGTTGGCGGCGTGAACTGGACCTCCGTGGCCAGGCCGGCCTCCTTCCACGCCTCGATGCCGCCGTGCAGGTTGTGGATCCGGCCGTGTCCCGCCTTGAGCAATTGCCGGGCGGCCGCCGCCGAGCGTTTGCCGACCGCGCAATGGACGACCACCTTCTTGCCGGGAATCCGCGGGAACAGGTCGGGATCGAAGACCGAGAGGGGAACGAGCAGCGATCCCGGTATGTGCTCCTGCTCGTACTCGGAGGTCTCGCGCACGTCGACCAGCACCGCCGCGCCCGTGTCCAGCCAGCCGCTGACCGTGGCCGCGTCGACCTCGATGGTGCCGGAGCCAGTCCGTCTGCTCATGCCCCTGCGCGCCCCCGCCTCTCCCGTTCCATCGCCCGGCCGCCGTAGTCGCGCCCGGCCGCTCACTGTAGCACGGATCGCAGCCCGTGGCTGCCCGGC
>JABAHQ010020166.1_pt1 | contig 11888 bp, 6 predicted proteins | sample 7062091 | NCBI WGS metagenome assembly JABAHQ01 (sample SAMN14534359, study PRJNA622989) | marine sediment metagenome | biome: marine biome [ENVO:00000428]; feature: marine pelagic biome [ENVO:01000023]; material: deep marine sediment [ENVO:00002113] | place: India: Gulf of Kutch | collected...
TCATAAGCCTCAAACTCGCCCGACCCAAACTGGGCCACCGGTGGATTGATGCAGAGATCGGCCAGGGCTTTATTGGCCTGTTTTTGGTGGACGCCGTTGAGTTCTATAGAACGCCTCAGCGTGTCAAAGAGTCCAGGGACTTTGATTTCTGGGCTGAACGGATTGAGTTTGCTCCACAGCACCTCCCAACCCGAGAGACTGGCTCTAAATTGGTNNCCACAGCACTTTCCAACCCGAGAGACTGGCTCTAAATTGGTAGTCTGCGGACAGGTCGGTCTCTGCGCCCACATCGACGGCGATCACCGGGCCGTTCTGGCAGAGGTCGCGCATCACATCAACCGGCAAATTGTTCATCAGAGCCCCATCCACCAAGAGATCCCCCGCCTCGACCACCGGGGTAAAAATCCCGGGCAGCGAACAACTGGCCCGTAAGTGCTTCCACAAAGCCCCTTGCCGCTGAATTTCTGGCCTGGCTCTGGTTAAGTTGCTGGAGATACAGAAGAAAGGTAGCCATAGATCTTCAATTTGCACCCCGTCGAATTGGGCGGCCAAAGTTTTGGATGCTTTGTGACTGTTGGCCAAGGAGACCAGGGGCAGGGTTGGGTCGAAGATTTGCCTGGGGGTGATAAACGTTTTCGCGGCCTGAACCATGGTTTCGTAATCCCACCCCAGGGCATAGGCGGCGGCGACAATAGCCCCCAGGCTGGTCCCGCCGATGATATCAACCGGCAAGCATGCTTCTCGGATGGCCCGGATGACGCCAATATGGGCCAAGGCGCGAGCCACGCCTCCACCCAGTACCAGGCCAACCGCATGGCCGGTGAGCTGCCTGGCCAGGCGTTGGAGGTCTCCAACGTGGTTAAGGCGAATATGATGATGGGTCTGGACCTGGCGTCCCGCTAACCACTGGCGTGTTTCCCTGGGGCGGGCGGTCATTTTTGGATGCAAAAGAACCAACTCTCTCGGCGCCAGGGGGGCCATTTGTTCCATTCTGTGCTCAATTTCGCTTAGTTTTGGCTCACCTTCGGCCCACCCCAAGATGAGGATGCGGTCGGCATTACGGATGCAGCGCTGGGTCCAGGGGGTCCAATCCGGGTCAGCCTCGTAGACAAGGTAGCGGTATATCGTCTCCTGTTCACTTAACCATGTTTCCAGGGCTAAACTGGCCGGGTGATCCTTGGAGATTTGGGCGGTCTTTCCCTGGCCTGGATAGCTATTAAAACAGTTGCTGTTCAAGTGCAGGGTTGAGCCGAATGAACTCAGGGCGATAATCAGTTTTCTGACAAATTTGGACAGGAGTACGCTGCGACCGGTAGGGATGATGGCGATAGTGGCCGTCTTTTTGACGACTGGGGCGGCTGTGCCGTCGCTTTGTCGCAGGCGGTGGACGACGCGGGACGTGAATTGGACCATCACTTGGGGGTACTGTTCAATGAGATGGTCGAAAGATACCTTAGCTAACCTGACGACGGCCGTGTCACGGATGGCGCAAACGGTGGCAGCCTGAGGTTCTCCTGTTAAGAGGGCTAATTCGCCAATGCACTCGCCCGGTCCCACCTCGGCCAGGAGGCGTTGACTGCCATCTTGCTGCGTGGCGACGACGTTCAGCCTGCCACTGATGACAATGTACATCGAATCACCATCATCTCCCTGCCGCAGCAGGACATCGCCATTATAGATGTGTTGCCATTCTAGCTCCGGCTCCAGGTGCTGCAGGGCTAACTCCCCTAGCGATCCAAACAGGTTTTTAAAGGCACTGGTAAGCTGAACTTGTCGCAAGCGAGGAGTCATGATCTCTGAGAAGTAGATCATCACCTGGGGAAACTTTTCTATCAGGCGGTCAAACCCGCTTTTAGAGAGCTTAATCAGGTCGGTATCTTCAAGGGCGCAAATGCCCTTTGTACACCTCCGGCCGGTGAAAAGCCCCATTTCGCCGAGAGTTGCCCCAGAGGTCAATTCCTTTAGGATTTCTGTGTGCCCATCTGGATGGATAATGACGACGCCCAGCCGCCCCGCTACCACCACGTACATGCAGTCTGCGCAGTCTCCGGGTTGAAAGAGTCCAAAGCGTGATTCCCAGTCGCCAAAGTCTCCAGGTTGGAAGAGCATCTCTCCCTGGGCCAGATGTACCCACTCGAGTTCCGCTTCGATATAACGGATAGCCGGTTCGTCTAAGGCTTTGAATAGGTCAGTATCCGTGATATACTTGACTAAATCACCCGCCGGTGTCTGGGAGGATGCTTGCTTTCTTACCGGTTGATTGGGAACGCGTTCTATAGCCCTTTCTTTTGAGCTAATCTTTCCATCTATCAATACTTGTTTCACCTTTAGCCTCCGTACTATAACTGCTGGAAAAGTTTAACTCTGCCTATATAATAATTACCAATGTTTCTTCCAGTATAACTGGGGATCGTTCTAAGATCGTTAAAAAAGACGTTCAAAAAAGCGTTCAAAAAATAAATCACCCAATAGCCATTGGCCAGGCGTAGAGGCAGTGCCTCGTGCCTGCCCAAACTTGACAGAGGCAGAAGAGAGGGATACAATTATTTTTAGTGTAGACTAAAAATATATTTAGCGTAATAAAATAGCGAAATAAAGTAAAGGTGCTCTGTGCTCAAACCACGCTGGCGCAAAGTCCTGCGCGATCTTTGGTTAAACCGAACTCGTACCATCCTGGTCGTCCTCTCAATTGCGGCCGGGGTTTTTGCGGTCGGGGTTATTGCGACCTCACAAGTTGTTTTGTCAGAACAATTAAATGAGGCCTATTTAGCCATTAATCCGACCAATGCGCTCATGATCACCCTGGACTCATTTGATGAAAATGTTGTCGAAGCCGTTAAGAAGATGCCCGAGGTGGGTGCTGCTGACGCACGCCGCAGTATTTACGCCCGGCTGAAAACTGGCGAAGATGAATGGCTGATACTGCAAATAAATGCTATAGACGATTTTGAAGATATAGAGGTTGATAAAATCTGGCCCAAACGTGGCAAATGGCCGCCCGAGGAACGGGAAATCTTGATTGAAAGTTCGGCCATGAGGTTAACCAATGCCGAAATAGGCGATATGCTGACTATCAAAGACCCTGATGGTAAAGAACGCGAACTTCGCCTGGTGGGTACAGCCCAAGATATGTATGCCCTGATGTACACCTTCCAGAACATCGCTTATGGCTATGTTACCTTCGACACCCTGGAATGGCTTGGTCAACCCCGTGACTTCAATGACTTACGCTTTACGGTGGCCGAGAAAACTGACGATATAGACGATATCAAGCAAGTGGCCGAAAAAGTACAGGACAAACTGGAGCGAGGTGGGGCAACCATCCTCATCAATTTCGTCCCGGTTCCGGGCCAAAGCCCGCTCAACCTGGTCATTGAGCCCGTCCTGGCCTTGTTGGGCGCCTTCGGCTTGTTGGCCCTGCTGCTAAGCGCCTTTCTGGTCATTAATATGATTTCAGCCTTATTGACCCAACAACAGCAGCAAATCGGGGTTATGAAAGCTATTGGCGCCCAGCGAGGGCAAATTATGGGCTTGTACTTTGCCTATGTCTTTATTTTGGGCTTCCTCTCCCTGGCCGTTGCTCTGCCGTTGGGAACACTAGGGGCCAAATTCTTTTCGCAAGGGACGGCGGCGATGCTGAATATTGATTTGGCCAAGTTCTACATCCCCCCCCTGGTGCTGGCCACGCAAATAATCGTAGCCTTCATCGTCCCCCTCCTGGCTGCTGTTTATCCGATCTTGAAGGGGACCAAGATAACTGTTCGGGAGGCGATTAGCGGCTATGGTTTGGGTAAAGGGCTCTTTGGGGCGTCATGGCTTGACCGTCTCCTGATCAACATCCAGCTTGGCTTCTTGAAGCGACCGACCATCATTTCGCTTCGCAATACTTTTCGCCGCAAAGCCCGCCTGATCTTGACCATGATCACCTTGATTATCGGCGGCGTGATCTTTATTGCGGTCTTTAGTATTCAAGCGTCGTTACAAAGCACCGTTGATACCTTATTGGCGTATTACCAGTATGACATAGCCTTTATTTTACAGCGTCCCTACCGGGTGGAAAGTCTTCAGCAAGCCATCACCCAAGTCAAAGGCGTTGAAGGAGTCGAGGGCTGGGCTTTTAGTAACGTTCGACGGGTGCGGCCTGATGGCAGCGAAAGTGATAATATTCTCGTCTATTCGCCCCCGGCTCAGACTGCGCTGGTTAAACCCACCCTGCTCGAGGGACGCTGGCTGCTCCCGGAAGATCAAAACGCGGTGGTCATCAACACGCTGCTGCTGAGCAATGAACCTGATTTAAAGGTAGGGGATGAAATTACTTTGAAAATGCGGGGCCGAGAATCTGAGTGGAAAATTGTGGGCATTGCCCTGGGGGGTGGGGTCACACCGACCATGTTTGCCAATTACGAATATTTTTCCAAGCTTTTGCACCAGTTCAACGAGGCCTCCTACGTCTTTATTAAGACTGATCAACAAACGCCAGCCTATCGCAAAGAGGTGCTAACCAGGTTAGAGGAGCATCTGGAAGATGTTGGTATTCGCGCCAGTGCGGGCATCACCGTAGACGAAGATATCGCCGGTGTCCAGGCTCTATTTGCCATTCTGTTTGCCCTCATGTTGGCCATGGCCATCTTACTGGCCGTGGTGGGCGGATTGGGTCTGATGGGGACCATGAGCGTCAATGTCTTGGAACGGACCCGCGAGATGGGCGTCATGCGCGCTATTGGCGCGGATAACAAGGCCATTTTACAGATTGTGGTGGTAGAAGGCATCTTGATTGGGGTATTAAGCTGGTTTGTGGCCATCGTCATTGCGCTACCCATTAGCAAGCTCCTGAGCGACGTGATCGGCGAGCAATTACTCAGCACCCACCTGACCTACACCTTTTCCGCCAGTGGGACCTTAACCTGGCTGGCCCTGGTCATCGTTTTGTCGGCTATCGCCAGTTTCCTGCCGGCCTGGAACGCCTCACGTATCACGGTGCGAGAGGTATTGGCTTATGAGTAAGCTCACCACATCGGCCTATACGTTTGATTTTCTGCGCGAAATTCATAACCTTTTCCCACCTATGTAGTGGTTAGAGAATCGTCGCAGCCTTAAGATTCCGGGATTCTAACCATTTTCATAGACTTATTTCCTGTTTTTATAGTATAATGAAGGCATGGCAAAATATGAGCTTTTCCTCTTAGCCGTGCCTCTTAATCTACTTTTGCAGCATCCTCAAAGAACTCCTAAAACGCAGGCTAGTTTTCAGTATAAAACCTAGTTGGTGCATCCCTCTACGTCACCACCAACGCCTCACGAGGCGTTGGCTACAGGTTTGAACTGAGAACTGGGCTATGCCCCTTGCTCGCCCATGATCTGTTGGACGGGTTAGCAATTTGTCTCAAAAAAATATTCGCTGGCAAAAACCTTATGGCCCCCTGGGTAAAGGTTATAAAAATATTTTTGAACGAGAGGAGAGAAACGTTTTATGTCTCGTAAAAAGCTGTACCTGATTATCGCCTTAGGCTTACTACTTGTGCTGCCCTTAGGGGTGGGAGGTGGCGTCAGCCAGGCCAGCCCACCTCAACAAGGTCAACCGGCAGCGATTAAGCTTAAGGTAGCCACCTTCGTGCCCGGCCTGGGTCAAGCGCCGGCCATTCCCCCCGGCTTGACTATCGCCGGATACGCTCAGGCTCAGCGCGGCTACTACATCGTCCAGTTCAACGGTCCGGTCGAGCAGGCCTGGAAAGACCAGGTCACCGCCCTCGGGGCCGAGATCCTGGGTTACATCCCCGATTTTGCCTTCAAGGTGCGTATGAACCCGGCTCAGGCCGCCCAGGTGGAGAACCTGAATAGCGTAGCTTGGGTGGGCCTCTTCCAGCCGGCCTACAAACTCAGCCCCGACCTGGCCCGCGAAGGGACCAATCTCTACCGGGTGCGCGTCGAACGCGGTGCGGACGCCGGTTTAACCACGGCTGCTATCGTCCAAAGTGGGGCCCAGGTCTTGCGAGGCCAGGGCAGCAACATTCTACTGGTGGCCGCCGATGCAGCTCAATTGGAGGCCATCGCCCAGGTCCTCGACGTAGCCTGGGTAGAGAACTTCGTCTTGCCCCAGAAACATAACGAATATGGCGCTGGGGTCATTATGGGGGCCAATACGGCCAATGGCAATGGCTACGATGGCTCCAGCCAGATCGCTGCCGTGGCCGACACTGGCTTGGGGGACGGCACAGCCGCGGGCGCGCATCCCGACATCCCGGCCGGCCGCATCACCGCTATTTTTGATTGGCCTGGTACCAGCGTGGGTGGTTGCTATACCGCCTTCAACGACGGAGCTATTGATGTGGACAGCGGCCACGGCACTCACGTCTCCGTCTCTGTCCTGGGCGATGGCGGCGCTGCTGGAGAAGGCAAGGGCACCGCACCGGCGGCTAACCTGGTCTTCCAGGCCGTTGAAGACTACGCCGAGATGAAAGGGACATGTGCGTTCAGCTACCCCGACGGCTACTACCTGCTTGGCATCCCCGACGACCTCCACACACTTTTCCAGCAAGCCTACGACGCCGGAGCACGCATCCACTCCAATTCCTGGGGCAGCGACGCTGCTGGCGATTATACCCTGGACAGCTCTAACACCGACGACTTCATCTGGAATAACCCAAATATGGCTATCACCTTCTCAGCCGGCAACGCTGGCGCAGATGCCAACACCGACGGCGTGGTGGACAGCGACTCCACCGGCTCCCCGGCCACAGCCAAGAACGTCATCACCGTCGGGGCCAGCGAGAACGAGCGCGCCGATAACTGGCCTTGTGACACCGGTCTGACCTATACTTCGCATGATTCTTACCAGCCCGGTGAAACCTGCACCAGTATGGGCGGCACCAACATCCTCGGCACCGCTGGCGAACGTTGGGGCTTCACCGCCGAGCCGCTGAACAGCGATATCACCGCCGGCAACAAAGAACAGATGGCCCCCTTCTCCAGCCGCGGCCCCACGGACGATGGCCGGATTAAGCCTGACATAGTGGCTCCCGGCACCTGGATTCTGTCCGGCTACTCCGACCTTTATCAGGAAGGCTATGACAACGATCCGGCCAACCCTCAGAACGGCGCCTACCAATGGGACGGCTGGGGCATGCCCTTCAACAAATATTACAAATACATGGGCGGTACCTCCATGTCCAACCCGCTGGCCGCTGGAGCTGCGACCGTCGTACGCGATTTTTATCAGAAAGCCCACACCCATACTGCCAGCGCCGCCCTGGTCAAAGCGACCCTGATCAACTCCGCCGTCGATCTGCTGGATGAAAACAATGATGGGGTTAACGACAACGACTTCCCCATCCCCAACGACCATGAGGGCTGGGGGCGGGTCAACTTGGCGGACGCCACCGACGGCAGTCACCAGTTCGTCGACGAAGCGGTCGGACTGGGGACCGGCGGTTCGGCCAGCTACCAGTACAGCATTGCCACGGCCGGGCAGCCCTTCAAAGTGACCCTGGTCTGGAGCGACTTCCCCTCCACCGAGAACGCGGCCCAAAACCTGGTCAACGACCTGGACCTGGTCGTTACCGCGCCGGGTGGCACCCAGTACCGAGGCAACGTCTTCAGCGGCGGCTGGTCACAGTCCGGCGGTAGCGCCGACGGGATTAATAACGTCGAGAACGTCTACCTCCAATCAGCCGCGGCCGGCACCTGGACTGTTGAGGTTAGCGGCTTCAATGTGCCCACTGGACCGCAACCTTACGCCCTGGTGGTGGACGGCGCTTTTGGTGCGGTGGACAATCCGCCCAGCGTGACCATCACTAACCCGGCCGAGGGTGCCACGGTCTCCAGCACGGTCGATATCACGGCCGACGCGACGGATGACAACGGTGTCACTCAGGTCGAGTTCTTCGTCGATAGCACCAGCATTGGCACGGACACCAACGACGACGATGGCTGGTCGTTGAGCTGGAACACTACCTTAGTGGGTGATGGAGGCCACACGGTCACCGCTACGGCCACAGACACCATTGGCCAGACTGGGAGCGACAGCGTCAACGTCACGGTGGATAACATCAACGATCCGCCCATCGCTTCGTTCACCTTTAATTGTACCGGCCTGAGCTGCGATTTTAACGCCTCGGGATCCTCTGACCCAGACGGGACGATTGTTGGGTACGCCTGGAACTTCGGCGACAACAATACGGGCAGCGGCGTTACCACCAGCCATACCTATGCTGCGGCGGGAACCTACACTGTCATCCTCACCGTCACTGACGACGATGGCGCGACTGACACCGACAGCCAGAGTGTCACTGTGAGCGAATCGACTGGAGGCGCTCACGTCGGCGACCTGGATGGTTCCAGCATCAACAATGGCCCTAGCTGGACGGCGGTTGTAGTTATCACTATCCACGATGCTGACCACAACCCGGTCGCTGACGCCACTGTCAGCGGCACCTGGAGCGACGGCGCTTCCGGTACGGCCTCTTGCACCACCGACGGCAATGGGCAGTGCCAGGTGAGTCAGGGCAGTATCCCCAAGCGAACGCGTAGCGTGACATTCACAGTTGACGATGTGAGCCATTCGACATTAGTCTACGACTCCAGCGCTAATCACGACCCGGACGGCGACAGCGATGGCGCCAGTATCACCGTCCCGAAACCATAGGTTGGGTGGCCAAACGAGCCATCTCACTTAGAGCATGTTAGTAAAAGGGGTTGCAGCCCAAGCTGCAACCCTTTTTTGATGTTGTGTTGGTACGTTGTGTTATCTGGTTCAATGACTGTCACATAGCGGCCCATGGGCGCTTGATCGCCCCAAAAATTTAGCCAAGGTTGATCAGACCTGCTACAATCGTCTCAAGTCAGGCTGTTGAGCTGAAAAGCTCTGCACTATGCCGTCTGGATTAAAAGCCAAATTATGAGATCAAATCCCTCAATTATGCCTATTACTGAAACTGACCTAAAGCTACTCCTTGAGTGGGACTTTGAGCTATCCCCTATCCAAAGCTGTCGCCAATTCCATCACAGCTTTAATACTTCCTACTGGGTCGATACTGTCAAACGCCGCTACGTAGCGCGCGTCATTTCAGCACGACATCGAACAAGGGCCGATTTAGAGGCAGAGGTCACCCTTCTGACCCATCTGCGGGACAAGGGCGTACCGGCACAAGCCCCTATCCCTCGGCAGGACGGCACGTTTGTATCAGAACTGCCCTCAGGTGAACGCGTAATGGTATTGGAATATGTCGAGGGCGAAGCCCTATTCATCATCGAAGACCGACACATGACCGAAGCTCAAGCAAGGCAGTTCGGAGAAGTGTTGGCCCGGCTTCATAGAGCTACAAACAAGCTTGAACTCAGTTATGACAAACCCGATCTCTCCCTGGAATATCTCCTTTTCGAATCTGCACATCTGATAGCCGAAAAAGTAAGCGACTCGAAACCGGCGACGTATATTCAACGCGTCGCCCAAGAGGTTGCTTCGCAAATCACCCGCTTGAATTTACCAAAAGAGCCGCCTGTCTATGGGGTTTGCCATGGTGATTACTTTCCAGGGAATGCAATCTGGGGTTCAGCCGGAAGTTGCACAATTATCGACTTCGACTTTGCCGCGCCGGGATATCGGGCTTACGACATCGGCATCTTCTTTCAAACCTTGAACGCCAGAGTGAAAGACCAGAGCCTGGCGGACGCCTTACGGGTTCACTTCCTGTCAGGGTATGAGAGCATCTGTCGGCTTTCACAAAACGAAATCGTTTCCTTAGCCTATTTTGCTATCGTCAGCCACCTCTATCTTATGCGGCTTCGCCTCGAAGCTCACGAAACTTTCAAGGTTGAGACCTCGTCAGCCGACTTTTGGGAAAAGCAATTTAAGATTCTGGCTTGGAGTCTTGAGAAACTTAGTCGGTGATTTTGAGAGACTAACGACAGAGGTCCGGAGCCGGGAAAAATCATTCCAGACTCCGGACCCAAGGGTTGGGCACTCTAGCTCTGAAATCTATGGCAGTGGACAGAGGGTAAGGGTGCCTCCTCCTGCTGGCCCGGCTCGCCCACATCCCCCTCCCACAGCCGCCGCATCTCCTCGCTGGTGGCCAGCAAATCATCGAGCTTGCCATCCGCGACAATTCTCCCCTCCTTGAGAACAATGATGTGATCGGCCCGACGCAGCGCCGCCCGGCGGTGGGAGACGACCAGGCAGGTCGGCTTCTCGTCCGGGGTATGGCCATTGCTGGTTTGCCCTCGGGCGAATAACTGCTCCCAGAGAGTGCGTTCGGTTTCCACGTCCAGGGCGCTGGAGAGATCGTCAAAGACGAGCAATTCAGGCTCGCGGACGAACATGCGAGCAGTAGCGGAGCGTTGAATCTGGCCGCCGGAGAGTTTGACCCCCTTCGGCCCGACCATCGTATCCAGACCGTTTTCCAATTCCGCCAGGTCTGGTTCCAACACCGCCGCGCGTACTGCGGCAGGAATATCTACCCTGTCCTCGGGCAGACCAAGCAACAGGTTCTCCCGCAGAGTGAGGCTGAAGAGGCGGGGGACCTGAGCGGTATAGGCACTGCGTGGCGGCACAAAGAACATATCAGGACGCTCCACCAAATCCCCATTCCAGCAAATTTTACCGGCCTCTTTGGGGAGCAAACCGAGCAGCGTTCGCAATAGGGTTGTCTTACCGGAGCCGATGCGGCCGGTGATGACGGTGAAGGAACCGCGCTTAATAGTCAGGTTGATATTTTCGATGCCCCGGCCCGAGTCAGGGTGGTGGTAGGTCAGGCCGGTGACGGTTAATTCGTCCAGGCGATGTTCATCAGTTTTAGGCGTATAGGGGATTTCGGGCAACACGCCATCCATATAGATCAGCCCCGGTTTGACTAACGTTTCTGGCGGAGCCCCTTGGAGCAAGCGCACCATCCGGCCCACCGAGACCCCGGCCTGCTTATAACGGGCCAGCAAGAAACCGACGAAGCCCACGAAGTCGGTCACAAAGGCCAGGTAACTGACGAACAGGGAGAAGTCACCCACCGTAAAGGTGCCTGCTTTCAGTTCCTGGGCGGCCAACAGGAGGATGACGCCGGTCCCCAGGTTACCGGCGTGGCGAAAGATTGAGCGCAGCAACTCGCTGAAGAGGCGATCTTTCAAGGCGGCTCTGCGCCGTTCTTCATTCAGGGTGGTGAAGTGGTCGATAACCTGATCCTCGGCGCTGGCGACCTTGACCGCCTGCACCGCCCCGAAGGTCTCGGCGATAAAGCCGACCACAATAGCGCTGGTTCTGCGGGCCGCTTTGCGATAGGCCTGAATGCGGGTCGTGGCCAGGTTGGCAATAACCATGATGAAGGCCAGGGGGATCAGGGCAATCATGGTGATGGTGGGGTTGATGCTCCACATAATCAGCACGGCGATCAGGGTGAATAAGGCGCTGGCGATAAAGTCGTTGGTCCATATGCCAAAATCGGCCAACTCATTCACATCCCCTCGAAAACGGCTGACCGCCGCGCCTGGAGACTCCGGTAAGGCGCGCGCGCCCGGTTGCTCTAAGACGCGCCCCATCATATTCTTGTGCAAGAGGGTATGGGTGCGGTAAAAAAAGTTGCGGTTCATACGAATCCGGCTGAAGACCGCCCCCATCCGGGTCAGAGCCAGGATGACCATCAAGGCGATCAGAGTCCACAGGTCAAATCTGGCCGCTGCCTCGTCGGTGATGAGATCGAAGAAGGCCCGGCTGATTAAGCCCAGGATGAGCCAGCTCAGGGTGTTAACGTTAAAAGCTAAATTATTGAAGAGATAGCGCCACGGCTGGAAGCGAATCGTTCCCCAGATAAATTTCCAGGTTGGCACACCTACCTCAAAAGTCTCTTCAGGTTGGGTAGTCGTCATGCCAGCACCTCCTCTAAACCGGTTTGTAACAAACTGTAAAA
>JABAHQ010000059.1_pt3 | contig 11883 bp, 25 predicted proteins | sample 7062091 | NCBI WGS metagenome assembly JABAHQ01 (sample SAMN14534359, study PRJNA622989) | marine sediment metagenome | biome: marine biome [ENVO:00000428]; feature: marine pelagic biome [ENVO:01000023]; material: deep marine sediment [ENVO:00002113] | place: India: Gulf of Kutch | collected...
ATGAATAAACAGACGATCATTATCAATTACTGCCCCTACTGCACCGATACCATCTTGAATAGATTTTTTAGCCTTTATACAAGTAATGTCATAAAGCATAGCAAAATCATATGCAGTCTGTGCAGCGGCAGCATCAATATAGATATAATCTATATCATATAGCTCTAGTCGTAATTTAATTTCTTCTGCGTGCTTATCTGTTGTTCTTTCTGCATTAAAGTATTCATCTAGAACATAGTAATAATTTAATCCGTCTTTTTCTATTACTAGTATTACGCACATTGCAGTTGGATCACGGAATCCAATATCAAGCCCTGCTATTACTTCATATTTATAAGGAGCTGAAACTATTTTATTAATTACAGTAGTTAAATCCTGAATAGCAGAATTTTTAAGATGCCAAACCTGTCCTTCGAATGTTACGAAGTTAGCTTCATATTCTTGTTGAAATTCAGCGTGCGACATAGTAGCCGCCGCAGCTTCAATATCTTTTTTAGATGCACGAGGATTCTCACGCCAATCGGCATGAATAGATACCCACTGAGCATATTTTTCAGCGGTATCAAAACCTCGATTGAAAAATTGTCTAAACCAGTTATCTCCACGGGGTGTAGAAATAAATAAACATTTAGAGTTATCTTTGTCCAGAGTAGGACGCAGGGCAATATTAAAGGCTGCACCCCCAGCATCGTTAAGTGCGGCCTCATCAAAAATGATCAAATCATACGAACGTCCCACAGCGGAATCTACGCGACTTACGCTAGCAACGCGTATGATGGACCCATTTGTTAATTCGATAACACGATCTTTCGCGTTATTACGTATAGTTTCAATATCAAATTTATCAATTAATTGACGTTGTAAATCCCAACTAATTGAACTCAGACTATAGTCTGGTGAAATGATAAGAACTGTAGTTCCAGGTTGCAGAGCAACTACTTGAAGAATAATATTTGCTATAAAAGTCTTTCCTACACGTCGTGATACACAAGCAGTGACAAAACGATAATCTGGACAATTAATAGCGTTTATAATTGCATTCTGTACTTTATTCGGTGTTATCCCTAATAATTTCAAGTAGTTCTGAACCGGAACCTTCAAAAATCTCGTCTCCGCTGGATATTCCGTTATCGTCTCCAGAGACAGGTTCGGGTCTGAAATCTTTAGCATTTTCTAATTCTTCTAATGTTAATTCATCACCATGTTCATTATAAATTACCGCGCTATCACCAAGTTTCTTCGCTAAATCTATAACAGTTTCTTCGGTAAGATCACGAGCATAAGGAATTACACGCGTTTTTCTCACCATATATAAATCGTATCTCATTAAGTACCCTCTACTAGTTTTTTCATAAGATCACCATAAGCACCTTCACCATATACATTTACTTGAGTATTACGCTGATTAATATTAGGTGCTTGTTGTTTCTGATCCTCTGAAATAAATTTTACCATATCACTACGCATTTTGTGAGCTAGAGATAGTAGATCAGCGATATCTTTATTAGATCCTATTTCTGCCTCTTCTAGTTCTTCCCACTTTTTGTCGATTAATTCATCAAGTTTTTGAGCAATCTTTTCCATGTTTCGTAATCCAGATTCTTTAAGTATTGAATTGACATACCTACGAACATGAGGCTCTTCTAATATAGCAGAAATTTCATGCGTTGGCATTTCTAATTGATTACTAGTCATGTAAAGTGAACATGCGTTGGCTAGGTAAGTATTGGCGATTTTAGCCCCTTCGGGGCTAATTGCCGCCGGTTGTGCATCTTCTGAATAAGGAGCTAAATTATAATCAGTCATTATATAAACAGTTTACCAAATACTGAAGTTTTTTCATCGAAATCATTTACAACAGTTTTTTCTTTATTATCATTATCAACAACTTTTTCTGTTGGAGCAGTTCTTTGAGGTTGATTAAATGCTTTAATTGTTAGGTCTTTGTTTTCTTGAACGAAAGCACGACATGCTGCTTTCGTACCTTTGAATAGGAAATTTCCATCCAAATCGTATAAATATAGTGTCATTATGACCTCCTTCCAATATCATACTACCATTATACTAATAACTAAGGCGCGTGTCAAGAAATATTTTTGATTTTGGTATATAGTACTTTCCGCACCTTTTTCGTTTTTCAAAATTCCTTGGTGTTACACGTGTGGGAGTGTCCAGATATAGGGGCGTGTCAAGGGTCTGATAACCGCCCTGGCTGGCACGGTAATTGCATGCGTATGCAATTACTGTGCCAACTCACTTGGCATGGTAATTGCATGCCTGGCCAGGAGCTTTATTAAACTTTTATGACAATTCGATGAATTTGCCGTTAAACTATTGCGATTCTCACCAATATCATTAAACTGAGGGTATGTCCTGTTTCCAACCACTTGCCAGAGGTGTACTTATGTCTATCGCTATCGTTGCTGGTTCTGAGCTTGTTCTCATTGGTCGTTATGCCGTTGAGCTTACGGTTGAGCCGAAAGGCGTCGACTGGACCGCGCGCGCTACCGTCCGCCTTCACGGCGATATTGTTAATATCGTTGAGCGCGACTACTACTACGGCTCGGCTACTATGCACGAGCTTCGGACCGATATGCTCGACCTCGCGGGCTATGCCGTCGACGACGATTATCACGACGCAAACCACGCAATCTTTAAATCAGCGCGTGAACGGTTCCGCGCGTTGGAAGATCCGCATTACGAACTCGTACCTTTTGACCCGGAGCTTGACTAATGAATGTACCTCTCTACTTGAACAACGGCGCCCGTGTATTGTCCTACGCGCAGGCCGTCTGCGGTCGCTTCTATGTTGCTGCCGAATGGCACGATGAATATGTGACTTGGGCAATCGACGAAGAGGGAAACGCCTTTTGGGGACATTACTTCGATGAACCCGGCGATGCGTTTAATGATTTACAGAAGCGCGCTGGCTAACAGGAGATATGAATATGAAACTTGAAACACGGATAATCTTTATTGCCCTTGTGGCGTCTATTGTTTGGCTATGGGTTTGGCTATCGCCACGGGTCGAATGCTCTGGTGCAAAGCTGCGGGTACAGCATTTCGAGCGCTGTATGCAGAATCCTCACTGCACGCTATCACCTACCGAACTACGGTACAACGCGGTGAGTCAACGCATTGTTGCTACTCGTTGCCCTAAAGATTGAACCAATTGAAAGCCCACCGAATAGGGGACTGCTATGTCTGCGCATGTTGATTTGCCTTTTGTGCCTTTCGTAAAAGAAGGGACGTGGAATATTTCACTAACCTATCGTCATTTCGTCCAGATATATATCCGCGATATCGGTATGAACTGGATAGTCGAAGCGACATATGTATCCCCGTGTATGGATGATAATAAGACGATTAAAAAGACCTATCGTTATGGCTCGGTATCTTTTGAAGATATCTGCCTTGATTCAATCAAAACACTGTTAGAAGATTGAACCAATTAAAAGCCCGCCTCTGGCGGGCTTTCTTTTGGCCAGGACCTGAGAATGATTCTCATTCGCATTCCTGACGGACCCGAGAATGATTCTCATTCGCATTCCTGGTGGCCATCTAAATGAGAATGATTCGCATTTTCGCGCCGGCCCGCATTATGTTAAATGGCACGGATATTGCATGCGTATGCAAGAATCATGCCAACCTGGTGGCCATCTAAATGCGAATGATTCTCATTCGCAAGCGCCCGATTATACCATACTCCTGGGCAGCTGTCAATACGTATATGTACGTATTGACTGTTACAATTGAAACTGTTAAACTGGTCTGCTATATTAGAATAATATGATATAAGCCAGAATAGATGGGCGGGTGGGGGGCGCCAGTGTCCCTGCGAAAGACTTGACAAATAACTACGTATGTGGTACCCCCATCGTATAAAATGGGTCTTGACACGGCGAAAAATTTTTGTTAGAATATAATAATAACTTGGAGGATATCCCTATGGCATGCTGGCGTTGCAATCGTATTCGGGTAGCAAGACAACGTAAAGCCAAAGAGCGGCGAGCGTTGAGAAAAGCAAAGCAAAAAGCAATCAAATGTGGTAAGGTGATTGAACTCTACGCAGAAGATGAGTTTACTGGCATACACTATAAGGTGGCAAAATGAGATATTTAATTGCAACAGCAGCCCGACCGAAAACTCTACATCAGGGTTATATTATGTTCGATAAAATCCGTGACGAAGCTGCGGTTGCTGGTTTGGTTGCGGGTCCGTTTTACTGGACTGAAGGCCCTCGCTGTTCTAACCTGGCCTTTGACTTGGAAGGCGATGAATCAATGTGCGATACTTTTGTACGACAATTGACTTTTGCACTAATGCCTGCAAAGTGGGGCGTTACATCGGACAAAATACCGTCAAGCGATTACATTGATTTAAGGGGATTAAATTAAACAAAGCGGCGATGGTTTCAATTGAAACCATCACCGCGCCGCGCGGACAAACACGTTACTTCCATTGTATCACGTATACCTGGCTGTGTCAAGGGTTGACAAATAAAAATTTTTATGATAAGGTTAATATATGAAATTGAGAACACTGGTCAATATTTGGCACGAACTAAACGTTGAGCGTTTCGACGGGGTATTGACTGAGCCGTATTTTTTTGCTATACGCAATAGCGGCGATATTGCACATTGTTATGATATTCGTGGTAAAATAATTCTTGGTTTTAACTTGCGCGCATTAACAGGCTGTGGTATGCGTACAGCTAAAGATATTGTCTACCATGAAATGATACACCAATACGTTGATTATCATTTAAATGTAGAAGATAATGACCACCACGGCTGGGAATTTTGGACTTATTACTTTGAATTTTCTCTGCCCGGCGATACTTTAGGCGAGGTAATAATTTAATGAATGCTGAATTACTCTTTGCGGTTTACTGTCTTTTTATTCCGCTGTGGTTTTATGCACTTTACATTCTAGCAGCGGCTTGCTATGATATGCTTAAGCGTCCGGAAAAGAGGGTAAACTAATGGCGAAATATAAGATTGAAAATTGCGATGGTTCAGCGTTTATCGTAACGGAACAATCTCTGCGTAAAGTGAAACAATACGCAGTTAATATCACTCGCGCTTTTGACGGTCCCGTTTCCGTTTATCAACAAAGGGACGTTCATACTTCACTCAACTATTTGGTAAACCCGATAAACTGGCTGCGTATCGGCTACGCAGAAGATGGGGAATGGTTCAATGGCTAATATATACTGTCCTATGTGTGCTAACGGAATGCAGCGCAATGATTCAGATAACATGGAATTAGAGCCTACAGCTTACGTCTGTTTTCATTATATCTGTCCGTCTTGTAATGCAACCATAACGGAAAGATACGATTTTACCGAAATTTCAGCGGAAAGGGAAAGAGAATATAGCTAATGAAAAAATCGCCTAAATCAATTCGAGGTCCGCCCGCAAGGGTTAATAAAATTGCCTTTTATAGACCCGGAAATCCTGGCTCGCAAGAGCCAGGATTTTTTAATAGCGATGGTTTCAATTGAAACTAATTTTGCGCCCGCCAACCCCCGCCCCGCCGCCTATTATTATACCGTGCGATCCTCTACTTGTCAATACGTATTTATACTTATTTTTAAGCCTGCATTATGTTAAATGGCACGATTTTTGATTTGATGCAATATCTATGCCAAACCTGGATGCAAATGAGAATCGTTCTCATTTGGGGCGCCCATTATACCACAGCGCACGGCTACCTGTCAATACGTATTTGTACTTATTTATCGCTGCCGTTATTCTGTTAGACTTGGATTTATGAAAACAAAACTCCACATTTACGACATAGACGGCGTGCTAGTCGATTCCTCGCACCGATACCGTAATAAGCCCGACGGTACGATTGACCTAGAATATTGGCTTGCCAACTGTACCCGCGAAAATATCCGCCGTGATAAATTGCTGCCGATGGCCGCGCAATATAAAGCGGACTGCGCGGACCCGACTATTTACGCTATACTTTGTACTAGCCGCGCATATCACCAATATGATATTGATTTCATTGCCGATTATCTCGGCTTACCTGACAAGCTGATAATGCGGCCAGTCGGTAACTTTGAACCCGATGCTGTATTAAAACGGCGCGTACTGGTTCCGCTGTTTAACTTGCGACAGTTCCGAAATTGCGTCAGAAGATTTTGGGATGATAACATAAAAAACCTTGACTCGCTCCGACCGTATGGTGTAGAATGTATCCACGTTCCAAGCAATCAAGGACACTAAAAACATGAAAGCAAAAAACTTCATGGTAGCCGATACGGAAACGACCGGACTAGCACCGAAAAATCTGGTTTATGATTTTGCGTATATCATAGCCAACCGTAAACGTGTATTAATAGAGCGCTCGTTTCTGGTTCGGGAAATTATCACCAATCCGCAATTTATGCTCGGCGCGATTGCTGATACTCATTGGAGGCAATCTTTCGGCGGAAAAATATTCGACCACTATATCCCGCGAATTGATATGCAAGAATTGCGTCTATTTGGGTGGGATGAAATTGTCAGCATTATGCGCGACGATATGCGGACGCATAACGTGTCGGTTTTTTCCGCATACAATATCAATTTCGATATGCGCGCTATGATGCGGACTAATAGAATAATACGCCCGCATGATAAGGTACTTTCGTACCGTCCCGACCTACTTGATATATGGTTATTCGCTTGCCTGTACGCTTTCAAGACTAGCCTATATCACGAATTCGCACACAATAACGGGTTGGTTTCCGATGCGGGGAACGTCCGTACTACGGCGGAAGCGGCATATAGGTTTTTCTCTGGCGATCCTGAATTTATAGAATCGCATACGGCATTAGAAGATTGCCATATTGAGACTGAGATACTCTGGCGGCTACTGCGAAAGAAAAAGGCTATCCCATATAATGAGGTCCAGCATATGCCGTGGCGTATCGCTCAAAACGTATAATCCGCTATCATAAATTAATCGCCGTGTCAATATTGACACGGCGATTTTTTTATGCTATAACCAGGCCTGGTGCAAATGAGAATCATTCTCATTTGGCGCGCCCGACAACCCCTCCCTACCACCCGAATAGGGTACCATACGCGTGAGCATCTGTCAATACGTATAAATACCTATATACTCAATTTAGACGTATGATATTATACGTCTACGGTTAAGGCGGGAGCCGGCTTTAAAAACCCGCCAACAATCGGAGATAGGAAATATGGCAAGTGAAAACTACACAAAAGAGATGGTGCAAAAACTTCGGATTGGCTACAATCCAAAAGCGGACGAAGAAACCCGCGATGAACAAATCGCAGAATTGGCCCAAGAACTGGGCCGGACGCCTGCATCGGTTCGCGCAAAGCTGGTCCGCTTGCAACTGTACGTTGCCAAGGAAAAGAAAAGCAAAGACGGCAGCAAAGCCGAGACGAAAGATAAAATCGTCGAAGATATTGCTCGCTCGCTGGGCGTCGGGTCGGCAGTCGTTGACTCGCTGACGAAGGCGACGAAAAAGAGCCTTAAGCTGATCCGCGACAATATCAAGGAAGCGTAAGCGCTAATGGCTGCCAAGGACGGCGGCCACTTTTTGGAGTTTTTATTATGAGTTTTCCGGACTATACAAAAATACCGCAGAATGACAACGTGGTAGAATCCGAATTTATCCCGGCGGCTAAAAAGGTAAACGGGGTCACAGTCGGCTACGTTGTAGGCTGGCGACACAACGGCGGCGGATTTTCAAATATTCGCGCTGGTCTGATGTTTGAAACGCCAGAGCAAGCCATTGAATTTTGGCACACAATACAAAACAACCGATTTTCGCCCTTTACGGAATTTCATAGCCTCTTGAAAGAATCACGATTCAAGTTTTAACGCTGGCGCGTTTTTGAGCCGCTGCAATGGCGGCTCTTTTTTAACCTAATTGTTTCAAATGAAACTAATCCTGGCTCCAGGATGTAAATGAGAATCATTCGCATTTGGGGCGCCCGCCCGCCACCATCCCCGACCACCGACCCATTGTACCATGCGCGCGTGTGCGTTGTCAATACGTATTTTCACGTATTGACAAAAAAACTTGGCACGATTCTTGCATGTCTTACGTTTCGCGCAGTCAGCCCCTTACCCCATCCTCGGGATTATACAGGAATTCTCCGCCACTGTCAATACGTATTTTCCACGATTTACAACTAACGCGTTTAGTGATATAATATAACAATGGGCGATCAACCTGGCAAAGCAGCTAAACGCGAATGATTCTCATTCGCATTTGAAGGTCGCACTCAAAAAACGCGCGAGCGCAGCTCGCGCCAGTACAGAGCCGCAGTTGTCAAGGCCTATTTTTACGTATGGTACCGGGGTCGCGCATTTTACCATATTTAGTAGCGCGTGTCAAGTCCTATTTTTTGGGTGTTGACAAGAGGACCCCCCTGTGCTATAATATATTTATACAGTGAAGGAAGGCTCTAGTTAGTAGTAGACGTCAGAAAAAATGAGCTTGACATCACGAGGCTTTAGTAGTATAATATATATTCAACAGTTGGAAAAGCTCACACAAAAGGAGAGCAATTATGGCAGACAAGAACGTGAACTACACCGATGAAATGGTAGCCCGCCTGCACGAGGTCTACGATAAGAAGGCCGACGTGGAAACCCGTGACGAACAGGTGGCGCAGCTGGCCCAGGAACTGGGCAAGTCGCCGGCTAGCATCCGTGCGAAGCTGACCCGCGAGGGCATCTACGTGCCGAAGGGCAAGGTGGACAAGGCTGGTGAGAAGGTCGTTCGGAAGGCAGACCTGGTGGCAGCCATCGCCGAGCGTCTGGACGTCGCCGAAAGCGTCATCGAGTCGCTGGAGAAGGCGACCAAGGTTTCGCTGAAGCTGGTTCTGCGCGGTCTGATCCGCGACTGAGCAAGTCGAGAGGGGTAGCAGTCGCTACCCCTCTTTTTTGCGCGCGTAGGCGCCAGTACGGCACAGAGCCTCCCATTATATCATTATACATGAATTAGCGACATTTGTCAAGCTTATTTTCACATTTGGCCGCCTTCGGCGGCAATTCGTGAAGATCTGAGTAGATTTGCCCCCAATTTCGAGCAATTTGCCCGAAAAATACCCCCTATACCCCTTATTTATTGCCCAACTTGCGCGCGTAGCGCGCAGACTGGGCCAATATTAGCAATAACTTATACAAATAGCCCTATTTAACAGGTTAATTAATGGTCAACGAGGTAAAAAGGACCTTGAAATTTTCCTGGTGGCGCCGAGACCAAAAGTAAAAATGATCTATTTTTTGGCACCTCGATACGCAAAAACACAAACAATATGAAAATAAAAAATGCCGCACTCCTGGATAGGAATGCGGCATATCATAGTAGTTCTCTGCAGAAAATTACATATGTGATTTAAAATTTAGCTAGATTTTGAGTCACCCTCTAGTAGTATAGTGATCTCATCACTCGATTTAGAAGATTTTGATGATTTCATGTCCTCTCGAATTCTAGCGTTTTCACTTAGGTCAGCTATTTCATCTAGTGCTTGGTCGAAATGATGTGCTAAATCAGTTATTGCACGAGTTAGCTTTTTTAGTGACTGTTTTGGACATTTATCTAAACCAGGCACTGTAATATCTAAAGCATCTTCAACTTGACGAACCAACTCTATTTTTGTTATAGGCTTCTCACCTGCATAATCAGTATATCCACGAGTTACATATACACCTTCACTTGCAAGTTTTGCAATGATAGATTTTTGTGGACGATTGAATTTTACTGCTAATTTTCTTACAGTTTCAATACATGGATTTTCTGAATATGAATCTATAAGTTTCTGCGTCTCAGTTTCTGAATACGCTCTGCTCATTTTACTTCTTTTTCCTTACTCTTAACGATTCTGTTTTATGGACAAATTCTAAGTTTAAATGCTCACATACAGCTATAAATAAATCTAACAGTTCTAATTTCAACATATTAGATTCACCATCTTTACTCATTATATCAACTGTTGGAAACAGTTGTTCTTGACACTGCAATACTGCTTCGTTTATACCCTCTAATCTTTCTTCAATCGATTCAACCTTAGATAATTGTTCTTGACACTCCAATAGTGTTTCGTTCATACCTTTCAATCTTCTTTCAGTCAACTTCATATAAAATGCATTATCTTCTTTAAGTTTATAAAGTTTTCGTCTCAATTCTGCATTTTCTTTTTCTACAGCTATTTGTTTACGTAGTGAGCTTTTGTTAAACATCCGATGTTTCCTTTAACTTTAGTATAACTTTTTCTGGTTTGTAAGTAAGTTTCAAATCTAGATAATTAATTAAAGCCTTAATTGCATCAAATGACTTTATAGTAACTGTTACAGTTTTACCTTGACCATCTACAAACTGAAACTTTGGAAAGGCTTGAGTTTTTAAATCCTGTATCTCATAAAAATAATCCTCATGAGATTTCTCTAACATAGCTAAAGTACGTTGAGTTTCTATAAAGAATTTACTATGTTGTTCTTTTAATTCAGCAAGTTCTTTTTCTAATTTGTCTATCTTTTCTTCTTCATTTGTCATCTAAAATATCCTTAATCGCTTCTGTATAGTAATGAATTGCAGCACCTTGATTTAAAATATCAGAAGCTATATTTTCAACCTCTACACGTACATCCTTTAAATGTCTTAACATCTTTCGCGCGCTTTCGCGGCCTTCGGCCGCAAGTTGCGCATTTACAGCTTCTGAAATCTCTTGTACAGATTCATGGTAGTCATCTACAGATTCATGATAATTATCTACAGATTCATAGTAACCGCAATATTTTGCTGCCTTCTCTTTTTCTTCCAGTTTTGCTTCTAACTTACTAAGTTGAATTTCAACTTCGGTAAGTTCAAATTTTGTTGTTGAAAGTTCTGCTCTTAAATCTTGAATTAATGCTTCTTTTTCATTAAGTTGTAACATTAAAGATGAGATATTTTTTCGATAAGCATCAAAAATAGACTCATCTAACCTTTTATCTCGTACAATTCCTTCATATTTATATTGTGTCATTTCATAAATCCCTGGGGTATTCCCTCTGTAGTTTCTGGTGTAGTAGTATTTAGAGCAGTTGAAAGTGAATTTGCTCCTTTTGTTATATTATCCCAATCGTGATAATCACATATCATATCACTTGAACGATGTTTCTCAAACCAAATCCAACACTGACTTACCATAAGTTTCATTGGTACTGTTAAAGTATTATATGCTCTAAGTTCTTCTTTAAATTCTTTTGGTCCATTATCAATCCTAGAGGCTCTATATACAGCTAAATTGTCTTTATTAGATTGAATCCAACGAATAAATTTTACACTAAAGCGGACATCTAGCTGCCGTGCAGCAACTAGTCCAATACTAGATGGGAACTGCGAGTACTCACCCGTGTCTNNTAGTCCCATACTAGATGAAAACTGTAAGTACTCACCTGTTTCTTCATCTACATTTCCAGAACGAAAAGCATGACCTAGAAAATAATCTAAAGACTTTGCATCTGAATCTTCTGAATACCAAGAATCATATGGAATTTTAAAACGATTACGAATTCCTAAAAATGCAAGTGGAACTCCACCACATACTGAAGTATCAGTATAAGCTCTACCAGTATCTGGTTTCCAATAATAACTTCTAGGAGTATAAGCTAGCATAGCTCCGAGCGCAAGTAAATCTTCTCTTTTTATATCACCCTCATATTCTGTTAAAATATATTCATAAAACCAGTCTGCATTCGGTTTTCCACCAACTAATTTTGTATACTTTCCATAGACATCTGCATAAATGTTAGATATTTCTTTTAACTCTGTACTAGTAAGCTTTTGACCAGCTTTTAAACTTTTATTAAATGCGGAACATGCAATATCGTAAAGCGTTCCAGGTTCTCTTAAGTTTC
>JABAHQ010010845.1_pt3 | contig 11882 bp, 11 predicted proteins | sample 7062091 | NCBI WGS metagenome assembly JABAHQ01 (sample SAMN14534359, study PRJNA622989) | marine sediment metagenome | biome: marine biome [ENVO:00000428]; feature: marine pelagic biome [ENVO:01000023]; material: deep marine sediment [ENVO:00002113] | place: India: Gulf of Kutch | collected...
CGGCAAAATTCGGCCTAAACCCGAGAGACGAGCTTGCCCTTGAGTTAAGTCTCAGGTACTCAACCGACGACTCGGAGCTTGACGACTTCGGCGCAGACAACGAAGACTTCACTCAGGAGTCCACACAGAGCTTTGCGGCGTTCAAGGCCTCGGCACTCATAACCGAAGACTACGAGCAGGTACTCACGCTCTCAAGCAGCAGAGAAGAAGACGACTACGAGGACCCGGTAGTTGCATGGAATAACTTCGAACTCGACTCAAGGCTCGATATTGTCGAGTGGCAGCACAACATATACCTCGATNNTGGCGCAGGGGCCGAGTACCGCAGCGAAAGCGCAGAGAGCGAAGGCAACTTCGATGAGTCGATCTCCAACAGGGCCGCCTACTTGAGTGTTAAGAAGACTCTCCTCGCCGATGACGTGGTAATAAACGCGGGCCTAAGATACGACGACCACGACAAGGCCGGGTCAAAGACCACGACAAGGCTCGGCGCCCTTTACAGGAACGCGGAGCTTGGGTTTAGAATAAGGGGGGTTTACGCAACGGGCTTCCGCGCACCCACGCTAAACGACCTCTTCTACCCGATGTTCTCAAACCCAAAGCTCGACCCGGAGCAGAGCAGCGGCTTTGAAGCGGGCATAGAAAAGGACCTCTTCGCAGAGAGGCTCGTCCTTACTGCAACCTACTACTTTACGAGGTACCATGACCTGATTGACCTCGACCCGAGCTGGACGCCGCAGAACATAGGCAAGGCCGAGGTACGCGGGCTCGATATCGGCGCAACGGCTCGTCCTGTAGACGGGCTGCTTATAAGTCTTCTCCACAGCAGCCTCGACGCAAAGGACAAGGTAAACGATACGCGCCTTACCTGGAGGCCAAAGAGTAAGTTCAGCGCCATCGCGGCCTATGAGCGCGGCAAAGGCACCTACCACGGCGAGTACATATACGTCTCCGAGCGAAAGGACGTAGGCATGGCACCGGAGCTTGACCCGTACTCGGTTGTAAACCTGAGCGCAAGCTATGAGATAACCGAGAATATCAACCTCTTTGCAAAAGCAGATAACGTCTTTGACGAGGATTACGAGGAGGCGGGTACATACGGCACGCTCGGGGCGTCTTACTACGCCGGCTTGAGGGCCTCTTTCTGATTTGGAGGGATAAATGTACAAGAGGTTCGCCATAGTCCTTGGCGGGGCAAAAAGCGGCAAGAGCAGCTTCGCCCTCGAGCTCGGCTCTTCTATTGCTGAGGAAGGGGCCTTGGAGAAGGTCTTTGTAGCCACGGCAAGGACACTCGATAAAGAGATGGAAGAAAGGGTCCGCCTCCACAGAGAAGAACGAGGCCAGGGGTGGAGGACCATCGAGGAGCCGATTAACGTGGCCGAAGCGCTAAAGGGGCTCGAGGCCCGAAGCGTGGCAATAGTCGACTGCCTCACGCTCTGGCTATCGAACCTTATGGAGATAACCACAGACGACGCCTCGATAATGGAAACCGTCGGCAAACTCGCCGACACTGCAAGCGAGAGCAGGGCGAGCGTTATAATGGTCTCTAACGAGGTCGGCGGCGGAATCGTCCCATCTAACCCGCTCTCCAGGAGGTTTAGAGACCTCGCCGGGCGAACCAACCAATCGATTGCCGCCATTGCAGACGAGGCATACTATATAGTGGCAGGGATGCCTATAAAGATGAGGTAACGATCCATGAGCATAATAGACGATACAATCGCATCAATAGAGGAAGTAGACGCAGGGCTATTTGATATTGCCAAAGAAAGGCTCGACACCCTTACAAAGCCCCGGGGCAGCCTCGGCAGGCTCGAGGAGTTCGCTTCAAGGGTCGTCGCCATAACCGGCACCACCACACCGCGCATCGATAAAAAGACGATATTCACCTTCGCCGGCGACCACGGAGTCTCCAAAGAGGGGGTATCGGCGTTCCCAAAAGAGGTCACCCCCCAGATGGTCTATAACTTTCTCTCAGGTGGTGCGGCGATAAACGTACTCGGCAACCTTGCAGGCGCCAAGGTCGTCGTCGTAGACGTAGGGGTGGACCACGACTTCGACGCCAAAGACGCATCCTCAAACGGGCTTGTAAGAAGGAAGGTGATTAAAGGAACCGCGAACATAAAAAAAGGCCCCGCGATGAGCGAAGAAGAGACACTACGGTGCATAGAGACCGGCATAGAGCTTGCCGAAGAGTACGCCCTTACTGGCTCGATATACGGTACCGGCGAGATGGGGATAGCAAACACCACACCTTCGAGCGCGATAATAGCCGCCCTTACTGGCTGCGACGCCGATTTGGTGACCGGCTCAGGCACCGGCATAGACGAGGCTTCCAGATTGCACAAGGCAAAGGTAATCAAAGAGGCCATCGAAGTAAACCGCCCCGACCCGTCAAGGCCGCTCGATGTACTTGCAAAGCTCGGCGGCACGGAAATAGCCGCCATCTGCGGACTTGTGCTTGGGGCCGCAGAAAGGCGCGTACCAATCGTGATAGACGGCTTTATCTCAACGGCAGCGGCGCTTGTTGCAACCGAGCTTGAGCCGAAGGTAAAGGATTACCTCTTTGCCGCTCACAACTCGGTTGAGAAGGGTCACGCGATGATGCTTGAGAGGATGGGGCTCACCCCCTTTGTGGACCTCTCGCTAAGGCTTGGCGAGGGCACGGGCGCGGCCATCGGGATGATACTTGTTGAGGCAGGCGTACGGATATATAACGAGATGGCATCTTTCGAAGACGCAGGGGTATCCGGGGCAGTCACTTAGCCCCTTGACCACCAAGCCGCCATACGCGCTTACTTAAAGCAGCAAAGGGGGAGAGTGCCTTGATAAGAGACCTGCTCATAGCCCTGCAGTTTCTTACGGTCTTCACAGTANNGCAAGCCCAGATGAGCTTGGGCGCTCGATGGCGTACTTTCCGCTTATCGGAATGGTCCTCGGGGCCATACTCGTCGCCTCGGACAAGCTCCTTCTTATGGTCTTCCCGATCGAGGTGGTGAGCGCGCTCTTGCTCGTCGTACTATTTTTTACAAACAACGGGCTCCACCTCGACGGCTTTGCAGATACAGTCGACGGCCTTTACGGCGGCAATACCCCGCAAGAGAGACTCAAGATAATGCGTGACAGCGCTGCCGGGGCCATCGGTGTCGTTGCCGTAGTACTGCTGCTTATGTTAAAGTACGTCTCGATAAAGTCAATACCGCCGGAGATGCGCAGTGCCGTACTCTTTATGATGCCAGTGGCAGGGCGGTGGGCCATGGTACCCCTGGCAAGCCTTTCTCCTTACGCAAGGATTAGCGAGGGGCTCGGAAAGGCCTTTGCGGCAAACTCAAGGTCAACGCTTCTTATCGCCACAGCGATTGCAGCAATAGCGGCTGCATTTACTCTCGGCACCAGGGGCATTGTTGCGCTCGTAGTCGTTCTTTTATTTACGTCTTTTCAAGCGCGCTACTTTAGAAGAAGACTCGGCGGGATAACGGGCGACGTATTCGGCTTCAACTGTGAGAGCTCGGAGGTAATCTTTTTGCTTATATTTATCGCAAGCTACTCTGGAGACATCGAATGGTTAAGAGATTATCTGTTATTATAGCGATTGCTGCACTGGTCTTTGCAACCGGGTGCGTGGCGCCGGCCACTGCTTATGCCAAGCCCCCACAGCGCATAGTATCCACCGCCCCGAGCGTCACAGAGACCCTCTTTGCCCTCGGGCTCGGTGAGAGTGTCGTCGCGGTTACCGACTACTGCGACCGCCCCATTGAAGCGCTTGATAAACCGAAGATAGGCGGGATGACCAACCCCTCGATAGAGGCGATAATCAGCTCGCGCCCGGATATCGTGGTCATAACGACAGACGGCAACCCAAGGCAGCTTAAAGACACCCTCGAACGGGTCGGTATAAGGGTGCACGTATTTTCTGCACGCACCTTAAAAGGGCTTCCCGCGGCCATAAGAGGGCTTGGAGAGGCACTCTCTACGAGCGAGAGGGCCGAGGCACTGGCCAACGAAATCGAAGATTCATTCAAGGCCTTAGAGAAAAGAACCAAGGAGAGAGCCAACGGGCGCACAAGAAGTGCGCTCTTTATAGTATGGCCCGAGCCGCTCGTTGTGGCCGGCCCAGGCACTGCGATAAGCGAGGCAATGGAGATGGTTGGGCTTGATAACATAGCCGAGGACGCTTCGAGCCCGTGGCCGAAGTTTTCCATAGAGGTAATCTTGAGCCGCTCTCCGGAGCTGATATTTACCGGCGTAAGCCACAACAAACACAAAGTGCTTATGGATAAGCTACTAAAGAAGCTAAGCCCTGTGGATGCGGTAAGACTTGGCGAGGTCCACTACCTAAGCGACGCACTCTACAGGGTCGGCCCAAGTGCGGCCTCCGGCGTCGAGGAATTAGAGCTTGCCACAAGCGGCAAAGAAAGGGATAAGGGACGAAGATGACAAAGAAGACCATTGTAGCCTGGAGCGGCGGCAAGGACTCGGCCATGGCGCTCAATACACTCTTGAGCGATAAAGAAAACAACGTCTGCGCGCTCCTTACGACCGTCACGGCAGATTACGGGCGCATTAGCATGCACGGGGTGCGTACCGATCTATTAAAATCCCAGGCAAAATCTCTCGGCCTTGAGCTCGTAACGACCGAGATTCCAGCCCCGTGCACAGACGAGGAGTATTGCGAAAGGATGAAGGAGACAATCGATACTCTAAAACAAAGGGGCTTTACCACCATAGCCTTCGGAGACCTCTTTCTCGAGGACGTAAGGAGCTACAGAGAAGAGCAACTCGATGGAACGGGCCTCGAGTGCAGCTTTCCCATATGGGGCGTAGATACCTCAAGGCTTGCAAGAGAGTTCATAGATAGCGGATTTAGGGCTGTGATAAGCTGCGTTGATACCGAGAAGCTCGACGGAGAGTTCGCAGGCTCGATGTACTCAAAGAAGCTGCTCGAAAGTCTGCCAAAAGCAACAGACCCGTGCGGCGAGCTCGGCGAGTTCCACACCTTTGTCTTCGACGGGCCGATATTCAAAGAGCCCGTCGGCTTCAAGCGCGGAGAGGTCGTCTTGAGGGATAAGAGGTTCTCATACTGCGACCTGCTTGCCTCAAGGGAGCGAGATTGAATCATTCAAAGAGCAGTCTTTCAGGGAATAAGAAAACCGCCCTTGTCATCGCAGTCTGCGCGCTCATAGCCGCTGGCTCGGTATTCATAGGGCCGGTATCGATTGGCTTAAGCCATGCCCTTACAGACCCGCTGGCCTCTAAGATAATACTCTCGGTCAGGCTGCCGCGCACCCTCGTAGCCATTATCGTCGGCTCTGCGCTCGGGGCCTCGGGCGCCGTACTCCAGGGTATACTGCGTAACCCCCTTGCAGACCCCTACATACTCGGCATCTCAAGCGGCGCTGCCTTTTTCGCGGCCTTTGGTCTCGTCCTCGGCGCTTACGTCTTCGGTTCACTCACAACCCCAGCCCTCGCCTTCATAGGTGCGGCGGCAACCGGGATAATAGTAGGTTCGATGGGCCTTAAGCGGGGCCGAATGTATCCTGAGAGGCTTCTGCTCGCAGGCATAGGGTTAGGCTTTCTCTTTACCGCCCTTCTGCTTTTGATCCTGACCCTCTCGACAAACGAAGGACTAAGACGCGCCATGCTATGGGTATTCGGAGACCTCTCTATGGCAGAGCTTACGCTAATACCCTTTGGAGCGTTGGTAGTGGCCATCGGACTTGCGCTCTCGATATGGAGGTCAAGGGCCTTGAACGCGCTAATGCTCGGAGACGACGCGGCCCACAGCCTCGGCTTTTCGCCAAACAAGGAAAGGGGCATACTCTTTGCCTCGGCCTCCCTGATGACGGCTGCGGCCGTCTCGCTTGGCGGGGTAATCGGTTTTTTGGGGCTTCTCATGCCCCATCTGGTTCGCTTTACCGTCGGCAGCGATTCGAGGCTCGTCGTACCGCTCAGCGCGGCCTGTGGTGCGGCACTCCTAAGCGCAGCCGATGCCGTAGGAAGGACCATCATCGCCCCGACCGAGCTGCCGTCCGGGATAATAACCGCGATAATAGGGGCGCCGTACTTTTTATACCTGCTTAAGAGAAAGGAGATAATCGGTGGGGGGTAGGCAGGCGACTTTAGAGATAAGCGGAGTAAGCTACCGCTACGGAGCGACTAACGCCGTAAGCGAGCTCGACCTTGCCCTTACAAACGGCGAACTCGCGGCCCTTATAGGCCCAAACGGCTCTGGCAAGAGTACCGCTTTAAAGCTCGGCTGCGGCATACTCAAGCCCACTTGCGGGGAGGTCCGGCTCTGGGGCAAGCCCATTGGAGAGTTCAAGGGTTTTGATAGGGCCAAGCTTATAAGCTACATGCCGCAGATGATAAACGTAAGCGCTCCGTTTAGAGTAAACGAGCTTGTCGAGATGGGGCGTTACCCTTACTCGATTGGCTCGGCCCACACAGTTGACGAGGCGCTCGAGCTTGTCGGGCTTATTGAAAAACGCAGGGCCTATCTCGCCGAGCTAAGCGGCGGCGAGCTTAGGAGGGCCTTTATCGCCATGATGCTCGTCCAGGGCGCCGGTGTGCTTCTTCTCGACGAGCCCCTTGCAAACCTGGATATAAAGTACCAGGTGGAGCTTATAAGGATTCTCGGGGAGATAGTGGCCGCCGGCGAGTTCTCGGTCCTTATGGCCTTACATGACCTAAATACCGTCAGACACTTCGAGAGCGTATCGGTTATAAAAAACGGCTCTCTCCATAGCCGCGGCACACCCGAAGCAATACTCACCGCCGGCCTCATAGAAGAAGTATTCGAGGTAGACGCCAATGACGTCTTTATCTGTGGCAAAGACGGCTAAGCACACCGCTATCTTCCGCCGGGGCCGCCCTTTCCAGATGGTCTATCTGCGCCCCTTAGGTTCATCTGGAGCTGACGCTGGAGCATCTGCTCGATTGCCATGTAACGCACCATCTCAGACGGGGTAAGAAGCTTCCTTACCTCCTTGAAGTGCCTGCCCCTGAGCTCGTAGAGCTTGTTTATGACGTCATTGTACTTCTCAAGGTGCTTTGAGGCGGCCTCGTCGGAGAGCTCGCTCCTTGCGGCCTCGCCCATAAGGCGCATGACCTCGACGTAATCGCCCTGCAGCTTGAGCCTCTCATTATCATAACCCTTTAAAAGCCTGGAGAGGGAAGCGGCCTTTTTTTCGCTCAAGGCGAGTTGCCCCTTTAGAAGCCTCTTGCGCATCTCGGAGAGCCGCTCGAGCATGGCTTCTACATCNNGGTACTTGTACCTGCCCCTTGCCACTTTGCCTTGATGCGTCTTTATCCTCGGCAAAAGAAGCGTTGGCCGCAAGGCCGAGAAAAAAAACAACGGCCAGCGCTACCGCACCGAGCCTCTTCGAACTCTCTTTTGATGATAACATATTGCTGCCTCCTCTTGGCCGCCCGTACTAACAATCGAAAAGCGGCGAAAAGTAAGTAATGAGTTGAAATAAAGGCTATAAAAGGATAAAATATCTTTTTCCTAAGGTTATTATGTTCTTATAATAAAACGAAATCAAGACAAATCTTGGAGAAGGAGTCCTTGAGCATAACCACACTTACATTAAGCGAACTAGCAGGCAAGCTCAGCGCCGGGGAGCTTAGCTCCAGAGAGGCGACCGAGGCCTACATAAAACGTATCGAGGATATCGACGGCACCCTGAACGCCTATATAACCGTCTGCGCTGACTCGGCCCTCGAGCAGGCCGACGAGGCCGACAAGAGACTACGCGGCGGCGGCGGGGGTGCCCTTATTGGCGTACCTGTCTCGGTAAAGGACATATTCACGACAAAAGGCGTGCTTACGACCTGCGCTTCGAAGATGCTAGGAGACTTCCGCCCGCCCTTCGATGCTACGGTTATAAGAAGACTCAAAGATGCAGGGGCCGTAATACTCGGTAAGACCAACATGGACGAGTTCGCCATGGGCTCGTCGACCGAGAACTCGGCCTACGGACCGACCCGAAACCCCTGGGACGCCGAGAGAGTCCCGGGGGGCTCGAGCGGCGGCAGTGCGGCAGCCGTAGCAGCCGATTGTTGCGCCGCCTCGATAGGCACCGACACGGGCGGGAGCATAAGACAGCCTGCCTCGTTGTGCTCGGTAGTCGGGCTAAAGCCCACCTACGGACGCGTATCGCGCTTTGGAATGATTGCCTTTGCCTCGTCTCTCGACCAGGCAGGGCCGCTCACAAAAGACGTCACCGACTCTGCCCTCCTGCTCGGCGCCATAGCGGGCCATGACAGACTCGACTCGACATCAATAGACGCACCGGTGGACGATTACCTCGCCTCGCTCAAAGACGGGGTAAAGGGGCTCAAAATCGGCATACCGAAGGAGTACTTCATCGAGGGTGTGGATAAGGAGGTCGAGGAAGCGGTAGAGGGGGCCACCGAGGTGCTAAAGGACGCAGGGGCGGAGGTCGTGGAGGTAAGCCTACCGCATACCGAGTACGCAGTAAGCGTCTACTACCTCGTTGCGACTGCCGAGGCATCGAGCAATCTCGCAAGGTACGACGGTGTAAAGTACGGGCTGAGGGTCGAAGACGGCGGCGGGCTCCTCGAGATGTACAAACGCACAAGAGACCAGGGGTTTGGCGACGAGGTCAAAAGAAGGATAATGCTCGGCACATACTCGCTCTCGGCAGGCTACTATGACGCATACTACAGGAAGGCCTCCGAGGTGCGCACCCTCATAACAGGGGACTTCGACGAGGCCTTCAAGGAATGCGACGTAATCGTAACGCCTACGACCTCGACACCGCCCTTTAAGATAGGCGAGAAGACAGAAGACCCGCTCTCGATGTATCTATCCGACATATTCACCATATCGTGCAACCTCGCCGGCATCCCCGGCATCTCAATCCCCTGCGGTTTCAGCTCAAGGCGTCTGCCGATAGGGCTACAGATACTCGGTCCAAGGCTCGATGAGGCCACCATACTGAAAACCGCATACGCCTATGAGCAGGCAACCGATTGGCACAAAGAAAGGCCTTCGCTTTGAGTCTGTTCAACACAAAGCAGCCCCATTACGCATGCTGCTCTGCAAACTACAGGAGCATCACACCATGAGCAAATCAACAGGCAAAAAGAAAAGGCTCTTACTGATACTGCCGCAGGGCGATAGGAGCTACTTTGGGAAGGTATCTAAGAGGGGGAAGGCCGGATTTATAAGACTCAGCCTCCCGCTCCTTGCAGCCATGACCCCCGAAGACTGGGAGGTTGAGATACTCGACTCGAGGGCCAAGGACGTTGACTTCGACGCCAATGCAGACCTTGTCGGACTGACTGGATTTACCAACGAGATGCCGCATGCCTACTCCATAGCAGACGAGTTCAGAAGGAGGGGTGTAAAGGTAGTCCTCGGCGGCGTACACGCCTCGGCACTCCCACAAGAGGCTCTAAAGCACGCAGACAGTGTCGTTATAGGCGAGGCCGAAAACGTCTGGGGCACGCTCTTGGATGATTTTGATAAGGGAGTTATGAAGCCGACTTACTCCTCAAAGGAACTTGCCTCACTCGAGGGTCTGCCGATAGCAAGAAGAGACCTCCTTGACAGGAGCATGTACGTAACCGGCTTTAACTCGCTACAGGCAACGCGCGGCTGCCCCTTTGACTGCTCCTACTGCGCCGTTACGACCTTCTTCGGGACCAAGTTTCGCACAAGGCCAGTTGAAGAGGTAATCGAAGAGATAAAGGGCTTCGACACAAAACACTTCTTCTTCCTCGACGACAACATAGCCGGTCACCCTGGGTACGCAAAGGAGTTATTTCGCGCGCTCATCCCACTCAAGCGCACCTGGGGATCGCAGGCAGCGATAACGATTGCACGGGACCCGGAGCTCCTTCAACTCTACGCAAAAAGCGGCGGAAAGTACGCCTTCATTGGCCTTGAGACCCTCTCTGAGAAAAACCTCAAGAACATGAGCAAGTCCTGGAACACACCGGGCGGGTACAAGGACTCGATAAAAAAAATTCATGATGCGGGCATTAACATAATAGGAAGCTTCGTCTTCGGCCTCGACGAGGACGACAAAAGTGTATTCAAAAATACCTTCGACTTTATCATGGATACCGGGATGGCAGCTGCGCAGTTCCATATACTTACGCCTTTTCCCGGTACAAGGCTCTACGACGAGCTTGAGAGAGAGGGGCGCATAACCGACCGCGACTGGGCAAAGTATCACACCGGAGAGGTGGTATATGCCCCTAAGAAACTTACTAAAGAGGAACTTCTCGACGGTTTTCACTGGATATACAAAGAGACCTATAGATTTAAAAACATCCTTAAGAGGTGTTTAAGGCAAAGGACCGGGCTCGGCTTCAAGATTGCCGCTAACGTAAGCTACCGGAAAAAGGCCATGCGCATGCCGCCGGTCAAAGGCTTTTACGACGCAAGCGACCAGGCATCCGCCCCGGATTTGAAAGAGGATACCGATGAAGTACGAAGCAGTCATAGGGCTTGAGGTCCACGCTCAACTACTGACCGAATCAAAGCTGTTTTGCTCGTGCCCTACAGCCTACGGCGCCGAGCCCAACACGCAGGTCTGCCCGATATGCCTTGGGATGCCGGGTGTGCTGCCTGTAGTAAACTCCAAGGCCGTGGAGTTTGCCGTCAAGATGGCGCTTGCGACCGGGTGCGCGGTAAACAAAAAGAGCGTCTTTGCGAGAAAGAACTACTTCTACCCCGACCTGCCAAAGGGATATCAGATATCGCAGTACGACGAGCCGCTTGCCGAGCACGGAGCCCTCGAAGTAGAGACCACCGATGCCGAAACCGGCGAGCGTGCAACCAAGACCATCGGGATAACAAGGATACACATGGAGGACGACGCGGGAAAGCTCCTCCACGGCGAAGGCCCGGGCAACGAGGGCTCGAGCCTTGTAGACCTCAACAGGACAGGGGTACCCCTTATAGAGATAGTCAGCGAGCCAGATATGCGCACCCCCGAGGAGGCAAGCGCATACTTAAAGGCTCTTAGAGACATACTCCTCTACCTCGGCATATGCGACGGCAACATGCAGGAAGGCAGCCTGAGGTGTGACGCCAACGTAAGCGTAAGGCCCGTCGGCACAGAAGAGTTCGGCACAAAGGCGGAGCTTAAGAACATGAACTCCTTTAAGTTCATACGCGACGCGCTACACTACGAGGTAGAGCGGCAGATAGAGGCGATAAATAACAACGAAAAGGTCGTCCAGGAGACCCGGCTCTTCGACCCTTCAAGCGGCGTTACCCGCTCGATGAGGAGCAAGGAAGAGGCCCACGACTACCGCTACTTTCCGGACCCGGACNNTGCTGCAGATAAGAAGGCGCGCTTTATCGAAGAGTACGGACTGCCGCCCTATGACGCCGGCGTACTTACATCCACTCGCAGGCTCTCCGAGTACTACGAGCAGGCGCTAAAGGAATTCGACGAGCCTAAGACAATCTCGAACTGGGTAATGGGCGAGCTGCTGCGGCTTTTAAAGGAACACTCCAAGGAGATTGACGACTCGCCGGTGAGCCCAAAGGCGCTTGCCGGGCTCCTATCTATGATTAAAGACGGAACGATAAGCGGCAAGGTCGCTAAAGACGTCTTCGAGGAGATGTTTACAAGCGGAAAGGAAGCCGAGGAGATAGTAAAGAGCAAGGGGCTCAAACAGATAAGCGACGAGGGCGCACTCGGCGAGGTAATAGAAGAGGTCATAAAGGCCAACCCCGATAGCGTGGAAAGGTACAAGAGCGGAAAGACAAAGCTCCTCGGATTTTTCGTCGGAGAGGTAATGAAGACGACTAAGGGACAGGCCAACCCAGCGCTCGTAAGCAAGATACTCAAGGAAAAACTCGGCTGAGAGGGCTTTAGTAATAGCTTGACACGCTC
>JABAHQ010067867.1_pt1 | contig 11878 bp, 13 predicted proteins | sample 7062091 | NCBI WGS metagenome assembly JABAHQ01 (sample SAMN14534359, study PRJNA622989) | marine sediment metagenome | biome: marine biome [ENVO:00000428]; feature: marine pelagic biome [ENVO:01000023]; material: deep marine sediment [ENVO:00002113] | place: India: Gulf of Kutch | collected...
CCCTGGTACTAGCAATGCTGATGTATTGCGCGAAGGGCTTGGTGGGGATACGACTGACGAATCTGCGCCCGAAGAGCCTGCACCTGAAGAGCCTGCACCTGAATCTGCGGCTCCAACTGGCGACCCGCTTGCTGGCATTGCAAATGTCGATTTGCATATTGAGGCAGTGAGGCAGAACCTTAATGGTGGCGCCACGCAGGGCCAACTGCTTGACCGGCTTACCTCGGAGCATTACGGTTTTTCTGATGCGGAAGCAAGAGAGATTATTCGTAGAGCAACAGCAGGCCAATAATGGTCAACTTCTTTCAACGCATAAACCCGTTTAATCGAGATAGCGACGAGGACGAGAACGAACTTGACTTGGGGCCTCCGCCTATCCGTGAGGGCGAGCTAGACCTCGGGCCTCCGCCTATCCGGTTGGGCCAAGAACTTGACCCTGGCAGTTTTACGTCACCATTTAGCTCGGCGGGGCCGCAGGAAGACCCGCTCGATCAGTTCTTTACGAGCCATCCGTTGTGGTCTGAGCTTCGCCTGACGCAGCAGGAGCTGCGTGAAGCCATGGCCGACCCGAGTGCCGAGGCTCGGACCCGTGTGCCTGAGCTTCAGAATCGCGTGCAAGATTTGACGGAGCAGGTTCAGGGCCTTACGGGGTTGACCCGGCGTGAGATCGGCGATCTACTTCAAAATGCTGATCCTAACTTCGCGCCGTCACAAGTCGGGAACCCTCGCGTGGAACAGGTCGGGCAGGAGCTTGGGCAGGGGTTTGTTGAGGGCTTGGCTCGTGGCACTGACGAAATGGAGCCGAGTGAGACTATTGCGCAGCGGAGTGGGCGTGCTGCTGGCGAGGTTACGGGCACGTTCCTTGGCGCGTTGGAGCCGCTGCTGATTCCTGGGGCTGTGGTGCTTAATCAGTTCAGCAACACTGCGCACTTGATGGAGGAGTTTAGCGTCAGCGTGCAGGAACATGGCGGCCTGTTTGCTGGTGATGAGTGGTGGAAGAGGGCCGCCGTGAATGCGGTGGCGGCGCCTGGTTCGTTCTTTGAGGCGCTTAACTACACGTTCAGCACGCCGTTGCAGCGCGAGAACCTGGTTACGGGTGAGCGTGATGAGCGGCTGGGCGAGGCGAATAACTATCGTGGGTTGGCTGCGTTTACGAGCGTGAACTTGCGCACGGGGCGTGAAACTCCGTGGATTGACTATTTGCCGAATCTAGAAATCGAGCCGCTTAATATAGCGATTGGCCCTCGGGCGGAGCAGCCCGTGTATGGCCGTGAGGTTGCGGAGCAGCTGAACCTGTACGAGCGGCTGGGCGTGGATTCCGAGCTGGGCAAGGAACTGGTTGGGCTGGGGATCGACATGGCTGCTGACCCGTGGACATGGACGGACTTCTTGTTCGCGGCGAGCAAGATCACTCGGGTCGGCGGCACCATGCTGAACAGTCAGCAGGCGCTTCGCCGCGCAAATCAGTTGGAGGAGGCTGGCACGCAGCTGCTTCGGTCGCTGGCGCCTCGCACGTACCTGGATAGCGCGTACGACAGCAGCAAGGGGTTCTTGGCTGGGGTGCTTAGTGCTGACCAGTCGCAGGCGTTGCGGGATATTGGTGCCCGGCCTGTCTATGACGTGGTGACGGAAACGCTGGGCAAGGCTGTTGACCGCATCATGAATATTGATATTCAGGTGAAAAGCCCGACGATGCGGCGCATCGCTGGCATTGATGCCGATGACGTGGTGAGTGTGCCGTTGAGGTATTTCTTCTGGCAAAACGGACGGGTGGAGTTTCCTGGTGTGGAGAATCTGCCGCAGATTTTCACGGGCGGTCCAGCCGGTGAGGGTGCGCAAAACGTCGCTCGTCGTGCTGGTGCGCAGTTCAGTAGGGTTTCGTGGGAAACGGCTGAAAACGTCCGCGCTTTGATTCAGGCTCCGGTAACGGAGAAAGGCACTGCGGCGATCATGGGCGCGAAGGTGAATCTTCGTGCGGTGCCGAAGCTGAAGCGTGGCGATGAGGCGTTCCGCGGGTACGTCAACGCCATGGATGAGCTTGCTAATGAGTTTGTGGACACGGTTGGTATTGGGGTGTCTGCGGAAACGCTGCAAGAGTATGCACCTCGGGTTCAGCGGTTGGCTGAGTTGTGGGATGTGAACCCGAACGTGGCGTTCCAGAGCTTCCGGCTTGCGACCGAGGAGATTCAGCGTGGCGTGACCCGGCTGGGCTATGAGCTGTCTGACTACAGCACGTTTAGCCGTTCGATGCGTGAAGCAGCGGAGCAGCTGGGCATTGAAGATCAGGGCGCTTTGTTCCGCGCCAGGTTTGAACAGGAATCGGCAGGCATTGACGTTGATGCGTTCATCTTCGATCAGGATGTGCGGCCTGGTATGACGGAAGCGCAGCGTGCGGCATGGGAGGCCAGGTATGGGCCTGATGCTCCGCCGCGTGGTGCGCAGCGTGACCAGCCGCCGCCTTGGGTGCAGGATGTTGGCGATGGCCGGTACGTGTTTAGTGAGTCGATGATGGAGCAGGCTCGCCGAATGGTTAGCGCCGCTCGGGAGAGCTGGGATAGCTTGACGCCGGACATTCAGGCGTGGATTGAGGATATCGAGGAGGGGCTGGCTCGTTACGACAGCCTTTCTCGTGGCCTTGAAGAGCAGAATTGGGTGCGTAGCTCTTCGGATGGTTTTGAAACTTGGAGGCGCCCTGACGACGTAGCGCCAAGCGTGGCTGGCGATGTGCTGGATGACTTGCCTGGGCCTGCCCGTCCCGGTTTGGAGGGCGAGGGGCTGCCTGAGCTGCCTTGGGATGAGTTCACGGATTATGACAGGTGGCGTGCCCGTACGGCTCACATTTTCAATAGTAGTGCTGGCAACCCGTTTGTTCATTTGAACCCGGAGTCGTACCTGAACGGGCTTCGTGATGGGTATTTGCGCAGGATTTACGGGTCGAAGCTGGACCCTGACGCCATGCTTAGTGCGTTGGAGCAGCGCGATCTGCTGTTGTTCCCGCCGAACATGGACAAGGGCAACGTGGTTCAGCGCATTAGTAGCGAGTTTGGTGAGGATGCTGGCACTGCGGTAGCTACGTATTTGGATACGAAGCCAGATTACGGGATTGTCAATAGCGATTCGATCCTTGAGTTGATCCGCCGCAATAGCGACGTGGAGCTGCCTACCACTAGTGATGGTCAGCGTGATTTCTTCACGCGCATCATGAGCGATGACCCGTATGTGGAGTTCTTGAACGACACCGTAAATATGTTGAAGGACGAAGCTAGGGTGGAGCGCATTGATGTGGGCTTCCCTGACTTTGGGCGTACCCCTTCTAGGTTCCGCGCTCGGCAGGATTTGACTCCTGAGCAGCGTGCCGCGCTGCTGCAAATCCCGTCAGCATCAGCGGCGGTGTCTGACCTTGGCGCTAAGGGCGCTCGGGCCATTCGGAGCCAGGAGTTCTTGAAGCAGGTGTACGAGTTCCTGGTTGATGAAGATTTGATTATCCGCACTGAAGACATGACGCTTTCTAGCAACCTCACCACGGCACAGCGGCAGTCGCTTCGCCGTGAGGGCGTCAATGAAATGCTGCAATTCTATGACCCCAAGGGTCGAGAGTCGTACGCTGTCATTCCGAATAACCGAAATACTTGGGGGCCGCTGGCTGGTAGGACTGTGCCCCGCGCAGTGGCTCGTAACATCATGACGCTTCAGTGGACTTCGGGCGCTACTCGTCAGTTTGCGCTGCGTCAGTGGATGGACACCATCCGTCGAGGCAAACTGTCACCGCTTAGTACCACCATGCGTAACGTGTTCGGCCAGTTCATCATCATGCATGAGAGCGGCGCGGATTTGCCTGAGCTGATTGCGCAGATACCTGAAGCGTACCGTGCGTGGCGGGAGTACCGGGACTTTGGCGCTAGCGATGGGCTGTACGGGATGGAGCGTGCGCTTAACTTCTTCGATGACGCCAGCCTGAGCGGTTCGATCAGGGGCAACATGGAAGATGCGCTTGAAGCGATGGCTCGCCGTGACTGGCTCGGCCCGAACCCTGGCGAGTGGCAGCAGAACTTCCAGGATTTCCTTGATAACAACGTGTTTGAGCAGCCGCTCGCTGGTGGTTTCCTTCGTCAGTTCACTGCGGCTGAGGAGATTACCCGTGTCGCTGCGTTCCAGTGGGCGCGTAAGCGGTTGCTCCGCAAGGGGCTGGATGAGGCTGATGCGCTGAACCGTGCGGCTCATTTCGCTAATAACGCCGCGAATGATTACGCTTCGGCTCCGCTTGTGGTGAAGATGCTTCGTAACACGGGCCTTGGTTGGTTCCCTGGGTTCGCTTATTTCCAGATCGGACGTACCACACGGGCGTTGTTTGAAAACCCGGCGGCGCTGGGTAAGCGGGAGCGTGTGATTCAAGGTCTTGAACGGGGCTTTGAGCCTGACGAGGAAGAACGGCAGGCCACGTATGAGCGTGCAGCGCAGTGGTTGCGTAGTCAGCGGAAGATTATTTTGCCGTTTGAAAGTCCAGAGGGTGATAGGTACGTGGTTGGGCTGGACAACATGATTCCGCCTGGGTTTAACTTCGGGCAAAGCCCGTTTAGTGATGCTGCGTCTGGTGGTATTTATCAGCCGGTGATTGATGCGGTGGTTGCGTTCAGTAATCAGGGTGTGGCTCCGCTTAGTGCGCAGTATGGTCGTGGCGAGGTGTTCCACCTCACCGATAGTCCGGCTCAGAGGCTCGCTAAGGCGGCGTCGTGGGTGATGGACCAGTACATGCCGGGTCAGGTGTCGCAGGCGCTTGGAAGCCCCCTACACACGCTCACGTCGGCAGCATTCGGCGAGACCATCACGCTTGATGACCTCGGGAGCAGCTTCTCGGCCGCCATCCGCTACCAAACCCACAAGAATAAGGACTACATTGACGAGATTGGCCGGGAAATCGGGGTTGCCTACAACCTGGAATGGATGCAACAAGCAGCGAGAGGCGCTGGCTTCAGCGTTCGTAAAGTTGATCCGCAGCCCGAAGGCGTTGATGAGATTCAACAGGCTCGGGGCGTGGTCTTCCGGGTTAACTCCATCATCAGTGACGCCCAGGCCCAGCTTCGCTCGCTTGGCCGAGAGTACGACGAGTTCTCGCCTGAAATGGAACGCGAAAAAGAACGCTTGAAGCGACTGGTCTTGCAGCGAGTGGCGCCATTGGAGCGCGAGTTCCCTGCGTTCCGTGACGAAATCAGGGACGCTGTGGAGTCAGCCTTCTAGATTCTGCAAAGCGACCAGCGCAATGCTGATCGCGTCAGTCACGTCCACCTTCACGTTCTTGGGCAGGTCAGGGTACAGCTCTAGCACGGCTGCTTNNACGGCTGCTTTGATCTTGTTCTTCTTGGCCCTGCCGCTGACGAGGTTGGCTTTGGCTGTGCTGTAGTGAACCTCGATAATCTTGCCTTTGTTGCTGGCAATGTACAGCTCTAGGATGGCCCACATGCCGAAGTATTGCCTGGCCCACCTGATCTGGCGCGGTTTGCTGACCTCCCATGCCACGATGCCCCCGGCGTAAACGTGGGAGTTCAGCCAGTTCCAGAACGCCAGGAACAGCTCGGCGTCGGATAGTTTGGGGCCGCCGAACCTGTGCGTGCCGTAGCTGTGAAGGTCCCCATCAATGAACTTGGCCCACCCCATGCTTGCTTTGCCGGGGTCGATGGCGAGCAGGGATTCAGGCACGGATAATGTCGTTGTCGCTGGGGCTGTAGCCGAACAGGGGGCCGCCACTGACGTAGTGCGCCGCTTGCACGCGCTTAATCAGCGTGTCTTTGGCGATCCATTCGGCGATGCGTTCGATCATGTTGGTGGTGTCGCACATGTCAATGTCGATTTCGTACGTGCTTTGATCGGTGATGATTTCGTACACACTGCCACTCATGTCGTCGTGTTCTTCAATAGCACCACGAATAATCCGAATCATTCGGTTTCGGAGTCGTTCAAGTGTTTCATCCGCCACCATGATTCATGGTACACGGATGCCTTAAAAAATATGAGGCCCCTACACAGCCAAGTAGGGGCCTATATGTGGGTCTGTGTCGAGCAGGTACGGTTACAGCATTAGCAGGTGATGTAAAAGTACCTGCTTCCCACATATCCGCTAGCGTAACACGAAACGGGGTCGGGTGTGGTGACACTGGCGGACGTGACGCCCGGTTCAAGCGTGTCGTATACCCAATCTTCTTCGACTGCGCCACGGAATGCTAGGCGAACGCCTCGCGTTTCTACTGTGGTGGTCAGCTCCATGGTTACTACGTCGCCTGACCGGAAGGCGTCGAGCGTGACGGCTTCGGTGTCGCTGAAGATGGGGATGCATGCGGTTAGGGCCAGCGCCAGGACTAAGGCGAGACCCAATACTTTCGTTCTGTAGTTCACAGAGTCCTCCCGATGCCCATTTCTACGAGGACGTTATGCATGCGGTCCTCGTAGGGCTTGCGGAACTCGGGGCTGAGGTAGCCGATGCCGTTGCTGCGTGCTTGCATGACCATTTCTACAAAGACGGGGAACACGGCGTCGATCACCACGTCTACACGGTCATCGGTCACGTCTTTGATGCGGTCTACGGCAAACCGTAGGGCGAGCTTGAAGGCTTGTGCAAGGATTAGTTGCATTGCGGCTCCTTTCGGGTCAAGCGTAGCACGCCGCACATATGCGGGGCGGCCCCCTGGCCCCTTAACCCATGTTCCTTTCAGGGGCGGCAGGTTGCTGTACGGGCGGTAATTGCTGTAACGAAGCATGGCCTCGCCGCTGCGGTCGAGGTTGCTTAGTTTGAACTTGTCGTCAATCATCTTCACCCCATGGCGGTGTGTCTTCAAGCTCCTGCATGCGCTTGTTCTGCCTGTCGTTGGCAGCGGCTATGCCGTGAATCTTGCAGGCTTCATCCCATTGGCTGATGTTTCCTTGGGGCGTGACCTCGCAGGTACACAGGGCGTTCCACTTTTCGCTGTTCATGAGTTCGTCTAGGGCTGTCATTCGCGTCCCTCCACAATGTCGATGCATTGCCTAACGTTGGCATGCGCTTTGAACTCTTCCAAACCAAACTCCTGCGTTTTCAGGAGCTTGTACATGTACTCTTGGCCAGGTTTGATTTCGCCATCGCACATGTTGCATACATGAGAAAGCAATGCGGTGCGTGTTGATTCACGTATCACTTTCGGCTGGTCGGACATAGCCGCATCAACCTGTAATTCAGACCAGATTTCATGCTCACCATCAGTCATGCTCATGCTTCTACCTCTTTTCTGTCGGGCGTCCACAGCTTATTCACGGCTGCCCCTTGTTCGTAAGAACCGCAGCGACTACCAAAACAATGAACAGAATGGACAGTACAACGATCATGCCAGCACCCCTTTCCGTGGGTCTGAAAGGTCGTAGAACGTAACGAGTGGCTTATTCCACCCGAGCCTCCTGTAGTCACCGAAGCCACGGCGCTTGTTCTTCCGCACAATCATGCGCACCGTGTTCCAGTCATTCTCGTGACCAACGGGCCACGGGGGCGGGTCCTCACCATTAACGTACTCACGCTCGTACAGCACCCGGTTGTAGATCATCCACACCTGAGCGGCGTTCTGGTAAATCTTCCCGCTGCCCTCAATGTCACTAGCGTACGGGAGCGGGTCACGCTCACTGCCGTACGGGAACTTGTACTTGGCCAGCTGAGTGGCGAACAGCATCGTGGCCTTGTGCCTACGGGCGATGGTCTTGAACTCCATCGCTACCCTGCGCTCGGCCGCTCCGCCGCTGGTATCCATCGGTTCAAACGTCTGAATGTAGTCACCGACGAACAGCTCCACGCCAGCGTCCTGCCAGCGCATCACTCTGTCCTCAAAATCCTCAACCTTCGGCACCTCACTAATCAACAGGCGCTTACTAAGGTCGGTGATGACGTACTCAAACGCCTCCTCAAACGCCTGAATGATGCCGTCCTTGCTCCCGTACTGGTCGTACAGGTCTTGCGTGAAGTGCTGATCCTCTACGCTGCTGACCGGGATGCCGGTGAGCTTGCTGGTGATGAAGTACCAGATGCTTTCGGGGTCCATGTCGGGACTGATGAGGGCGACTTTGTTCTTGAGTTTGTGCGCGTGGTAAAGGCTAATGTCACGGATGGCGATGCTTTTGCCCATGCTGGGCAGGGCGCAGATGAGGTTGATGTCGGCCACTCGGAGTCCCCGAGTGTATTTGTCTAGCTCGTGGTAGCCGGACGGCACTTCGATCTGTCCGTCCATGAGCTTCTGAAGGTTGGCTCGTACCTCGGTCAGCGTGTAATGCTCGGCGATGACCTTCTCTTCCGTGCCGTCAACCCTTTCCATTTCCTGTGTGAGCCATTCGTACAGGGCGACACGGGATGCGCCAGCAACGTCACAAAAGTCAACCTCTTCTAGACTCTGCAAAACGTATGGCGTGCCGCCAGCCGCCTTCACGTTGTCCTTCCACATGGCCTTGGCAGCGTCGCCTGCATCGTCATTGTCGGCGTAGATGTACACGTCCCGCATGTGAGCCTGCGGAATCTCTAGCTTGTTACTGGCGCCTTGCATCCCGATCACGTCGAACGCTTGGTTGTTTTCTAGTAGGACGCTGTGGGCAATCATGGCGTTCAGCTCGCCCTCAACAACTAGGATCGGGCCTACCTCATGGCCGCCGCCGGGGCTGTGCCAAGCCTTGAAGCCCGTGATGCCATGCTCTTCGTAGCTGTACTTCATCAGGCTTGAGTTCAGGTACTTACGCTTGATGGTTACAAGCTCACCGCTTCGGCTAAAAATGGGCAGGAGCGCGTCGCCGTTGTCATTGCGGATGCTGTACCGGGACACGTCTGCCTTGGTGAACCCTCGGCCAGACAAGCTCTTCGGNNGTGTGGAACCGCCCAAGTGGTCTACGACCTCCTCATGGTTCATGTTCATGATTTCACGCATGAACTGGTAGGCGTTCATCGCCTCGCCAGTGGCGTGGTCCTTCATCATCCACGCCCCCTGGTCAGGGCTGCGGTAGAGACTTGCGGAGGGGTGCTTATCTCCCCTCCACACGGCCTTGATTGCGTCTTGTGTGCCGGGCCTGGCGCCGCTGTCCGGGTAGTGCTTAGCGATCAGGCCAGGTAGGTCAATCTGGTTGACCCTCTCCGTCAAGTTCGTCATCGTACCCCTTCAGTCGCTTGATCTCGATTTTGCAAAAATCGCCGAACGCGAGAGTAACCCCGCCACGGTACGTGTCGAGGCGCTTCATGTACTTCCGAATCACCCGCCCAAGGCGCAGGTCTTGCGCGTCTTGTGACAGTGGAATGTCGAACGGGTCGCCGAACACGCCGCTATAGAACAGCTCGTTCATGCTTTCGTTCAGCTCTTCCGCTGCTTCTCGGGCTTCCTGGTCAAGACTCATCGGGGTCACGCTCCGTTCCAGCCATAAAGTTGACGATGCCAAAGTTGTACCCGTCCACGAGCCGGTCAATCATGCTGCTTGCTTGCGGCCCATCTACAGGTTCGTTCAGCAGGATGCGGTCAGTCGTTTCAAACTTGCCGACCACATCACCGTTAGCGTCCATCACGGTAAACACTGCGTTGATCTGCATTGCTTTGTTTTCCTGCACGAGCTTGTACGTCCTTTCCCAATCGGCGGATGCTTCACGTCCATACAGGTCAATGCTTTCCATGACCTCCTTTCCCCACCTGAGCAGGTGAATGGCTCTAGTTACTCGGGCTTGGCTTAGGCCCTCGGCTGGCAAGTCTTGCTTCTTGGCGTACGCTTCACGTAGTTCAGCCTCCCTTCCTTTCGTTTGACACTTAGGCTGTTGACAGTAAGTTCGCCGAGCAAACGCATCGTAGGTTTCGTATTTCTTGCGCCACATGCGGTTGCCGCAGAACTCACAAAAGTCGTAGTCAGTCATCACCTGCCGCCTCCAACACGTCTGGCGGCAGCACCGTGCAGATGCCGCCGACAGACTTCAGATAAACGACCGGCAATTGTTGCCCCTTAAAAGGGACTGTCCAGTGTGTGCGGCTGTTGCTTTCTTTAAACCGAAACCATGCACCGTCACGGTTCTGAATGGCTCGGTTCATTTGGTGGTACTCGTCGGGCGTTAGGTCTAGGCCAAAGCGTTCACGTAGCCGCTTCTGCGTGTGAGCCATTAGATGCCGCAGGCGCTTTGCCTTCTTCCTGTTTGCCATTCATGACCTCCAACTCGCTTGGGTAGATGGTGCGCATGCTGTCATTAGGCAGGAGGATTTGAACCTTTCCAGACTCTAAAACATCCATCACCTTGGCTTCGGTGAATCGTCGGGTGTCTCCGGCATGAGGATACCAGCGCACCCGGTCGCCTTGATGGACAGATGGCGCTTGGCTCATTTTGCCCATGGCGTTAGCGTGCTGCTCCGCATACCTCACAAGTTTGGAGTTGCTGCCCAAGTTTTCCAGTGACAGCGTGGCGCCATGCGTCCATTCCAACGTGCTTGCCCACTGAAGGGCATGAACAAACTCAACCGGGGCGTGCTTCTCGCCGAAGACACGCTCTAACTCTAGGTACTGACCCCACGCCCGGTCACTAATGCCCCTATGGTCAACCCATTCGTCACGCTTGTACATACGCCACAGGTCAAGCATGTGGGTTTTCTTCTCGTTCTTGCTCGGCGAATCCGAAGGGGTTTTTTCTTTAGGGGTTTTACTCTTTTGATCTTTAGTCTTTAAACCTATAGGGGGTTGTGGAGTTTTTTGAGGACCAGTTGTGCAGAAACTCGACAACTTGTTCTCGACCACGTTCAGGTCTACGGAGTAGACCATGCGTGCGGGTGTGCCCCTGCGCTCATGCGTCACGCCCCATTCTTCAAGTTGCTTCCGCGCCTTGCGTAGTTGATACGCGCTCGCGCAGATTTCTTCACTAAGCCGCTCATCAGTGATGTGGAATGTTTTGCCGTCAGCTTTGTCTGACCAGTAAATTAACTGCGTCAGCATGAGGGCTGCTACGTGGCTGTCGAGCGCCTGAATGAAAACTTTAGGGACAGCGATGATGTTGCCCTGCCCCACCAGTTTGCTAATGATGGACTTATGCACCTATGCATCCTCCTTTACGGGATGCTGACCGTGTGGTACACTGTCTATACGCATCCCAGCGTGGTTGGGGCCGCCTTGCACCGGGCGGCTCCTGTTTTTGTTGTGCTACCCACAATAACATGGGTCGCAGGTTACGAATCAAACCTCCAACCGCTCGCCCGGTCAGCTTCACGTTCCAACCAGATCATGCGGTACGACACGTACACCCACCAACTAGGCCCGTTCGTCACGAGCTTAGGCAGATTAATCAACAGGTTGAAAGCGAACCCGAACAGCCAAATGGCGGCGAACCCGAGGCTGCTGTAGCGCCTGTACTGTCGGACGTGTTCTTCCATATGCCAGTGGCGGCTAATCTGGCCAGCGTGGACAGAGCCAACTAGCGCAACCTCGCCGAACGTCCAGCCATTGAACGGGCCAGGAATGCGCCGGACAACCCAAATGTTTGACGCTGGGTACTTATCGCCTCGCATTACAGATTCTAGAAGGCGACCAACTGCGGTGGCGAGGATGGGTTTACCCATTAAAACTTCAAAGGCCGACCAGACGACGGCGACCACAATCCACTGCATCATTTGTTTCTCCTGTACTCCGCTAGCGCAGCAGCTATGCGGTGGGTGTCGTCGGGGTTGTACACGTAAAGTTCACGGACGCCAGCGCCCGTTTCACGCATGACTCGTTCCCGATCATAGTCTTGGAGAAAATCTTTAAACACCCTTGACGCTCCGTACACTTTCCGGTCCGGGTTACTAATGATGGTTCGGAACCGAAGACCTGGAATACCAATAAGCTCGGCTGCTTTGGTGGCGTTGTACCAATCTTCCAGCTCTTTTCC